>Ga0302114_10001066_pt1 | contig 18579 bp, 14 predicted proteins | sample AG5_Surface_MG_FD_203107 | JGI IMG/M metagenome (GOLD analysis project Ga0302114, IMG submission 203107) | Marine microbial communities from Western Arctic Ocean, Canada - AG5_Surface | ecosystem: Environmental > Aquatic > Marine > Oceanic | place: Canada: Western Arctic Ocean | collected...
TTCGGTGCTCGCCTTCCAGCACCTTGCGCTTCTCTAGCAGTATCCGCCTCTTGAGCACGGGTAGACGATATCTGTTGTTTTTCTTTTTAAGAATATAAGGACTATTTTGGCCTCCCATCAAGGCAAACGTTTGTTTTGTCTTCCCTTTCATTTTGACAACCACGGGCGGAGCACTTCGTTGGCTTTCCTTCAAGTCTCCGTCGCGTTTCTTCTTCCGTTGACTGGCAAGATTGGAGGCTGTCTTGAATCCTTGACTAACTTTGGTGATCCCATTATTAAGTGTATAAGCTTCGACAAGCTTTTCATTGTTACTCTCTAGGAATTCTCGAAGGTTTCCCAATTTCTTTGGGAATGGAATGAATGACATCTTCGGACAACTTTGTGAGCGTAGCCGATCTTTGACAAGACAACTCCGAAAGCTCTTTTGACAAGACAACTAATTTGACTCCGAAAGCCGATCTTAAAAAAAAAAAAAAAAAAAAATTGATTTGATTTTTATTGAATTTGTTAGGTATAGCATAGCATGGTGGCCCTATATTAATACAACTTCCTACATAAAATCTCAATTTTCCTAGCTTGTTCCTCTAAAACAACTGCAGCAAAAAAATACTCTCTTGAAACATCACAACAATTTCTTCCAATGTTTGGCTTTGAGACTGTCGTTTATTTAGTTCTGCGAACAGTGCTTGGAAAGTTTATTGACCTCGACCAGTCCAACCTCAACCTTTCGCTCTGGCGTGGCGATTTTGAGTTCAATAACCTGTACATTTGCCAAAACCTTCTTCACAATTTTGGCCTTCCGGTCACACTCTTTTCCGGCAAGATCGCATCTCTCCGACTGATCATACCGTGGCGCAAGCTTTGGGAGAAGAGTGTTGAGATTCACATCGACGGGATAACGGTTCTTGGTAGCTCCCGAGAAATCGAAAAATCCGCAACTCAGGAACCCGAGAAGGTTAAGGAGAATCAAAAACAAACTTCTCAGTCCACGCCCAATTCAGACTCCTCGTCCTCCAACTCTCCCCCAGCTGACGCCTCCTACATGACGAAGCTGCTTACGACAATTCTGCACAACGTGAAGGTGGACATAAGGAACGTAATGATTTGGTGCGAACAAGAACACAGCGAAGCGACAAAAACAAAATTTATAACTAACTCATTCTCGTCCATCGTCGCATACCTGTTCGCAGCTACGACAGCGACGGCATAATGAAACCTCCTCACCGGCCCGTCCCGTCCCTCTCTGGGCTGGCAATATCCCAAATAAAGTATTCCGCAACCGACACCAACTGGGAAGAAAACATTTTCATCGATCCCTACAAAAAAGATAAGCAGCAGCGTGCGTCCTCACCTTCAACCCCACCCCCGTCCCCAACCCCATCCCAAACCCAAACCCAAACCAAAACCCAACCCAACAGTCTCGAAATCGTCGAAACGACCTACAAGCTTCTTGAAATTAAGGGTTTGCTAGGATTTGTTTCCCCCCGAAACGCGTCCATGCGGCGAACTCGTCTCCCGAAGGTTTCCGAGGTCACCCATCACGCAATTATGACTCCAACGTCGATCACAATCAAGGCCAAGATGGCCCCCTTCGGCGAGGGGCAGGTGAGTGAGTTCTACAGGTTCCCACGCTAACAACTCCACAACCAGACTAACGCAATTCCCCGGCGCAGGAAGGACTCCGTTACGGCGTAAACGTTGAGCGGCCACCGAGCCCGATGAAAATGATATCCCCCCCCCCCCCCCCCCTTCAATCAGCCGCTCCCGCCCCGCTACCGTTCCTTGGCGACGCACGGAACATTGCCCTAGACGTTGCGTTTAACGGATCGGGCTGGGACGGTCGAATCCCCGGTGCGAAATCTTCCAGATCATGCGAGTCGAAAATACCCGACTGTATCCTCTTCGTGGCTGACAAATTCAAAATGGAAATGGTTTGGGGAGCTATCGAGGAGTTCCGGTTGGCGAAGCAGAGATCCATTGACATGGAGAGGTTCAAGGTTATAGCGACTCCTCGCACGCCATTCGGCAACCGAGACCTTGGTCCCACCGACCTAGAATCCTCTTTCTTCTCGCCCGGCTTGTCCAGCTTAGACAACGCGACCCACTTGCTGAACCAAATTCCTGACCACTTGCTTCCCGACCGCGAGACTCTGGCGTCGGAAATTAGTCAGACTCGCCGGCGGTCGATTGTTCTAGAAAAGCGGGCGGATTCTCATTCTGACTCTGATTCTGGTGATGACGACGACGATGAAAGATACACAGATGCAACTTCCACCCCAACATCGTCGTTTTTCTCAACTGCCTCGGCAGTTACCCCACTGCGGATCATAAACCCCTCGGCATTTGACGCTACCGCCACCACAACCCCTTCCCCAACGAAGAAGAAAAACTGGTGGAAAACCGTGCAGAATGCTTTTTCGGCTGATAAAGCTCCCAAAACTCCCAACACTCTCCCCCCCCAGACCCCTCCACGAATTGTCCGAATGGATTCTAGACTGGAAGACCCCCGCTCCACCTCTCCCCCGCCCCCAAATTCTCCCAAAAAATCTCCCAACACGGCTGCCTCTTTCTTTGGCCTTGTCTCGTTGAATCTGCGTCTCCCCGGCCTTGCAGTTTCGCTTCGAACAGGCACGAATGAGACGCAATTTTCCCACCTTGACATGCAGCGTCGCTTGGACGTTGCTATTATTGACCTGCAGCTCGAGGTGATTGCTCGCCAATGTCCTCAGGCTTGGCTCGACGTGTCCAAGGCCACAGGAAAAAATGACAATGACAATGACAATAACAATAACAATTTCCACTACGAAGCCTGCTTCTCCGTTGGTGATTTTACGGCACGTGAGCGCACCCCCGACTCATCCAGCTCCTCCACCTCCCTCCCCGTCCTGATCCGGGCTACCCTCCCAAACTCCAAGAACCGATTCACCACCCCAACATTTTTCACCCTCTCAATTTCTCGAACAATCACATCATCCATGAAGACAACGAACCTCCGGGCAAAAATCCACCCCCTCGACGTTGCGGTTGACTACGATCTGATTCGTCGCTGCCACCGTCTCTTCATTCCTCCTTCGGCTCCCATTTCAATGTCAATGGCGCCGGCAAAAATTGTTAAAATGGTCAAAGAGCAAAAACAGCACAACAACAATACAGCAAAGGCCAGCTCATTCAACGAGAACGAATCCCTCTCTTTTACCACCAACGCAAAGCTACTGATTGACGTGTCGATCGGAAAAGTAACGGTATTGATCCCGATCGACCGTCTCGTGCAAAACTGCCCTATCCTCAAAATAGACCTCGAGCTGTCGGCCATCAAAAAGTCCATCGTGACATCGGTCGACTCTGAGAACTTACTAGAGTCGTTCAAGCCAACTACGTCCTCGTCGGATTCCACAACAACCAACTACGAGGACAACTTGGAGCAAATTCAATTCTGCATCACGCAGTTCAAAATCGGATTTGGAACTGCCTCTCCGGTCCTCATTGAAACCCCGATGGACTCCCAGAAAACCCATCTTGCAATGACCGATAACATTCTCGACTGGGACCTCGTAAAAGATCCCGTTAGGGTGTTGATCAAGATCAACAACAAATTAAGTTCAAGTTCATCAAAATCAAAACAAAACACCGATCCTCCTTCCAAAGACTCGAATCCAGCCGCATACTGGATTTCCGATGGCGACAACGAAGATGATGGTGTTGAATCCCCAATCTCGGTCTCGGTCTCAATCCCCCCCCTACCGATTTTAATTTCGTTCGATTCTCTCTTCCAAATAACCTGGCTAGTTGGCTACAGTCTCAAACAAACAAAGAAGGACCCGTCATCACAGTTGGTAGCGCCGAACATGAGTCTCACCGGCTTGACTCTTATCTCGCAGAAAAACGTCCACAAGATGCAACTGGCTTTTTCAGTACCATCCATTTCAGGTGAGTGAGCGAGCGCGTGAAGTACCTTTTAATTTAAAATAGCTTCCAAAACTAACAAAACTGGACGTAGTGGTTGTAGTAGAAAACGAAAAGAGCTCAAACGACGGTGGTGGAGGTCCCCCCTCCTGGTACAAAGCCAACAGTAGCCAAAACGGCAACAAATTCGGTCCGGCGTCCAAGCACTTCTACACGCGTCCGTGGTCGCTCAACCTTCCCCCGGGTACCCCAATTATAAAAATCGTCGCCCTCGGGATTGTTCTGGAGCGCCACATGGTCACCTATGCTTCGCAGACTGACGTTTCTCTTGACACACTTAGTGTTCACGTTCACAACAATGGTGTGCCTCAGAAGATGACGAAGCCGGAGGTGAGGTCCAGACGAATGGACTGATGGAAATGCGGATGCGGATTCGGATATTTCAACTCAACACAAACTAATCACACACCACACCACACCATACCGCACCCTACATTAACTTTGCGCAGGAAAACAAAACTCACACAGGACCAGAATGTGAGCTTTTCAACCTTCTGTCAATTACCCAAACCGAAAAAAAAGTCCGCCTGCTGCGAATAACAAAACATCCAGTTGGCGAGCACTGGTCGCACAATCCAAACAATGCCACCCCAACAGGAATTGCTCGGAACACCTCCACAATCCACCTCCAACCAGCATCCGTTACTATAAATTCCGAACCAAGTTTGCTCGGGCGGTTGCTCCACCTGATTGCTGCTTCACTGAAGGCCATGACGCTTGGGGCGATTGTCAAGGAGAAACGGTGGGGGAACATTATGGTCGATGCCAACTGGTGGACATCTGGGAACGCAATGGTAGCGGCGGAAGAGCGCGATAGGCGTGCCTTGAAGAACAACACCAAGTACACCAATGCGGTCAAGAATTTGTCCGCTGAAGGTATGCGGAGCGAATTTCCCCCTTGTTTTCAGCAAAAATAATCATCATACCCTAACAATTCTTCGCCGCACCGCAACACGCAGTTCTGCAAGCAGACGTTACACCCAAAATGAAATTGCACATTTCAACAGGAACGCTAAAGTTCACCACGTTCTGGGGCTTCGAGAAAATTGATCAAATTTCGTTCAATTCCTCCACCACGTGCATGCAGAAGTTCGATACGAACATTTCTCGTACTGAACCTCCGATTACCATTTTGGGGCGTGTTGAGGGCCTGCGGTTGACGGATTTGACAAATTCTCAGCGCGAAGTCTACAGACACGTTATCTCTGCCGTTCCCGAAGCTGGGCAGGACGACCCAATGAACTTGGCTGCCGCAGCAGTGAACGGGGTGAAGCTGGAGTGGACCTTTACTGCGAAGAGCGCCGATTCCTCCTCGCCGCCAGTGTTTGGAATTCGCGTGAAGAACTTACGATTCATTTACGCCCATCACAAATTGATGGAAAATGTTTGGTATTTCGACAAGTATTTTGGCGATCAGGTGAGTTTTTTTACAATAACCACATATACAGACACAGACACAGACACAGACACACAGACACACACACACACACACACAGACACACACCGACAATGATCACTAATTAATCATTTTTTTCGCAGTTCAAAGTTCTTGGGGCGAACCCTGAGGACGTACTGGACGGGACTGTTGTGACATATTTGGCCACCTCCCGCGGGTTTGATTGGGTGCAGGGTGCCTCCAACACAAAACCCTTTGTTCCGCAGAAGCACCCCGGCTGGAGAGATTACCAGAAGAAAGTAAATCCCCACGCCGTTCCTGAGAAAGGAAAGCTCGAGATTCTCCTGGTCGATTCTGAAATATTCCTCCTGCAAGATTCTTTTCACTACGACGCGGTCAAAATCAAGTTTCCGGTTTTCAAAATGTGGAAGGCCACCAACACCGGGGATAGTCACTACACGTCCGTGCTGTTGGACCACCACCAGTTCGTTCACGAAATACCACCAGAATCCTCATATTCGACGGCTTCCTCCACAACGAAAAGCAGTGCCTGTGTTGGCAAGAAAACGTCCTTCGTTGACCTTCAGAAGCTTGGGTTCAAACCTTCCCTCCTGCGGGGGGACCGGAAGAAATCATCCGTTTCCTCTTTCAAGTCGGCCGACACCAACCAGAGCAACCCTGACCACAATGACCATGACCAGGACCATGACCATTCCGAGTCGGATGACGAGCAGTACAAAGATGTTGAAAATCTCGAGAACGACGAGATGGGCGAGATGAACATTTTTTTGCTGGGCAAAATCGACGAGCTCAGGGAAATTTGCTCCAAGCTGCGCTACGACAACAATAAACTAGAAATGGAGTTTGCCAAGGAGGATAGTGAGCTAGAAATATTGAGGGCCAAGCAGCTCAACTCTGTGAGTGATGAACAAAATCACGATAATCTCCAGCACCAGCACAAGTACCAGCACCACAATCACCGCCACCACAAGCAAATTCCACAGTTTGAATCCGAGGAAACAACAAAGCTCTTCACTGCACAACTCTCCGTTGTTGAGCACCTCGACCGAAGGCACTACGAGGCCCAAGAAAAGCTGAATCAGACCGAGGCTGAAATTCAAGCTCTTGAGGACGAACTAGCTTGGGTACAGCAAGAAAACCAGTCGCGCCCCTCCCTTACCCTCCCCAACCCCCCGGAAGACCGCTTCGACATCGAGCTTGTAGACGCCTCCCTCACAACGGTCCTCTCCCCGAACCCGATCCAACATCACCTCACCATAAAGGCTTGGCTCGCCCCCCCCAAGGCCAAATCCCCTGGCCGTTTGGCCATGTACGACTCCACCTACACTGCTCTCGGCTTCTTTCACGATAACCGAGACTACGATGTGGGCAACTGGGTTGGCGTACCCATGAACATTACCGTTCTCTTGCCCCGCATTTCTTGGAGCGTTTCCCAAGCCCAGTATAAATTAATTGTTTCTCTGATTACGGACAATTTTGGGGCTGACCCCTCAATCCTCCCCGAGCCAAACCCCCCGGACCCTGATCCCGTCTTCGACGAGGAGACTGCGGGGTTTGACGTCTTCAAGAACAACAACTTGGCTCTCCAACTCGTTGTGCCTTGCTACTTTGAGTCGGTGGAGCTGATTTTGAACGAGGACGAGGAGATTTACTTTGAAAATTTAGAGAATGCTATGGCCGTGGATGTGGATGGTTTGGAGGAAGGAGGGGGGGGGGGGAAGAGGGAGGAAGGGGTGTGGTGACGTTCGTTGACCACGACAACAACAAAAACGACAACGACAACGACAACGACAACGACAACGACAACGACAACGACATCGACAACGACAACGACAATGACAATGATAATGAATCATTATCCAGTGAAAACTCCTACTTATCCCGCTCCTCTTCCTACACCAACTCATCCGACTACTCAACTCAGTCGTCTTCTTCCTCCGCATCCTCCGTCCACTCGGACGATTCTGCAGAGAACGAGCGAAAAAGAAGAGCTACCCCCTTGTTCAAAGTTAACGCTGAGAATCTCTACTTCGGAATTGAAAAGAATAAAAACTGCCAGGGTTTGCTCCTCGCGGTCAAGGCAAGAACCATCCAGATCAAGGACTTGTCGATGAATGCAACGAATGAGGAGGAAGATCAAGATCAGGAGGAGGGGGGGGAGGGGGGCGACCGCCACTACGACAAAAACGGATACATTTTCCTGAAGCCCTCTGACGAGCTCGACAAGACAGTGAAAAGACAGCGAAACCAATCATATGACGTTTTTCGCGGGAGACTCTCAACTGTTGCGTCGCTTGCCGAAGAAATGTTTGAAAGTGACAATGGCGGCAACCGAAAATCTGATTTGTTCGACGACGATGACGATTTTTCTGACGATAATGTTTGCAACGACGGAATTGGCCATGGCAACAGCAGTGACATATACCAAGTCCAGTTCCTGCAGCACAAGTACGGGCCTGCTTATCGCCGAATTGGAGTCTACGTCACCCACACTATTCTCTCCTGCTACGGAAACGCAATAAAAAAATTGATCTCCTTCTTCATCGACCCCATCAAGGTTCATGCCGAGGAGAAATTCGAGGAGAACAGAATAGCCGGTAGGCCGGAGGAAATTGAGGAAGAAAAGAACTGGGACATCGATGTCCAAGTAACAAACACAAATGTCTGCCTGCTTGAAGAGCTGTACGGTCAGAAGGTACGTTTTTTTATTTTTGCCTTTTTTCACTCACTTTCTCACTCACACAGCTCTTCTAACCCTTCAATGACAGGAATCGCGCGACCTTGTGCTCAACGCTGATGTTGGATACTTTCACCGGTGGCGAGGTTTCCCGGAAGAGGGCAGCAAAGGGTCAGGGTCCGTCGAAATGGTGGTCGAAGTTTTGATTAAATCAATGTTTTTTGCCAACAACACGAACAACCTCCTTTCAAAGGACGCAATTTCAATTCTGTCTCCGCTCCGGATCAAATTAGAAATTATGAGGGATACACCTTTCCTCGGAATTATTAAGGATCTCAACTCGCTGAAGGAAGGAAGGGAGAACTTGATGATTCAAAAGACGGTTTTGGTGTGGACAGAGAAGGCAGAGGACGCCGACTCACTCTCCGAGCTCGACTCCTTGCACGGTAATCCTTCCAAGCAAGTTTTTGGCAACTTTGAGAACAACAAAAATGCTGGAGGGCAACTTATTTATGCCGGTCTCTCCCTCCCAGACATCAGGTTAATAGGCGTGGTTGTGGGTACGTTGTTGAACGACCTGAAGCGCAAGAATCCTGCCGAGCTGCGTTTGGAGATGGAGGAAAAAGAATTGGACGCCATGGAAGCCGAGGTGCTTCGGCGAAATACCGATGCCACGGAAGTGCGCTTCACGACGACGCGCGATACTCGCACCGACTCGCTGGCTTCCTTCTCCGGCACAGAGTCCACCGTTTTGAACCCCCCAATTTTAGTCGAAGAGAATCGGCACCTCACTCAATTTGATGACTACTGGGAGGATTTTCCCACGAACCTGCAGGTCGTAGTTGGGTTGGCTGACACGCGCCTCGCGTTGGTCAACAACGTCATGGGAATTCCACTTCTTTCCCTCTTGTTGAAAGACACAAGCGTCAACGTATCGCAAATCACCAACGTCGAGGGCTTGTTTGTTTCCGCGAGCCTAGTCATCCAGGGCTCGTACTTCAACCATGCCGATCACCTCTGGGATCCACTCATCGAAACAACTGCCGTCCAGGTCGAGGTTAGAAAATCGTTGGACCCGGTGGAGGAGGCGACGAAGGTAAGTGTGGCATTACATTACGTTTTTTTATTGTGGGGTATGTTAAAAGCCGAAATGCATACCTAATTCCAACCCCCCCACCCTCCCCTTACCCCCCCCCCCCCCCTCTCCCTCCAGACAAAGATTTTGTTCAAAAACCCACTCAACATCAACTTCACCTACGCCTTGCTGAAACTAGCCTCTCACGAGACCCTCCTTGCGGACCATTTGACCTCCGCCTCCAAGTCCCTAGCCCCGTACGTTGTGCGGAATCGCTGCGGCGAGCGTGTTTCTCTGGTTTTTTCGAGGGCAGTTGGCCCCCCTTTCGAAACTTCTCTGAGGCACGACAAGGACATGCCCTTGGATTTCCGAACGGTCAGCGGCGACAATCGTCGCGCCTCAGTGTTGCAGGGCGCCGGGTTGAAGAACTTGGACGGTTCTTTCTCGAATTCCAACTCCAACTCCACCCCCGCTCCCACTTCCGGCCCCACCAGCTCGGACACCAACACATCTCAAGGCGTTCACAACCACGCAATGAGTGTGACGTTGTCCTTCCGTAACCGCGTGTATGCTTCTGACAACGTTATCCCCATGGACATTGTGGGCCTCCACACGATCAAACTGCAAGAGATGAGCTACGGAGTGGGCGAGGGAAATGAATCTGCCCAAAAGTTCGGTCGAGAACGTGATCAAGATCGAGGTGGGATTGATAAAGTTGGAGGTGTATTTGGCGGCTTAAAAGGGGCAGCTTCTACTCTCTCTTCCAAAAAACCTACGCCAATCCCTCCTCCACTACTGGTTGCTGAGGTTGACATCCGCCCAGACGGCAGCAAACGAATAACCGTTCGCTCCAGGGTTTCAATCCAAAATGTCTGCGGAGTATTGCTCCACGTCAAGCTCACCCACAACGAGGACAACGAGGACGAAATCATTTCCACCAAGCATCAGCGTCAGCCCAGAAAAACTAGCAGCTCCAACTTGAACGTGGGTGGCAGAAAAGTGTCAAGTTCCAACAATTCGCCGAACAAAAGATTCAGCCTCGACAAAGACCAAATGGAAACCGCCAAGCACGTCAAGTACTTTGAGGTACAATCGTCGCGACGGCTCTACCTTCCGTTGTCCATGGTGCGCCCGTCGACGTCTATTTTCGTCAGGTGCAACGACGACATTGGTTGGGCTCCGCTGGTAGGCTGGCTGTCGGATTTGAACTCCCACTCGAACATCATCACCATGGCAAATCCACGCTTGGGCACGGGGGGCATGAACAAGGGCTTAAACCAGGTTTCAAGCAACAAATGGAGTTTGCAAATGGAGTCGAAAGCCTTGACCTGGGGCAGCGGAAAGAAAAGAGGAGTGGGAGGAGAAAAACTTGCCCTGAGCGCCATCGAAAACCATGTTGAGGAGGAAGATGCATTTGCGAATTTCACTCGGCGGTTGAGCAGGTTCAGTGGGATAGTGGACGATAAGGAGAATGGTGACAAGGAAGAGGATGATGATGATGATGATGACGATGATGACGATGATGACGATGATGACGATGATGACGATGATGAGGACGAAGATCAGAATGAAAGCGAGGACAGTGAGGACAGTGAGAAAGAGAGCTATGATAATGGTAATGAAAAAGATGAAATTGCTGATGATGAACTAGAGCAAAGTCGGTCCAGCGAATACGAGATTGACGAAGAAACACCGCAGAAGAAGATGAACATGTTTGGTTTGTTTTCTAGCAATACACGGCTCACGGAACCCACCCTCAACAATGCCAGCCCCGGCAAATTAATGAGCAAAAAGAAGAAAGTGGAAAAGGACGAGATAGGAACGTTTTTCGTTGAGCCAACAATCAACCAGGGCCACAAACTCGTGCTGGCGAGGCGTGAGGGACGCGACCTGGTTCTCCAAAAATCTGCTGGTGCGGGCGACGGAGGATCTTCGTACCAGCTATTCAACAAGGCCCAGAAGGCGTATGATAACTTTGCGGACAATTCTTCCAAATCGTTGAGGAACTTTGTCACTTCGACATCTTTGCACAAGAACTTCGAACAGCCAATATTGAATTTGTGCCTACTCCCCCCCTTGGTTCTTCACAACTTGCTGTGTTGCCCGATGCTCTACCGCTTGACCGACAAGAAGGGTAAAGTTGCAGCGGAGGGTGTGATTCCGGTCGGCACGTCAATGCCTCTGTTCCGGCTCGATCTGCGCCGGAAACTCTATATTTCTGTGAGAATGGTAAACTACAACTGGTCCACCCTTGAGAAGGTTCACACGCCTCGTTGTTTCCAATCGAGCATTCCAAAGTATTCCTCATTGGAGTTGAAGGGGGGGAAGATGAAAGTCCCCAAGGAGAATCATTCGGGGAGGTGAGGAGCCTTGATTTGTCTTGTCTGTCGCCCTCGCAAATGAACAAATTCTAACCCGTTTATTTTTTCAGCTTTGTCGAAACAGAAATTCCTACGCTGAAGCTGAAATGCGTTTTGCACGACCGTCACATTCGGATATTTTGCCGCGTCTGGATCGTGAACCACACTGATCTGACCATGCAGTACAGGGAGACGAGTGCGGCCGCGGGCCTCGACACCCCCTCGTTTTTGCGTTCTGGGAATGCTCAAATCACCCACCGCAGCATCGGGGGGCTCGGGAATACGAGCGCTGATACCGAGCGGTATAATGCGTACACCATGCGTGCTGCGTACGGCATCACGCCGGATGAGTATGACGATGGCAAAGTCAGGTTCTTGGATGAGAGCTTGCTCAAGGCAAATAGTCGTACCGAGGGCAGTAATGACGCTCGCGGTAGAGGGCGAAGCAATTTCCACGGCGATTTGAACGACAGTGGCAGTGACCACAACTACGACAAGGATAAAAACGAGGACAAGAGCAATGGCAGGGACAATGACAAGGCAACCTCGACCACGAACAAGAACTTCTTTGGCCAGAATTTTTTGTTCGGGGCGGACAACAAAAAATCAGTCGAGCGTGAGAATGAGAGTGGTGTTCCCGTGGCCAAGCACAAAACTTTCTTCGGGACGTTCAATTCTGCGTCAAACGAGAGTCGGATTGACAATGCGCTCGAAGCTCTTGAATTGGATCTTCCCCCGCCCCCTCCTTCCACTTTGGGTGGAATTCGAGACCGCGCCGTTTCCACGTCGAGCACCACGAATTTGAGTGACATTTCTTCAACTGTAGGGTCGTCTTCCCCTACACACGCGCACGCGGGTCACCATCGCCACCAACACCAACACCACCACCACCACCACCACAATGGCAACAACAGTCCTGATTACAACATCAAGCGGAAGCACGGTGTGATGATCTCGCGAACCACAATTTCCAACCTCCAGCAAAAACTCGACCTCCGCGTCGACAAGAAAATACTCGAGAAGATGAACATTCTCCACAAAAAGGTGAAGATTCAAGTTGGTGTTCGCATGCCAACCAACCACTTGTTCTGTTTGACGCTCGAAGATTGCTACAGCGACGAGACGCTCCACGACCTTTTCAACAAGGCCAGCTTGGAGGGCGATCTTCGTTGGAAGGGCGAGACAGATGGGAAAACGCACGGGCTGGCTGAGCGAGACTACTTCTTCGCCTACTTTGACTCATCTAATGCTTGGACGGCGCAATCGGAGGGCGGCATCGGTTTCCTCCTAGGTGGCTATTCTCCGCTAAAGGTGAGCGAGCGACACGGAAATACGATAATAAACTAAAGTAAACTAAACTACTAAACTAAACTACTAACACCATTCCACTCATTTCGCTCGGCGCAGATGAACTCGTACTTGTCGAGCTTGAGGTGCTTCGAAGGCGACGAATCTCGCATAGAGCTGAGGCTGTGCCACAAGATTGAGCTCCATGTTGCTTGGCAGCAGCTCGACGTGCACAGTAAGGTTAAAAATGGCCCTCGCCTACCGAGGCACATTAATTGGGGTGAGTGCATTATGTTTTCGCCTCCTGCCAAGCTTGGTTTAAGGTTCCACCTGTGTACTAGAGTGCTGGACAGTGAGTGGAGCCATCCTTTCGACGTGAGGCACCAGAAAGAGGTTGTGAGTGGGTTGACGAGCTGCATTGCGCTGAAGCAGCTCAAGATGAAGTACCGGAAGCGAAATGTTGGCGCAATAGGGGCGATTTTTCCCCACCATCACCACCATCATCGCCACCATCACCACAAAGCTGTGGAATCGGGTGCGGTTAAAGAGGAGGTCGATAACGACAACAGCAACAGCAACAGCAACAGCAACAGCAACAGCAACAGCAACAGCAACAGCAACAGCAACAGCAACAGCAACAGCAACAGCAACGGCAACGGCAACGACAACGGCAGCGACGCCTCCGACTCCGACTCCACCGCCTCCGGTTCAAACTCGTCGGACTCTGACCACGATGAATTTTCTTCCGACGATGGTATTGTCCTACACGCCAAGGATGCTGACACCGGGGTCACTTTCCAAGAAACTACTACCGACACTTCCGGTAATGGTGACTATCTCCGTCGGCACAGCTCTAACGATGGGCTCGGGAACGACAACAACGACTTCGCCACAATCAATCGTGCCGGCGGGCAGAAGGCGGTTTTCAATGTGTCTTCGAGCGGACGAGAAAACGACGGCAACAAAAGGAAGATCCTCCTACAGAGTAGACGGTGCAGGTTTGACGTGGGAATTCACAGTGCTCTTGGCGCGTCAGTGTACCACAACACCACCGTCGTGACGTTTCTCCCGAGGTACGTGCTGTTGAACAATTTACACCACCCAATCGAAATCACCCAGTCCGGCAGCGATAAGGACTGGAAGCTGGTTGTTCCGGAAGCCACGTGTACGGGATTCCACTGGCCTTTCAAGGACAGGAAGCAGACCGTCATGGTGAGAAAGGATGAGAAAGGAGGGGGAGGGGGGGGGTTGGTGGATAAAAGTTGGAGCTGGGGTTGGAGCGGCGAGTTTAGCATTGACAGCTTGGGCGAAGAGACGATCAAGGTGAGCAATGAAATTGTGTGTGGTGGCACAGCCTAAAACTATCTTAATCTAATACTTATATACTAACTTAACACGCAAAAACTCTCATCAACTCAAATCAACTCAAATCAGATTCGCCAAACAAATTCGCGAAGCAAGATCTTCCTGATCAGGGTCAACATCAAATTGATAGAGTCCACAATCATCGTGGTGTTCGAGGAGAGCGAGGCGAAAGTTGTGCCCTACAGGATCGACAACGAAACGTCGCACCGAATCAGGTTCCGCCAAAACACCAGCGTCAGTGGAAACGGCGAAAAAAAAAATTATATTTTTGACCACATCAAACCGAGGCAATCGATTCCTTACAGTTGGGATGAACCAATGAAAACGAAGGTCTTGCAGATTGAATTTCAGCAGGGCAGCAAATGGATATCGAAGGACTACAAACTGGACGTTTTGGCTCCCCACAGGCGCGTGCAGCTAACTCGAACTTTGCCCGACTTGTCCAACAGCGAATTCCAAGGTTACATAAGCAGGAAGCATGGAAGCATGCTGGAGAGCAAGTGGGTGAGGTACTACTGCGTTGTGAAAAAAAGAACGTTGTTCATGTTCCGCCCGAACGAGCGGAGTCACGGGCACGGACACGGACATGTGCACGGGCGCGGTCATGGCCTCCAACATCATCACAAGCACCATCAGCATCAGCATCACAATACCACCAACAATCCCGTGCCCCAAGATGAAATCAACAAGCTCGACTTGCTGGGAGTGATCCACCTGGGGCCAGGCTCCTGCTTCTCTCTGGGTGGCTCGGCGAGTATGGACGCGGTCGAAAACAAAACGAAAATTACCCAGTCACTGGAGAAGGACGCCAGCTGGGGTAAAAAGTTGACCACCGCGCTGCAAGAAATGGCGGATGCTGCCGTGCAGGGAAACGGGGGGTTGAAGGACGACAACAAGGCCAAAAGAAACAGCAACACGCCAGAGTACGTGAGTAAGAAGGACAAAAAAAGAGTCAAGGGTGTGGCGATTTTGCTTGAGAGTTTTTTGCTTAACGAGCTTCCGAAGGGCGCGAGCGCGGGTACTGTCGCGGGCGTGGGCGTGAAAGAAAAGTCGGGAAGGAGGGCTAGGAGAAAGACGGGAGGGAGGAAGAGTGTGTTCGTCAAGAGAGAACTGGACAAAGGGTTGGAGGGGGTGAGCACGGTGGGCGGAAACCCTGACGGTCCCGACAGGACAGACGGGGGGGGAGGTAAAGATGGAGTGCTGAGAATCCCCTCTCCGCCCCCGCAACTTCCCCACTCGCCGTCAAACTTGTCAATCAGAAGCGTGGCAAGCAGCAAACCAAAAGGGCATCGAAGAACCTCCATTGTCTCGAGGAGAAGAAGCTTGGCCGCACGCGCCTCGCTTGCGTCCGTGACACTGTCCGCGTCAACATCAGTTTTAACGTCGGCAACGCTTGCTAGCAAGATGGCTGTGAAGAGCGGTGCGGAGCTTGTTGATTTGATAATTAAGATGAAGGTCAGCGGAGAGAGAACGGGGGGCATGAGCATGGCGCAGAAGATGTTCGAAAAGGGGTATTTGAAGGTTGTCGGTGTGACAAACAGCAGCAGCAGCAGCAGCACTGAGGACTTACAAAGTATGAATAAAAATGTAGAAAATCCCCCGGCTAACGCTGAGTTGACAAGCAAAGAGAAGCGGATAATGCGAAAGTCCGTGAACGTGGCGACCAACCCGGACGGCACGCCGTCCACATCCAACCGCAGAAAGAGGCAGTCACTCACCCCCAGCAACAGGAAACGTGCGCACACGAGAGACTACCTTTCAAAGAGTTCATCCTCAACCGTCGGTACCAGCGCCGCCAAAGGCGCGAACGCCGATTTCTTCCAGGACAGTATTGGCGTGCTGTACATCTTGGACTTGCCGAATCGCGACGAGGATGTTGACATGGCGGGGAGCAAGAATTTCGAGCTGCTGACGGCGGGAGGCAATCTCCACAAGTGGAAGTGTCACACCCACGTTGAACTGCGGGACTGGGTGCGGGTTTTGCGGAACGCGAGTGACTTGGCCTCGGTTGAGTTCCTGATGAGCGACCAAACTGAGGACTCGCAAAATAATGTTGCCGAGAAGAGCGAATTGGAGAGGACGAGTGTAACCAGCGCTGCTGCTGTGAACGTTAACCTTAGTATGGATGAATTGACGGCGAAGACGCTCATCAACGTGCGGGTGAAGGCGGACGGCGTGACCAAGGTGCTTGAACTGAGCGAAGAGGGCGGGATGGCGGATAACTTTGTCGACAAGACGGACGAGAGCTTCAACAGGAGCAGCACCATGGGGATTGGGGTGGGGGGGCTTGATGACGGATTACATACGCTTGCGGCGAGCAAGGAGACGGTGAAACTGCAACTTTCGGTTGAGCTGTCAATCGGGATTTCAATTATCGACAAGCCGAGACCTTACTTGAGGGAGCTGGTTTACTTGAGTTTAAGAGGAATCTGCGTGAAACAGGTGAGTGAGCGAGTGTATAACGCAAGCAAATATTTGCCATATATACTAACCACACATTAAATTTGCAGCGGAAAACGCTCAACAACAACGAGGTCGTCTTCACAATCGAAGGAATCCAGCTTGACAACCAGCTTCACCAGGCGGTCCTGCCAACGGTGTTGAGGACCAGGGCGGAGCTCAGCGCCAAGAATATCCATGCCTTGAACGAAGCCCACAAGAACAAGAACAAGAACGTGAACACGAATGCAGTCGTGAACGACCTGCTGCTCCACTTGCCTGGGCTGTCTCCCAGGCTGCTGCCCCCAGCCCTCCACTTTTTCGCGAGCCGTTCGAGCGATAAGGGGGAGAGCGTGATATACTGGGACATGGTAACGATGTGGTTGCACCCGTTGGATTTGAAGGTCGAGGAGGCGCTGCTGTTCCAAGCCATGAGGCTGAAGGACGCGACGCACACCAAGACCGTGAACGGCCACAGGATGATAAGTCTGACCGAGGCGAAGGAGTCTCGCAGAGCGATTGACATGCTGAAAGTTGGAGCGAGCACGTGCGACTACATTGACAGCATAATGGCTGGCTCCGACCACTTGCAAATCGACGCCTTGAGCCCAAAGGGCTCGAGCGTCACTGAGAAGAAGAAGATTTTCATCAACTTCTTGCACTTGCATCCGATTGATATCGCTCTGAGCTTCAAGGGCACGGCAGGTGAGCGCGCCAGCGAGCGAAGCGAAGCGAAGCGAAGCGAAGCGAAGTGAAGCGAAGCGAATGTACAGACGAGAATACGAAGCCACTATTAACTAACCCCTTCGCACCTTCTTCGCCTCGGCGCAGCGATGCTCAAGAGCGGAAAGCAGGACGCGGCAAGCTTTGCGCTCAGCGCGCTCAGCGGACTGGACGACACGAGGCTGAAGCTCGGGGCTCTCCAGATCAACAACATGTATGGCGCTCGGGCCGACATTGTCGACAGAATTGTCAAGGTGAGTGAGCGAGCCTTGAGGAAGACGAGAATAGGAGTCACTACTAAACTAACATTATTCTCAATTCTTTGGTTCGCTCGCCTTCCTTCCCCCTGATCCATTAAAAATGCGACTCGCTTTGCTCGGCGAAAGCACTACATTTTTGCTTCGATCAAGCAGTTCCACGTGCTTGGCAACGTGGAGTTTTTGGGGAATCCCGTGGGCCTGGTCAATAATTTAGGTACTGGCGTGAAGGACTTCTTCTACGAGCCGCTCGAGGGGCTCAAGGGCGACGGCGACTCAAAGAACTTTCTCGAGGGGTTGAAGAGGGGGACGGCGAGCCTCGGGAGCAATTTCAGCGAAGGGCTCGGGAACTCCATGAGCAAGATCACGGGAACAATCGGAGAGGGGATCGCGCAGATTAGCATGGACAAGGACTATTTGGTGAAGCGGAACAAAGCCAGGACGAAGGAGGCAAACACCGTTGGGCAAGGGTTGAGGAAAGGGGTGTTTGAGTTCGGGGAAGGGCTGGCTGGGGCGGTGAGCGGGGTTGTCGTGCAGCCCATCAGAGGAATGGAGAAGCAGGGGGTTTACGGTTTCGGGAAGGGGCTTTTTAAGGGAGTGGTTGGAGTGGCGGTCAAGCCTGTTGTGGGGATTCTTGACATGACCAGCAGGGCGACCGAGGGGATCAAGAACGAGAGTAAGAGGTTGAGGAATTTTAGTTCGCATAAGAAAGTGGGGGAAAGGGACGGAGAAGGTGAGGGCGAGGGTGAGGGCCGCACTGAGAATGACCTCAACAGTGTGACTGGCGGCGGATTCCAAATCCCAGACTTCTCCTCTTACATTGGCGCGGACGGAAGGTCGCGAAACTCGCGCGCCTTCGGCCCAACCGGCGAGCTGATAGAGTACGACCCTGGCAAGGCCTTGAAGCAGCGGTTCTTGGGTAAAATTGAAAAAGGCAAGTACGCCTTTGACATTGTGCTGTTCGACTGGAGGCTCAGGACGCTGGATGAGCCGGCGAAGATGGACGAGAGGGGGGA
>Ga0302114_10001067_pt1 | contig 18571 bp, 16 predicted proteins | sample AG5_Surface_MG_FD_203107 | JGI IMG/M metagenome (GOLD analysis project Ga0302114, IMG submission 203107) | Marine microbial communities from Western Arctic Ocean, Canada - AG5_Surface | ecosystem: Environmental > Aquatic > Marine > Oceanic | place: Canada: Western Arctic Ocean | collected...
ATGAAATGTTACCTAGCATCAAAGGAATCTATTTGGACGGAGACCAGACAATTGACATTAAACATGGAAGAAAGGTGCACGTTCCTGGATTAGATGTTGGACAAAAAATTAAGCTCTACGACGAAAAAAAACAATTTATTGGTATTGGTGAGTGCAATGTTTTATTTGAAGTTTGGCCTAAAAGGGTTTTCGTTTGAGAAGAGAGGCTTTAAAGTTTAGTGATTAAAAGGAAGGGGTTATGAAGGTCTTAATAATAGGCTCTGGGGGGCGTGAGCACGCTCTTGCTTGGCAATGCTCTCTATTCGAGGAGGTTGAGCACGTCTATGTCGCTCCTGGAAATGCTGGCACTGGTTTAGAGCAAAAAATATCAAATGTTCAGATTGACTCCAATAATATTCCTGGGCTTATTTCATTTGCTAAAAACAATTCTATAGATATTACAATTGTTGGGCCAGAGGTTCCATTAGTTATGGGCGTGGTCGATGATTTTCAGGAGCAAGGTCTGGCAATATTTGGGCCATCAAAACTAGCCTCCCAATTAGAAGGCTCAAAAGCATTCTGTAAGGATTTTTTGCACAGAAATAATATTCCAACAGCATTTTATAAGGTCTTTACGGAGACAGATCCTGCAATTAGATATGTTCACGAGAAAGGCGTGCCTATTGTTATAAAGGCTGACGGCCTTGCTGCTGGAAAAGGGGTAATTATTGCAAATACCTTAAATGAAGCAATAGCTGCAATTAATGATATGCTTCAAGGAAATCGATTTGGGGAAGCGGGATCAAGAGTCGTAATAGAAGAATTTTTAATGGGTGAAGAGGCAAGCTTTATCGTCATGGTTGATGGCAGCAATATACTGCCAATGGCAACATCACAAGATCACAAGGCAAGAGATAATGGCGATAAGGGACCGAATACTGGCGGCATGGGGGCATACTCTCCCGCACCAATAGTAAGCCCTTCGGTTTTTGAAGATGCTATGGAAAGAGTTATTAAACCAACCGTTGAAGCAATGAAGGCTGAGGGGATGCCATATACTGGTTTTCTTTATGCGGGCCTGATGATTGATAATAAAGGTATGACAAAAGTGCTTGAGTATAACTGCAGATTTGGAGACCCTGAAACGCAGCCTATCATGATGCGTTTGAAATCTAATTTAGCTCAATTATGTATTTCTGCAACTCAAGGCAAACTGAATGAAGTTACGGCTGAATGGGATGAAAGGACGTCTTTGGGCGTTGTAATGGCTGCCAATGGTTACCCAGATTCATATACAAAAGGGGAGATAATTAACCTGCCCTTAGAAGAGGATGACTCCAAAATATTTCATGCTGGAACAAAGTTAGATAAACATAACATTATCAGTAATGGCGGGCGAGTTCTCTGCGCAACAGCTCTAGGAACCGACATTAAAGAGGCGCAAGAGAAAGCGTACCTGCTTATTAATAAAGTTAAATGGAGCGGGAGTTACTATAGAACTGATATTGGATTTAAAGGCCTATAGGGTGTTGAATATTATTGGGGTAGATGAGGCTGGAAGAGGCCCATTAGTTGGTAATGTGGTTGCAGCAGCAGTAATTTTTCCTGCTAATTTTTATCTAGAAGGCCTAACCGACTCAAAAAAATTAACAGAAAAAAAGCGCGAAGATTTCTTCTCTAAGATTACGCAGCAATGTTTTTGGTCAGTAGCTGAAGCGAGCAGTGTTGAAATTGATGAGCTTAATATTTTGCAGGCAACAATGCTTGCAATGACAAGAGCTATAAATAATTTACAGCACCAGTTAATAAGCCAAAACCAAAACGAAGTATTTAAGGTTCTAGTTGATGGTAATCGATGTCCAGATGTTGCTAATTGCCGTGCAATAGTTAAGGGAGATTTGATCGAGCCAGTTATATCCGCTGCATCAGTTATCGCAAAGGTTACAAGAGATCGGCAAATGAAGAAGTTGGATTTAAGATTTCCTGAGTATGGATTTAAAAATCACAAAGGATATGGCACGAAAGAACACCTTGCTGCCCTATCAAAGTTCGGCCCAATTGTTGGTCAGCATCGATACACCTTTGCGCCAATTAAATTTTATTAGTCTGTTTCCAGTTCGTAGATTTGTTGCTGAAGTTCATTTTGAGCAGCCACAAGCTCTGCTTTTTTTGCCTCAAGGATGGCCCTTTTCTCTGCCTCTTCTCTTTTCTTGTTGTCCCTTTCAATTTCCTCTGCAGGCCTTACCAACAGGTAGTTAAATAGCTTAACAACTTTTTTAACATTTTTTGCTTTGCTGGCAACGTTGGTCGCATGCTCTGCCTCTCTTTTTGTTACAGCGCCCATTAAGTAGACTGTCGCCCTTTCAGTAAGAACTGAAACATGTGCAGGATGAAATACTTCTTGGTCAAGGAATAGAGCCTCAATCTGAATAGAAATGACTCCATCTCTAGCGCGATTTAAATAGCTACTATTTTCCATCACTGCAACTTCATTAATGAGTTGGCTCATCTTTGGAGCTTTTTTCTTAATCATTTCTTCTAGATAATTTTTAAGGTCATCAGTTGGCACTTCACCAGTCATGAGTACAGATTTGCTGAATACATTGAAGTTAATGTGCGTATCGTCAAGCATCGAGTCCTTACTGACAATATTTCCTAAATTCATGTACAGGGTCTTGTCATCTAAAATTTCACCCATTGTGCGGCGATCATTCGACATGGTAGCGACAGTAGTTACTGCAGCAGCGCCTTGAACTATTGGTACACATGAGCTCAAGATAGTAGATGATAATAGAAGCGCCAATAAGATAAATGCTTTTTTCATTAATACTCCTTGTTTCTAGTTAGCCAAAGCTTCAAAAAAGATATCCCTATATTTTAAAGCAGAATCGGTGTTTTTTTAAGCTAAAGACGTAGATAAATTTTGATAATAGATGGCGTTAATAAAGCATAATGGTAGTCATATTTATGAATCTAGGCTAAGACTTTAGTATGACTGGAAAGCTTTTTATTGTAGCGACCCCAATTGGAAACTTGAATGACATTACTTACAGGGCTATCGAAACTCTGAAAGATGTTGATATGGTATTAGCTGAAGATACTAGGCATAGCAAAAAATTATTTACACACTTTGAAATTTTAACGCCGCTAAAAGCTTTTCATGAGCACAATGAGAGAGAAAAAACCCAATCCATTATTTCTGAGTTAAATTCTGGCGTCTCAATTGCACTTATAAGTGATGCTGGAACTCCTTTAATAAGTGACCCCGGCTACTTTCTAGTTTCACATGCCAAAAAAGAAGGTATTGAGGTCGTTCCTATCCCTGGACCTAGTGCGATAATTACAGCACTATCGGCATCTGGCTTAGCAAGCAATAGCTTTTCTTTTTTTGGGTTTCTACCCTCAAAACAAACAGCTAGAATTAAATACCTCCAAAATAGAGTTGACCTTAATGAAACAATTATTTTTTATGAATCACCGAAGCGAATACTGGCAACTTTAAATGATATGCTTAAAGTATTTGGAGATGAGCGTAAGGTTTGTCTTGCTAAAGAGCTGACTAAATCCTTTGAGACAATTCGTACCGATGAAATACCAAGCTTAATTGAATACCTCACTTCAGATCCAGCCCATCAAAAAGGCGAGTTTGTAATATTAGTCTCTTCAACTGATAAAATAGATTTAGTCGATGCTGAAAATCAATTGGCAAAAATTTTACCAATCCTTTGCGCTGAAATGGGAGCATCAAAAGCTTCTAAATTGGCTTCCAAAATTACCGGTATCGATAAAAAACATTGCTACAATAGGGCGATAGAGTTATGAGTAATTTTTACAAACACCACATTTTTTTCTGTAACAACGTTCGAGCAGACGGAAAGCAGTGCTGCTCTGAAAATGGTGCAAAAGAGCTTTACCACTATGCTAAAGATCAATGTCGTGCAAATTCTACATTAGGCAAAGGCCAGCTTGGCGTTAGTGAATCACGCTGTTTAGGAAGGTGTGAGGATGGACCCGTTGCAGTTGTTTATCCTGATAATATTTGGTACCAATATGTTGATGAAGAGGATGTTGACGAGATTCTTAAGTCACACCTTGAGGAAGGCAGGGTAGTTGAGCGACTTCTACTAAAATAAGTTTAATTATTTCCCAAGTCGAGCCAACCCCTCGAGGAGGTATGGGTACAAATTGCTTGCTATTATTTTGATTCCCTCTTCATTAGGGTGCTTATAATCGGCTTGTAGTTTGTCTTTTTCTAGAGCAACATCTTTCAGCAAAAAAGGCATAAAAATCAAGTTGTGCTTGATGGCAAGTTTTGGATAAATTCCATCAAATTGAGCTTGATAATCTGGCCCCATACTCTCAGAAGATTGCATTCCAGCAAGTATTACGACCGAGCCACTTTGATTAAATTTAGTAATTATGGCGTCGAGGTTTTCCATAGTGAGAGCAGGATCAAGACCTCTTAACATATCATTAGCACCGAGACATACCACGACTATGTTTGGCTTGTCTCCAAGAGACCAATCCACCCTGGACAAGCCATTTTTAGAAGTGTTTCCTGAAATGCTCGCGTTAATAATGCTCACCTCAAGATTGTCAGCCTCAAAATTTCTGGAAAGTTCTGACGCTAAGTTCTCATTTTGAGTTAGTCCATAACCGGCCATCAGGCTGTCCCCATAAAGCATAACCTTTATGGTTTGTTCTGCATACACCCTTGTAAATGATAATACGCACAACAAACACATAAAAAGTGCTTTAAGCATTGTTTTTTTTGAGATAATCATCGCCCAAATTTTATATTAGATTAAGCAATGAATGCAGCAATACAATTCAATAATGTTTCGTTAAGTTATGGTTCAAAAGTTGACCCAGTAGAGGTCTTAAAAGGGATTAATTTTTCAGTAAGTAGTGAAGAAATTGTCTCAATTATTGGTCCGAGTGGTTCAGGAAAAACATCAATCATCATGCTTGCCTCTGGTCTTGAGACAGCTACCGAGGGCTCCATTAAAATTAATAGCCAAGAAATAGTAGGGCTAAAAGAAAATAACCTTTCAGAAATTAGGAGAAAAAATATTGGTATTGTTTTTCAATCTTTTTATCTTATTCCCAATCTTACAGCCACAGAAAACGTCTTGTTGTCTCTCGAGGCAAATCAGAAATACAACCAAGAAGAAGAGGCCAAAAAGCTTCTTTCAGAATTTGGCCTTTCACACAGGTTAGACCATCTTCCAAGTGAGCTTTCTGGTGGCGAACAACAAAGAGTAGCAATTGCACGCGCTCTAATCAATAAACCAAAAATCATTTTAGCCGACGAGCCAACTGGAAACCTTGATAGTGCTAACTCGCAAAGCATGATGGACCTGCTTTTTGAGTACACTAAAAAAAGCAAAACCTCTCTAGTGATGGTGACACATGACAACTCAATAGCAGAACGATGTGACCGTATTATTGAAATCAAGGATGGTCAAATTGTTTGATACTCAGCAGCTTCGTTTAATAAATAAGTATGCAATAAGGGATTTTTCTAGAAGCTATAAAAAGCTATGGGTCATAGCAAGTACTCTCTTTATTAGCTTACTTTTGCTTTCTTTAACCTTCTCGGTTAAGGAAGCGCTTAACAATGAAATTACAGCAAACTCTAAAGAGCTGTTAGGGGGTGATATCCAGCTCTCTACCGGCATTGATCCTCTGCCTGACTTGATCGTCGATGAGTTAAAAACTTTAGGTGTAGTTAGCACAGCAATTGAACTTGCAACCATGGTCTCATCAATAGATATGGCTCCTGTCTTTACTGAACTAAGAGCAGTTGATGATCATTATCCACTTTATGGGGAGATCGTTTCGAGCCCGCCGGGCTCCGCTGAAAAAATATTCTCTACGACAAAGCCAATGGTTTTGATTAATGAGAGCATCCAAAATTTACTTAAAGTCAAGGTGGGTGACGACGTGTTAATTATGGGTAAAACGTTTGAAGTTGCGGGCCTAGTTGTGTCCGTTCCTGATATTGCTGAGAGTGCAGTTTTTGGTGAATTTGCAATAATTGGTAAGGCGAGTTATGACAAATTTGAGCTTAGCTCAGGCGGTAGTTTTCTTGATTATGAGTATCGCTTAAAGTTTAGTAATCCTAGTAATGCCAATGAGCAGAATAAAATAGTAGAGTCAATCGTTGCTTATGATGACACTATTGAAACAAGGCTTCCAGGTGAAAGTGGCCAAAGGCTAGGCAGGGTAATAGACAACTTTTCTAACTTTCTAAATCTTGTTTCTGTTAGTGCAATGATCATTGCTGGTATCGGCATTAGTAACACCTTGCTCTCTTTTGTTAATCAGAGAAATACGAGCATTGCGGTTAAAAAATCGATTGGGTTTTCTTCAAACTTTATCCAGCTGATGTACTTTTATGAAATTATTCTAATATTGATTACCACCTCAATAATTGCCTATCTATTTGGGGTTTTCAGTCCATTATTGGCCAATGAACTTCTGCCCAAGTCACTAGGAATTGATCTCCAACCAACCGTCAGTTTGATAGGCTATCTAAATATTTTTTTCATAGGGCTGTTGGTTGTTTTGATTTTTTCAATACCGTCTTTATACTCCATCAGTGAGATAAAAGCAGTTGCTTTGTTTCGCAATACCTTTCAACCCGTGAGTTTAAATTTTTCTTTAAAGAACATAGTTTTGTTGTTCATCTTAGTTGTAATTTTGACCACCTATTTCGTTCTCCAGACTGAGCAAAAGTTCTACACCGTTTTATATTTTGTGGCATTTTTTATTACGATGCTAATATTCTATGGTGTCTCTAGACTATTAATTTCATTTCTAAAAAAGTTTCACAAATTTTCTAGTAATGGCTACAGGATTGCCCACAGAAATATTATTGCTAAGAAATCACTTGCGCCAATTATGACGGTGTCTTTAGGTATAGGTCTGACACTTCTTCTGACCTTAAGTTTTGTGGCTAATAACTTAAAGCAAGAGATATCAGACACCATCCCTTCAATGGCCCCAGATTTATTTTTTGTCAGTATTGACAGAGATATTCAGCCTGACCTAGAAAGCTTTATTAAAAGTATTGATCCCGAGGTAATGCTCGAGTTTAGCCCTATGGCGAGCGCATCATTTATTTCACTAAATGGAACCCCAATAGAAGAGCTTGTTTCTGAGAATAACAGGTCTGCATGGGTTGTTAGGGGCGATAGGCGAATTTCATGGTCAGAAAAACCAAACCCAGACAACCCGATTATAGAGGGTGAGTGGTGGGAGCCTGGCAATGAGAATGAGATGTTCATTTCAATGGATAGTAGGGCTGCGTATGACCTTGGAATGAGTATCAATGACAAGATTACACTCAATATTTTAGGTCGAGATGTCACAGGGACAATTAAGAATTTTAGGGAGGTTGACTACCGAGATATCTCGATTAACTTTGCAATTATTATAAATAAGGCGTTTGCTAATAAACTGCCATATGAGTATATTGGAACACTTAAGTCGGACGTGTCATCCAACGACATCCTGGCAAGGGTCGTTGAACAATTTCCAAATGTCTCTGCGATTAAAGTCGACAGAATTTTGTCTCAGGTTAGTGGCGTACTAAATAAAATATTTATCGCTGTGACTGGGATATCTTTAATTGTTATTGTTATTGGGCTGATTGTTATTGTCAGCGCTGTATTGGTTCAAACCACATTCAGGAGGTATAACAATTTGATTTATAAAATTCTGGGCGTAGACTTTCCAACAATCCTAAGGGCGATGACGATTGAGTTTGTTTTAATTTATTTGACCTTAGTTTTCTTTGCGCTCTCTGTTGCAATAGCAGGCTCATACCTTATTGTTGAGAACACGCTCCAGTTGACGTGGAGGTTTGATTTGGGATTGACGCTTTGGATTTTATTGACAACAGCCCTGGTGTCTTTTGTAATGATCTTGATAGCTAATAAAAGTATATTTAGCCCAAAGGTATACCCACTTATTCGTAATGAATAGATACCTGACTTCTTTTTTAGTTTAGGCTTTAAATGAGCCCAAGTAGTTTTTGATTAAGGTCTTTTATCTTGTCCTTTAGCGTGCTAATTTTTGAGTTATTTTCAATAATGTCAGTAGGAATATGACTATTTAATTGAAGGCGTTGTTCTCGACTTGTTTGAGTAAGTAGCATTATCTGAGCCTTTTCTTTGTCAACATTATCTCTAGACATTAATCGTGTTAACTGCATCTCAGTTTCACAATCAACAACTATGGCTCTATCAAATGGACCCCATAGCTCTTTTTCTACTAGGAGAGGAATGACAACAATCATTATTCCTTCTTGACAGTCATCCATCTCAGATTTCATTTTTTGAAGTATCTTTGGATGCAATATCTCCTCAATTTTTGCTCTATTTCTTCCTTTTTTAAAGAGCTCATCACGAAGATTTTGCCTATCAAGAGTCCCATCAGGTAGAAGTATTGATTGCCCAAAATTTGCAACAAGTTCTTTTAAGCCTTCTGATCCTGGCAACACAACTTCCCGAGAAATAATATCTAGGTCTACGATATGACATCCATGAATTCCTAATAAATCACTTACTAGAGTTTTTCCTGATGCTATACCACCTGTAAGCGCAATCTTAAGAACTTTGTGTGCCATTAAAATTAAATTAAATGAATAAAAGTAACTAAATTTTATATTGAAATTTAGTTGATACCGGAAGAATGACAATAATATGATTCTTATTTGCTGGTTTAGCTTGACTTTTTCAAGAAAAATTTCGATAATAGGCGCTCTTTTTGGTTATGTAGCTCAGCTGGTTAGAGCACAGCATTCATAATGCTGGGGTCGGTGGTTCAAGTCCACCCATAACCACCATATTACATAAGGCTTTTAGCCAATAAACCTAAACCCAAATATAGCAATGTGCTACATATGTGCTACAATCGGGCATGTAATATAGCAACCAATTAATTAGATAAATAATAACTAATTAATAGCTAATTCAATGTAAGTCATTGATATTACTAGAATAATATTCTATATATTCCATATAGGTAGAAAAATCTACTATCCCTCGCATATATATTCAGACTTTGAAGGTACGGGGGACCCCCTGTCACTATCGACTACATACATATAATACCTCCCTCACACATCAAACGAAGTTTGCATAGATGCAAAACCTAAAAAATAACCTTCGTCAAGCAGTCATAAATCTGCCGCAATTAAATCAAATTCTAGAGTGAAAACTGGGAAAATGCAGCTGTAATTGCCCTTAACAAGCAAGATAAAAAATATCCAAAAGCAAAAGCAAAAAAAAACAGTAATAGCCTCTTTTCTTGGAAGAATATATTTATCCATTAAGAAGGTCGATTAAATTTCTGGAAAAAGCTAGGAATTCTTAGTATGCAAATATATCGTATTTCTTGACAGGCCAAGCTGACGAGCCGTTAAAGCAACATTGTAATTACAGTTTTGAAAGGTTGTTCTGATTTCAAGACAGAGACTCTCTTTTATTGGGTGACCAGAGCATTGTTGGCAAAATTGCGTGCCTGTTTTTTTAGGACCCAACACTCTAAAGATTTGATCTTCATTAATGATACCCCCAGGTGCATGAACTGCTAAAAGACGCAACTGCTGATCAAAACTATGAAAGTTATTTTCCCAACTCATGGCTTGAAGTGAATCTATTGCACTTTTATTAAGAATATGCTGTGGTGATATTTTTCTCATAAGACTTAGAGCCAGTTTATGAAAGTCTGTTCGCTTGTTAAGCTCAGGAAGTACAAGTTCAAATCCAAATAGCCTATCAGATAGACATCTAAGAGATTCATTCTCTGATAACGCGCTAATAGGCAAAGTTGAACTTGAGATTATGACCCATTTATTATTTGATTCTTGATCTCTATTTTGAAGAAGATTATCAATCAGTGTATTGAGGCTTGAAGTAATCTCAGCAGAAGCACAATCTAGTTTGTCTAAAAACAATGTTCCTCCGCACTCTAATTTATAGGATGAACTTGAGGTGTCAATTATATTGCTTGGCGAAGACTGAATATTTGCTATGAAGTGGGCATTAATGGAATCTAACGAGACCGTTTTACAGTCAATACTTATAAACGCTTTTTGACGATGAGTTCGCTTATGAAGAGCTTGGGCAACAATTTTTTTACCGGTACCATATTCACCTTGAATTATGACTGTAGAGCCTACCTGAATTGATTTAGTAGCTAGCTTCATATTATATTGAAGCGCCTCATCGTCAAAAATAAAGCCTGTATCATCAATTAAACTTGCAGCATGATTTTGAGAGACTGGTTCTATTGGCAGAAGAACCTGATCACTTTTAAGCATACTAGCATTAGAATGATTTGGTATTAGACGAGCAAAATAAACAGATTGGAGCCAATCTGTGATTTTTGTTTCGCCATTTTTTACAAGTCTATCTAAAATTAAAGGGTAATTCTCATGGAAAAGATCAGAAAAGTTAGACCCAATATGTGCATTCATACCAGCAAGAATCTCAATCGCCCTTCGATTAATTCCTAAGACTCTCCCATCATGATTAAGTGCAATCATTCCAGCACTTTGCGTTGAAAGATACTCCTGGCGTGGATGCAGAAGAATGATAAAACTATCATTATTTTCTTCAATAAATAATCTATTTTCAATATTTGAAGCAGCTAAGTTTACAAGCACATTGGTATGATTTTGTCTTGCTAAAATTTCTGATGAAGCATCCAAAAGTCCGACTAATTCCTGATGGCTATTATAAATTGGCGCGGCGACGCATGAAACTTTACCTTGCACCGAAAAGTAATGCTCAAGTCCTGTTACCTTTGATGACTCACCAGTGTGTATTGAAAGTCCCAGCGCATTTGTTCCGCGAGCGCTTTCAGCCCATACTGAGCCAGGGATTATCGATTTACCACAAATAGAATTTTTGAACTCAGTATCCATTATTTGATCGAGAACAACCCCTTCATTGTCGGCAAATGCTATCAGATAATTTGAACCTGCTATTTGTGAGCTTAGTAATTCAAGCTCAGGTCTTGCAAGCATATGGACTCTCTCCAGTTTTTCTCTGCGAAGATTAACTTCCCTATTTGATAGAACATTTTCATCTGGATTTGAGTTAGGATTCAAGCCAAGATTGATACACCTATCCCAGCTATCAGCAATAGGCTTGGCTATTGCATCATGTGAGAAATGTCCAGTAAGTTCTAGATTTGACCGAGCTTGACTAAAAGAATCCATATTAAAAATAATTTTAAAGGTCTATATCAATAGATATATTACACGATAACACTAAAAAGTTCACTTATTGAGCAACCAAAGTTCAAATTTTGAACACTTATAATTTAGCATTAATGGTTTTCGTTGTGTAAAAAGCTCTTTAGATTTTAAATTTTTTTTTGGAGAATGCGCATTGAAAGCACAAGTATTACATAAATATGATGATGATTTAGTGGCCCCATCTTGGGTAGATTACGAAGATGTTCCTGATCCCATAATAGAAAAAAGTTCTGATGTGATTGTTCGTATTGGAGGAGCTGGTGTTTGCAGAACAGATCTGCATATTATTGAAGGTGTTTGGCGTGATTCTCAAGATGGTGATGGAAAATTATTACCATTAATTATGGGTCATGAAAATGCAGGCTGGGTTGAAGATGTTGGTTCTGAAGTGCGGGGACTAAAAAAAGGTGATCCAGTTATAGTTCATCCAAAGATTACGGGTGGTACATGTATAGCCTGTCGTCGTGGCCATGATATGCATGGTGAAGATGGTGCTTTTCCAGGCGTTAGTTGTGACGGTGGTTATGCTGAAGCGCTTAAAACTTCTGTTCGAAATATTGTTAAGCTCCCGCAAACACTTATTCCAAAGGAAGTTGCTGCTTATGCTGATGCAGGCTTAACGGCTTATCGTGCAGCTAAAAAAGCTTCACGCCATTTGTTGCCTGGACAGAAATGTGTTGTCATAGGTTCAGGCGGTTTAGGACATATTGGCATCCAGGTATTAAGGTCTATGTGCGCGGCAGATATTATTGTTGTCGATCCATCTGATTTATCACTATCATTAGCCGAATCATGTGGAGCAGATGCATTGGTTAAGGCAGATGGTAATGAAGTTCAAAAAGTACTCGAGCTTACTAATGGTCGAGGTGCTGAAGCCGTTTTAGACTTTGTTGCAGAGCGTGGAACAACTGCTAAAGGCTTGGCGATGACACGTGATATGGGTAGTTATTATGTTATTGGTTATGGTGAAGACATTAATGTTAGTGCCTTTGAGATGATTACGACTGAAAAAAATATTATTGGAAATTTAGTTGGAACTTGGGCTGAATTGACAGAATTAATGGAGCTAGCGAATAGAGGGCATGTTCATCTAGCGACACAAGAATTTTCATTAGAGAACGCTAATGAAGCTTTACAAGCGTTAAATGGTGGAAAGGTTAAAGGACGTGCAGTCCTTGTACCATAAATAGAGAGAAAAAGATAAGTGTGACTTTCACACAAATAAACTAGGAGATAGTAATGAAATTTAAAACATACAAGAGTGGACTGCTCGCTGCAATATGTACTTTTACATTTTCGCAGGGAGTCAGCGCTGATACGTGGAGTGATCAATTTCCACATATCAAAGGAACTGGAGATATTGCAGGTGAATGTTCGTACGAAGCAATGTCCAAGAAAAACTATAGTGGAGAAAAGTTACGAATTCTTACTCATGCTGTTCCAGTAATGGGTGAGCCTACTGCATTGCATGCTGATGCTTTTCAAAAATTAACTGGAGCAGAGGTCAATGTTGTTCATGTTCCGGCTGGCGATCTATATTCAAAATCAATGATCCCATTTCAGACTGGACAAGCGCCATATGATGTCGTGTTCGGTTTCTCAAACTGGATCAATGACTGGAAGCCATACTTAGAGCCTGTTCCACAAAAGTATTTAGATATGGCACAAATGCAAGATGTTACTGCGAGTCACAAGGCTATCAACACATGGGAAGGTGATATGTTTCAATTTCCAATTGATGGAGATCGCCATTACCTTAAGTACCGCACCGACGTAATTGAGAATCCTGAGCACCAGGCAAAATATAAAGCTGATACTGGAAGAACTCTTAAAGTGCCAACAACTTGGAAAGAGTATGCAGAGATTGCTACATATTTTAATGGCTGGGATTGGGACAATGATGGTGAGCTAGAATATGGCTCAGCTGAAGTGATGAAGAAGGACGACCTAATGTATGCTGCTTTCTTCTCTAGATCAGTTGGCTATTCTAAAAATCCAAGAACTCCTGGCGGTTTCTATTTTGATTTAGAAACTATGGAGCCGCTTATTAATAATCCAGGTTTTGTTGAGGCACTGACGGATTGGGTTGAAGCTACAAACTATATTCCACCAGGCGGAACTAACTTTGGTTTAGGTGATGAAATTAATTCATTCGGTGGTGGTCAGACATTATTCAGTTTCTCTTGGGATGATGCTTTTGTGGCTGCAATGGAGCCAGATAGTGCGATTAGAAATATGGTAAAGGCTGCTCCACTTCCAGGTGCTGAAAAGGTCTGGAATAGAATGGATGGTTCATGGGATATAGGCCATAACCACGCCCCATACATTGTTTGGGGCTGGACAGCTGCTGTTCCTAAGAAAGCTAAGAATCAAGAAGTTGCATTTGACTATTTATGCTTCTTTGCTAATGATGCAAACCACGTTGCTGACTTAGGTGTTGGAAGATTTGGTGTTAATCCATATAAGAAGTCTGACTTTGATGCCGAGATTTATATGGCTAATGGATGGGATCCATTAGTTGCTTTAAGCTACGCATCAACTCTTATGGAGATGGAAGAATACAGTACAAATCGTGTATTCCCTCTTAAAGTACCAGGTACAAATCAGTTTATAGCAGCGGTAGCAACAGGGACTGCAAAAGCTTTAGCTGGTCAACTTAGTCCTCAAGAAGCAATGGACGAAGTCGCTGCAGAGTGGAAGAAAATCGTCAAAAGAGTAGGCGCTGATAACATCAGAGATGCTTATGCTGTTGGCGTTGCGCTTGAAGATAATATTAATTAATTTATATTAATCTTCTCCTTGTATAACCGCCTTCAATCGAAGGCGGTTATATTTTTTGTTATAATTATTTATTATGAATTTTAAACATAAATTTGTTTTTCTTATGCCTGGCCTTTTAGTTCTGCTTGGTATTTTAATTTTCCCAATTATATTTACCGTGAGGCTTAGTTTTTCTGGATGGGACAGTTTTAATCCTGGTCTAGATTTTATTGGAATGGAGAACTATATTAGACTTTTTACAGATGATAAAAGGTTTTGGGAGTCCTTTCTTAGGCTTGGTTTTCTATCGATCACAACAGTTTTTTTACAATACATTATTGGCTTTGGTTTAGCATTACTAGTCTGGAAGGAAATTAAATTTAAAAGATTTTTTCGAGTTCTATTTTTAATACCAATGATGACAACACCAGTCATCATGACGGTTATTTGGAGAACTTTTTTTCATGAGTCACTAGGGCCTGTCAATGACTTTTTTAGTTTGTTTGGAATGGCTCCACCTTGGTTATCTCATGAAGTTTTAGCGCTTGTAACAGTAATGATTGTTGAAGTATGGCAGTGGACCCCTTTTATGTTCTTGCTTATGCTAGCAGGTTTGCTCTCATTACCAAAAGAACCATTTTTAGCTGCTGCAATTGATGGTGCAAGTTCAATTAGAAAGTTTATCTACGTCACTTTTCCGTTAATGGCACCGATTTCCATCGGTGCAATAATTATTCGATTGATTGAGGCATCCAAGATTATGGATACAATATTTGTTCTTACATCAGGAGGACCTGGAACATCTACGGAGACAGCAAGCTTTTATATATTTATTAAAGGCTTAAGAGAGTTTCAGATTGGCTATTCAGCCACGTTATCCTTCACATACTTAATCATTATGATTATTTCTTTAACATTTATAGCTAAATTTCTTACTAAAATATTTATGAAAGGAGATGCTGAATGAAAACTCTCTACACCACCTTAAAGTATTCAGCTGTCACTTTATGGTCAATGTTTGTTATTGCTCCTTTTCTGTGGGCTATTTCCACATCTTTTAAGGATTTTAATTCTGTTACATCTGGCGTATCCTATATTCCATGGCTTCAATTTGAACCCTCATTTGAAGGTTGGAAAGTTTTAATAAAGCCAGCTTCTGAGGGTGGTATCAATATAGTGGAGCCATACTTTAATAGTATTTTTGTGACGCTTACCTCGAGTTTAATCAGTATTATTCTCGGAACACTTGCTGCTTATGCTCTTTCAAGATTTACCTTTAAAGCGGGTTTTGTAAAAAATAGTGACATCACATTTTTCTTTATTTCTCAAAGAATTATGCCGCCTATCGTTTTGTCAATACCATTTTTTCTAATGCTTGGTTATCTCAGTTTGTTGGATACTTTGATGGGTCTTGTTATGGTTTACATAGTGCTCTTAATGCCAATTGCTGTTTGGATCATGGTTGACTTTTTTAATAAAGTTCCTCGAGAGATAGATGAAACGGCCCTTATAGATGGGTGTAATCCTTATCAGGCTTTTTATAAGGTTGTCCTACCAAACTCAATACCGGGTTTAATTGTTGCAGGTATGTTTTGCATTATCTTTGGATGGATTGATTTCTTTTTTGCCTTTATATTAACGTTTACAGAGGTTCAATTGCTTCCTGTAGCTATCGTTGCACTTAACTCTTCAATTACACCATGGTGGAGTTTGTCTGCAGCTGCTTTAGTTTCAGTAGCTCCATTAATTGTTGTTGCATTCATAGTCGAGCGATATCTATCAAAAGGAAATCTTTCAGGAGCAATTAAGTAAATGAAATTAGTTACAAAAAATTTAACATTTAAGCCTGAAGATGAATACTATCTTAATGATGTGTCTCTTGAATTTGAAGCTGGAAGACTCTATACAATTCTTGGACGAACACTTTCAGGCAAGACCTCCTTTTTAAAAACAATAGCCGGCCTTCAGCCAGTTGATGAGGGTGAAATTACTCTGGATGAAAAAGATTTCAGATCTATACCTGTTTGGGAGAGAAATGTAGCAATGGTCTATCAGCAATTTATCAATTATCCTCATTTAAATGTTTATGAAAATATTGCTTTTCCTTTAAAGCAAAGAAAAATGAGTGCTGCTGATATCAAACAAGAGGTTGCGGTCGCCATCAGTCAGGTAGGGCTTGAAGGCTTTGAAGCTAGAAAAATACAGGAGCTTTCAGGCGGGCAGCAACAAAGAGTTGCACTTGCAAGGTCTCTTGCAAAGAAAGCTAAAATTTTGCTCCTTGATGAGCCTTTAGTGAATCTAGACTATAAATTAAGGGAAGAATTAAGGTACGTGTTCAAGAATCTTTTTGATAGCGACCTCTCAACTGAATCTATTCTGATATATGCCAGTACTGATCCTCAAGAGGCAATGCAGTTAAATGGGGATATTGTTGTGATTGATGAAGGCAGGGTTTTGCAAACAGGTCCTGCAAAAGAAGTCTTTGAAAACCCTTTAAATATTAAAGTCGCAGAGATTACCAATGATCCAGCTATGAACATTCTTCCTGGCATCATTGATGATAAAGAAATTATCTTTAATGAAGATTTTAAGCTTAATCTTCCATCCCACTTGAGCCATTTAGACTCCGGTAAATATTTTTTTGGAGTTAGAGCAACCGATTTGAATCTAGATGATTCTGGTTTTAGTTTCACTGTCGACATTTCTGAAATTTCTGGTTCTGAAACTTTCCTTCACATACATCAGGATGAATTAAAGGTTGTTTTGATGATTGAAGAAGTTCGCAATTTTAATCTTGATGATCAAGTCAAAATAAGTATGGATATGAATAGATTGTACGTTTTTGATGCAAATGGTGATTTAATTTTTTCACCATATAGGGGTAACTAATGGCAAAAATTGAATTTAAAAATGTTGGCCATTGTTATGATGTGAGTGCTGAAAATAAAGTATATGCCCTAAACCCCTTCTCATTGACCTGGGAGGATGGAGGAAGGTATGCTTTATTAGGGCCATCAGGTTGTGGAAAGACAACAATGCTTAACATTATGTCAGGCTTAATTACTCCATCTGATGGTAATGTCTATTTTGATGAAAACGATATTACAAATGTTATTACTGAGGAGCGAAACATTGCCCAAGTTTTCCAGTTTCCAGTTATTTATAACACCATGACAGTTTTTGATAATTTAGCATTCCCGCTCAGGTGTCGAAAATTTGATGAGGATAAAATCAAAACTAAAGTTCATGAGGTTGCTGAGCTATTAAATTTAACTGAGTTTTTGAATAAGCTTACAAAAAAATTAACAGCTGATCAAAAACAACTTATTTCACTGGGTAGAGGTCTAGTTCGAGAAGATGTTGCAGCAGTGCTGATGGATGAGCCTCTTACAGTAATTGACCCTGACTTGAAATTCAAATTAAGAAGAAAGCTTAAGGAGATCAATGCTAAATATAAAACGACACTTATCTATGTGACACATGATCAGAATGAAGCAATGACCTTTGCTGATAATATTATTGTTATGAATGAGGGAAATGTTGTTCAGATAGGCACTCCAAAAGAGCTCTTTGAGAAACCTAAAACAACTTTTGTGGGCTACTTTATTGGCTCTCCAGCAATGAATATTTATCCTTGCGATGCTGTTTCAGATGATGAGGTGTCTATTGGAGGTTTAAAGCTAAAAGTAAATACAAAGTTACCAGACTCTCAAAAAAGTAATTTAAAGCTTGGCATACGCTCTGAGTATATCAATGTAGTGAATAAGAAATCAGAAAATACAGTTGAAGCTAATATAAATTTAGTTGAAGATTTTGGTAACTATAAGCTCATTTCTGCAACTAATGAGAATATTCAAATTAAAGTAAAAGTAAAGAGAGAAAGCGTCATTCCTGAAGATAAAATTTTGCTAGAAATTCCACCAGAGTACTGCTGTATTTATAATAATGAAGAGTTAGTAGAATAAGTTATTTTTCTTTCCCTGCCATCAGTTCTTTCCATCGCATATATACTGACTTTGAAGGTACGGGGGACCCCCTATTGAACTCGGCTAAGTATTAATAATACCTCCCTCACACATCAAATGAAATTTGGACTTGAGTAAAAGTTGATATACAATCCTAGTATGAAGAAACTACTCCTACTCACCCACTTTTGAGTGCTATAAGTGGTATCTGTTAAAGACTTTATTCTTTAGTTAAGCAAAGACCTTACTAAGCATCTATGAAGCCTACAGAGTGGGGCTATGGAGTTCAAACTTCCCACTTGTTCCCTTTAGTAAATCATCTAGAAAAAGGGGTTGCTGTCAGACCTGGTAATGCATCTTTTGCAGAGAAAAAGCCACCAGCAAATTATTTACACCTTGGATATTCTGCTATTGATACTAATAAGATAAATAAAGGTAAAGGTATAATCGTAAAAGAAATTAAAGAGATGATGCATTGAAGTATCTTTAAAAATTTATATGAAAAAATTACTCTTAAAATTTTTATTAGTTTCTAGCCTCATGGGTATATCTTCTATAGGAGCTGATGAATCAAATCTAAATATTTATGAAG
>Ga0302114_10001071_pt1 | contig 18558 bp, 26 predicted proteins | sample AG5_Surface_MG_FD_203107 | JGI IMG/M metagenome (GOLD analysis project Ga0302114, IMG submission 203107) | Marine microbial communities from Western Arctic Ocean, Canada - AG5_Surface | ecosystem: Environmental > Aquatic > Marine > Oceanic | place: Canada: Western Arctic Ocean | collected...
GGACCGTTACTTGCATACGGTATGTGGGAAGCATGGGATTACTATTGTAAGTATAGATTATCGCAAGAACATGGTTGACAAAATAGATGTATAACTATATAGTAGTATTAAGTTAAACACACAGAGGATCTAAATTATGGCCAAAGTAACCCGCAAAAAGAAAACAGTTCGTGCATCACGTCGAACAACAGGAATGGCAGCAATGCCAGTTAAACAAGATTGGATCCGTTGTCAGCAGTATGTTCACTACGAAGTTGAAAGCAGAGAGTGGGGCAATACTGTAAAAGAATATATTAAGCTGCATTGGCCCAAAGAAGCAATAGTTGCTATAAACAGATTACCTGATTATAAAACTGGTATGCATAGTAGTTGGGCAACTGCCGCATGGTTACTAATGAATGGACATGTTGACCTAGTACACGAATCATACATTAACGGACTGCCCAAAAGAATTAATGCACTAGTTGAAGAAGGAAATCTTTTACAACAAGAGAAAAAAGACGAACAAACTGTTGCAAAAATTATACATAAACCTAGCATACAAGAACGTATATACGAACAAGCACAACGCTATGTTGAAGACATTGACATATGGCTTGATGGATTTATTACAAACAAAAAAAACTTTGATCCTAAAGGGTTTGACTTTAAAGGACACTTCTTAACAAAAGGAGTAACACAGGCACATGCACGTAAGATGCGTAAGTTTTATCAAGATGAACTAATTGACTTTGAAGACTTAGCAAAGTATCCTACTCCGGGCAAGTTAAAAAAGATGGATGAGCATACTGCTGATCAATGGCTTCAACTCAAAGAAGGATACAGTCATCTTAAAAAAGGTGACATTAAAAATTATACTATTGCAATTAACGAACTGCTTGCAGCACTTGACTTTATTATTGAAAGTGCAAAAGCAACACGCAAGCCACGTATAGCAAAACCTAAAAGTGCAGACAAGTTAGTTGAAAAGCTCAAGTATCTTAAAGCTGACGAGAAGTATAAAGTTGCTAGTGTAAATCCTACAGCAGTTATTGGAGCAAGTGAGATATGGGTGTTTAATGTTAAGACTCGCAAGATAGGCAAATATATTGCCGAAGAACATCAAACGCTTCAAGTAAAAGGCACTACGTTACAATTTTTTGATGAAAAGAAAAGTATTCAAAAAACATTACGTAAGCCAACTGAGCAACTACGAGAATTTAAGACAACTGGAAAAGTTGCACTAAGAAAGTTTATGGAAAATATACCAACAACTGACACAAAGCTTAGTGGCAGAATCAATGCAGATACAATAATTTTAAAAGTGCTATAAGGAAAAAAAATGAGTAACGATCACGATTACTGTACTACAAAAGATTTAGGAAAGGCTATATCTGTAATAGCTTTTATTATGATCGGCATACCAATGATGATTGTTATGAGCTATGATGATTATCCTAAATACTGTAAAATGTCAATAGTTGTACCGTGTATAGGAGTACTAATCAATGACGCTGATAGTTGATCCGCCAAGCGGTTGGAAGTATGGATTTCCTAAGCCTGTGCATGAAGAATATTATTTACTAGAAAACGATTTCAATATGATTAGTTGGTTAGTTTCTGAGGGTTATCCTCAAGCAGAGATTGATAAACTAGGTAGCAGTTTCTTTATTAGAACATGGGAGGAAATAGATACAATATGAAGAAGATTAAAAATAAAATTGTAGCATATAGAATACATGAGTATATCAGACTCTTTGACTTTCATAAACCTTTGCTATCTCAATTTCCTGTCATTCTTATGATTGCACTAATATTTGGTATGCTCTTTCTTGCTATACCTGTAATATACTCAGAAGGCGGTCACTGATGGCAAGTGTTATTGGTGCCTTTTGTCTCTGTTTTTGGTCTGCAATAGTTTGTACTTTTTGGTGGGTTAGATACGAAGATAAAAAACGATACCCTGAAAAATATTTGAATTGGTTAAAATAATGAAATTAGATCAAGAAGCAATAGTTCTTTTATTAGGAATGTGTTTAATATTTGGAATAACAATAGTTTTAAATTTTATAGCGTGGATTATATTATGGTAAAACCAAATACAACTTTTAATTTATCAATTAGAGACATTGAAATAATTGAACAAGCTCTAAGAGCAAAAGCAGGTAGAAGAGGATTAGCTATTGCTCAGGGAGAAACTTCAGAACAACTTAGAGCAGAGATGCATGAGATACAAGAAGTACTAGGTAGAATACACGAACAAAAAAATTTTTATGCTAAATTTAATAATGGCACAACATATGTAAGTGGATGAAAGGAAAGATACATGGGTTTAGAATCTTATTATGACAAATTAAATAAATCTGTACTTGACGAACCAAAAATTAATTTATTTCAGCAGTGTAACTTTAAGTCACATGCTGGGTTAGATCTAACATGGAAGATTGAGTGCGATGCAGTGTCTGATGCAGAATGGGAATGTTTTGCTAAAATGATTTCGGAAATTGAAGTTAGACAGTTTTCTAAAGTTGTAGGAATTCCAAGAGGCGGAATTAAGTTACAAAATGCATTAAGTCATTATGTATCAGGAAACGACACTGATCCTGTTCTTATTGTTGATGATGTTTGGACTACTGGAACTAGTTTTCGAGAGTTTACAGAAATTGAAATTGTTAAGCAAGATATTGAAAAGAACGGCTGGTTTGGCTGGTGCATTTTTGCTAGAACGCAAGCAACAGATGGTGTTACTGCATTGTTTCAAATGCCAGCAAAGCGAACTGTAGCTTGGTAACACGATATAGAGCAATGATATGTATTCGTCGAGGAATACTTGATAACGCTGGACAGGCTGTAACATACGCACTTCAATCGTTAGGATGGCCTGACGTTGAAGACGTTAGGATTGATAAAATAATTGAATTTAACTTAGAAGAAAATAATTGGGAGAAAGCTGAAGCTATAGCTAAATCTCAAACAAATGAAGTAATGGAATATTACGAACTAGAAGAAATAGGAGAATAAAATGCCATTAGTACCTATGGTAGTAGAACAAGAATCACGCGGCGAACGATCATACGATATTTACAGTCGTCTAATGAAAGATCGTATTGTTATGTTAAATGGTCAAGTTGAAGACGGCATGGCTAATTTGATTGTAGCACAATTATTATTTTTAGAATCATCAAATAATAAAAAGCCAATTACACTGATGATTAATAGTCCTGGAGGTGTTATTACATCAGGCATGGCAATTTACGATACTATGCAATTTGTAAAAAATGAAGTACATACTATTGTAATGGGACAAGCTTGTTCAATGGGAAGCTTCTTAGCACAAGCAGGATCCAAAGGAAATCGTAGTGTTTTGCCGCACAGTAGAACAATGATACACCAACCAAGTGGCGGCGCACGTGGAATGCAGAGCGACATTGAAATACAATACAAAGAAATTACTTCAATGAAAAAAATGCTTACAAACTTGTATGTGCATCACAACAGTGCTGGAAAAACATACAGCGAACTTGAAAAAGATATGGACAGAGATACATTTATGACAGCACAGGAGGCAGTAGATTATGGACTTGCAGACAAAATCATCAAGCACCGTGAGTGAGACGGTAGCTGCTTTAAAAGGTATTCCTACTAAAATGGATCTAAAATTACAACTAGAACAAAATGTTCTAGTAGTTGACTTTAATAAACTAGACGGCGACAATCGTGTAATGACCTGTACATTACGAGAAGACATGAAGCCTCGTGCAACAAAGACAGATCCATTAACTCAAAAAAAAGTTCGTGAAACTTCCGATGCAGTTGTAACAGTATGGGATGTAAATGCACAAGGTTGGCGTAGTTTTAGATATGATAGACTTAACAACGTAGCAATTGTAGAAAATTACAACAATGACTGGATACTCAACAACTCATAGTAGTATTGATAAATATAAGTAGGAACTAATAGTTCCTACTTAATTAAAAGATAAAGAAATTGAATAATCAAGACCGAATAAAAATAAAGATCGACAAACAAATAGCACGTTGGGACCTTTATGCAAAAGTTGCTCCAATATGTTTTATCCTAATTTTTATATTTTTATTATGGACTGACTTTGTAGAATTAACCGTATTATATTATGTTAGCTTAGTACTAATTGCAGTTACTTCTACAGTATGGTGGTTTTGGTCAATTTATACTGTACGATATGTAATCAGTAAGATGTCTAATGCATCCCAAAGTTTAGATGAACTTAAAACTGAGATTGAAGAAATTAAAAAAAATATGATCAAACCTCCGAACTTAGATTGACAACTACTTAAAAATCATATATAATATAGTTAAAACAGGAGTATTAATATGGCGTTCTATTCAACTAAAACATATGGATCACAAATAGGATTATCAGCAGTGTTCCGGCAGCCTAATGCAGATCATTCACATTGTCATTTACTACATGGATATAGCTTAGGATTTAAATTTACATTTGGATGTGCCGAACTTGATGATAAAAACTGGGCAGTAGACTTTGGAGGCCTTAAACCGCTTAAGGCCTGGCTAGAAGATATGTTTGATCATAAAACTGTTATTGACAGAGATGATCCATACTTGTATAAGTTTGCAGAACTTGAGAACATGGGTCTTGCTGAAATTACAGTATTAAATGGTGTTGGTGCAGAGATGTTTGCATACCATGCTTGGAAATTTGCAGACAAACTAATCAGAGAAGCAACAGACGGACGCTGTTGGTGTGAAAGCTGTGAGTGCTCAGAACATGGTGCTAACAGTGCTATATACACACCATTTACAGTACAAAAAATGTCTTTTAATGACTAAGGTTTATCTACCTGGAGAAACAAAGGAACAAAGAAAGTTACGTAAGCGTAAAGAAAAACAATCCAAGTTATTACAAGTAGATGAAATAATCAACATACCGAGTAGTATAGTATCTGATACTAATTATGTGTGTTGTCTAAAATGGGGCAACAAGTACAGTGCAGAGTATGTCAATAAGTTGTATAGTATGGTTAGTAGAAATTTAACCATACCTCATCAATTTGTGTGCTTTACTGATGACAATACTGGACTTGATAAAAATATAAAAATATATAATTTACCAAATCTTCCTGTACTAGGATGGTGGTTTAAAGTTTGGTTTTTAAGTGACGAGTTACCATTTACTGGAACTTTACTATTTTTAGATTTAGACTTGATTGTATTTAGAAATATTGATAATTTATTTTCTTATAAACCTGATAACGATTTTATTATTATTAGAGATTTCAATAGATTTACTAGATCTAATTATAATAAAATGAATAGTTCAGTATTTAGAATAAAAATAGGATCATTAAAAGACGTGTATCAAAAATTTAATGGCGACATAACACACTGGACTAAAAGATTACACGGCGATCAAGATTTTATGTTTAAAGAAATACACAATCATATTTTTTGGCCTGATGAATGGATTCAAAGTTATAAATGGGAAATGAGAGCTAGGCATGATCTTGCATTAATAAATGGAAAGAGAAATTTTAGAGCTCCGGGTATTCCGGTTATACTAGATGAAACTAGTATAGCAGTGTTTCACGGTAATCCTGATATACACGATTGCGTCGACGAATGGCCTAAAAATAATTGGGGTTGACATATATAGTATAACCTGTTACAAAGTTATGTAGACAATAAGAAAGGCACAGTTATGAAAAATACATGGGTTATAAGCGACACACATTTTAATCATGCAGCAATTCTTACATTTAAGGATTATGCAGGTAAGCCGCCTCGTGAATTTGACAATGTAGATCAAATGAACGAAGCTATGTTTGACAACTGGAATGACGTAATCAGCCCTACTGATACTGTTTATCATTTAGGCGATGTGTTGTTTGGGCCTGACAAAGTTGAATGGTTAGAAAATAACTTTACTAAGTTGCCAGGAAAGAAACATTTGATTATGGGCAATCATGATAATCCTAAATTTCTTGCGCCATTTTTTAAAAGCATGATGCTTTGGAAAGATATGAGTGATAAAGGATTGCTACTATCACATACACCACAACATGCAAGTACACTTGCTGAGACACACAGATTTGGTGAAGACCCAATCTTAAATGTACATGGACACATACATAGTAACCCTTCTCCTGAAGGTCCTTACAAATGCGTATGTGTAGAGCAAACAAATTTTGCTCCAGTAAACTTAGAGGACTTAACAAGTGGATAAAACAGTAAACATATTTATTGTGCAAGTAAGGAACATAGTCACCGACAATCAATATAAAATTGTTGGTGTCTATACTACAAAAGAAAAGGCAGATGCAGCAGGCCTTGAAGCCTGCGAAATGTGGGAAGAAGGCCGTATGCATCATACTGTAACTATTTTACCATTAGACGGGTATATTGCAGGTCTTGAGAAAAATTAAAAATGTATTTTATATCAGCACCATTTGGAAATTACTTAAAATTTAAAAATACTATTAGTGTTACTGGTAGTTGGACAGTACAACCAAGACCTGGACTATATAAACAAATAGCTAAAACCCTACGTTACACCAAAACAGGCTGGCGCAATAAAATAGGGTTACGTAACAAAGGTATACTTCATGCAGTTACACAGCATAGCCATAATGATATAATAAGTTTAGCTGCAATAGATAAAAATGATTGGTATACATTTGAAAGTTTTATACCATCTGATGCTAGTGTTGAAATAAACATTAGTTGTCCTAACTTAGACAAGCAAGTTGATCAGTTATTGCCTGGATTTAATATATTCAATAGTTCTAAACGTAAGTGGTGCATTGCTAAAATATCTCCTACAGCAGACGAAAAACTAGTTGACAAATTAGTAGAATCAGGCTATAGTACTATACATGCAAGTAATACATTACAAACAGTTAAAGGCGGACTTAGTGGCAAAGTACTGGTACCATATACAATGAAGATAATTACTTACATTAAACAAACACATCCACATGTACAAGTTATTGCTGGTGGAGGAGTAACGTGCAAACAAGATGCACAAGATTATATAAATGCAGGCGCAGATCATATTAGTATAGGTAGTGTATGTTTTACACCATGGAAAATAAAAGGCATAGTAAATGACTAAACGTATAGGCTTTGCATGTAAGTATATGCATCATAATCAGAACCAGAAGAAAAAAGTACTCGAAGAACTACAGCGTCCACTTACAGAAAAGTGTACAACAGTACAGTGGCTAAATAGACAAAGTAGAGACGTTGCAGAACAACGCTTGTGGGATATTATGGTTCACAACGCATCAGCAGCAAGAAAGTTAGTAGAGTATGTTGGAAGCCTTCCGCCTGAGCTTAGAATGGTCCGACTGGGTAGTAATCAGCTTCCTTGTTATACCCAGCGTGATTGGTCTTATTACTGGAAGTTGCCTGATGTGGTGGCATATTGTGAAAGAGAATACGCAAAAGTCGGAGAAGCAGCAAGAACACTCGATGTTCGACTCTCCATGCACCCAGGCCAATTTACAGTCCTTGCTTCGGATAATCCAGAAATCGTAGAACGTTCAATTGAAGAATATGAATATCATGTTAACTTATTACGTTGGATGGGCTACGGCAAGCAATTCCAAGACTTTAAATGCAACGTACACATCTCGGGTCGTCAAGGTCCGGCCGGTATCAAAGCTGCACTTAAAAGACTCTCGCCCGAAGCAAGAAACTGTATCACAATCGAAAACGACGAAAATAAGTGGGGTCTCGATTCTAGCTTAGAACTAGAAAAAGACGTAGCACTTGTATTAGACATACACCACCATTGGTGTAGAGAAGGCGAATACATTCAACCCAACGACGATCGCATTAAACGTGTCATTGATAGCTGGCGTGGCGTTAGGCCTGCAATGCATTACAGCCAAAGTCGCGAAGATGTGCTCAAAGAGTTTGATAGCAATGTCAAACCCAATATGGCAAGATTGCTTGATACCGGTTACAAAAAAGCCAAGCTGAGAGCGCACAGTGATTACATGTGGAATGATGCAGTTAACAGGTGGGCGTTATCACACTGGGAGTGGGCAGACATTATGGTAGAAGCTAAGTGTAAGAATCTAGCAGTTGGCCAACTCTATAGTTTAACACAGGAATCGTTAGCAGCATAAATACATTATGAACAACTTTATTAAAACAATGTATGCAGCACGACACCAGCCTAAGTCGGCAATACAAGAAAAAAATCCTAATAGAGTTTTAGGAGGACTAAAAGGCCAAGGCGTAGATTCATTTACAATGTTAGGCGAAGACGGACAAGAGCGTCAGATACCAACTCAAGCATATGTAAACGGAATTGAACATAAATTGCGTAAACTAGAAACTAGTGTCTACCAACAAGATAAAAGAATTAGGAGATTAACTAATGATCAAAAATTTGCTAAAGCAACGCCTCGCTGAACGTTCAACAATTGACGGTGTGGTTATGGTCGCTGCAGGTGCCGCTATAATTATTTTTTCACCATTAACCAAACTTATTGCATATGCAGCAATTGTATATGGTGCCTGGACTATCTGGAAAAAAGATTAAAAAAATTGAATATATCACGACTAGTCGACTACGCTATTAACAACAGCGGAGTAGTTAAGCCAATTGTAATTCCTGCGGACGATTTATCATTCCCAGCATTAACTAATCCGTCAATTGCCGAAAAAGATGGTGAACTATATGTGTGTGTACGTAATATGAGTCACACCCTCTTTCATGCCGAAAATGATAGATTTCATCATGTACTAGGTAAAAATGTACTGTGCAACAAAGAGAATGAAAATATTTTTACAACACATAATTATGTTTGCAAATTAAATAGTAATCTTACTATCGAGGATTACTTTTTAGTAGATACTTCAGCAAACGATGTCGAGCCACTATGGCAATTTTCTGGACTAGAAGATGCAAGGTTAGTATTTTGGGATAATAAAAGTTATCTCTGTGGCACTCGTCGAGATACTACTACCAACGGTGTTGGCAGGATTGAAATGTCCGAAGTTAGAATTGACAATGACGAATGTGTTGAAGTAAATAGAGTACGTATACCGTTGCCAGGTACTGAAGATTCATACTGTGAAAAAAATTGGATGCCAATTTTACACATGCCGTATCATTTTGTTAAATGGTCAAATCCTGTACAAATTGTTAAAACTGATCAAACAGCATCATATTGTGAAAATGTTCATATGGGCAGTTATTATCCAATGGATTATGATTGGCGAGGCGGCGGCCAAATAATAGATCATAATAATTTCTATTATGGCATTATACATGAATCAGTGCCAGTTGCAACTGAACTTAATAAACGTGATTTATTGTATTATCATAAATTTATAGTTTGGGATAAATCATGGAATCTTGTAACACAATCAAAAAGTTTTACTTTTACTGATTCATTAGTTGAATTTGCATGTGGACTGTGCAAACATGATCAAGACGTATATATTTCATTTGGGCAAACCGATCTTGTTGGATATATTTTAAAATTGCCAATAACAAAATTTGAAAGTTTTATACATGGACATTGATACACTTACCCAAAAATATTTTAAAGATATGGATAATTGTGATTCTAAGTTAGAACTTGCACACGCATATTATAATCAACAACTTTTTGCTCCAGCTTCTTTATTTTATCAAAAAGTAGCTGAATATTCTACAAATATTGATCAAACATATATTGCACTTATAATGTGTCAAATGTGCTATGAAAAATTAGGTAATCGGCCTACTGCTGAAAAGTCATTTCTACTTGCGGCTATTGACACCGATCCGCAGCGTCCTGAAGCATATTTTTTAATTAGTAAATTGTATGAAAAATTAAATGATCATCAGCAAAGTTACTACTGGTGTATAATGGCAGAAAATGTATGTGACTTTGGATTGCATCCATTGTCTATACCATGCATATATCCTGGACGCTATGGTATTACATTCCAAAAAGCTGTAGCAGCATATTGGATTGGTAAAGGAAAACTAAGTCGTGATATTTTTACATATCTATTAACAGAAGAAACTCAGTTTATGCACAACAGTTATTATCACGCATGTGTGCGTAACAGACAACAACTTGGGCACGGTCCAGACAGTATATCAATTAGCCGTTACTTAGAAGAATATCACGATAGACTAAAGTTTAAATTTAAAGATAGTGACAAGATAGTACAAAACTATGCACAAGTATACCAAGATATGTTTGTATTGTATATGCTAGATGGAAAGTACAACGGAACCTATCTTGAAATAGGTTCGGCTATGCCAATTAAATGTAATAATACATATTTGTTGGAACAACGAGGATGGACCGGAGTAGGCATTGAGTTTCAAGAACATTTTGTAACTGATTATAATAATACAAGAAAAAACAAATGTCTATTAGCTGATGCACTTACACTTGATTATACACAGCTAATTAAAGATAATTATAATACTAATATTATTGACTATTTACAATTGGATATTGAACCAGCTGAGAATACTTTTAATTGTATGCTTCGTATACCTTTTGATACTTATAAATTTAGAGTAATAACTTACGAACATGACGAATATGTAGATCCAAAAGGACAGTGGCAACACCAATCACAAGTTGTACTTGAATCAAAAGGATACCAGCGTGTGATCTCAAACGTTTCACCTGTTGAAAATTCACCATTTGAAGATTGGTATGTTCATCCTGAATTAGTCGACATCAATCGACTAAAAGATATTTTAAACAATAACGATACTGTTACTAAAATTAGCGATCTTATGTTAAAACTTGCTGATAGGTAAATTAGAACTAGCTGACATTTTCCATATTTTTCTTTTGTCAACTCCTTTTTTTTGTGCAAACTTTTTAACATCGCAATCTTTACATACATGAAAATAATTATCATTTAATCTAATAGGAGACATTTCTCCTTTTGGACGAGTGAATTCAACATCACAACTGTCACAACATAAAACTACCATTGTTTTTTTACGACAATATGTATGCTGATTTCCTAATTTTGATTTTCGTAGATGCCAGGTATCAAGGGTATATTCTTTTATAAACATAACTATATTTACATTAAGATTATAAAACCTATAGATAAATATTAAAGAGGAAAGTAAATGATTACACTAACAGATGCAGCAAAAAAACAGATAGATACACTTTGTAACAACAATGATTGTTACGGAGTAAGTTTAAATTTAAAAGGCGGCGGTTGTGCAGGATTTGAATACGACTGGGGATTAGTAAAAACCCCAGCTGAGTTAGATAAAAACGACGAAGTATTTAAAACTGATAACAACTGTTCATTTATAGTAAATGCTACTAGTATAATGTTTTTAGTTGGTACTGAAGTTGATTATGTAACTACAATAGTAGGATCAAATTTTGAAATTAATAACCCTAATGCACAATCAAGTTGCGGATGCGGAGTAAGTGTAAATTTTGATATGGATAATTTAGTACCACAATGGTAAAGGACAATTAAATGGCTAAGCAAGAGATTAATATTGGTGCAAAAGGTAATGACGGTACCGGAGATAGTATTAGACAATCATTTAAAAAAGTAAATGACAATTTTAACGAAATATACGCTGTATTTGGCCTCGGCGGGGCAATAAAATTTACTTCATTAAGTGATACTCCAGAAACAACAGTAGGCAATCAAGGCAAGGTTGTAATGGTTAATTCGTCAGGGTCGGCTATTGATTTCTTTAGCTTGGTATCCGATGCACAAACCAATGATGCAGCTAATAATGATAATACAATTTTATTTGAAGTATCAGGAGATAAATTAGTTGCTAAAGTAATAAACCCTAAGTTAATTAATGACCCAGCGCCAGCAACTGGTAACCCACTAAAAATTGGTGACACAGCAGCTTACTCTGATGTTGTTAAAGCAAACATGTTAGATAACACTCAGAGAGAGGCATTTGTTACTGCTTACAACATCAAACATGGCGCATCAATAAATCAAGATAATCTAATAGTTAATAAAGGTTACGGTGATTCTATCTATCTAAATACCACCGGCGATACTGCAACTGGAATAATTAATTTACATGATCATCCTGCTCCTCTTTCAGGTTTTGGTACTCCTAATGGCACTGATGACAAACAAGCTGTTACAAAATTTTATGTTGATAACATGGACCATTCAAGTACTACTAATTTGTACGTGTCATCAAACGGCGACGATATACAGACTAATTCGCCTCCAGGAAAAAAAGGAAGAAGCGAAAAACACGCATATAGAACAATATCAAAAGCAATGCTTAAAGCTGAACTAATACAAAGAGCTTCTGACATTGATGTAGGTCCTTATGTACAAGATCTTACATATTTAAGTTCAAGTGTAAAGACTACTGCAACTATAACAAATGGGGCTAATGTAGGATATGATCTAACCGGTGAAGCAGCAAGAGGCACAGTAGCTAATGCTATTAAGAATTCACGAGCTACTATTATTGATAGTGTAATTACTCACATTAATACAACATATCCAAATCTTGCTTATGTTGAAGCTACATGTAGACGTGATACTGGGCTTATACTTGATGCTATCAAACTGGATCTTAGTGCAAGTACTGCGGCAAATGGACATAACACACTTACAAAATATTCTGGATATAGATACTTTAGTAGCCCTTCTGCAGAATTTGCTATTGCCAGCACAGGACAACTTATAGAAACAGTAGCAGGAATAACAAAAGCAAAAATCGAAACACTAGCTGTACTTGCAACAGCACTAGGTTCAGGATTTGCTTCAAATGCATATTATACACATGCAAGTGCAAGATTTGACGAAGTGATTGAAATAATTACTGGTAACGTCGGCGACTCGACTGAAGTAACTGTACAAGACTTAGAATCAACTAATTATTACAAAGTATATGCTACCAGCGGCGATACCAAATATACAGATCAATCCGGCGGTGCCGGCGGAACATTTCCAAATATTGACATATACCCAGGAAAAATAATACGAGGAAAAACTTCAGGAGCAGTTGGTGAAGTTTTTACATATACTACAGGTAGTAATACAGGTGGTCAACCAGATTACGATACTATTGAAGTTAATCTACTAGATGTAAAAGAGTTTACCATTGGTGAAGAAATTGAATACGGAAATAATGTTAAAAAGAAACAAATTTCAGTTAGGGTTGAATCTGGAATTTATGAAGAACAATTTCCTATCAGAGTGCCTGATAATGTTAGTATTAAAGGTGACGAATTTAGACGCTGTATAGTAAGGCCGGCACCTGGCAGAAGTACTAGCCCTCATGCGTATACATATTTTTATAGAGACAAAACTATTGACGGGATTACAACTGCCACAGCCGGAGATGCCAATGTTGGTACAACGACAACAGCGCTCCTATTTAACCAACGAATTAGTCCTACAGACAACACTACAGTAGACGGATATTACGGTTACCATTACTTAACCAATCCTGCAGATGCATCAAGTCATCCAAAAGATAACAATCAAATGGATGTGTTTATGTGTAATGATGCTGTGCTAGTACGTAATATTACTTGTCAGCGACATGGCGGATTTATGATGGTACTTGATCCAACAGGACAAATTTTAACAAGATCTCCATATGCACAAACATGTTCAAGTTTTTCACAATCAAAAGGAACTACAAAATCGTTTGCAGGCGGCCAATTCATTGATGGATATACTTATAATATTCCAGCAGTGATTGTTGATAAAATAAGCGACTTTGAAATTGAAGTCGAAGCACCTGATAACAGTATTTTAGGACAACGCAAACCAAAAGTACCATGTAGTTTTTATATTCAAGGATTTCTATACAAAGTTAATCAAATTAAAGATTATAAAAATAAACAAAGTGCAGTGCGTAAAGATGCCGGAGCACCTGATGGACCTGTTGATCCTGGAGGAAATATCAATAACGCTATAGATTTTGGCGATAGTGCTGCGGATTTAATTTCAAGCTGTACACTTGTACTTGATCCTAAAAGTGGACCATTAAAAACTGATGGATCAGGATATCAAGGATACAATACACCTGTTGATAGTTCATACGAACTGATTACAATACAAGGTGGTGGCAATAAATCAATGTTGGCTAACGACTATACTCAAATTAACGACAACGGATTTGGTATTGTTGCAACAAACAACGCTCTAGTAGAACTAGTAAGTGTGTTTACATACTATTGTCATATTGGATATTTTGCAAACAATGGTTCACAGATTAGATCATTAACTGGTAATAATTCTTATGGTACATTTGGACTTGTGTCTGCAGGATCAGATCCTGATGAAGTTCCTCTAGCTGGTACACTAGTTCAGCCTATGGTACAGCCTGCAAAGATTCATCAAATTAATCAAGCTGTTACTATTACCACTGTAGAATTTAATGCTGCAAACATTGATACTGATGATGTACTTGTTCAAGCTAGCACTAATGCAACAGGCTTCTATCGATATTCTGTAACCGTCGGCGACAATACTGTAATGTATCTTAGTGTAACTGCTAATGTATTTACTGATAGTGCAAATAATATTACAAATTCAAATGACAGTAATGATGTTATAACCGGTAATCCAATTGCAATTACCTCAATAGGACATGAAGGCGGCGCGAATCAAACTACTGTACATGCTTACGATTTTAAATATTATCCAATGAACGGTAGTCAGATTAATATACTACACAGTGATGGAAAATATTCACCTTATGTAGTTGTAAGTGTAACTGATACTGGTCTTACTGTTCCAGGACCTTTATGTGAAAGTGGCAGTACGTTTAAAACCAAAGTATGGGCACTTGCAATGACCACTGGAGCAGGAGTCACGTCAACTGGGTTAACCACAGCAGTTGTACACGGTGATATAATAACACATTTAGCCAAAAGTGCGGTATTAGTTCACGGAGTAACTTCGGATACAGTTACTAGACCTAGTACTGCTTTTGTATTTGATGCTGCACCAGATATTACGTATAGAACACTGGCTATTGAAAATACTATTGTTGGTGATATTAGTGTTGCAAATAGTGCATTAGATTCACGAATCACATTTGATAGTAATTTTCAATATATTCCAATACCAGTTAGTAACACCGATGCATCAATTTCAGTTAGTAATTTAAGTACCAATACTGATCTAACATATGCAAGCACTAGTACCACAGACAAAGGGTATGAAATAATAGGAAAACCAATAAACATTAATGTTACAAATTCAGGCAACGCAGCATACGTACTAACTGGTGCAGTAACTGGTAATAATGCAGCAGTTACAATGAAAATAGGAGACACTGTTAATTTTACTGTAAACGCAGCAGGCCATCCTTTTTATATTAAAACTGCCGGCTCAACTGGTACAGGCGACCAAGTTACAACTCCAGCAGCTACTGGTCAAGGAACAGTTTCTGGTGTTGTAAGTTGGTCACCTGAAGCAACTGGAAATTACCATTATCGGTGTGCAAATCATGCCGATATGGGTGGTACAATAACTGTTGCTGCTAGAGCTACTCTTCCAGCTAGCGGCGGCACTCTTGGCTCTACAGTAAATGATCTAAATATTGCTCTAACAAGACGTTTTTCAGCAGATGAAAAAAGAAGATTACTCGCAGGCAATGATATGGAATTTGCTTGGGAAGGTGCAGTATTTAATGTAGAAGACCATCATGATGCTCATGCTACTAAAGTTGGTCAAATTAATGCCATATCACTAGCCACCACAGCAGTAATTACACTTGCCCTTGACGTAGGGTGGGCAACTGGTAGTAAAGTTATAATAGCAGGTGCAACCGGTAGTATGACTCAGCTCGCAGACGGTACTGAAGTATATGTTACTAGAGATACGGCTACTACTTACTCTGTATATACAGACCAAGCTAGAGAAACCCCGCTTAATACTATTACAGGCTATACTGCTTATAGTGGTAATGCTGCTAGAGGAAGATCACGTGGTCCTGATATATCAATTTTATCATTTACAAAAAGTTATGATATCATCACTGGTAGTACTCCAACTGGATTACCAGCACCAGTTCTTAGTCCTACTGGAAAAAATATTTCAATTGAACTTGGACGTCCAATCAACGATCCATTTAGTGTAACTGTTGATATTTCGACATGTCGTGCCACAAGTCATGACTTCCTTGATATTGGCAGCGGTTCGTACAATGAAACAAACTATCCTGATAGAATATTTGGAAAGCCTGTTAATAGTATAGTTACTGCATCAGAAGCAGTTGACGAAGGCGGAACTAGTGCAAAAGCACAAGTACAAGAGCGATCTCGAGGTAGAGCATTTTTTGCTAGTACAGATCAAGACGGGTTCTTCCGTGTAGGTCGATTCTTCACAGTTGATCAAGGTACTGGTAGTATTACATTTAATGCAGCTATTGTACTTACAAATATCGACGGTATTGGCTTTAAACGTGGTGTACAAGTAAGAGAGTTCTCAACCGACACATCATTTACAAATGCTCAGTCTGATACTGTTCCAGTCGAAACAGCAATTGAAGGTTATATCAACAAACGCTTGGGATGGAATAGAGATGGTGGCTTAACAGACGCAGAAGACATATTTGCAGGCGGCGCAGTTAAAGCAAGTGGCGGTACAATGACCGGCGATCTTGCTATGGGCGGAAACCAAATTACTTCAGTTGGCGCACCAACAGTGGACGGAGATGCAGCAAACAAACTATACGTAGATAACCGAATTTTAGAGTTTGATACGCTTGGTGAATTAACTGACACTACTATGACCACGCTGACTGGTTCAAATTTATTAGTGTATAATGGCTCCACATGGGAAAATGCCGCAGTTAGCGGTGATGTAACTCTAACTAGGAGTGCTGCTAATATAATCACAACTGCTATAGCAACAGATGTTATTGTAAATGATGATGTTAAAAGCGATGCTGCTATTGCACAAAGCAAGCTCGACCTTGACAATGCTACTACAACCACAAAAGGTATTGCAAGTTTTGGCGCAGCAGACTTCGCGGTCAGTGCTGCTGGTGCTGTATCAATTAAAGCATCAGGTGTCTCAAATGCTCAACTGGATGGATCGATTGCAAACGGAAAACTTACAAACAGCAGCATTACAGTACAAGCCGGCGGATCAGGATCATCTACTGCTGTAGCATTAGGCAGCACAATGAACTTTAATGGTACTACCAACGAGATTGATGTTAGCGAAGCAAGTGGTACAATCACCATAGGTATAAGTAGTAGCTTTAATACATCATCTGCAACAGTTGGAGTTACAGATCGCAGTAGTGAGGCAGCTAGTCATTATATAAACTTTACCTCAGCTGCCTCAGGCAATCTAGGCCTGTACACTGACGGTAATTTAAGGTACACACCAAGCACCGACAGACTGCAAGTTGGTGGAATAGACGTTATCAACGGCGGCGATTTATTGCCACGTATTAACAGTGGATCCAACAGTGGATCATTACTTGGTAGCAGTAGTAATAAATGGACGGCAGTTTATGCTACTACATTCTACGGTACTGCAACTGCTGCTCAATATGCTGACCTTGCAGAAAACTATTTAGGTGATGCTGATTATGAACCAGGCACTGTGCTGGTATTTGGTGGTGACCGTGAAGTTACAATTTGCAATAGCAAAGGTGATCGTCGAGTAGCAGGAGTGGTTACTACAAATCCTGCGCATTTAATGAACAGTGCATTACAAGGTGAGTTTGTAATAGGTCTAGCCTTACAAGGAAGACTACCATGTAAAGTATTAGGAACTGTTGAAAAAGGTGATTTACTAGTTACTAGTGCTATATCAGGATATGCTATAGTCGATAACGATGCAAAAGTAGGAACTGTTTTAGGAAAGTCATTGGAAAATAAAACTGATGATGCTCGAGGCGTAGTCGAAATAGTCATCGGAAGAGTATAAATATATAAAAGAGGAAGACTTAAACATGACAATACAACTAGCTAATATCGGAAATTCAGCAAATGATGGAACTGGAGATAATCTTAGAGATGCATTTGTAAAATTTAATTCTAATTTTTCTGAAATTGATACTTATTCTATTGCAAATGTTGGCGCCGGAGCACAAATATTTAAGAGTAAATCAAACGGTGTTGAATCACTTCGATCTATAGTTGCTGGCTACGGAATAACAGTTACACAAGGTACAAATGACATTACTATATCCGGCGGTGCTGGAAGATTTAATGAACCATTAGCGTTTGATCATGCTGGAATTACACCAAATGTTACAACATGGCTTGAATTTTTAGCATTCAATAACATAATTGACTATGGTACTTTTATAAATCCAACGCAGATGACCACCGACTTTGGCAACCTAGGTTAAGAGGTAAATATGCTACCACAGTGGACAGTAGATAACAATTATCAACTTGCTAGTATCCAAGAAAGAAGTGTAACTTCTTTAACACTTCCTCTTGCATCATTATCAGGAATAACTACTACTGTACATAGTGGAAAATTACCAACAGGATTATACTTGTTAAATAATCAAATTACAGGTGTTCCACTTGAAGTTATACGAAGTGCAAAGAGTACATTTGTAATTAGAGCAACATCAACTACAGGTATACAAGACC
>Ga0302114_10001072_pt1 | contig 18543 bp, 26 predicted proteins | sample AG5_Surface_MG_FD_203107 | JGI IMG/M metagenome (GOLD analysis project Ga0302114, IMG submission 203107) | Marine microbial communities from Western Arctic Ocean, Canada - AG5_Surface | ecosystem: Environmental > Aquatic > Marine > Oceanic | place: Canada: Western Arctic Ocean | collected...
AAGATCTCCCTTCAAGCAGAGCATGGTCAAGCAGCTGTAATCGACAGCATTGTTGATTCTGCGGAATATCTCGAAGTATTCGGGAGTGACATCGTTCCTTATGCGAGAGCATGGTCTTCACCAGCTGATTTAGCAACCTCTGCCTTCCCACTACTCGCAGCAATTAAGAAAAGCTTTGCTGGTAGTGATAGTGCCAGAGGTGGAGGTAGCAACCTCATCAGTAGTTATGCAAGCGGAAGGGCACCAAGAATCAATGTTCCATCTGAAACGGTCGGAGTAAAACCCACTCCAGGCTATGCAGCAGGTCGTTTTGCCAGCAGAGCACCTGGTGTCACTAGCGGAAATGATGGAGCACCAATGCGTGGCGACAGCTACGTATTTTTTGGACTGGGACAACGGGAGCAAGAAACATTCCAACGATGCCCAGGTGACTCAAATGATCAACTTAATGCCTTGATTAGATCCACTTATAAGCAGGTCATGGGCAACCCACACCTAATGGAATTTGAAAGGGCAATCTCAGCTGAAAGCAAGTACGTGGATGGATATCTGAGTACTCGTGAATTCGTGAGGGCATTAGGCCTTTCAGCAGAATACAAGCGTCGTTTCTTTGAAACAAATGCCCCATATCGTTTTATCGAATTAAACTTCAAGCACTTCTTAGGAAGGGCTCCAAGTTCACAAGCTGAAATCAGTGAGCACACAAAAATACTCGCTGAAAGTGGGTATGAAGCAGAAATTTGTAGCTATGTCGATAGCGTTGAATATCAAACAACCTTCGGCGAAGACACCGTACCATTTGCACGTATTCTTTCGGAAAACGGCCGGTCTCAGGTTGCCTTTAATCGTCACCTGAAATTAGCAGAAGGATACGCAGCTAGTGACACGGTTCAAACAGGATCGTCACTCGTCACTTCTGTTGCTACAGGAACAGTGCCAGGAGGATGGAGTTCAACGAAAACTCGAATCAACCGTACTGGTACACAATCAGGTGCTGCAGATCCAACCAAGAAGAGGTTCAGAATCGTTGTATCAGCACAAGCTGCACGCAGCAGACAACGCACAGCAGGAAGTACTTATCTAGTTTCTGGAAAAGACATGTCCAGCCAAATGAAGTACATCCATTCACGTGGCGGTAAGATCCTTTCGATTACAGAAGTTATGTAAGAAGGAATTAATATTCAATAAGGGGGATCTTCCGATTGGAAGGTCCCCCTTATTATTACTCAACCCCATAAAAAACGATGTCACAGCCACTCACTCTTGCCACCAAAGCAAATATTGATCTTGATCACTCAAATGATGTGATCAAAAGAATATATAGGCAGGTTTTTGGCAATCGACATCTTATGGAATTGGACATCAATAAATCATTAGAAGCACTGTTCATCAATGGAGACTTGACAGTTCAGGGATTCGTAACAGCTCTAGCCCAATCAGAGACCTACAAAAAACTCTTCTTTGAACCAAATAACCCTTATAAATTTGTTGAACTAAATTTCAAGCATCTTCTCGGAAGAGCACCTAATGGTCAAGCTGAAATCCAAAAGCATGTAAAACTCATTAGCGATGAAGGCTACGAAAGCGAAATCGCAAGCTACACCTATAGCGAAGAATATTTAACTTCTTTTGGAATTGATCAGGTTCCTTACAATCGTGGAGCAAGCACGATGCAAGGTGGAAGCACGATTAACTACACCAGAACGAATGCCTTTGAAGTTGGATATGCAGGATACGACGGTGCCAAGAAAGATTCTGTACTCCTACAAAGCATAACAACTGGTAAGACTCCAGATATCACTCGAAGGAAAGGAGTTGGTAATGGAGGCTCCTTAACAATTAGCTGGAGTTCACGAAAGCAAATTGGAGCCAATCGCCGTGTCGCTCAGAAGTCAGTGGTCAGCCAAACATCGATGTCATCAACAATAAAAAGCATTCTTGCCCAAGGCGGGAAAATCCTTAGTATTACAAAGGCTTAAAAGTCGTCGTTTTAAGGCCTAGCCCCTTCAGCGCTGGGCCATAATTGAAAGCACAGGAAATACTTAAAACATAACCACTCCAAATAAACTAAAATCATGCCAATCATCCGCCCAAATTCCAAAAAAATAAATAAGCAACAAACTGCATTTGAGAGATCAGTAGACAAAAATCCTATGGCAATGTCAATGATGATTGATTCAGTTGTCAACATGATGCAGAACACAAGACCACCCCTTCAGCAAGAACAACCAAATACATTCGCAAACTAAAATGAATATTGAGCAGTTTGTTGCTCAGACTGAAGGTGAATGGAGGTCAATGCGCTCAGCTCATTCTCTAGCCTTTCAGCAATTCGAAGATGTCCTAAGCGAAATATCTGTTCAAAAAATCAGTGAGACAAATTCTGATTTGCAAACAATACTCAAAAAAGAAGGTGGCTTAAGTGTATCCGATATCAAGTCACCTTTTTTGATGAAATGGGCCGCTGAAAGTGACTGGGAACCTGACGACCCCAATGATGTTGCGAATGGTCAGTGTATTATCGTGCCTATACCAAAAGATGGAAAATCTGGAGTACTGCTAAGAAGTATTGGCTACGCAGAATCTATAGCTGCGAAATCAGCATATAGCTTTCTAGATGATGGAACTTTTGTCTTAAAAACAAAATATGATCAATCAATTGCTGAAGAAAGAATTTGGTTTATAAGCGAAAATGTACGCTGTAGATCCTCTGTACTTAAGACCTCTGAAGGTTCGGGAATACTACAGACTTCATTTTCCTCTGAAGTGCGTCGATTAACTAAAGCATAGACTCGAATAAATTCATGGATTCTATATTAATATTTGCTCAAACAATCGCAGGAATCTACGACAATTTTACACAATCACAGGAAAATCCTAGGGACTTTGCCCGCATTAATATAATCTTCAGACCACTACCTTGGAACATATTTAATGGACCAGGATTTTACTCTGAACAACACTATGACTATGCACCATGGTCACCATACAGACAAGGAGTGCATAGATTAATAGCTCATAAAGAAAACTCAGAAGTTTTGATTATGGAAAATTTTGGATATGCAGACTCAATGCGCATAGCCGGTGCCGGAAGGAATCCCGAACTTCTTGACTCCTTAAAAAAAGAAAACCTGAAAACGAGGTGTGGTTGTGCAATGCATTTCAAGACACAAACGGTTGGAAAATATATTGGGTCAGTGGAGCCAGGGAAAAAATGCATGATCCCAAGAGACGGCCAACTCACATATTTAGTAAGCGAAGTTGAAGTAACTCCAGACAGCTGGATAAGCAGGGATCGCGGATATCATCCAAATACAAATAAACAAGTTTGGGGATCTGAACATGGACAATTAATCTTCAAGAAAATAGAAAATATTGGACAAATAATTTCCAGTGATTGGATGGATAAAAAAATAAATAATGAAGGATAGTAAAACTCAGATAAAAGCTTGGATTCGATCCCAACACCTAGTTTGCGAGGGAAGCGACTTTATCTTCGAGACTATTGATCAAACACAGGTCGAAAAGTTTGAAGCTATTATGCAATCGTTAGGAGGAAAAGTAAGGGCAGTAAAAGCTGTAGGGAATTGGCCAATGGGGCCAAATCGTTCATTTAAAATCTTAAGAGCCATCGCTTCAGTTCCAAGACCAGGTGGTGAAGAACTAGTAACCTATTGGGCAAAAAAAGGATCTAAACAAACAAGATATTCAGAGATAAATTCGTAATAGATAACATCAATCTGCAAACCATCCCATCCATGTGGGCTGAGAAAAATCAGTATGTTCACTCCATTTACGAAGCAGAGTCAATGCATCAAAGTGATACCCCCTCTGTTCTGCGAGTGCAAGAAGCTCATCTTGATTACGAGAAGACTTGATCTCCTCTTTTAGTTGACTTTCACTCTGGGCAAGCTGAATAAAATCTTCAAGAATTTGATCCTTCTGGGAATCAGAAAGGGGCGTACTCATGGAATTCAAATCAAGTTGAAGATTTTAAAGAAGAACCATGATCGGCTCCTTCCATTAGCATAGCTCTCCAGGACGAAACTTGACGAAAAGCCCAACTCCAATGGTTAGTGTCATAAAAGAGAGCAGTTTGTTTATCTTGAGAAATCAAAGACTCAGTGTCTGAATGAATAAATTCATCCCAATCAGCTTTTGCAAAAGAGAATCCTTTCGAATATGCATAGTCAATAATTTGTTCATGCGAGGTCAGCTGTTTAAGCCCAGTTGCAAGCTCATGACTCTGAACAACAGAGTAAATAAAATTTTCAATAATGGGAGCAGAAGTAGAATTCAACAAGATTCAATCCAAATTGCGAAATTTGACTTCAGACAAATGAGTTGGAGAACTAGAGGACCGCCAGTACAACGAAGAAGGCGCCAAGGGATTTTTTGACTGATGTGGCCAGAATCAACCAAAATTTTAGGCGGTCGAGAGGCTTGTTCTAATGGAATCAAAGCAGCACCAGTGAGCATTGGTTCCACTGACAGAATCAAGTTCCGCAGAGAATTAATATCATCAACGGAATTAAAGCGATCTTGAAGATCAACATCTTGAGAAACCAACTCTACGAAGCGAGGCAATGCTTTTTCGGCTTCAATAGACACTGACATCCTAAATCCAACCGATGATATCATTACTATACCAATGCAGTGGGTGGCGAATGCGATTACTCAGGTGAGTCGGTTGAGAACAAAAAAAACCAACGAAACCTACGGAGTTAATGTCATCCCAATCCAAAGTGGTAGATTTGGGAAGCTTAAATGAAGTTACGACGAATTAAAAGATTATGGCAGAGCGATTCGATATCTTATTCGAGGGAATGTCAGAAGAGTCATCTCTAAAAATCCTCTTGTCAGATCCGAAAGATCTACCTAACCCTGTTGATAAATATATGGCGGCAACACGACTCGCAGCGTGCACAAGTGACGAGTCATTGCAAGGTCTGATCAGCGCAGTTGATCTTGATCCAGAAGACCTCTTTAACAGAATCACAAGGCGGAAAGCGATAGAGGCATTAGGACGAAGAAAAAATGTTCAAGCTTTAGATTGCCTATTTAAAGCCCTAGAATTTGATGATGAGCCATCAGTAATCAATGCCGCCGATTCAATTACACAAATATCTGCTCCCCTAACTGAAAGTCAATGTGATTCACTTCTAAAAACATTGACAGGAAGCGATCCAAAAAAACGGGCAGTAATTCAGGCTCATACAAGACTAGGCCTTAAGAGTGGTACATCATTCATTCAAACCCTTATCCATGATGAAAACCCATTAATTTCAGGAGCTGCGAGGGCATTTTGCGCTCGCGTCGAGGGCGACCTCGATCAACTAAAGCCACTGATTCCTCAACTCCAAGATCTTCAAGCAGGCCGTCGCCGCTCTGCGGTGATCGACCTTGGGGATGCTGGTGATATCACGGTGCTGGACTGTCTAATCAAAAGTGCTGTATCGATGCCATTACGAGCAAAGAGTGCCTTTCAGCTCGTTGATCCACACAAAAAATCACAAGTAGCGGAAGAACACATCAACACCATTACGACACTTCTACAAGATGACCCTAGGAGTCTTTCCATGCGCGAGGAGTGGTTGAGCAATCAAGACCCAATAGAGATTGAGAACAACCTGCAACACCGAGACGAAGGAAAACAATACGGGGCTGCACTAAGCCTCCTCAAAATGCCTAAGCCTCAGCAGATCGAAATTTTAGATGGTATTCACTCACGTCTATGGAGCGATTACGGAGCAAACTATTTGCTGACGTCCTTAGTTGGTCTTGGCTCCATCCATGAGAGAGAGGAGTTGGTCAGAACATCACTGGCAGAGACCCTTCCTCAATATGCAAAGTCAAGAGTTGCCGCTGCATGGGCATGCTTGAAACTAGATCTGAACGACCAGCGAGGTCTCCTCAAGGAAATAAACACAAGCTCACAGTGGTTACCACTGAAATGGAGCTGCTCGCAAGTGCTTAAGAAGTTTTCATGATGTTTTGCAAATATCCCAAAAGCCACTCTGCGTATGGGTTTGACGGCAAAACCACGCTGCTTTGGATTTTCTTCAGATTAGTGATTGCAAACTTTTCTGTCTTGACATCGACCTAAGCAGAAGCAGGAAGAAAAGAGAAGTAATGTCCTTTTGGCGGATACGCATCCCCCAAAAAACTCTTCCCAACTCCTCATGCTCGACGCATTCTCCAGGAAGGCCGTCTCGGCCGATTCAAGCGGCGCCTTCATTGGCGGAGGCGAGCTTGCCTCTCTCAAGTCATTCATTGCTGACGGCAACAAGCGCCTTGACGCTGTTAACGCCATTTCATCAAATGCTGCTTGCATCGTCTCTGACGCGGTTGCTGGCATTTGCTGTGAAAACACCGGCTTAACCGCACCTAATGGTGGTGTGTACACCAACCGCAAAATGGCGGCTTGCCTGCGTGATGGCGAGATCGTTCTCCGTTATGTGAGCTACGCGCTTCTGGCAGGCGACGCTTCCGTCCTGCAGGATCGCTGCCTTAACGGACTCCGCGAAACCTACGCCGCACTGGGCGTTCCCACAGGATCTGCTGCCCGCGCCGTAGCCATCATGAAGGCCGCCTCCGCAGCATTGATCACAAACACCAACAGCCAGCCCAAGAAGGCAGCTGTAACTCAGGGCGACTGCGCCAGCCTCGCTGGTGAAGCAGGTAGCTACTTCGATGCAGTGATCAGCGCAATCAGCTGAACCTGATCTCAATTTAATCGTCAAACACTACTAACTTCCTACTCATGAAGTCTGTTATCACCACAGTTGTCGGCGCAGCCGACAGCGCTTCACGCTTCCCATCAGCATCAGACATGGAATCCGTTCAGGGTTCTATCCAACGCGCAGCTGCTCGTTTGGAAGCTGCTGAAAAGCTTTCCGCTAACTACGACGGAATCGCTCAGCGCGCCGTTGACGCTGTCTACGCTCAGTACCCAAACGGTGCTACTGGCCGCCAGCCACGCCAGTGTGCAACTGAAGGCAAAGAAAAGTGCAAGCGTGACTTCGTTCACTACCTGCGTCTGATCAACTACTGCTTGGTTACAGGCGGCACTGGCCCTCTTGACGAGCTCGCCATCAATGGCCAGAAAGAAGTTTACAAGGCTCTCAGCATCGATGCTGGTACCTACGTTGCAGGCTTCTCAAACATGCGTAACGACGGTTGTGCACCTCGCGACCTGAGCGGCCAAGCTCTGACTGCGTACAACAACTTGCTGGACTATGTGATCAACTCCCTGGGTTGATTAATACCTCTAGGTATTAATTCATTCTGCATGGAGCTAAAGGGTGGGCAATGCCCACCCTTTTTTTTCAAGATTTAACTTTGTCCAAAGCAAAGCCTACCTAAGGAATTAAAAATTAAATAAAGATATCGCCTTGGAGTTATTCTTTCATAAGACATATTGGCTCCTTGGACGAGACCTAATTGGGCAATATTACGCCATACAATTTCACGGCATAATTGATTTCTTGCCCTGAGATGTAGAAGCACATTCAAACCACCACACACCCCCCTCTTCATCATGCTCGGAGCAGAAACTAGCCTAAAATCCTTGACCTCGGCAACCAGAACAGGTCCAGCCTCATTCTCCACATCTAACAAAGCTGGCAAAAGCACAGTCCCATATACTCCTTCAGGCGCAAGAGCCGAATATAAGAGGCAACACTGCGCTGCATCGGGAATCGGAATAGGCCCCAGACTCCATTCAGAATGTCCATTCGGTGTAGTAGCTGACAGATATAACCCAGGTGATACAGAAGCACTCAGGCGTGTAATCAAGGCTGCCTATCGCCAAGTCCTGGGAAACAAGCCACCTACAGAGAGACAGCAGGAAAGATCACTCGAAGCAAGGCTCCTTAACGGAGAAATCAATGTCCGTGATTTTGTAAACGGCTTGGCAAAGTCAACCTTCTACAAAGACAATTTCTTCCACTCAGTGGGAGCCCAACGAGGAATCGAGCTGAACTTCAAGCATCTTCTTGGTAGAGCACCTCTAAGCCAAGCAGAAGTTCAAAATCACATCAAACTGCAATCAGAGCATGGCTTCGATGCTCTGATTGATTCATTAACTAATTCTGCTGAATACACCGAAGTATTTGGTAGCGACATCGTTCCCTATGAGCGTACTAAAGACTCATACGCCGGAATGTTTACTCGCTCCTACAACCTAATGAGGGAACTAGGAGGCATGAAAGTAGCAATCAGCGATAATGCACAGGGCAGACAAAGCAGAACCATCAATACCTTGGCAAATGCGTTGAGAGAAAGCACAAAACCTCAGCCTTTCTCTTATGTTTCTGTTACCAGAATCCCAGTCAAGCTGCCTCAGCAACAGTACACAGGTCATAATCCACCAGCAGCAAGCGATTATGTACCATTCCGTCCGTTTGGAATCTTCTTCTAGATTCAAAACCTCAGGATAAATAACGTAAGCCCTCATCAATGATGGGGGCTTTTTGATGAGGGGTATTCTCAATTAGATGCCAACATCGATCAATGGTTGAGACAGAACAGGAAATACAGAGAAGATAGACTAGATTCAATAAGAAAGTGAAAACTTAAACATGACAGGAGCTCAATCGGAGCACGATGTCCTGAAAAGCGAGAGCCTGACGGACGAAGAAGCACTAGAACTTGCTACGGCCTTAAAACAAAAACTAAGCAATGGAGAACTGCCAAATTCAGATCTCGAATCAATAAACAAAATGGTTGCCGGATTGGGTGACAATAGAGGAGAATTAAGATTAACATTCGCAAAAAGCCTCGGCTCAGTTGGAGAAGAAGCCATCCCAATATTATGCGAAGCATTGAGAAACAGCTCTAATGTCACCATCAGAAGAGCCTCAGCTAAAACACTAAATATTATTGGGAATAGAAAAGCACTCCCAAATCTAATCGAAGCATTTGAGACAGACGAAGATCCTGTTGTACAAGGTTCATCAGCTGGGGCTATGGCCACAATAGGAGAACCAGCGATTGAGCCATTACTGAAAATTTTAACCGAGCCAAAGTGCACACCTTTTCAGATAGGATTGATCAATCTTGCATTAGGCTTCATAGGCTCTAAGAGCCCCATGGCCTTGCATTCGGCAACAAGTTCTAAAAATCCAGAGATTAGAATAGCAGCCCTTAGTGCTTTAGCAGAACAGGCTCAAAAACACGAAAATAACGAAGTAAGATTATTAATACTGAATGCACTAAAGGATCCCAATAGCGAGGTGCGTGCTGAAGCCGCAACAATCGTAGGGAAAACGATGGATCAAGAAGAAGCCGCTAATCAACTCCACGAATTATTAGAAGACAAAAATAATCAGGTACGAAAAAATACTGCATTGTCACTCATGAAAATGGAATCAGTGATTTCAATTGATACTATCGACCAAGCAATTCACAGCGAATCCGACGAGCAAGTCAAGGGAGTTATGATCGTTGCCAGGAATCAACTGATTAAATGCCGAGACATGTTCTAATTACCAAAGAGACCTTGGCGGCGAGAAATACTTGATTCAAGAATTTCATCGATCAATGGATCTGTTGATTCATTATTAATCATACTCATGAAACACTGATCTACCTGGGAAGATTGAACTTCCGCAAGTGACATCACTGCTGATTGGACATGAGCGATATTTGAACTATTACAGGCTTGAATCAAAATAGGGATAACACGCTCTTTCTCATGCTCCAGCTTAGAGAAATACCCCAAAGTCATCAAAGCAGATTGAGAGACAACAGGATTTGGATCATCAAGAGCAAACTTTAATGCTGTTATTGCCTGCTCTGGGAAAACAGACTCTGGAAAATTCACAGAAACCTGAACAAAGGCCTTAATACAGCAGGCTTTAACCGTACAATTGTTGGTTGTATTAAAGAGATCTAGCAGTGGAAACAAAACCCGATAACCAAACACACCTAAACCTTTAACTGCGGTACGGTAGACCATTGGGTCAGGGTCATTTAATAGATCAAGAAGACGAGGGAAGGCTTCATCAAAATAGTTTTCTGACATTACTACACATGCATCCATTCGAATATTAGGATTCGGATGGGATAAATCTAGGAACAGATCATCCAGAGATATTATTGAAGACACAACACAAAATGAAGGCTATAAGATCTTAGCAGGAGACAATAGCAATGAACTCGCATTGACATACCGCAATGCCCTACAACGCTATCGCCATACCTGCTCTGGCCTGCACAAAGACATCGTCATCATCAGCAGAAATTTCTAAAATAATCTTTCTTTTAGATACTTTGTCAAGTTCTGAATACTTATCTATTGCTTGAATTAATGAATAGCGCATATCCCAAGGCAATGAATCACGAGCAGCCAGAATCTCCTCAATAAACTCACACAGCATCATAGGATTCAATTTGGCAAGTGCCAATACAGATGCAGATCTACTCTTCTGAAATTGTGGCCTAACATTAAAAATCGATGCGACAAGAACTTCAATAATCCAAGACATTGCCTCCACTGACCAATCAGGAATAGAGCCAAACAGATTAATAAAGAAATAATGAGCCCCATAATCATTGTGAGCCTCTTCAATCCAAGAATCCATCAACAGCGGGAAAATCTCAGAGGAAGGACAAGAACATAGATGCTTAAGTGCTAAATAACAACGACTGAAGTCAGTATTGTAGAGATCTCTAACAAGAAACTCACCAGATGGAATCTGATCATACCGATGAACACAACTGATCGCAGCCAAGTTACAGGAGAGAAGAGAATCCAAAGAATTCAGCAAACGAGGGGTAACGGTGCCAGCTAAATTATCACCATAAAGCTTACGAATAGCACGAATTTTAAAAACAGGCGACACAGGTGCAGAAAATACTTCATCGATCTGGTCAATTGCATTGGCATCAATCAAATCCTGGATAGCAAAATGCCTATCCATTTGATTAGGTAAAAATAAATTCAGAGAAATCTCATGAACTCGTTCGCAATCATGCGTTAACTTAGAGATGGCAGAAATTGCCGCACCCTTAATTCCGGGAACAGAACTGAACTGGAATGGGCGGATGGTATCAACACTTCTAGAGACATCTAACGAAGATAGACACTGTATGATAATCCTCTGGTTGGCACTATCGGCTTCAAGAATACCAATCATCTTGTCGACGAGAGTCTGATCATTACATTGCAATGTTTGCAATGACCAAACAGAATTTTCCACTAAGTAGACATCATCAGACCATAAGCACTGTCCGATCACAGGGATTGCGTCAATACATCCAAGGCGAGCCAGAACTTCAACAATCTTGCGTTTAGTGATTTTGACTGATTGGCAAGAAGATACGCGATTTTGCAGAAATTCAATCAACGCTTTTTCAGTCTCAGCGCACGGACAATTGATTAAGTGTGCTGCCGCTGTATAGAAATCACTTTCCGAATCTTGGTTACTCACTGACTTCATCAGCAAATGACGAGCATGCTCACAGGTCAGACCTGGATGGATCTTGTCAAATCTTTCGGGCTTATGCAAAACAAGAACATAAACAATGAAATAATACTAGCACTTCTTCATAAAACTTTTACCATCACCGAGTCATCGAAAAGGTATATTCAGATGGGTTGCAGAATTGATGATTAGGCCATAATCTTAGGCTAGTCAAGATTGAATCGATGGGTCCCTTTTCAAGCAACTCATTTCTTGTAAAAACAATTGCTTATGGCCGATCAAGACCAACAACACCAACAAGCATTCAAATACCCTTTAACTTGTTGAGCAGAAGTATTCAAGTAATGCGTCAGTCGGGAATCACTGTTACCGCCATCACTAATATCCATGAAGTAGGAAATAAAAATCAATCTGACACTAAAAAACCTGCTTCCTCAGAGCCAAAACGCACTAAGCGAGAAATGCAAAGCGATAGTGCTAATGAAACAGAGGTGAAAAAAGAGAAAAAAACAACGAATCGCAGAGCAAGAAAAAAAAGCTAAGTGATCCTAGAAGAAACTAACCTCTGTATTCGAAAACCGATTCCTCTGGCCGACCTGCCTTGAGAGCATCCCAATTGATACTCTCAAGGAAAGCATCTGGATTCGTACATTCCACGACATCAACGCCCCAATATCCTTGTTGCAAAGGTGAGCTTGACGTAGCGGCAGAATCCTTTCTACCACCAAGTGCAATCAAAGAATGATTGATCGAGTGGCCAAGTGATTCCCGAAGTTTTTTCCATGAATCAACGACTTCTCTGGCTAACTGTTGGGATGAAAGCTCCGACTCAACAACAATCATCCAATGAGGATGGTTCAAAGCGTTAGCTTTAATATGATCGGAATGAAGGCTAAGACCTTCTGCGAGTTCCGCGGCAGTAAAAGAAGGAACAGACTCAGATTGGATCTGTAAATTATGGGAGAGAACAAAATTTTGCATGATGAGCAACTATAGTCAGTAAAGGTCTAATGAAAGAATGATTGTAAGTCCAGATGCAAGAGGTAACCTGAAATGACTGAAAGCAGCTCAATTAAAAATTCAACACAAAACAAACGTTTGGATACATTAAGCGATGAGGAGGCGTTACTGCTTTCAGCGCACTTAAAAAAGCAGCGCAATAATGGAATACCTATTGATTCAGATCAAGAATCAATTTCTAAGATGGTAGCGGGACTCGGCGATCAGCGGGGACTTCTTCGCCTACGTTTTGCAGATAGCCTTGGTGCCGTAGGACAAGCAGCTGTTCCTGCTCTTTGTGAAGCCATGTTATCTAGCGATAACGTAACAGTACGCAGAGCAGCAGCAAAGACTCTTACGTTAATAAAGGATCCTAATAGTCTTCCATACCTTATATCTGCATTTCTCAAAGATCAAGACTCTGTTGTTCAAGGTTCAGCGATGGGAGCGATGGCCGCAATAGGAGAAGAGGCTGTTACTCCCATCCTAAATCTATTATCAAATCCAGAAATAACAGAAATGCAGATAGGATTGGCTAATTGGGCATTGGCATTTGTAGACGACCGAGGATCTAAGATCTTGAGAGACGCTTCAAACTCAAGTAATGTCGAAATCAGAAAGGCTGCAATCACTGCCCTTACAAGCAAAATTGATACGCTGAATGCCGATGAAAATATAGACTTACTATCTAATGCGTCGAGAGATGATGATGCAGAAATCCGCGCAGAAGCAGCAACATTGCTTGGAGGATTAGAAGATATCGACTGGGCCAAGCCACTACTAATCTCTAATTTATATGATACAGATAGCTGGGTGCGAAAAAACTCAGCTCTTTCTTTAATTAAATTGAACGCGACAGAGGCTATTGCAACACTTGAAGAGTGTGAGCTTCAAGAAGAAGATCAAATCGTAGCCAATGTCATTAAGCTGGCCATCCAGAAGCTTAAGCAAAGAGCTTAAAGTTATGAATAAAAAAAGGGAGGGGAGAATTAACTCCCCTCCCTTATTTAAGCTGAGTAGTTACCAAGCAATCAAGAGAGAGCGTTGATCAGATAATCAAGATAGCTTTTGAATTCGTTAAGAGCTTGAGGACTCATATCGCGAGGAGCACAAGCACGATCGCGGGTATAAGTCAGCGCCTCAACGTAAGGTCCCGTTGGAAGGGCAAGGCTACGATAAACCTCGCGAGCACCAGCAATGCCCCACTCGTCCAAAGGACCAGTACCACCAACAACCAAGCAGTAGTTGATCAAGCGCATGTAGTGACCGAGATCTCGGTAGCACTTGTCAATTTTCACTTGGCTATCGCCAGCCTCACCAGCCTGCTTGAGATAGGAATACTTGCTGAAGCAAGCATCACCTGCTTCACGAGTAACAGCATCAAGACCAGCGGCTAGCTTTTCTGCTGCTTCAAGACGAGCAGCAGCACGCTGAATATTGCCCTGAACGGCTTCAAGATCGTTTTGAGAGGGGAAGCGACCAGCTGCATCAGCAGCAGTCACAACTGTTGTCACGACGGACTTCATTGGAGTTTCCTAAAGATGAATAGTGTCTGAATGCGGAGAAAGTAGGCCTTTAATCCAGATCAGGAAATAGCGCCAATGACGCGATCGAAATAAGCACCTGCTTCTGCAACCAGAGCGGCACAGTCACCCTGTGTGGTTTCCATTTTACGGAAACGCTTACCACCTAAACCAGGAGTGTTGGTTTCTCCGATGTGAGCAGTAGCAGAAGCCTTCATGATGGCCACGGCACGACCCGCAGACTGGGTAGGAACACCCAGCGCAATGTAGGTTTCCTTCAGACCATTCAGGCAACGATCGTCAAGAACGGATGCATCGCCTGCCAGAAGGGCATAGCTGATGTAGCGAAGAACGATCTCTCCGTCGCGCAGGCAGGCTGCCATACGACGGTTGGGGTAGCAATTGCCACCTGCCTGGATAAGACCTGTGTTTTCACAAATCATGCCTGTAACTGCATCAGAAACGATGCAGGAGGCGTTTGAGGTGATGGCGTTGACGGCATCGAGACGCTTATTGCCGTCACGAACGTAGGAGCGGAGACCTGCGAGGTCACTACCACCAACGGGAGCTGTTTTAGCGTCGGCACTGACGACCGAACGTGAGAATGCGTCGAGCATGTGGGCCAGACAAATTTGGAGGGAAGAGGCTTCTCGATCCCCGTTAAGGCTAAGCCTGAAGACTCCGCTCTAGAGAGGAATCCGTTGTCAGGACTAACCTTTTCAGGTGAAGCACTCATCAAACCTAAGCGTAAGTTGCGGACGTGTGACCAAGTATCTGCTGATCACGCAAGAGTTCGTCACTTAGAGGGGTGGTGATGGATAAGAAAGGAGTGCCAAAGCCCATTAGCGCCGTTCTTGACAATCTGTCTAAAGGCACTCAAGCCGACACCCGAGCAGAGCAACACCCCCCGGCTTTCGAAAATTTCCGATTAATTCCAGGGGGTATGGTTATAAGAAGTGTTTGCTGTAGATCACAGGTCGACATGACAGAAGAATCAAGTCAGGCACCTTCACTTGAAGAGCTGATCGAAACAATTACAGAATTAACGGCCTATAGAGAACGACTTTACGACGATGTTGTGGGCCTTGGTAAAAAGCTTCGTTTATCCCAAAAGAAAATCGATACAACAATCAAAGAGCACCCTGAGCTCACTCGGATTGATGCAATTCTCACCCAACTAAAAGTTCAAAGAGATACACAAGAGAGTCAAGCATGACTTTGATGGACAATCCTCCAGTCACAATGGTGGACTTTTTCGAGGCCAGCCGCGGATTATGGCTTAATAGACGGGTGGTTCATCATCTTGATAGCCAAGACGATGAAGCTGCAGACTCCAATCTAATCATTGAACCCTTCGATACATCTGATAATGCAGTAGAAACGATTTGCCAAGTATTCGGAATTGAAGCCAAAGAAGCCAATGGTGGAGCAAGATTTTGGTGGGAAAGCAACCTTCTTGCTGACAAGCGCAATGATGATTATGCAGCCATTGTCATCGATGTTCCAAAACTTGAGCATTCCAATCAAGGATATCTTTTAAGAGATGTTGGTTACGTAGAAAAAAAACCCACTCTTAGTACATACGAATTCACTACTGACGGAGTGCTGACAATCAAGACCAGATACGACACAAATTTTGGGATTGAGCGCTGCTGGTTTGTAAACGATCAAATCAGAATGCGGGTTAGTTCAGTACAGTTTTTAAATGGTGCTGCAATGACCACCTACTGCACAGAATTTCGATGCCCAAGCAAAGCCGATATTGAAGAGATTGCTAGACAAGCCCAAACGTTCGCTCAGACCAATCCTTTATAAGCACATTTAAACCATGTTTGATTCATTTCTCAACGAGCTTCATTCGGATATCACCAAGAGAGGTGGATCTCCCCTTGCTCTACCTGAAGGTCTTGAAGAATGTAAATCTTCCAAAACATCAAGTATCATTCAGAGCTGGCTTTGGGATGTTCCTGGATTTCGGCGTTGGAGGGTAACTCGACTGGATGCAGGCGATAGCCTGCAGGTTTTTAATTCTGTTGCATATCCTGATTACAACTACGACCATCCCTTAATGGGGGTTGATCTCCTCTGGTTCGGAGCCCGTCAGAAGCTTGTTGCCGTACTCGATTTCCAGCCCTTGATCCAAGACAAACACTATCTTGATCGCTATTTTTCTGGTCTCAAGGATCTGAACCAACGCTTCCCAGATCTCAATAGTGAAGAAACGATGCGTTCATTTGATCCAAATCAGTATTTTTCTTCGTGGCTCCTTTTCTGTCGCGGCGGTGCAGAGCAAGCCGAATCATCCCTTCCAAATGCATTTAGTGCATTCTTAAAGGCATATTGGGATTTACACGATAATGCCAAAAGCATTGCCTCAACCATTCCTCCAGAAGAAGTTAAGATTCTCCAGGAAAAATATGATATTTACAGCGCAGAGAGGGATCCAGCTCACGGACTCTTCACAAGCCATTTTGGAAAAGATTGGTCAAATCGGTTCCTCCACGAGTTTTTATTCCCCGCCGCCTCTCCTCACAAATGACAATTCAAAGGTTAAAAAGCACAGATCCTGTGAACATCGAAGGATGGTCATGGCAACCATTTCTTGAAGACGCAGTTAAAAGACTCGAAGGCTTAAATGTTGAGCCCTACCCAGTCTCAGCTCGATTTTTACAACGCGAAGGTCAAACTGGATCAAAATCAAAACCAATTTCTGTCACAACAGCAACCTGGGCTTGCAAAACAGAGAAATTCAGGCAGGTCAGGGCTGCCTGCGTGAGCGCTGGATCAGCCGCGTCTGTTTTGAACTTTGTAATCAATCCAAATTCCACGTATGACCTACCTTTTTTTGGCGGTGATTTAGTAACGCTCCCTGCAGGGCACCTGCTAGCCCTGGACCTGCAACCCGCAATCAAAACCGATGAAGTCCACACCACTCAAGTCTGGGATCGACTCATACCAATTTTTGAACGTTGGCGCGATCAACTTCCTTACGGAGGACCAATCCCAGAAGAAGCAAAACCCTTTTTCTCACCAGGATTCCTCTGGACACGACTCCCACTTGGCAAGGAAGGCGACGATTTGATTGAGTCGATCGTGAGACCGGCTTTCAATGAATATTTAGATCTTTACCTGGAACTAGCCGCTAGCGCTGAGCGGGTTACTCCGGAACGAAGCGATGTTCTCCTGCAAGGACAAAGAAAATACACGGATTATCGTGCTGAAAAAGACCCTGCGCGCGGAATGCTGACTCGCTTTCATGGCAGCGAATGGACGGAGGCCTATATCCACTCTATTCTTTTTGACCTGTAATCGAGACTCGTTTGTAGTTTTTGAGGTCCAGTGCAGCTCCAACCACCCGGAGCGAGTTACACATTATGAACAGCTTTCGGGGGAGTCCTAAGCATTTGGCGAAAATTGCCTGGAACCCGAGAGGACTTCCGTAGGATGGTCTCACGGGTGCTTGGACACCTCACCAGACATTGCAAGCAGGAGTAAAAAATGTTCGACGCCTTCACCAAGGTTGTCGCCCAGGCCGACGCCAGGGGACAGTTCATCAGTGCCAGTGAAATTGATGCTCTGGCAGCCGTGGTTTCCGGCAGCAACAAGCGCTTGGATGCAGTAAGCCGGATTTCCAACAACGCTTCCACAATCGTTGCAAATGCTGCACGCGCACTTTTCGCGCAACAACCTGCTCTGATTTCTCCTGGAGGTAACGCTTACACCTCCCGTCGAATGGCAGCTTGCCTTCGCGATATGGAAATCATCCTGCGTTACATCACATATTCAGCATTCACTGGTGATGCATCTGTCTTAGAGGATCGTTGCCTGAATGGTCTCCGTGAGACCTACCTCGCATTAGGAACACCAGGTGCTTCTGTTGCAACTGGTGTGAACCTGATGAAGGACGCAGCACTTTCTATAGTTAACGACAGTGCTGGGATTTCCAGTGGTGATTGCGCTTCGCTGAGTAGTGAAATCGGTACTTATTTTGATCGTGCAGCTGCATCCGTTGCCTGATCTGGCGAATTGATCCCACTTCACCTCCCTCATCTCTAAATGAAAACTCCACTTACCGAAGCGGTTGCAGCCGCCGACTCACAAGGCCGTTTCCTTAGCAACACAGAAGTCCAAGCAGCTTCTGGACGTTTCAATCGTGCCCAAGCGAGCCTAGATGCCGCCAAAGGTCTTACAGCAAAGGCCGACTCACTCGTAAGCGGTGCCACACAGGCTGTCTACACCAAGTTCCCTTACACCACTCAGATGGAGGGGCCGAACTACTCAACCACTCCTGAAGGAAAAGCAAAGTGCTCTCGTGATATCGGCTATTACTTGAGAATGATCACCTATTGCTTGGTTGCCGGTGGCACAGGCCCTATGGATGACTACCTAATCGCTGGTCTTGACGAGATCAACCGCACTTTTGAGCTTTCCCCTTCATGGTATGTAGAGGCTCTTAAGCATATTAAAAGCAGCCATGGCCTATCAGGCGATGCTGCAACCGAAGCAAATAGCTATATCAACTATGCAATCAATGCACTGACCTGATCCCATCTAGCAAGGATCAGATCAGTCAATGCATTCAAGCCCCCTTA
>Ga0302114_10001075_pt1 | contig 18517 bp, 22 predicted proteins | sample AG5_Surface_MG_FD_203107 | JGI IMG/M metagenome (GOLD analysis project Ga0302114, IMG submission 203107) | Marine microbial communities from Western Arctic Ocean, Canada - AG5_Surface | ecosystem: Environmental > Aquatic > Marine > Oceanic | place: Canada: Western Arctic Ocean | collected...
CCCCCCGCAGTTTGAGCCCCCGTTAACATAGCTACCCCCGAAGAAGCCTCCAGCCCCCTCGCACTGAGTGCAAAAAATTCTTAATAATTAATTAATGTTAGTGTGTCGTCGTGGCTCGCGCGTATTGTCGTCTTCCACAAGTCTCGCTCGCTTCGCTCGCTTCGCTCGATCACTCACGTCCAAACGCTTCCCGAGACGCTGCACACCTTGAACTCCGCGCAGGAGTTTCCGCCAGCCGTCGAGAAAGGGGACGACTCGCCCGCACTCTTGCTCACAACCCCTCCGTTGAAAACGTAGTTGCAAGTGATGCCCTCGATGTCAGGGCAAGCATTCAAATTCGACGGCTTATAACAAATCCCCGGTGTGCTGCTGCTCAGCGAGCCGAACGAGCAGTCGCCTTGATTCGTGGGGAACGTGAACTTTTCGAATCCATCCGCGCACGATGCACAGAAGACGTGGTACTCGTCGTAGTCACTGTCAGACGTGTCCCTGTGACAAGCACTGTACGACCCACACGTTGTGCCAAAGGGGGAGAAGTTCGTTGCGGTCAAGGCGCTCGACACCTGTGTCCAGGTTCCACTGTGGTAGTACGAGCAGAGATTGTACTTGCTCTCCATGGAGGAGTCGGGGCAATTGTTGAAATTCGTTGACAGTGGGTAGCACGCACCGTTTAGCCACCCACTAGAGTTGGGGCAGTTTCCACACCCAGACCCAGCCGTCGACGTTTTCCCCAGCGGGCAGACTTCACAGTTGGTGAACACTCCATTCAAGGAGTTCGCCTCACTCGTTTTACCGCTCGGACAAGTGGTACAGCTTGCGCTGCCCGAAGACTCGGAGTACTTCCCGCCTGGGCAGTCGGTGCAGCCTGTCCCGCCATCGTTGCTAGTCCTCCCCGCGGAGCAACCGTCGCACGACGACTCGCCCGTCTCGTCCGTAATCTTTCCTGGCACGCACGGGGGGCAAAATACACTTCCAACACCAGAAGCTGATTTCCCCACGCCACACTCCGAGCAGCCCTGCGACCCCGCGCTGGCCGAGTATTTACCGCTGGAGCACGCAATGCATAGGTAAGAGCCTTCGACGGACGACTTTCCTGCCGCGCAGTTAACGCACTGCATGCTGCCCATGAAGAATTCGGAAATTTTCCCAGCCGGGCAATTTGAGCAGCCCGATGCTTGTTCGCCTCCATTGTACCGACCGAGCGGACACGGCGTGCAAAATGAGTCCCCGACCCCACTGTACTTGCCTGCCGTGCAGTCCTTGCAGGCTGCGCGAGACGGGTTAGGATGAAGTTGCGAACTTTGAATTTCGTTGTTGGCACACTCACTTACCTGCGCTAGTTTCGTCGACTGGAGCGTATTTTCCCGCCGCACAATCAATGCAGCCTGCAGAGCCTGCACTGGGATTGAAAGTACCCCCGCCGCAGGGAACACAGGTTGTGCGGAGGGAGTTTGAGGTTTTTCCCGCTTCGCAGTTAACACAAGGAGCGCCAAAGCCCAGCGTTTTTGTTCCCGCTCCGCACATCGAGCACGACGCTGCACCGGTACCGCTATACCATCCCGCGATGCAGTAGACGCACACCGGTTGTTGCTGAGAGGGATTGAACTTGCCGGCCTCGCAATCCTTGCACCCCTGAGAGGAAGACGCGTGCTTCCCCGCCGGACAGATAACGCACACCCCGTTGACCTCTGCCTTGCCGATTGAACAGTAGGTACACGCGACGGAACCCTCCGAGGCCACCGTTCTGCTAGAATCTGGCGTGTCGGGACAGTCGTGACAAACGTTGTCGGACTCATATGTGTTGGCGGGGCAGGGAGTACACGCACCGGCGGCAGCATCGGAGCGTGTTCCTGGGAGGCAAGGAAAGCACTCATTCGAGAGTTGGTCGCCTTCGCCCATAAATCGTCCAGCAGGACAATTTATACAAACGTTCGAAGTTGTGGCGGTCTCGAACTTCCCGGCGGGGCAGTAAGAACACCCGCTGTCGCCCCCTTGGCTGATCTGACCTTTAGGACACGGCAAACACCCAAGCGTGTGTGATCTCGGCGCTCCATCTGTCTGGTAGTAGCCGTAGCCCGCCTCGCAGTCAACGCAGAGCGAAGCCTCGCTCGTGTCGGTGGACATCGGCGAGTACTTTCCGGACGGACAGGCAACGCACTCTGCAGCCCCCACGCCGGACGTGAAAGAGTACTCTGGTTGCCTGACAAAGCAGCTCGTACATACTGTGTCGGAAAAAGTGGAGTATTTCCCTAAAGTGCAGTTTTGGCAAGTGTTTTCAATTGCAATTGTGCCGCCCTTGCAACCCTCGCAGTCCGCTTGTCCAGGCTCAGAAATCCAGCTTTGGTGAGCAGGATCGCCGTTGGCGAAAAGCGAACAAGAAGTACAGATGGACTGGCCCTCGTCCTCGCCGTACTTCCCAGCCGGACAGTCTGTACACACCCCGTCTTCCGTGTACCGTCCCACGGGACAAGGATAGCAAATATGCGCACCTGCATCGGAAGAATAACCGAGGCCAAAATCCACGTGCGAGTTGCAGCTCACGCACCCGACCGTATTTGTGCTGGGACGCGAGAACTTTCCCGCGGGGCATTCAACGCAACCCGTGCTGCCAAACAAACTCTCGGACGAGTCGAGAGCGGTTGGGTCAAAGTTGTTCGCTTGGGAGCCGGGCTCACAGTACAAGCATTCCGAAGCCTCTACCCCGGAGTACTTGTTACCTTTACAGAAGTCACACAGGAGCTCACCGGTCTCCTCTGAATATTTCCCCGCAATGCAGCTGACGCATTGTGTTGCTCCCCCAAAAAGAGAGAGTTTCTCCATGGGAGACGCTGCATTAAACCTGCTTGTCATTTCAGTTTTGGAGATGAACTCGTCGTACGATTGCTTTCCAAGCGGGCATTCAAAACATTCAGTGCTTGCTTCGTTTTGAGCATACTCCCCTGGCTCACACGGAGCGCAACGCTGCTCAGTTTCGCAAGTGGAATACACGGTCACACCCCACTGCTTGCAAGTAAAGCAGGCCGCGACTCGTTTGTCCTCGTGGCCGGCAGCGCACTTTCCGCACTTGAACTTTTCGTCCCAACCCAAAAAACAATCTCCCGAAACATCCTCATTGACTGGCCAACCCCAAGGGCAGTCGGTCGCCGCAGCGTTACTACTGCAGCCAACGGTCTGCACGTCACCGGTGCAAAATCCGTCGTTAGTGCAACTGGAGATGGAAGCATCCAAGAGTGGATCATTGCATGAGCATGTTGCATCCGCATCACATCCCACCGAAAGAACACGAGGTACTTTAGAAGTGAAGAAGAGCAGTGAGATAAATGACAAGTTGAAGCAAGACACCATGGTGAATATGATTTGAGGTTTTCGGTTTGGCTCAGAAAATCGAAATTTTTTTTCTTTTTTTCTTGCCAACTGATCATAGAGAAAACAACTTCGACAACAACACAGACATTAAAAACACTTCCCACAATTTACCCTTTCCTACCACCCCCCCACCATCACCATCAAAAATGCCAAGATCGACCAGTTCCAAATCGTCAAAGCTGTCAAAAGATGAAAAGTTGGTGTTGCAATACTTCTCTAAACCCCCTCGCCAATCTTCCTCTAGGCAGCAAATATCTGCAAGAGAAGAAGCGAAAGAAGCTGCATACGAACCGTCACCGAGACCCAGCGAGCTCTCCCAGTCCAGAGAGAGCCCTGCCCAGGAGAGACAATCGCGAGAGTCACAACAGAAAGAGCAGGTTGATGCAATGATGGACGAAATGGATTTTTCAATTCCAACAACCGAGCTTTCTGAGCAAAAGAAGCGTGATTATGGATACGGGGTGCCACAGTGGTCCCCCTACAGAATGACCAAGGTTACGCAGACGGATGCCTGGCAAAAGAACCAGTGGTCAACCACTAATGCGGAATGGGGGAGCTTCACAAAACAGAAGAACAGTCTAGATCCTGCTCTTCAGTCTCGAATGGCGAGAGCGATGGTCAAGGAGATGAGGGACAATGCGTGCATGGATCACACCTGGGAGATTATAGGTAGCCGCCCTGGCCAGGAGGAGGGAAAGCCTAAATTCTTCATGCCCTAGAAATACCCAATCAAGGGTTGTTTAATTATGTACAAGGACCGTGCATTATTCTCTACAAAAATCAATTTTTTCTTCTTCTCTTTCTTATTAAAAAGCACCATCAATGCCAAAGTCTCCCTCGCCATCATTTTCCCCATCTCCCTCCCCGCTTTCGTCCTTTATCGAGTTCATTACTCCTGCCTTTTGGTACTCGCCGACTCTCTTCTCGAAGAAGTTGGTCTTCCCCTGCAAGCTGATCATGTCCATCCACTCGAATGGGTTCTTCGCGCCATAGAGTTTTGAGTAGCCGAGCTGGCCAACAATTCTATCAGCCACAAATTCAATGTAATCCTTCATGAGCTCCTTGTTCATGCCAATCAAGCTGACGGGAAGAGCATCGCACACGAAAGATTTCTCGACTTCCACAGCGTCGCCAATTATCTTGTGTATGGTCGCCTCGCTGAGTCTATTCTCCTCGTTGAGCTTGCTGTACAGCAAGCAAGCAAAATCGCAGTGCAGCCCCTCGTCACGGGAAATGAGCTCGTTGCTGAACGTTAGGCCAGGCATCAACCCCCTCTTCTTTAGCCAGAAGATGGCGCAAAAGCTGCCGGAGAAGAAGATGCCCTCGACAGCGGCAAAAGCAACAAGCCTCTCAGCAAAGAGCGATTCAGACCCAATCCAGCGCTCGGCCCACTGCGCCTTGTGCTTGATCGCCGGCACGTTCTCGTTGGCGGTGTACAAGCGCGCACGCTCGTCCTTGTTTTTAATGTAAGATTCTATCAAAAGTCCGTACATTTCGGAGTGAATGCTCTCCATAGCAATCTGGAAACCGTAAAAGCACCGAGCTTCTCCCAGCGTGACCTCGGCACAGAACCTCTCTGCCAAATTCTCCATCACAATGCCATCCGCACCGGCGAAAAATGCCAAGACCATCGAAATAAAGTGACGCTCGTCCTTCGTCAGCTTGTTAGCCCAGTCGTCGGCATCCTGGGAAAGGTCCACCTCCTCAGTTGTCCAAAATGACGCCACAGACTTCTTGTACATCTGCCAAATGTCAGAGTGTTTAATGGGAAACAGACTGAAACGAGACGGCGAGCGCTCAGTAAGAGGATTGAAAGGTTCCTTGGGACGTGTGGAAGATGTGGAAGATGTGGAAGATGTGGAAAATGTGGAAGTTGGAATTGGAATTGGAATTGCTGTGAGTCCATTATCAGGACTGACTCGTGATTTAGATTTTGATTTCAACTTCGACTTCGACTTCGACTTCGACTGTGGAGTAGCGGATGTTTTGAGACCTGGAGGCTTTTGGAACGGTCTCTTGTTGTCGAGAGACGAAGGGGCTGAGATGACCTCACCCAAACTAAGGGAGGAGAGGAGAGGAAGGAGCTTTAGAAGGACGAGAAATTGCATCGTCAAGGCAGGGCACAGCCAATACGTCGTGCTGAGGTATGTTTACGATGGAGGTGTGGAGGGGGAATTTTCAGATTTTTCAAAGCAGAAAACCACACAAAAGTATTTTAACAGATTATGGGTAAAGGCAAAAAGAGACAATCGGCAAAAACAGGAGACCAAAAGCTTTACGCTAACCGGGGTGCTGATGAAAATATTGAAACCGATGTTAGAAAACGGCGGAGAGTTGAAGACAATGACTTTGTGAACGATGCTACCTCACGGTTCAGTAACGAGACGGATAGGCTGAAATTTGGAGAATCGGATAGCGGTGAGGCTGAAGATAGTGAGGGTGATGAGGTCGTTATGGAGCTTGGTGGCGATATGAGCAGTTCCAGTGATGATGATGATAATGATGATGATGATAGAAACGAAAATGAGAATGCGAATGTTTACAACGACCAGGGTGACGCCAGCGATAGCGATTCATCATCCTCTCCTCCTAGTATTGCCCCGTCCGATTCGGATGACTCAGATTCAGATGCAGAATCAGAGAATTCGGATGATGTACGAACCCAAACTTTGAACTGGGGATCTCGCAAGTCGAATTACTATTCTGGGGACGTGGCTGACCTGGAGATTGGTCAGGACGTTGCCGATGCGTACGACGAGGAGGCTGCGGTAAAGGAGGTTGAGCGCGTGAGGTTCAAGAACATGGACGATGGCGATTTTTTGAGCGAAGACTCGGACTCCAACTCTGACATTGCTGACTCGGTAATTAAGAAGAGCGGCAAAAAGACTTCCTCGGAGGAGCTGGAACTGCCCAGCAAGGACCTGGTGAAAGTACTTTCGGCGGCGGACAAAATTCGACTTTTGAAAAAGGAGACCCCAGAGCTTATCACGTTGGTCGAGCATTTCAAGAGGAAATCGTCGGAGCTAGGGGAAATTTTGCCACTTCAGGAAATGCTGGAGAGGGAGGGCTCTAACGTGGGAGCTACAGAGGGCGGGATGCAGTTTTTGAAAGTGAAGAAGATCGGTTTGATGGCCCAAGCTCTCAACGCTTGCCTTTTCTTGCTTCTCAAAAGCGAGAGCAGCAGCGCCAGTAACAGCACTATGAACCACCCGGTTGTCGAGCGGCTGAACGCCCTCAACGAGTTCGAGGAGAAGCTAACCGAGGAGGTTGAGAAGCCAAGCGGTCTTGGTAAACAAATGGAGAGCGTTTGGAAGGCGATGAAAATGTTGGAGGAGGGTGCTGAAAGCGAGGATAATTCCAAGGGAGAGAGCGCGAGTGAGGATGATGGGGAGGGCGAGGATGAGGACGAGGACGAGGGAAAGTTTGACGATGAGTTCGACAGCGGAATGGAAAGTGATTTGAGCGTTGGTGATACCAACAAGAAGTCCACAATGGCGATTATGATTAAGAAGAAGAACAGCAATTCCAATAGCAATGACGACGACGACGACGACGACGACACGAAAATTAAAAAGGCTCTTGCGATGATGGAGGCGGATGGCTTGTTCGATAATAGCGAGGACGAGGAAGCTTTCGACCAAGGTCCGGATGAAAACGACAACGATGACTCCAACGACAATTTTTATGAGTCCATCGCTGCCAAAACATCAGTGAAGAAAAACACCAAAAAACAAAAGTATGCCGTCGCTCCTAAGTTCCCCACAATCGAAAAAGAAATCGAGGGAGAGAGAGCAGCTGGTTACCAAATAATGAAGAACAGGGGACTTGTGCCTCACAAGAACAAGCTAAACCGAAACCCGAGGGTCAAGAAGAGGGAACAGTACAGGAAGGCATTAATCCGAAGGAGAGGAGCAGTCAGGGACATCAGAACGGGCGAAGTGGATACATACGCAGGTGAAGGCACAGGTATCAAGAGTGGAATCTCAAGGTCACGCAAGATTACTTCTTGATAAATTTCATTTTTATGAAAAAGTTTGTCTGTTATAGCTAGTACATCGATTTGGTTGTGAAATCCACAAGAACACTTCCTACGGCAGACTTCCCCTCTTCTGATCCCTTCTCGCACGTTGTCATGTCTGGGTTCACCTCTCTGGAAGGCACACCACCTTCCAAATCATCAGGAATTCCATCCGGGTAGCAGATGTTCATAGGCAAAGGGGGATTTCTCATAAATTTACTCCCTCCAGGCATGTATGGATCACAATATCTATCCGGGTGGGCATACTCACTAAGTTTGGCCTCCGCTTCTCTCATCAGACGAAGAGAAGTTGCAGGCGTGCAGTCACGGTTCGTCTCAAACTCCGCACGGATTTTATCGGCCTCGTCACAGAAGATTCCACGGTCAACAGCCCAGGACCCCAACAGCTTTAAGGAGTGGCGATATAACCGAACCACTGTCACCCTGTGAGAGAGAGTAACCGGTTGCTGTCTCATGTTGGCACGAACGGCCTGAAACGCATTGTTCATCAATGGCTGTGGGGTGGGGGTTGTGGCTTTTGGAGGAAATTGTTGAGCGTAAAATGTGTCTGTCAGGTTTGGAGTTGGTTGATTTCACTGAGAGAGTTTTTAGTTTAATTTTAGTTTTTCCATCCGCACATCCGTGTCCAGGTTAACACACGTACACACAAAAAAAATGCGGTTAATCTCCCTCTCCCTATTAACGACGTACACGAGCGGTTTCTATCTCCCTGGGGTGGATCCTCTGTCATTTTTGAAGGATGATCAAGTTGAGATGAAGGTGAATGCGATGTCTTCTGTACACACCCAAATCCCCCGGGACTACTACGGCGTGAAGTACTGCCAGCCCGAGGGTGGGCCAACGTCTGCTTCTGAGAATCTTGGCGAGTTCATGACAGGGAACAAAATCCAATCCTCGCCTTATATGCTTCAGATGAAGAAAGACAAGTTCTGCAACATTCTATGCCAGAGTGAATTGAACAAGGAGGACGCCGAGGGCTTCTACAACGTGATCAAGCACGAGTATAACAACCACTGGATCATTGACAACTTGCCTTCAGCGTCTCTAATCATTTCCCAAAATGTTATGTACACCAACTATGCTGGTGGTTTCCCTGTTGGTTTTGTTGATGGTGACAAGAAAGCGTAAGTTTATGTGTGGTTTGTTCTTTTTTTGTAATAACTCTAACCCTCCCCCACCCTCCCCCCTTCCCCCCCCCCCACTTCCCACCTCCCCATCCAGCTACATCTTCAACCATGTCAAGCTGATTGTCGAGTACCACCAGGTTGTTCCTGAGGAAGAAGCGTATCGCGTTGTTGGTTTCTTGGTAGAGCCAATTTCCGTGAAGCATAAGTTCTCCAATGGCTTTGATTGGGACGGAAAGTCTGCTGATGGCTTGACTAAGCCCCTAGACTCTTGCAGCGGTTTAGAGATGCTCAACGCCGACGACATAACTGATCTCCAGGTGATTGCCGAGGGAGAGAAGATTGTTTTCACGTACGACGTGGTGTGGGTAGAGTCTGAAACCCGCTGGGCGAGTCGCTGGGACATTTACCTTTCAATGGACGGCGCTGTGTCGTCGACCATTCATTGGTTCTCTATTGTGAATTCGTTGCTCATCATTCTTTTCTTGACGACCATGATTGGAATGGTTCTGTTCAAGAACTTGAGGCGGGACATTAATGAGTACAACAGAAACCTCACAGACGAGGAGAAGGCCGAGGAGCGCGAGGATAGCGGGTGGAAACTCGTCCACGCCGACGTCTTCCGCCCTCCCACCCAGCACCCGATGCTCTTCTGCGTCTTCGTTGGTGCTGGAACTCAGTTCGTCATGATGACTTGCGTGACCATGGTGTTCGCGTGCCTCGGGTTCCTGTCCCCCGCCCGACGCGGGTCGATGGTGATGATGCTCCTCGTGATGTACGTCATTTTCGGAGGTGAGCGAGCGAAGCGAGCGAGCCTTGATGAAATGGCTACAGACAAACTGGCTACATCCAATACTAAACTAACCCACTCAATTATTTTGACTCGGCGCAGCCACAGCCGGCTACACCTCCTCGAGGCTCTTCAAGAGCTTCCGCGGGAGGTCCTGGCAGAGGTGCACCGTTCTCACGGCGACTCTCTTCCCTGGCACGGGCTTCTGCCTGTACCTGATGTTCAACTGCTTCCTTTCCGCGTACCACTCCACCGGAGCCGTTCCCTTCTTGCAGCTGCTGTCCATCATGGCGCTGTGGTGCTGCGTCTCCATCCCCCTAGTCTTCTTCGGAGCCTTCTTCGGCTATAAATACGATACACTTAGCTATCCAACGGTCACGAGCTCGATCCCCAGGGAGATCCCCGAACAGCCGTGGTACTTTGCCACCTCCACCCTCTGTCTTCTGGGTGGAATCCTGCCCTTCGGAGCAGCCTTCGTGGAGCTCTTCTTCATCATGAGCAGCATCTGGATGGATCAGTACTACTACGTGTTCGGATTTGCGTTCTTGGTCTTTTTGATTCTGGTGGTGACGTGCGCTGAGCTCTCGATGCTTCTGTGCTACTTCCACTTGTGCTCCGAGGACTACAACTGGTGGTGGCGGAGTTTCCTCACCAGTGGCAGCACGGCGTTTTACGTCTTTGGCTACAGTTGCTTCTGGTTTCAGAAACTCGAGCCCAGCAGCTTGGTCTTGACCTACCTGCTGTTCTTCGGGTACATGTTCATGGTTAGTGTGATCATCTTCTTGGTCACCGGAACGACTGGGTTCGTGAGTTGCTTGTGGTTCACAAGGAGGATATTTGGATCTATCAAGGTTGACTGACAACATATAATTTAAAGGGTTTGGGTTTGGTGTCTAATTTTACTATTTTTTAAATTTGGTCCAAGACATCGAAAATAACCTTTACCTCTTCTTGGCTGTCAGATAATATGTCCTCGAAAACTGAGGTACAGAGCTCTTTGGCTAAGGTGGTTGTTATCGAATCTGGATTATACTTCTCGTTGAGCAGCTCGTTTGCTCGTCGGCTGTGCTGACCAATCGCCTTGGCGCGCCATTTGGTGACACCTCCAGATGGGTTCACCTCGTATATGCCTCCGCAGTTTTGCAGGAGGAGCACTCTCACTCCAAGCGGTCTCCCTCTCCCCCTGGAGTAAAGGTCACTTTCCCCAAGTAGCTCGTCGTTCACATCTAAAGTACTCAGACCCAACATCCCAGATGAGGCAAGACAATCCGCAATCTTTACAACGTCTGGACAAGTGTCGTACTTTATCCATTCGTTTCGGACGTGTTGTCTGAGCCTGTTCACTAGGTGAACGCCATCAGGGGCGAAGCCAGACAAGAGCACATGGCAGTTTCGATCTGAATTCAAATCATCTGATAAAAACAGAGGGGACAGTTGGCTGGGCAGGTGCCGGACAAGGGATCCGGGGTTCTTCTGCCGAGAAATTCGACCAACAACAATTGATTTGGATGTGGGGCACTCTACAGCAATTACCAACGATCCTCGCTGATCACAAGCAGCCAACGCATTTTTGTTCGCTTCGTGGAATGAAGAGGAAGCAATTGAGAGAAGTAGCAAATTGCAAAATCGAAACGAGGCAAGCATTCGCAACCTTTCTAATTTTGTGGCAACTACGTGGAAATGGAGCTTAATCACTTTATTTTACAACATTTTTTCAGAACATGTGCGAAGTTGTTATTGATTTGTAATCACAATTTCAGGCATTTATGTGGGCTCGCACTACTTTTCTGAGTCTGCTGCTGTGTAGAAATTCAGTATGCTTCCTTATTAATCGCTACCCGACTAGAAAATTCTTGGTCTCTTCTTCTTCTGCAACCACTTCATCAACTCCTGTTCCCCCTGTTACCTCCCCCCTCAAGCAATCGATTATACAACAGTTATCACTGGTAATCGACCCCGACCTCCAAGAGAATATTGTTTCCTTGGGGTTTGTTAAACATCTGACAATTTCCCCTGACAACGATGTCTCGTTCGTCATTCAGCTTACTACACCGGCTTGCCCTGTGAAGGACAAGTTCAGGCAAGAGTGCTACGAGCTGGTCAGCTCGATACCCGGTGTAAAATCTGTTGATGTGACAATGACGGCGCAGCCTCCTCGACCGGTTGGGGACAAGGGACCTGTTGGAATTTCTCGGGTTTCGAATATAATAGCTGTCTCTTCGTGCAAGGGGGGAGTTGGGAAATCGACTACGTCCGTGAATCTGGCGTTTGCACTACGGAATCAGGGTGCCAGGGTGGGAATATTCGATGCTGATGTTTTCGGTCCGAGCCTGCCAACAATGGTTCGACCGGACAACGAGGAAATTCGTTTTATCGGCCAGCAGATTGCTCCGCTCGAGTGCGAAGGAGTGAAGTTGATGAGCTTTGGCTTCGTCAACGACGGGACGGCAACCATGAGAGGGCCAATGGTCACTCAGCTTTTGCAGCAGTTTGTGGGCTTGACGAATTGGGGTGAGCTCGACTACTTGGTAGTCGACATGCCTCCCGGCACTGGCGATATTCAGTTAACCTTGTGCCAGATGCTAAACATCACCGCCGCTGTGGTGGTCACGACTCCCCAGAAGTTATGTTCGGTAGACGTTGAAAAAGGCATTGAAATGTTCAATTCTGTCAACGTGCCGAGCATTGCCATTGTGGAGAATATGGCGTATTTGGAGGAAAGGGGCGAAGTGGCGGGGGGAGTTGACTGGGAGTTGGCGAGAAGAGAATTTTGCAAGAGCAGCGACCTGACGGAAAACGAGAAAATTAGAGGTGAGCGAGCGAAGCAAGCGAGCCTTTTGGAAGACGAGCATACTCGCGATGACAGACGGCTACACTCCACTACTTAGCTAACCCACCCAATCCGTTTGGCTCGCTCGTTCCGCTCGTCCTTCATTAAAAATGCGCCTCGCTTCGCTCGGCGCAGCTTTCGACAGTATCATGGGTCTCGTGAAGGCGCAGCAGCAGGACAAGCACAAGCAGCAGGTGCAACAAAACAGATTCTTCTTCGGGAGAGGGAATTTGGAGGAGCTTGCGACGAGATATGACATCGAGCACATGTTTCGAATTCCTTTGAAGGCGGAAATCAGCAGGTGTGGCGACGAGGGAACGCCCTTCGTGCTTGAGGAGGGAGTGGGAGAGGGAGAGGGAGAGGAGAAGGGGGTGTTTGCCAACCTTGCCAGCTGCGTTGTTACCGAAAGCAGCAAATTGAGGCACGAGATGCAAAAGAAATCGGCGAGCGTGGTCTACGACGAGAAGAAACAAAAAATTATCTTCAAGAGAGGTGAAAAGACGAGCGAGGTTGAGCCAGCGGATATGAGAGGGGCCTGCAGGTGTGCTTCTTGCGTGGAAGAATTCACAGGAAGGCAAATCTTAGACGTTATGAAGGTCGATAAGAAGGTTCGGCCAGTAAAAATAAGAGCCACGGGCAATTATGCTGTTAGCGTGGATTGGAGTGATGCACACCGGTCGCTCTACCCTTGGAAGGACATTGAAAGGTTACTTGTGATGTTAAAAATTTAGCTTAGGAGAGAGGTTAGGCAATTCTAATTTGAAAATGAGCTCCCGTCCGAGTCGTAGAAAATATCCTCGTCGCGATCACCGTAAAATTCGGCCTCAACCGACTCGACTTTCGCCCGTACCGATTTAAAGCTGAGGGGATCCTCGGCTTGAACAGCAACCTTCAACCTTCTCTTGCTCTTCGGCTTCGTCTTCGGACGGTTGTATGTTGTAATCTTCGAGAGGTCTTTGATGTAGCTCTTGAACCCAGCCGGCCGCCCGATTATTCTGTCGTTCTCGTCTTCAGAGGCGGGATCGTCGGGCTTTTGGGGAGTGGCGTCGCTCTTCACCAAAGGACTGCCGAAGTCTATTGCCGCACAGCTGAACGAGAACTTGGGGGGGGGGTGGAGCTTAGCAGGAGTTGAATTGAAGATGTCGTCCTCCGCAAAGTCTGCGAGAGATTGTATGTTAGTTTTATGTAGCAGCCAAGCCAAAATCGAATTGAAACCTACCTTCGTTTTGATTGTTTTCATTGTTTTGATCATTCTCCTTGTTCTCCCAGACATTCTGCTTTTTTTTCTTCGGATACCGTTTGTTAGTCTTCTTCTTTTCAGATTTCAATTGGAACCACTTCTCTTGGCACTCTAGGAAGTTCTTGCCGTCCACATACGAAGCAACGTCATCCCAAAAACGGTTGGACAGAGGATCTACGTAATTGCGAGCTGCGCAAAGCGTTTTCACGAGCTCTACAGTCCAACCGTCGATTGTCTCATTCTCAATAGAACGCTTGCCCGTTCCACGTGGTCCTTTGTACTTCTTCGATGATGTCTTAGATGGAAAGTACTCCTCAGAATCGGAAGTCACCTCCACCTCCTCGTTTTGATTTAATTTGTATGATACTGCTGTGATTGTCTTCAACCTCAGTGATGTACGTGTTGCCATATTTATTAAGCTGGGTGTGCTGTCTTGTACTGATAAATGACCTTCTCCCTCAAAATCCAAACTGTCGCCAACAAAAAAAATTCTTTGTCTCCCTCAGACTTCCACAGATCCCCTCAAGCACATTATTACATCATGAACATACAAAGAACCGCCTTAGATGCCTTCGTTGCCAAATTGTCTTTTGTTGATGCTGGATATGATGTTGTTCCGGTTCAGCACGAACTATACAATGCTCACATGCGACGGATTGCTAATCACCTCGACGATGAGAAGTGCTGCGTTACAACAAGTTTCCGCCCCCAAACCCCTTTGGTTAATATTGGCTATGCCATTCGCGTTTCGATTATAACGAGGTTAGTTGATGTTTTCGTGAAATCCTGTCAGTCTTCTCACAATATCGTGTTCCTAGGGTGTGGCTTGGACGCGGCGGGCCTCTGGTCCTTGGGCCTGTCCCCGCTTACGACTGTCTACGAGCTGGACAATCCAGCCTACACTGATGTGAAGCGTTCAATCTACGACAAATGCGAATTGAGCCTCAAGAATAGAATAGTGCCGATTGGTGTTGACTTGCAGAACCTTCCTGATCTGACAACCCAGCTCACCAACGCTAAGGTGGATTTCAGCGTTCCGACTTTGGTTGTTTCTGAGCTGGTTCTCTCTTACCTTGATAACGTTGGCGAACTTTTGCGGTTTTTCAGCGAAAAGAAGGGTTCAAAGTTTGTCATCTTCGAACCCTTTTTGCCAAGATTGAAATTGGTAGATTCAGCATTTTCGACGTCGAACAAATACAAGCGGTTCGCGGATGTTTACGTCGATAGATTTCGACAAAAGACAGAACTTCTCGGTGGATTGGGAGAATCGTTGGTTGAGGTCTCCGAGTTTCTCGGCAACGAATGCGGGCTTGTCAACTGTGAAGTCTCCAGAGCAAGTCTTGGCGCACCACTCATGAAAACAAAAGAAATGTTCGACGAGCACGCAGCACTGGGGCTATACCTTCGGAATTACTTCGTCGCCACTAACATTAACAATAACAACAGCGAGATCGTGGTCAGGGTCAGGGTCAGACAGGTCACTGCTGGAGACGAGTCTGCGTGTCGAGAACTTTTCTTTGGCGTGTACAGCGATCTAGCCAAGCGGTACAAATCAATTGCGAAAATGCTAAAGAATGCCTCTGACATGGACAATATTTGCAAGCACTACGCAGCTGACAAATATGCAACTGACTCGAGGAAGAACTTCTTCGTGGCGATTGGCAGCGATGGTCGAGTTATTGGGTGCATCGGCGTGCTGTTCTGTGATTTCAGGAAGTGCTACGAGATTAATCGATTATTTGTCGACACAGCAGCGAGAAATACAGGGATTGGGAGAGCACTGTTGTCGAGGGTTGAAACATTCGCAAAAAAAGAGTCATTCCTCGTCGCCATCACACCCGTGCTGTTAACGAGTGCTCAGGCGTTTTACGACAAGAATGGTTTTGAGAAAGACAAGCTTTTTAACTTTCCACAAAATTTTGAAGTTCCCCTTTCCGTTTTCCACAAGCTTGTGAAATAAAGAAACAAAATTAGAGACCATATTGGACAATAGAGCAAGGAGCAACATTTATTATATTTATATATCTTCCTCGTCGAAATCTTCAACATCACTCACTGTCTCCTCAAACTGTTTCTTCCACATTTTGTAATGACTGGTCTTCTTCCAAATGTAATAAAATTCAACAATGTCCTTGGTGCTCTTTGTCTTTACGATCTTCTGCAGGGTGTGAAAGTGCTTTCCGTATAAACTGATCCCAGCCTCGAAACAAGCAATCTCGTAAGGACTCCACCGCTCCACAACTGTCGGCCGTCTAACCGGACAACTTAAAACGCCTAGCATGTTTGGTCTCTCCAAGGGGTATTGGCCCTTTGTGAAATCATATCCAAACGGACCAAAGTGAGTCTGCGGATATACCATATTTCCAACTAAATTTACATAGTCTTCAGCTTTCCGGTGTGCTTTCCACCTATTCTCAACCGCTGCAGCAGGTAGTTTTTTTCGAAGGGGGGAGTCAGTATCGGCTGGGTGTGATTGAGTGAGATGTGAATGTTAGTGTTAGTGGTGGGGTGCGGACAGACGGGCGAGCGGGGAATCCTCACTTTTCTTCTTCTTCCCCATCTTTTTCTTGTTTTTTTGTTCCTCGTTATCACTCGCATCTTCATCATCACTCATTTGGGTGTCAACACCACCAGGAGGACGGGTTGTATTGGTCGGTTGTTGAGAAGAGTTCGATGATAATGGTGTAGTACTTGTTATTGTTGTGTCAGGTAGGGCATTGATCATCGTCTCCTTTTCGCTTTCAGAACCCATCTCGATGGTGGGTGTTTCGGCTTCGGGAGTAGGTTTTGTGTGAGGTGGGTACGTGTGGTTGTTGTGTAATGTATAAGATGATACACCGTGTATGTGGAAGCTCTGAAAAGTAAAATGAAATCTGGCTATGCAATGCTATAAATGATACACTTTTAAGAAAGAACTGCCATAGCAGCCTGCCAACCAATATAATATAATATAATAAGACCCTCAATGCTGCTCCTTCACATCATTGTGTTTGTGCTGTTTCGCCCTCTCGCTTATGCCAAGAAGGAACCACTTTACATGGGATTGTCACACGTGAAGAAGATAAGAATGATCGACCATACAAATCAGAATCCCAACGAATTTGTTTATTTGCTTGCGCTTCCAGAGTTTATTATGGATTCAGTAGCAAATTCAGCACAGCCAAATATTGATGTTGGCTGTTGCATATCGATTGTTGGACAAAATGAAGTTGCTTGCTTTGACACTGTTTCACCTCTTGTGGGTTTCACCGGGCTGCTTGGACATCAGCTGATAGCTCCCGGCGTAACGAATAGAATCAATGTTGTGCTGACCCCTGTGATTGTGTTTCATACGTTTTCATTGTTTACCGAGCTTTCTCTAGGTGAGACATAGAGCGTGCGAAATGGCTACGTTACCCACTACTCACTGCTCACTACTAACTACTAACTACTGCTACTCAAAACGCAGCTCTTCCGTCTCCTGGGCCCTCCGCTTCAGCATCATCGCAAATCTTTCTGACTAATATACCGTTTGGACATATACACACAGGTGACGAGATCGACATTATGTACCGAACGGTAAACTTGCTTTCGGACAGGCAGCAGTTTGTGGAGGTTGCTCTAACCAACGACGAGTTCTTTACAATTCGTGCGGATTCGTCGAGCCGACTGAAAATGTTTGGCTGCGACCACGGCACGCACACCATTGCCATCCGCCTTCGGTGGCAAGACGACGACAACGTAACACAGTACAGCGAGACGAGCCGAGCTGTTTTTGAGAGCGTGCTTACCGAGGAGCAGGGCGGTGAGAACGGCTACGGGCGGCTCAATGTTGCGAACGCTACCTCTTTGAGCCTCGTAATTGGCGCATCAGAGCTTTGCCTTGGTGCTTGCAATAGCAATAGAACCACAACCACCCCATCACCGTCGAAAAGAAAGACGAGAATAATGTTCGTTGGCATGCTCAAGTTTGACGGCCAAAAGACAATTTGGCTGCAACAATTTCACAAGCTGCCAAGAGAAAAATTCAATCTGCAGTACACCACATTCATGAACCTCGAGGAGCAACCAAACTCGCAGCACATGATTGAAAATCTGCGCCTGGCAAATGTTCCTCTCACCGTTCGAGGCTTGCCAAAGCTTTCGTTTGACGAGCTAGAAGCGACGAACGAGTACGGTTTCAATTTTGATGACTTACTAAAAGATTCCGGTCAGGCTGATATGAGCATAATTGTTGATTTTCTCATGCAGAGGCTGGAGGCAGCAGACCATATTTTAGAGCTGATCACGCCAGCGTGGGCAAGGAAAACTTGGGTGGACATGGTGGCCGAGATCACGCTGTTCTCGCCTGATATTTTGGTGTTCGCAAATGCCAGGGAGGTCACCGACCAGCTTCTAACCACTGCCGCGCGAATTGCGGGCGGAGGGGGGATAAAAATCGTGATGGAGCTGCCTAATCTGTTTCCCAAGATTAACATTGATGCAGTGGACGCGGTAGTGGCTCCTTCCCACTTCGCAGCGCTGCACGAATCAGTAAGGTCGTCGAGAAAATTCGCAGAAGTAGATGTTGATGTTTCTTTGAGGGGGGGGGGGTCCACCACCACCGTTCACGTCATCAACCCGGGCGTTGACACCTCGGTCTTTTCGCTGGAGGGCCCGATGACCTGTTTGGGAGGTTGCGGCTTCAGCTTCAGTGACAACGTCAAAAATGAATATGTTTTTGGAAACTCCTCTCGCTCTCGCTGCGGAACAATTTGCGTAACGGTTGGGTTCGTTGGAAGGCTCGCCTCCGAGAAAAGCCCCGGTCTGTTCATCCAAGTGGCAGCCAGGGTGCTCGAGCTGGAGCCGTTCGCGCAGTTTGTTGTCGTTGGAGAGGGTAAGCTCAGAAAAGTTCTCGAACAGGAAGCCGACTTCTTGGGAATAACAAGCAATGTTCGGTTCTTGGGAGCGCTTTACGGAGCTGATTTGACGGCGGCTATGCGAGGGGTTGACATCATTGTCAACCCCAGCATGCGGTTCGAATCAGAAACATTCTGTATCGCCAACTTGGAGGCGATGGCTCTTGGAATTCCCATCGTTAGTTTTGGAATCGGAGGTAAGTAGGCAAAATATGTAATTTAGGGGGGGGGGGGGGGTCTAAAATAAACCC
>Ga0302114_10001079_pt1 | contig 18481 bp, 8 predicted proteins | sample AG5_Surface_MG_FD_203107 | JGI IMG/M metagenome (GOLD analysis project Ga0302114, IMG submission 203107) | Marine microbial communities from Western Arctic Ocean, Canada - AG5_Surface | ecosystem: Environmental > Aquatic > Marine > Oceanic | place: Canada: Western Arctic Ocean | collected...
CTTCGACGACCTCCACTCGTGCCTCGGCGGGACGTTTTGCACGCCCTGCCAGGTGGGCCGCGCGGCGTCCGACGCCAAGGCTGGCGACTGCTGCGCCACCGGCTGGATCATCCTCGGCCTCTCGCAGCTCAACCAGCTCTTACCCGGGCTCGGGAACGTCGCGAGCGGCGGGTACCTCGCGCACATCGCCAACAGATCCGCGGCCAACTACGGGATCCAGGAGCACACCGACGTCCTCACCGCGTGCTTCTGCGCGCCCTGCGTGTCGTGCAGGCTCGCGAGGGAGGTGAAGAACAGGGCGGAGATGGGGCAGGAGCCCGTGGACTGGAGGCAGCTGGCGGCGGCGCCGCCCGGGGCGTTCACGGTGGAGGCGCCCGCCGCGCCGGTGATGGCCACACGGAGAGCGGCGCCCGTGCATGCGGAGAGTACTTCGAGCGAGAACGTGGTGACGTACGTGGCGGTGGTGGACTCCCCCGCGGGTGAGTACGGCGTGGCGAGGCAGAACAACGATTAGATGACGTGTGTGTTCAGCGCGGTGATGCGCGCGGTGTTGTACAATTACCAGATGACGAGTTCACTCTCCTAAGGCTCACTCTCCCGAAAATGGTTTTGGCTTTCTTGGCTGGTATCGGCGCCCAAATCCATTTATATGGCAAGATTAGACCCCGTTTTATGAGTCGTTTGAGTTGATAAAAAGCGTTTTTGGCTTTTTGGCCACCCATATCTGTTTGCCCATACGAACTTTATGTCGTCTGGTTCTCCGGTGGTTACATCGACGTCTCGGACCAATCGACGCCCGCGACCTCCACACGACGACGCGCATCGAGCGACGACGGGCCCACAGACCCTCGTCCGTTCGACGCACACCGTCTAAACACATCGACAGAGGCGTCCGCGGCCTCTCGTCGATCACCCCCGTGGGTGCGCGGGGCGCGATGGGTCGCTCCCGCGTGTCCCGATGGGCGCGGCCCTGGGCGATGCTGCTGCTGCTCGCGGCCGCGGCGGCCACGTTCGCGGTCGCCGACGCTCACTCCATGGAGACGTGGTCCAAGGACACCCGCGGCGCCACCGGCGGCCCGCACGCTCGCGTCCACGCGCACTCGCGCGTCGCCGCGACGGGCGAGGCTGACCCCGTCGCGCGCCATCACGGCGTCGCGTCGCGCAACCGCGCCGACGATGAAGTCTCCGGGACCGCGGCCGCGTCCGTGGAGAGCGACTGCCCTCCCGGGACGACCGCGACGGCGTGCGAGCGAATGAAGGCGCGCCGCGTGGCCGCCAACGCCGAGCACAAGATCGCCAGGCGCGCCACCCGCGTCGCGCAGACCGCGTCCGCGCGCGTCGGCGAGACCCGCGCGGGCGCGCATCACGACGTCGCGTCCACCACGCGCGTCGAGGAGCGCCACGCCACGCGCGTGCTCCAGCGACAGATCGAGCGCAGGCAGGTGCGCGCCACCGCGAGGATCGCGGAGGCGCGCCGCGAAGCCAACGCCCTCCGCCTCGACGCCGACGCCCAGCGCGCGGCTGCCGACGAGGCCAAGGCTGAGCTCGAGCGGCTCGACGCCAAACTCGCGAGCGCGCAGAAACAAATCGAGGCCAAGGATGAAAACTCGGGAGCCGCCAAGCTCGCGATGGAATCCGCGGTCCACTCCATCACCGCCGCGCGCGAGTCCGGACGTAAGCAAGGATTCGCCGAGGCCAAGGAGCAGCTCTCACAGGCTGAGACCAACGCGGTCGAGATTCTTCGATCCAGGCTTGAAACCGCGGAGTCGAAAGCCGACGAACTCGTCCGAGCCGAGGCAGCCGCGCAGGCTGCGTACAACACCGGCAAGACCAAGTCCGACGTCGTGGAGAAAGCCTTGCGCGTCACCTTGGAGACGGCGCAGCGCGACGCCGCGGACGCCAAGGCGGCCGCGACCAACACCCGCGCGCGATTCGCCAAAGAGATTCGAGCTCGAGACGCCGCGATTAAAAAAGCATCCGAGGAGGTTTCGCAGACGCACCTCGAAGCCGCGACGCTCCGCGGTAAACTCGACGCCACCGCCAAGTCCCTGGACGAGGCGCGGTCGGAGAACCAGCTCCTCCGCGCGCAGGAGGTTGAGCTCCGCACGCAAGCCGAGGACCTCACCGCCCGCGTGGGCAAGCGCGAGAAGGACGCCGCGACGGAGAAGTCCGCGGCGGAGGTGTCCAAAGTCGCCGTGCAGTCCGCGCGCGAGGCTGCGCGCGAGGCTCGCAAGCGCGCCGAGACCGCCGAGTCACGCTACGCCAAAGCCGCCGCGGAGCTCGAGAAGCTTCGCGACGACGCCGCGTCGAACCTGCCCTGGCTCACCGCCACCGGGAAGGAGCTGCTCAACGCCGTCGACGAGTTGGACGCGACGCAGGCGGCGGTTGAGGACGGATCGCTCGAGTTCGCGCACGCCAGCGCGCAGCTCGAGGGCGCCAAGGAGCAGTCCAAGGTTGCCGAGCAGTCCAAGGATCCCACGGAGCTCAAGCGCGCCTACGTCGAGCTCAAGGATGCCATCAAGGCTGTCGAGCACGCGTCAAAAACGCTCGCCGCGACCAAGACGGGCTTGGCCAAGGCGCGCCAGGCTGTCGACTTTGCCTACGAGGCGATGCAGTCCGAGATGCTCCGCAACGGCGGCGGTAAGATCGCGGACGATAAGACGACGAAGAAGCTCCAGGATGCCACCGTGACCTCCGTCAGGGGCGCGGAGGCTGCCGAGAAGGTTCAGACGCTCGCCAACTCAAACCCCGCGCTCAACGCCAAATCCCTCGAGGATGCCAAGAAGGATCTCCAGAAGCTCTCCAAGAAGGTTGAGAAGATCCCCAAGGCTACCCTCACAGCAGACAAGGGCGCCAAGGCTCAGCTCGGCGAGGGTTCGCACGAGGTGTACGTCACCATCCAAGCTCCCGTGTACCCCTCCTCCTCCGGCTCATCCCTGGAGGAGAAGATCAAGGGTGCCATCGTCGACGAGATCGAACTGGACGCCGAGATGTCCCAGTACGTCACCCCCGACGACGTGGGCTTCGTGCAGGCGAGGTGGCTCCTAGTGGGCGGCCTCGTCCTCCCGCGCATCGCCCCCGACCAGGTTGACGAGAACGCCGTGTGCGAAGCCATCGCCGCCGACATCGGCGTCCTCCGCATGCACATGGAGTGCTCCGCCACCAACGTCGTCGCCCTCTCCGAGAAGTTCGGCGCGCCGCTCGGCGACGGTACCTTCAAGGCCCCGAACGTCGTCAAGCAGCACGACAAGAGCCAAGCCGCCGCACTCGGAGCCGTCCCGGAGTATCCCGGCGGCGGCCAGGAGGGCGTCGAGTTCGCCTTCGCCGTCTTTGGAGTCTCCGACGCGGAAGACTTCTACGAGACTGCGGCTAAGATGCGCGCCGAGGCGGACTTTGACACCGATCAGGTTGACGTCGGCGACGGCGGCGGCCGCACCAAGTTCAAGACGGTGAAGGAGCTCGCCAAGGCTACCGCCGGCAAGTCGGTTCGACCCAAGATGTCGTTTTTGCGTCACAAGGCGATGCTCACCTTTGCGATTCGCGCGCCCAACGTCTTCGTCGTCGATTCCATCATCGAGAAGCTCGTCGCGCCGTCCACGGGCGACATCATCTCCCAGCGCGTCTCCGGCAAGTGCGTGATTCGCGAGATTAAGGATCTCAGCGCCACCTCGCCTTACACCGTGTCGCAGATCGGCGAGGAGCTCACCGCCCCGCACCCCGCGATGCGCAGGACCGTGTCGGAGACGACCGACTCCAAGTCGGTCGTGGCCGAGATGGGGCAGACGTTCGCGGGTCACGAGGACGACGTCGTCGTCACCGTGCAGGCGCCGCTCGTGATCCAGTACAAGGATACCTACAAGGACAACATCCGCTACGCCATCTCGCAGATTCTCGCCGACGACCCCGCGCTCGATGACGTCAAGATGGACAACATCCACTCGTTCCACGTGCAGTATTCCCTCGTGGCTGGCATCCAGTTCCCGTTCCTCGACCCCGAGCACCTCGCCAACGACAACACCGAGATTTGCGACGCCATCGCCGCGGATCTCTCCGTCAACCGCGACCAGATTCACTGCGTCATCGGCGGCGGCGCGTGGGAGGAGTTCGAGCACCTCGAGAACCCCGACATCAACGCGGACTTCGTCGGCGCCACCGTGTCCGCGGGATCGTCCCGCGTTCACGAGGGTCACACCAAGCTCAACCTGCCCCACTTTCACGACGCGGCGCGTCCCATCAAAGGGGTTGAGTTTTCCTTCGCCGTCTTTGGCGTCTACGACGAGGACAAGTTCATGCGACTCGCGCAGAAGATGGACTACGCCGCCAACTCGTTGGAGGGCCAGTTCGACTACCTGTCTCAGTTCCCCGCCGCCCTCGCGGTCTCGGGCGCGACGACTTGGGAGCTCACCTTCCTCAGGCACAACGCCCGAGTCGAGTACGTCGTCCAGAACGTCAACGGTACCTCCCCAACGGTCAAGGATATCCTCTCGAGGCCGTCCACGGGCGGTTACGTTCAAGGAGCGTGCGGCCAGGAGTGTTTCGTGGAGTCCGCGGTGTTCGCGTCGGAAATTCCCCAGGATGACGACGCAGACGACGACGAGGCCGCCACCGGCGCCGCCGCTCTCTCCATGCCGTGGTTCCACCGCAGGGCTAAGCGAGACGCGGTCGCCGCGATCGGCCAGGGCGAGTCCACCCATGACTACCCCAGCGGCGAGCGCCGCGACGTCTGGGTCACCATCCAGGTTCCCATGAACGTCGAGCGTCGGTACGTGCGCGAGGAGCTCTTCCCGACTCTCGCGGAGATTGTCACCGGCGCCGAGGGCCTCGAGGAGCCGCGGGTGGTCAACGACGACATCGCGCACGTGCACTCGCACTTCGTCATCATCGCCGGTATCATCGTCCCCAACACCCTCACGGAGGTGCTCGACCTCGACCAGATTTGCCACGCGCTCGAGGTTGACCTCGACGTGGGCGAGAACTCGGACACGGGGGGTGAAATCGCCTGCTACAGGAACGGAACTTCCGACGTTTTCCTCACCGCCGCCTCCACCCTCGGCAACCCCGACGGCACCCCGAGGCTCGGCGAGGGCGAGACGGAGTCCGTCTCCGGCCAGGTCATCGTCTTCGCCATCACCGAAGTGCACGACGAGGCTAAGTTCGCGAGCCTGATCAGCAGGATCAACCTCTCCGTGATCTCCTCCGAGGTGGATTTCGACACCGTCGCCGCGCTCTCGGGCGGGCGATACCCCGTCGTCCAGTTCCTCCGCCACCACGCGAGGCTCACCTACGCCATCGACACGCACTCCAGGCACAACGCCGACGCCGTCATGAGAACCCTCAAGGATCTCAACAACCAGGCGCTGCTGAGCCAGAAGATGGAGGGACAAACGTTTATCCGCAACGTGGCGTACCGACTCCCCCCGCACGTCTCCCTCGAGACGGAGGTGGACGCCGAGGTGACCGCCAACCGCACCGAGTGGCTGTGGAACGCACCGATGGACGCGTCCGCCGCGCTCGGCCTGCTCAAGCGCGCCCACCACGTCCCCGCGGCGTCACTCGGCGACGGCGATTTCAAGCCCGACGTCTGGACCACCATCCAGGTGCCCATGAACACCGCGCGGCAACACATCCGCGACGACATCTTCCCCGCGTTCGCCACGATCGTCAAGGGTGACCACGTCGGCACCGCCACCGGCGTCGCGGACGACGACATCGCATTCGTCAAGTCGCACTTTGTCCTCATCGGCGGCGTGGTCATCCCGGGGGACGGTTCCGATCCCGCGGATTCCGGCGTGGTCGACATCGACGTCGTGTGCAAAGCGTTGGCGGGTGACCTCGACGTCCCGATTGACAACATCGGGTGCTACCACAACGGCACCGTCACCGCCGTCGAGGACCAGAAAGTCGCGGCGATGGGCTCCATGAACCTCCCCGAGTTTCCCCCGCACGACTCGCACGTCACCGGCGACGTCATCGTCTTCGCGGTGACGGGTCTGGAGGATGAGGGAAAATTCACGAGTCTCATCGCGCAGTTCAGGGAGTCCGACGTCAACACACACGCGGAGCTCACCAGCCTCGAGGCGATGGCCGGTGGGCACGAGGCGCAACCGCAGTTTGCGCGTTTCCACGCGTTTGTCACCTACGCCACCCGCGTGCACTCGTTCGACCAGGCTAATCAGGTGATGGCGACGCTCAAGGCGCCTGAGGCCCGGAGTCACCTTCGTGAGCGCATGCAAGGCCGATGCTTCATCCGCGACGTCAAGACCAAGCTCCCGCCCTTCGACCACGACATCGTCCACGGGTCCACGGAGGCGTCGGATCAGACCGGGGCGCTGTGGGGATCCGAGGTTTGGTCCTCGTTCAACACCCACCTCGAAACCTCCGACGCGGTGGACGGGCTCGTCGACTTTCCCGTCGACTCGGAGATTGATTTTGACCCCGAAGACCTGGTTCACCACGACGAAGACCACGAACACGATGAAGACCACGAGCACGATGAAGAAATCGAGCACGATGAACACCATGAGCACGATGACCACGAGGAACACCACCACGAACTCGGACCCAACGAGCCCAGGTCTGTGCACGTCACCGTCGAGGCGCCGTGGACGCTCCAGGACATGGACGTCCGACCCCATGTCTTCCCCGGGGTGCTCGACGTCGTTCGTTCGCAGCCCGGGTCCTCCGGCGTCGCCTTCGACGATCTCTCCCTGCTCTCCACCGAGTTCATCCTGATGGGTACGCTCACGCTGGACCAGATCACCACGGAGACTGTGGACGTGGAGCACGTCTGCGGCGCGTTGGCCGCCGATCTGGACTACGCCCCAGAGGCTTTCCATTGCCACTCCGACTACGAGGGCGACGCCTCGGAGAAGGGCGTGGCTCACGTCGCGTTCGCCGTCTTCCCCGTGCCCGAGCGGACCGAGATCGAGAAGATGCTGCAGCGCTTCGAGCGCATCATCGTCTCCACCGACGCGGAGCTTCACACCGTCGCCGCGATCAACAGCGGCGACGAGGCAATCGTCGGGCCGGTTCACGCGCACGTGTTTTTGGAGTTTGCAATCGACGCCCCCGACGCGAACGTCGCCGGCTCGATCGTCGCCGCCGCTCAGGACCCGGCTCAGGTGACCGCGCTCGCGCAGCACACCGGCGGGTGGGCGTCCATCGTCGATATCCACGAGGATGACGAGGTCACCGAGGCGGGGCTCGGCATGAGCGCCGAGCTTCGCAGGGAGATTTTCAACGCCGGACTCGACATCCCGGGCGATACCGAGGCTGTCGAAGAGGCTGACGAGTCCATGGAGTTCTACTCCGGCGATGCGCCCGAGGAGGCTATCGAGGATGGCAAGAAGGAGGCCAGGCTCGGTATGGGTCCCGAGGAGCGCAGGGAGATCTTCAACGCCGGACTCGACATCCCCGGCGATACCGAGGCTATCGAGGAGGCTGACGACTCGATGGATTTCTACACTGGCTCAAAGAAGCACCACTCCAAGAAGCACCGCTCCAAGAAGCGCTCCGACGATGACGATGCTGAGCTCGGTATGGGTGACGAGCTCCGCAGGGAGATCTTCAACGCTGGACTCGACATCCCGGGCGATACCGAGGCTGTCGAGGAGGCTGATGACTCCATGGAGTTCTACACTGGAGACACACGCAGGCACTCCAAGAAGCACCACTCCAAGAAGCACCGCTCCGAGAAGGACGACGACTCCGAGCTCGGCATGGGTTACGAGGAGCGCAGGTTGATCTTCAACGCCGGCCTCGACGTCCCCGACGACCCGTTGGCTGTCAAGGAGGCTGACGACTCGATGGATTTCTACGCGGGCAAGGCCGACGAGGAGGACCTCAACCCCCTGCCCGGCGGCGACGACTACGACTACGGGCTCGCCTCCGAGTCGAAGAAAAAAGAGGCTGGGCTCGGCGACGCCAAGCTCGAGGCTGAGATGGCCAGCTGGTACGATTCCCTCCCCACCCTCAAGGTGCAGGGAGAGGTGATCGTGTGGCCGACGGAGGAGGACGCGGCTGCGCAGGGCGGCGCACGGGCGAGGCTGGGCGCGAGCCCCGAGGTTATTTCGAACGGTCCGGACGCCGTCGATTTCAAAACTTTCGGGGCGGCGCTCGCGGCGACCGCGGCGCTCGCGGGCATCGCGCTCGTGGGCATGCGCGCGCACAGGGCTCGCCGTGAGCGGGAAGAGGAGCCTCTCCTTGTCAGCGCCGTGTGAGTCACGACGCTGGATTTGTTCGCGCGAGAGCGCGCTGATGTACATACGCGATAGCACGAAGAACGATGCATTTTAATTTTCAACTTATTCGTGATGCATGTTAATACATTCGTGACGCAAGTCTCATCAGCGGATCCACGGCGACGCGAGGCCGAACGGCGACACCGCGTCCATGAACTGCTTGTTCAGCGCCCGGCCCAGCACCACCTGCGCCTCGTCCGCGCGGATCGGAATCACCGGATGCCCCGCCCCCGCGCCTCCCGCCACGAGCCCCCGCCTGAGCAACGAATTTCCAGCCTCTAAACCGCACACGTACGCTCGCTCCTGGCACAGACCCTTGGCTCCGTGCTCCCGTTCCCCCATGCGCACCCAGTCCCCAGCGCACACGATGTTGTGTATGGACGTCTCCAGCGGCGGTCGCTTGGGGTAACTCCCGGGCGAGAACCAAGACACCGCGCCGGGGTACCGCCGAACCTCAAAGTCCACCGCGCGTACACCGTCAAACCCGTGGACCGCCTTGGGCAGGAGCTTCTCGGTGAGTAGCTTCACGATGTCCTCGTCGCTCATGCACGCGATGGCGGTGCCGTTGTAAAAGTCGGACGCGATGACCGACCCTTTGGGCTCCTCCCCGCCCCAGAGCTCCACCTCGCTGTCCTTCTGGAGCTGGTCCAGCATGAAAAACGTACCCCCCGCGCCTCGCAGCTCCTCGAACCGGCTGAAGACGTTCGCGGGATGCTCCACCTGGACGAAACGGTCGAGCCAGAGACGAACCGCCACGACGTCGATCGCCCCGAGGCTCGCCGCCGCGCTGAACTCCGGAGCCACGCGCGCCAACACCGGCGAGTTGGACACGACGCTCTTCATGCCCTTGGCGCCCAGCGCCATGACAACCGCGTCGACGTCCTCGATGACCCCTTCCTCTCCTTTTTTGTTCACCCATCGCACCGCCGTCGCGCGTTTCGATGCCTCGTCCACGTCCACAGCCTTGACGAACGTCCCGCCGATGACCTCCAGGCCGTACGTTTTCTGTAACTGCGCGCACAGGGGCGCGATGAGAACCTCGGCGATGGACTTGGTCTTGATCCACCGGACGTCGAATGAGTCCTGATGTGCCAGGGCGTAGTAGTAGAGCAGTTCCATGACAACCGCCGCGCTGAGCTCCTCGGGCGGTTTGAACAGTCCGACGAGTAACGTCGGGCGGATGAAGTCGTCCACCAGGCGTTTGCTGAGACCCATGCGGATGAAGAGCTCGTGCGCGGTGAGTCTGTCGTACGCCTCGAACGTGGCCTCGTCTCTGTTGAGGTCGAGCATGGCGTAGAGGAGGCCGACCATGGAGGCCCTGTCCGCGAGTGGAAGCCTCTTGAAGTTGTCGAATGTCGCGAAGACCTGGCCGAGGGGTGACGGGAGCGATAGGGAGTCTCCGAACACCGGCGCGGTCGCCTCCAGGCCGTCGGGGGACCAAAAGGCGCTCGGCGTGAACTCCGTGAAGGCGTCATCCTCGGAGATGCCGAGCTCGCGGGCCATCGCTTCGATGTTTGGGTAGTCCTTCCAGAAGCCGCGCGTGCCCGGCTCGAACGGTTTGCCGCTCTTCGTGACCATCGGCGTCGCGCCGGTGGGATCGTCGATGGCGTCGATGAGCGTCACCGAGCATCCAGCCTCGCACAGTGACTTGGCGGCGGCGAGTCCACCCCAACCGGCTCCGATGACGACGACCGATTTGCCGGCTGTCGACGTGTCCTTATCCTCGGTCGCCGGAGCTGTCGACGCCGCCGCGTGCGACCGACGCGTGCGGCGATGGTGTGCGTTCGAGACGCGCGATGACGTCCATCGCGGAACGCGCGCGTGCAGATGCGCGGCTTGCATGTCACTGACAAACGGTGACGTCGCGTGGCTTCGCGCGCTGCTGTGTGGTGTGATGTGATGAACGTTTTTTGTCGGCACGCTCCGAGCTGCGAGAGCCGGTAGACTTTTGAAGCAGCGAACCCCCCGCGGCTCACACCCGACACCCCACCGTCCACAGCCTTCCACGGCGTTCGCCGCGGGTTCGCCCCTTAGACCGACGCCATGGCCGCGAGGGAGCGAGAGCGCCTGAGGCAGGCGGAGCTCGAGTCCGACCGGCTGAGGGAGGAGCTCGAGACTCTCGCCAACCACCTCACGCACGAGCGCGCCCAGCGGGAACGCGAGAAGGAACTCGCCAGGGCGCGCGAGGGCGCCGCGAACGACCGCGTGAGGCTCGCGCAGACCCGCATCGTCGCGTTAGAGGTACGAACGATGCTCGATATTCCACCGCCGGTTCACACGAAGCCTCCCGCCGAACCCCCCCGACCCGGTCACGTCAAGACCGGGCATCGTCCGTTCCCCCGGAACCGTTGGGTGGTTCCGCCAAACGTCGTCGGTCGCATCGTGTGTTGACCCCGTCCCTCCCCCGTTCCCGCAGGAAGCCATCTCGAACGCCATGCACAAGACCCCAAAGCCCGGTACCGCGCCCCGCGCGCTCGTCGCGGCTCAAACCCCGACGCAGACCCCGTCGCCGGCGCCGTTCATAGGGCTCTCACCGCCCACATCCCCGCGACGCGTCAAGAATCAAATCAGGGGTGGCGCGGCGACGACGACGACCCCGCGGAGCGGCGATGGCGACGACGGGCGGACACCCTCGAGCGCGATGGCGACGCGTAAACCCCGCCGCGGCGTCGCCGCGTCCCTCCACGACCTCACGCACTGGCGCCGACCGGGCCGCACCGCTCGAGTCGCCGGCGGCGGCTTCTACCTCATGCTCTGCGTCGGCAGCCTGAGGCAGATGCCCCTGCCCGCGGGAACCGTCGCGTGCTACGCGTTCATCTTCACGCTCGCGGCGTCGCTGTTCACCAGGCTCTTTCAGCGCGTGCGTCGGAACCTGGGCTTTGGACTCGGCCTCGGGGGCATGGACGCCGCCGCCGCCGAGTCCAAATCGGAGTTGACCAGACGCCGGCGCGAGGCCCACGTCCGGCTGATGGCCGCCAAGTTCGGCGGGTGGGTCGCCGCGAGCGCCGCGGCGCGGGCCCCGGTCGCCGCGGAGGCGTGGATCTACACGGAGGCTGTCGTGCGATGGGACAGCCCGCCCGCCACGCTGCGCGCTTGTTTCCTCCTATGGTTCACGTCCATCGTCGCGCGGGTGTGGTGGCTCAGTTGGGGGTACACCGTCGCGCTGCTCTGGTGCGCCGCGTTCGTCGTCCCGCCGGTGGTGAGTGCGCTGGGCCCCGCGGCGGGGGACGCGGCGAGGCGCGCGGTGACATGGTACGCGGGCAAGTGGCTGAACGATCGAAGGCTGCAGCTCGCCATCGTCGGGTTCATATGGAGCGGCACAGGATATGCGGGGCGGACCCTGTTGACGCTCACGCTCGTCATCATGTTCCTCACGGGCGGTAAAACGAGTACTAGTACAAGCGGTGGTGGTGCGAATAAGAGGCGCGAGGATGAGTCGGTCGTCGAGGGTGAGCGGCTGGAGGGTCTGGAGCGCCCGGGCGTGACGGTGGCTGGCGGCGTGACCATCGAGGAGATGCCGCCGTCGCCCGCCGCGGTGACGACGACGCCGCTCGGACGCGTGGACCCGAACGTGACGCGCGTCGCCGGGAGTATACACGTCAGCGGCCACGTAGGGGGGAAGCATGGGTCCCCATCGGTCGTGGGCAGGGACGATTCGGCGAAGGAGACGACAGAGTCGAGCGCCGCTTCGGATGATGACTTGGATTTGGGTTTGGGTCGGGCCGCGGGTAGGGAGTCGCCGATGAAGACGCCGACGGCGTTCGTGGCGAGCGGGGAGAAGGACTGGAGCGGCGGCGGTGGGAGCGCGGTCTCGGCGGCGCGACGGAGGATGATTGCCGATCGCGCGAGACGTATATTGGAGGGTGACGACAGCGACTGAGGGCTCGGTCGGATTTGCCGGGTTTGATTTTATTAATCTACGAAGGTAATTCACATCGCGAGAATCGCAAACGCGGTGGCCATCAGCAGGCCCGCCCTTCCGATCAACCCCACGGTTCCATCGTCGTCGTCCAGCACGAGGTTAGGCGGGGGCGGGGTTGGGGGCGGTGGCGTCTGAGCCTCCGCCGCCGCCGTCGCCGCCGCCGCCGCTTCAGTCTCGAACGTTTGCAGTTTGCTCGTGTCCAGCCCGGGGACCGTCTTGAGCTCGGCGATCGGGTCCACGGACGTCTGGGACGTCACGCCATCCACGCCGTTGTTCTTGAGCTCCAGCTCCGCCGCCTTGAGTGCATCGTCGTTTACGGTGGATGCGCTGAACATGAGCTCGACGTCGTACGCCATAGCGGACAGACTTCGCCTTTTCCCGGATGACGCCGCGGTGGCCACGCAGGCGCCGTCGCCGGCGCTCATGCCAGCCTTTGAGAATGTTTCCGAGCACGCGGTGTCCGCATCCGCGGCGGTGATTTTGGCTGACAGCTTCTGTACCTTCACGCCGGCGATGGCTGCGTCCGCCAGAAGCTTAGCCTTGGCCTTCACCCTCGTGTCGGAGATGTCGTCGAGGATGGAGTCGCGGGTCGTCTCAGCCTGCTTCTTTTTATCCTGGGCGGAGGGAGACGGCGTCGACGGCGAAGGTGACTGCGATCCACCGCCTTCAGCGGCATCGCCAGCGTCACTGCAGGTGGCGGACTCGTAGCGGAGGATGACGACGCCGGAGCCGCCTGAACCCGCATTACCTGAATACGCACTCGATGAAAATTTGCCTCCTCCTCCACCACCTCCTGTGTTTGCTGCACCTGATGTCGCGGAAGAAATTTTGATGTCGTCGTACCCGTCGCCGCCTCCACCCTGTCCGCCGACACCCCTATAACCCGGATCGCCGCAACCACCCCCGCCGCCTCCGTAAAATGTGGCAGTGCCGGTGATGTCCGACTGAATTCCATCTCCGCCATTTCCGCCATCTCCGCCATTTCTTGCGTCAGCGCCGTTGGACCCTGCACCGGCACCGCCGCCACCTGCATAAATAGCATCACCATCTCCACCAGACTTTCCAGAGCCACTAGCTCCTCCGAAGTCGTGCGGCGAAGGAGCGCTACCACCAGCCGCAAAAAAGCCGTGAAACTCGCTATCACCGCCGCTTGTGGCTGAAATGTAAGAACTGAGGACAGTTTCGCCGTTTCCACCGTCGCCGACTGTGACGTCGTAACCCCTCTTCGAGACAATCATCCCACTGGCAGAAAAGACCTCCCCTCCTCCACCGCCGCCGCCCCCAGAGCTTGTAATTTCCCCTCCTGTACCACCTGCGCCGCCTCCGACGACCAGCGCATCCACCGCGGTCAGCGTTGAGTCGGTGACCTCGAACGTGCCGCTGGACGTGAACGTGTGGATGGTGTACTCGCCGGACGTGGTGACCGTGCCGCCGGTGGCGCGGGAGGAAGAGCACGAGCCGCTCGGTGACACAGGGGACGCAGGTGATGGTGCTGCCGCGCTCGGGTCCTTGTACACTCGGACACTCCCCCCATCGGTCATGATGTCGTCGTTCAAATGTGCGCCGATGGCCACGTACGTCCCGTCGCCGGAGAGCGACACCTGGGTTGTGGATCCTATATCACCATCGAGCGAGTACGAGTTTCCCGGCTGTTCGTCTTTCATCAACCCGGTCGTAATCCATTGGTTCGTAGCAGAGTCAAGGCTGTACAGAAGGGTCAATGACTTTCCGCTGAGGCGCTCGCCTTGGAGAAGTGCACGGACGGCGATGAGCGAACCATCATCGGACATGTCCACGGAATGTCCAAAGAAGAAATCATTCCCTCCCAGGATTACGTCGCTCCCAAGCTGCTGCCAGGATCCCGAGCTCCATTCGTATACGCGCACGTACGGCTCGGCGCCGTACAAGTACGCCGTGTCCCCGCTATTCCACCCGGGCGCTCCCGCGACCACGCGTGAACCGTCAGCTGATATGGCCACCGACTTTCCAAAGTTGCCGTAGTACGCGCCGTAGTCACCATCGATGACTCCTCCCATCTGCTCCCAATCCATCGTACCACCAGAATCCAGCTCGTACACAAGGACTTTTCCATAATCGCCGTCTGGAACACCGACGATCACGCGATTGCCGTTTGCGGACAGCGCCACTGCCCAGGGAGACCCAGATAGTGCCGGCGTATTTCCAACCTGCGACCAAGTTCCACCTGTTTCCTCAAAGACGGTCAATTTCATATAAGCGACTGGGTTAAAACATGCCACGCGCTTGCCGTCAGATGAGATCGCAAACGTCCACTGGTGCGTATCGCCGCCATGGCTGGGAAGACCGCTCATGCTCACCCAACTCTGGGAGTCAAGGTCCCACTCGTGCACCATGAACAACCTACCGGAAGTTCCACAGGATGCAACTCTCGTGCCGTCGCCCGAGATGGACACCGTCTTCCCTCTCTCCTCGGAACCAGCAGTTCCTTCGATATCCGCGCCCATCTGTTGCCATACCTCTGTCGTCTGGTCGTACTGATACACGCGCACGAATCCTCCATAGCTAACATAGGTGTCGGATTTTGGAGCCCCGACGGCCATCCTCGTGCCGTCGGTGTTCATCGACACCGAATACCCGAGATAGTCATAGTTAGCTGGACCGTCGATGTCGTCCCCGACCTGGGTCCACGGCTCGACGACTTCGATGTCGAGGGTGAGCAGGGAGACCTGCATCTTCGACTGAACGATCTCCGCGGTGACGGTGACCGTGCCCGTGGTCGATGGTAGGTCGAGGTACGCATCGACATAGCACTTCTCGTCCGCATTCCTGTGCCCAATTGCTCCATCGCACGCGGAAACGGCTTGCGTGTTCGTGGCATCCTTGACCGTCAGCGTCCCAGCGGAGGTCTTGAAGATGAATCCCTTGAACAGGTATCCGCACCCCCCCACATCTTCGCACAGTTCTCCATCGCACAGTCTGACCACTACTCGGGCGTTAGGGCTCACGCTGCCGCCGCCGCCGTCGTGCTCCAGTCTCCATTTTCCCGTATCGCTCGCGTAGCTCCCTGCTCCGTGACCGGTTAGGGCGCTGCAGGATCCCGGACCGGACGAATAGGCCTCCGCGGGTGAGCGCCCCACGTGCGCGAGGAAGAAGAGGATAAAAAGAAGGGCTGCGCGCATCTCGATCGCGGCGTATCTCCGAGCGCACGCCTTGGGTGGGCCACGAAGAAAGCTCGACGAGGTTCAGAGGAAAGACTCTAGGCCAAGGAAGACGTCGATGCGCGCCTCGGGGCTTCCGACGCTCGACGTGCGTGCGCGTGTCGGTCGCTCTGGAGTAAACCCTGGTGCTCGGTTCGCCTCGGGATTCGACACCGTGAGAAAAGTTGATTAACCATAAATAGCTTTTGTGACTAAGTTTGCATACGTAAGATCTTAATACATTCGTCCTGACTATGACTCATAGAAATGGAAGATTTTGTGAAATTATTACGCCGCCTCCATCGATCGACGGGCGGGGCACAGCACTCGCGCGCGTCGTCCCGTCGCTAAAGCTTCGGGTATTCGCCGCATCTAAAGCTCGCGCGTCGATCGTACACGTCGAGCCGCGCACAAACCCCGCTCCGTTTCAGCGAGGTAACCTCGGAGCACCCCCGCGAACGCGTCGGCGGCGGTCACGAACAAAAGCGAGAGTCTTCGCTAGGTTTGAGCAAGGGACGGTGAACATGGGGAAGGAGAAGAAGGAGAAGAAGGAGAAGACTCCCTCCAAGAGCAAGGAGAACGACGACGACGAGGGCGGCGAGCTCAGGCCCGTCTGCGCCATCGCGAAGCCCCTCGCCGACATCGGCTTCCACAAGAAAATCCTGAAGGTTGTCAAGAAAGGTGCGAGAAAAACCCAACCGCCGCCCCCACGACCTCCGGCATTGGCCGACCCCGACCGCCCGATGTTCACGGCACTGACGTTCCATCCCGCCCATCCATCGAACACAGCTTCCAAGCACAAGCAGGTGAAGCGCGGCGTGAAGGAGGTGGTGAAGGCGCTCCGCAAGGACACCAAAGGGTGAGCGCCCGAGACGCAATTAACCCCCCTTCGTCCTCAACCAAAAAAACCACCAAAGCCCACCCAATCTGAAAACGATCCACTGACCGAACGCGTCCCTTCCCCCCACCGCTGAATCACAGGCTGTGCGTCATCGCGGGCGACATCTCCCCCATCGACGTCATCACCCACATCCCCATCCTGTGCGAGGAGTCCAACGTGCCTTACATCTACGTGCACTCCAAGGAGGAACTGGGCGCCGCCGGCCAGACCAAACGCCCCACGTCGTGCATGCTGGTGCTGCCGGATGCGCAGAAGGGCGGCGATAAGATGAGCGACGACGACGCCAAGGAGTTCAAGGACATGTACGGCAAGGTGGTCTCCAAGATCAAGAGCCTCGACTGAGAAACACACGCGAAGGCGCCCTCGGGCGCGTCGTCGTCATTTGTCAATATCAATTCGCTAAGTGTCACCGCTATGTGATGAATCGGTTCGCGCTTCACATGATGAACCGCGGCTTCTTCTTCGCCCCGAGCACCGGCCGCGCGAGCCCGCCGTCGTCGTCGGAGTCGGAGTCCGCGCGAGCCTTGCGCCTTCCGCCGCGTCCGCCGCCCCCGCCCCTAAACCTTTTCCGCTCACCTCCTCCATTTGTCGCACCGTCTCCTCCGCCGTTCGAGACGCCCTCGCCGCCCGCCTTCTCTTTCTCGACCTTGACCTGGACGGCCTCCTTCCTCGCGGCATCGGCATTCGCGTCGTCGTCGTCGTCGTCGTCCGAGTCGGTGTCGGTGGACACGTCGGACGAGCTCGCTCCGTCGGCTTCTCTGTTTCTCCGCCTGATTGCGATGAGCTTCGCCTTTTCCCGCTGCAGCCGGGCGCGTTCCAGCTGCTGCGACTGCTGCGCGCGGATCATGTCGCCGTAGTTCTCCGCGTCCACCCGCTCCTGCGCCTTTTTCGCCTTGGCCATGAGCTCCGGGTTGGCGCGGCACTTCTCCTGGAAGGCGGCGTCCGCGAAGGATCGGAGCGCCTCGCCGCGCCGCACGTCGTCCCGCAGCGCGCGCACCGCGTCGTTCAACTTATCGAAGGCCGCCTTTGCTTCGGGAAGTGGGTTCTTGTCTGGGTGCACCGCGAGGGACGCGCGCCTGTACGCCTTGCTGATGACGGACTCGGACACGTCCCACACGGGGCGGCCCGCGTCGTCGCAGTCGGGCGCGGGGAGGCCGAGGCAGGCGAAGAAATTACCTTTTTCGTAATCAGCCAGGATCCGCTCGGCGATGGGCAACGACGCGCGCTTCGCATCCACGTCATCGTCCCCTCCGCTCTTCAGCGCAGCCTCGAGACCCCGGACTGGCACGCCATCCTCCTCCGCGGCGGCGTTCTGCGCCTCCTGGAAGATGCGGTCCAGCTTGCCCATCTCGAGAGTGAGTGTGAGTGAGGTTTAGATTCTCTTCTCTGTGTGAAAAATTACATGGTCCCTATCGAGGCCTCGGCGCGGTGTCGCGGGGATCCCACTCCTTCTTCGATCCCCCCTTCAGCGTCTGCCCGCTCTGCCTCGATCGCATGGTGCTCATCGCGCTCTTATCAACCCCCGGCCGAGTCTTACCCGCGCGCATGAGCTTCTTGCTCTGAAAGTACGCCCCCGACTCCGGATCGTCCCTCAGGTGCAGCTGCATCTCGAGGTGATCAAACTTCTCACCGTAGTCGAGCTCGTCCTCTTCCTCATCCTCCAGCCGGAACTCCGCGCCCCCGCCCTTGTCGTACCACTCCTGGAACTCGTTGACGAAGACGGCTCTGAACTGCGTCACCTCGTCAGACATCTGGCTCACCGCAGTCTTCAGACTCTTGACGTCCTCGTAAGCGACGCGGTATTCACCCTTGCGACGCTTAGCCCGCGCCATGGCGTCGTACGTCTCCTGGTCGATGACGTCCGCGTCACCGGGCGTGGGCGCGGCACCCTCGGCACCCCCCTCGGCACCCTCCTCGGCACCCGCGGGTTTGAGCTTGGTCTCCTGGAGCTGTTTCGCGACGGCGTCGATCTCCGCCTTGGCCGAGTTGCACGTCGCGATGGCGTCCCGCAGCTCCTGCTTCTTCGCTCTTAGATCCGCGAGCATCGCCGCGAGCTCGCCAGCCTTCTCCGGAGCGATCTTCGCCTTGTACCCTTCGTACGCGACCGCCTTGGCCTTGGCGTCGGTTCCCTTGAAGCCGACCCGCATCGTCTCCGCGGCGCCCGTGGCGCCCGCGGAGGGCATCGGGACCGTCGCCGCGGGCGTCTCTGGCGGCGGTACGAAATCCGCGGGCGCGACGCCGA
>Ga0302114_10001081_pt1 | contig 18459 bp, 3 predicted proteins | sample AG5_Surface_MG_FD_203107 | JGI IMG/M metagenome (GOLD analysis project Ga0302114, IMG submission 203107) | Marine microbial communities from Western Arctic Ocean, Canada - AG5_Surface | ecosystem: Environmental > Aquatic > Marine > Oceanic | place: Canada: Western Arctic Ocean | collected...
TATGTATTGTAGAATTAAAAAAATAGTAATTAACGCGTGGTTCAAGACGAAACACCTTGTTGGTTTTCACTCAATCTACCCGTTCAGATGCGCCAGCAAACATAACGAGCTTTCTAAAAATGGATCTATCGAGACTCCAAACTACAGCCCCATCATCGGATGAGCAAATTACTGAAGCTGCACGTGGACAATCGTGTAATAATCCGAGCTCGCCAAAACACGTTCCTGGTTCGACTACATTGACTTTCTTAGCGCCTTCCTCTTCTGAAACAGTCTTGAAGACTTCGCACTCACCTTGCTCCAAAATATACAAACAGTTAGCTGTACCACCTTGATCAATGATACTGTCGCCTTTATTGAAAGCACGCTCTTTTCTCAAATTACTAACGAGCTCTTTTTGAATTTGGATGGATAGACGAGACATAAGTGGAGACGCGGAGATGATTTTCAACAGAACTTCTCGTTCCATTTCTGTGGCAGCTACGCCTTCGTTTTTCGCTTCCTTACCTGGAACAGTATCGTCCATTTTTTTGTCGTGTGATGCATCTTTCTTGTCTCCAAGACTTTTTACGCTCTCGATGGACTCGTTTTCTTTCATTTGCATGAGCAGTTGACTTCGGTCAATACATTCTGCAGAGACGGATTGACGGCGACGAAATGCTGGACGCTGAGATGATTGACCGTTATTCAACGCCGTCGATGTCGACGATGGCAATTCGCTCACGATATCCACGATCTCATGATCGTCCTCACTGCTCTCTTCGGCGTTTTCGTGAGATCCTTCGTCCTCCTCTTCCTCTTCTGTTTCATCCTCCTCGCGTTCACTTGGTTCATCCGGGCATCCTTCCTCGTCTTCGACGCGAGCCGGCGCCTGCTGTGCGATGCTTACATTCTCCCAGTCATTCGTTCCCTCGTCTAGGATAATATCGGTTTTTTGCGTCGCATTTTCTACCTCCACGTTGCTGCTGCAAAGTTTAAGAATCGTATTCGAAAGAACTTCGAGTGGATCTTGGTGTGACGTTGCATTCTCAACGAGCGCATCGGAGAGAAGAGCAAAAAGGTGCGATACGCCCAAAGTTTCGTTCAAATATGAGCTCGCGTTTTCATCGGAATGCTTGACTGTGACTTTAGATTTGACAGCACCATCCTCGCTTTCTTCTCTATCGTCGTCGTCTTCTTTCTTTTCCTGCTCTTCTTTTCTACGGTCGTCGCTCTCCTCCTTCATCATCTTCGTCGTGTCGTTTTCTTCTTTGATATTGTCGTTGGAACAGAGTTTTCGGATATATTCGCGCGCGTTGTCTGGCCTCTCGCTGAGCGTCGCAGATAACATCCGAGTGAACAAATCATCGATTTTGTGCGTACGGATGTATGCATCGATGCTCTCCCCGATGTGTCTTGGTCTATCGTCGTCCATGATCAATCTACGCGAGCGATTAAAATAATTAAGAAGAGAAAACGGTCAAACAAAGAAAAAGGAGTGGTGGGTGTTTTGAGGAGACGATGGTTTATTTTTAGAGCGTGGTCAAAAATACTCGAAGGTGGACGAAAAGGAAGGAGACCCAAAACTCCCCTTTCTGGTAGAGAGAGATATTGACCCCGGAAAAAAGAAACGTGAAGACGCGCGCGCGATGGCCGCGGAGCGCGGAGATGGAGAAGAACAAGAGGGAGATACAGAGAAACTGCATCGCGAAGCGCCAGATGGAGCGCCAGATCTTCAACCACCGGTGGAAAGAGAGAAGAAGGATGAGGAGGGCAAAAAAACGTCGGGGTATGGGAACCGAGCAGCGCAAACGAACGCGCGACGCTTGATTGACTGTCTCACGGAGTGGTCGGACGTTATATCCTCCTTCATAAAGCGCGACCTCGATATCACGATTAACGACGGTGGAAATGGTATTCATAGCAGTGGTAGCAGTAGGAGTAAGAGTAGTAATGAAATAGCGCAGACGACGATGAAGACGACTACGACGGGCCCGCTTCGAGAAATAGAGAGGTGGAAAGAACGAAACGTGGAGAGACACACACTTTACGAACAGCTGACTTGCCAAGAGATGAAAAAAACCGAGCAAAGCTTAGAAGATTCAATACACTCTGCGATGATAGAAGACCCTGAGCAGCTCTCAAAAGCACATCAAACGCTCACTAAGTTTCGATATTTGCGCGACAACCTTGAAGCTCTGTGTGCTCAATCGAAGGAGAATGTGAAATTTCTCGCTACGTTGGAAGGGCATTTTATGACCATCTCGCGCGGCTCGTTCAAACGTATTGCTAATTGCTTAGAACCGACGCTTGAAGCACTCAGACTAGTTTGGATAATTTCGCGTTATTACTCTAATGATGATCGAATGGGGCAGCTCATGGGTCGAATAGCAGACGAGTTATCATTGAGGATAAACTCTGAAATTGACCCAAAGATGGTTTTAACGGAGTCTCGTGAAGACGATGGAATTACGAAAGATAGAGCAGAAGATCACGCTGATCATCTCTCATTGCTGACAACATCGACGACAGCAAATATCAAACATTCAACAAGTCTACATCCAATCATAGCCGATATTCAGGATAATAGTAATCTTACGTTATCGGAGAAGCTACGAGATGCATCTTTAGCGCTGCGGAGCTGGAAGACAAATTATTTAAAAGTGCGCGAAAGTATAGAGCGTTCCAATCGCGACACAAGATGGGAGTTCGACCGCGAACGACTATTTTCTCGAACTGATCATATTGCGCGTGTGTGCGACGATTTGGGCGAAATGCTTTCGGCATCGTTAGATTTTCAAACCTTTCTAAGTCCCAAGTTCCGAGCGGTGACGCTTGATCAAGTAGGTTTTGACGACGCAGTGAGACGAGTTTCGAATATGAACAACCGAGTTAATCGTTGCTCATTCAACGCGTTTGATCCATCAAAAGCTGAAGACTGGGCCGATATTGTTCAAGTCTTTAATGGAGATCGCGTCCGAATTGAACGAGTAGTGAGATCATTCATTGACCAATCGTTTAAAAATTCCACATCCGCCAAAGCAGCCTTTGAATTGCTACACAGCTTTCGAACTATATTCAATATTCCATCACTTCCGATGAACTCAGAATTGCTAGGTACTGCAAGAGACGCCAATGGTCATCGTGAAAATTCTTCTTTACGAACTTCTCCAGTAAGAGATGTTCTGAATAAACAGATGAGAGATACGACGCGTGATATTTTGGACCAGTTTGGTAGAGAAATCGATCAAACCCAACATTTTTTTCACACACAAAGAAGAAATGTTCCATTGCTGCGCAATCAGCCTAGCGTGAGTGGTAAAATTGCATGGTCCCGTGCTCTCTTTGTATCAGTTAGAAGAACTATGCGTATATTTAAGTTTACATCTCTTGGAGAGGATATTCAAAGCGCGGCCGCTCTCGATATCGAGAACAAGTATCTTCATTTTTCCAAGACTGTCTTAGATTATGAAAAAGAGCTGGTTCGAGATTGGAGCTCTACAGTCGTTGATGAATCTGCAGCTAGTCTGCGATCCTTTATTCTGATAAAGGATCCTATTACAGAGGTTCTCGGGGTGAATGGAAGGCTTCCGCACTCGTCAGCGCCTTTGTTTCGTCCAAATTTCCACGAAAATTTATCCGTTTTAATAAGCGAAGCCAAGAGTATTTCGCAATTAGGACACGAGATCCCGTCAGCGGCGAAAGCTGTTGTTCTTCAAGAAGATGTTTATCGATCCCATCTGAATAGTTTGAAAGATGTATGCTCGGAGTATTCGCGGGTTACGTCTGGTTTGACATTCCAAGAGTTTGCGTTATTCAAGGAAAAATTGATCGAAGTGGAAGAAGCCTTTGAGCCGGGTTGCTCGAAATTGAACTGGAATGCGCTAGGTTTCAACACATTCGTTCATTCGGCGCGATGTGCGATTGATTCCTTTGAAAAATCAGTACTTGAAGTCAGGCGTATCTCGAAATCGATCAAAGAGCTTACGGAAACGATATCGGAATTGAATTTTTTCTCTCCGTCCTACACAGACGAGGCAGAAGGTGATATTGGGGTGTTGCCAGAATTAGACGATGTGATGGGTACATTAGAACGTACGCGCGATGAAATCATGGAAAGAGCAGTAGGAAAGTATAAGGAAGTTTCGAATCTTTTATCAGATATAGAGTTTTGCGTCATTGGTACGCGATCCAAAAAGGCTCCAGAAATGCAAGCATTTTACGAATTTTCTGAGAGAAGCGTGTATCGCGCTCTCGTCAGAGTCATATGCTCAAGTTTACGCTCGTTTCGAAGGGATTTTATCTCTCGTCGTGACGGTGCGAATGCTGCATATTTTCGATGTACAATTAAATTATGCTCGCAAGACGTAGTCATATCTCCGTCTTTGGAAGAAATTACCACTCGACTGAACTCATTCGTCGATTCGATGCAGAAGATAGGATCAAAGTTTACTAGATGGATGCACGGAACTTGTCGCGAAGTGTTGCAAACCCAGTGTGTTGATGATGAAGAAGTAAGCGATGAGGATTACGACGGTTACCGCTGCATCTCAGGCGGTTTAGAGAATGACGATATCCTCGTGACGGCAGACACTTCTGTCCACGAAAAAGAAGGCGATACGTTTGGTATTACATTCGCGCGTGATCTTAAGTCATCTATCGTATTGAACAAATCAGTGGTTGCTTCGCACCGCGCCATTGAAAGACTTTCGCGGAAAATTGTGAAATATGTCGAAAGTTGGGATAAGTTTCAGCACGCGGTGAACACGAAAGCCCGTGAAGAATCTCTGCAGATGTTCACAGATCTTTCTGGTCTTGAATTTGCACCGCTCGACGAATCGTTCGCTTTGTTCAATCAATATAAAAGTAGAGCATTAGCGGATTCGAAACGAAATTTGATCATTTCTTGTGCAAATATGGATGCAACGCCACTCATCGACGGGATCGCTCAAGAATGCGACATCTGGATCAAAGAGCTTTCTCGCATTTCAGCCGCGCAGGACCGTAATTATCTATCGGAAATGAATTCAAAGTTTCAAAATGTGAACGATGTGATGGACGCAGTTCCGTCAAGTTTGGATGAAATGAAAGTGTTTGTGAGATTGGTTCAAGATATACGTATAGACTGGGAGACCGAAATAAATATTCTGAAAATTAAAGACAGGGTCAAACTCCGCCTTCGTGTGAGACCAGAGGAGTCCTTATCACCATCGACGCCATCATCAACAACACAAATCGACACCATTTGTGAGGATATGAATGCCGTCTTAGACACGTTGGCGAATTGGAAAGCTTGCGAGGAGAAGATTGAAAGAGTGGATGTGGACTCCAGGCACGTTCGGATGAAGTATGAAGATCAATTGCGTAACGATTTGAATGAATTTGAGAGTGCGTGCGAAGAAACGCGAAACGACATGCTAAAAAATGGACCAGCATCTGATAAAAGTTTACTAGATCTACACGCTGGAGCTTTGAAATTAAACGAGTTTAAAACGAAAATCGTTGATTTAAGCAATCGGCGCGAAGCCTTGCGTGACTCTGAAAAAGCGTTCCAATTTCCCCCACGTTCGGTTTCAAGTTTGCAAGAGTTGCGAGAAAATATTGAAGAATATATGAGCTGTTACGCAGTAATCGAAAGATTTGATTCGAAAGTTAAAGTTCATTCGTGCGTGTTATGGGATGCTATCGATATTGAAAAACTGCGTGCAATTGCCGAAGAGTCCAAAAGGGATTGCGAAACAAATATCACTGAAAGTTCCAAGACATTCGAATTGATCATGAGCATTAAAAAGAGCATAGCATTATTTGAAGAGACTCTTGATTTGTTTTGTACTCTCAAGTCACCGGCAATGCGTCCAAGGCACTGGGAAGAGTTGGCAAGATTGGCGAAGACATCGATCGCATTGACTACCGTATCCCTAGAGGACGTGTTGAAGCTTCGACTATATGAACATGCACAACATGTCAGAGATATCACGAACAGAGCCGAACGAGAAATGAAAATCGAGGATGATTTGATCAAACTTAGTGCGGAGTGGGAGGACGCCAAATTTGATTTGCGGCCGCTCGCACGAGAATCAAAAGAGACCCGCGAGAAGACTCTGATCCTTTGCTCCGTTGATGATATCACACTTTCGCTGGAAGATTCAAGCCTGACGCTTCAATCAATGTCGGCATCTAAACACGCGGCACCATTCCGAGACACCGTTCAGAGTTGGGAGTATAATTTGGCTCATATTTCGGACGTGTTAGAGGCGTGGATTGGGACGCAACGCAAATGGATGTATTTACAATCAATTTTTTGTGGAGCCGATGATATCCGGGCTCAACTTCCCCGTGAAGCAGACCAATTCGACCAAATTGATCTTGCCTGGAGAGAAATTATGCGAAGCACGCAAGAGAATCTGGAATCGAAGGTACTAGAATCATGCAGAGTTGAAGGGCGATTGCACCATTTAAAAGAACTCTCTTTGCAATTGGAATCCTGTCAAAAGTCGCTATCTCAATATCTGAACACGAAGCGCGATGCGTTCCCGAGATTTTTCTTCATTTCTGACGACGAGCTCTTGTCCATACTTGGCACCTCTGATCCAACGCTTGTTCAAGAGCACATGCTGAAGCTCTTCGATAACTGCGCGAAACTGATCTTTGGTCCAAACGATGAATCCATCATTGGGTTGATGAGTAGCGAAGGCGAGTCGTTCGAGCTCTCTGAGCCGGTTCAAGTTTTAGGTTTACCGGTCGAAGTTTGGATGAGAAAAGTTGAAAGCGCCATGCGCATCACGCTGAAAGAGATGTGCAAGAAAGGAATTCGGAGGTATGTCAACGCATCTTCGCGTACAACATGGATACTGGAGGAATTAGGTATGGTTGCGCTCGTCGGCTCTCAGATTTGGTGGACTTGGGAGGTTATCGATGTTTTTCGTCGCGTCAAGAACGGTCAAGATAAGATGGCGATGAAGCTACTTTCAGAAAAACTGACGGCACAGCTAGCAGATCTTACTAAGCTCGTACGTTCTGATTTAACAAACCTGGAGCGGAAGAAAGTGAATACTATGATTATAATCGACGTACACGCTCGCGATATCATAGAAAGCTTTGTCCGAGACTCGATTCTAGATGAATCTGAGTTTGCATGGGAATCTCAGCTTCGCTTCAAATGGGATAAAAAGCGAGATGACATCGTAATCAACCAGTGCTCCGGAGAATTTTTATATGGATACGAATATATGGGTCTAAATGGACGATTAGTAATTACGGGCCTAACCGATAGATGCTATATGACACTCACGACGGCATTGACGTACCGGCTTGGGGGCGCCCCGGCTGGACCTGCTGGGACGGGTAAAACAGAAACTACAAAGGATTTAGCAAAGTCTATGGCATTGCTTTGCGTGGTATTCAACTGTGGAGAAGGACTAGATTACAAAGCGATGGGGGCTATCTTTACTGGTCTCGTACAGTGTGGCGCTTGGGGTTGTTTCGATGAGTTTAATAGAATTGACGCCGAAGTGCTCAGTGTGGTATCATCCCAAATCCACCTCATCCAGGAAAGCTTGAAAACAAACGCAAAGCGTTTCAACTTTGAAGGCAAGGACATCGCTTTAGACTCTAGGACAGGGATTTTCATCACCATGAACCCTGGATACGCCGGCAGAACAGAGTTGCCGGATAATCTGAAAGCTTTGTTCCGCCCAGTTCAGATGATCGTTCCGGATCTTCAGCAAATTTGCGAAATCATGCTATTCTCAGAAGGTTTCGACAGTGCTAAAGAACTCGCGAAGAAGATGACAGTCTTGTACAAGCTCGCAAAAGAGCAACTTTCGAAGCAATCTCATTATGATTTTGGTTTGAGAGCTTTGAAATCGGTGCTCATCATGGCCGGAGCTTTGAAGAGAGAATCCCCAGAACTCGATGAACAGCTCGTATTAATGCGCGCACTGAGAGATATGAATTTGCCGAAATTTGTGTTCGAAGATGCTCCTTTATTTCTTGGTTTGATAAATGACTTGTTCCCAGGAATGGGTTGTCCGCGCGTTCGGTATCCAAATCTGAACGACGCCGTGGAGAAAGATTTAGAGAATAACGGGTATCAGGTTCTTACCGGTCCTTCTGAGCAAGTTGATAAGATTATTCAATTATACGAGACAATGCTGACGAGACACACAACTATGGTTGTTGGAGAAACTGGGGGCGGGAAGTCAGTTATCATTAAAACTCTCGCCCGTGCTCAAGATGCGCTCGGTAAACCAACCAAGTTGATTTTGCTGAATCCAAAGGCGCAATCAGTTTCTGAGCTTTATGGCTCGCTGGACAGAGATACCCGTGAATGGACTGATGGGCTGTTATCAAACATATTTCGCGAAGCTAATCGTCCCCTACCGGAAAACAGAGAAAGTGAATCTCGTTATATCGTTTTTGATGGTGACGTTGACGCCGTGTGGGTAGAAAATATGAACTCCGTGATGGACGATAATAAACTATTGACGTTACCCAACGGCGAACGCATTAGACTTAGAGATCATTGCAAATTGCTATTCGAAGTTGCTAATCTAGCGCACGCATCACCAGCGACTGTTTCTCGATGCGGTATGGTCTATGTGGATCCGAAAACATTGGGATTTCAACCGATTTGTACTTCTTGGATAAAAAAACAGGGTACGGAGCTACTTCAAAGCGTGCTCTCGCGCATATTCGATAAATACGTTGGTACTCTCGTAGAGTTTTGTTTGGAAGGTATTTCTGACGAGGAGCTACCCCCAACTTCTAGCATCGAAAGAACGTCGTCGAATTATGTGGAGCAACTATGTTCTCTCCTCGATAGTTTACTTCCACTCTCTTCAAAAGATGCAGAAAGCCATCGCGGGATTTCTTTCGGAGAAAGCAATATCACTGCACCGGATGAGCAAGTAGTGGAATTTACAAGAAAGATCGAGAGAATGTCTATCTTTGCTCTGACGTGGTCGTTTGGCGCCACGGTGGTTAAGTCAGATAGGATTAAATTTGACACGTTTCTTCGGAAGCTTACCAACGATCCAGCGTGTTCGTGCCCTCTCAATTTACCGGATTCTGGTACAATGTACGACTATGGTTATGATCGTTCCAGCGATACGTTCTTCTCCTGGGAATCCAAAGCCGAAAATATTCCGTTAGCTGCGCGCTCGTCGTTTTCATCTCTACTTATTCCCACAGCAGATACCGTCAGATCTTTTTGGTTATTACAAACGTTAGGTAACGCCTCAAATAAGCCTATCCTCTTTGTAGGTGCATCTGGCACGGCAAAAACTGTTACTATAGAAAAGGTACTCGCTGAAATGACAGGCAACGATAGTAAAATGTCTTACATAACCATGAATTTGAGTTCGAGAACAAGCTCTCTTGATGTGCAACGAGCTATTGAAGATTGTATTGAGAAGCGCACCAAAGATGTGTACGGGCCACCGCTTGGTCGAAAATTAATTGTATTCATTGACGATTTGAACATGCCAAAAGAAGATTTATACGGAACGCAACAACCCATCGCATTGTTAAAAACTATGCTCGAACGTGACGGCTTTTACGATCGCGGTAAGGAGCTAAACTGGAAAACTGTCAAAGATACGCGTTTCATTTGTGCAATGGGACACCCGGGCGGAGCGCGAAACACAGTTGACGCACGCTTCGCTTCTCTATTCAATATTTTTGAAATTGAGGCACCGTCTGAAGAGAACCTAAAAGCCATCTACCGAAGCATTCTCGAAAAGCTGGCCAGCGAGCTTGGCGTAAATGATGACGGGACACCGTGTATTAGCAGCTTGGTGTGCGAAAAAATTCTCGGCGCTACTCTCGAGCTTTATGATTATGTGCTCGATGCTTTACCACCAACCCCCTCGAAATTTCATTACATATTCAACCTTCGCGATTTATCGCGCGTCTTTGAAGGTATGAGTCAATCATGTGCCGATAGCATTGCTTCAGAAAGTGCGTTTGTGAGATTATGGCGAAACGAGGTGTTGCGGGTGTTTCATGATCGATTAGTAGACTCTATCGATCGAAATTTGGTAAAGCAAAAAATAGGATCTCTCGTTATTGATTATTTCGACTGCGATGAGAATTTATTGAAGCATGCCCTTTCGGATCCGGTTTTATTCGCCGACTTTAGGACAGAGTTACTCGTTGGAGAAGAAACCATGGAAGGAGAAGATACAGGAGTACCAGAAGTTCAAGATGGATGCAGCGAGGGTGTGCAAGAGCCGAATGATTTCTCAGTCGAGAGCGCTTTGAAGACAACGCGAGCTCAATACAAAGATGTGGGAACCTATGAAGATGTTAAAATTACTTTCCAGAAAGCGCTGGATAGTTGCGGAAGTAAAGAGGGTCCAAACAAAAAAATGAATTTGGTCTTTTTCCACGATGCTCTCGAGCATGCGACCCGAATCCACAGAGTTTTGAGACAAGAGCGTGGACATATGCTCCTTATCGGAGATGGTGGCTTTGGGAAACAGTCTTTAGCAAAACTTGCCGCGGCAGCAGCGGGTTGTTCAGTGTTCGAGATCACTTTGACACGTGGGTACGATGAGAACTCTTTTCGAGAAGATTTGAAACGTTTGTTCACTAGAGTAGGAGTAGACAACGAGAAAGTAGTATTCTTATTCACAGATAACCACGTTGCAAACGAAAGCTTCTTAGAACACATCAACAGTATTTTGACGAGCGGCGCAGTTCCCGCGCTGTACCCGGATGACGAAAAACATATTATTATGCGATCGGTCAGAGATGACGCTCTCAAAGAAAACGTACGCGATTCTAAAGAAGAACTTTGGCGTTTTTTCATCTCGCGCGCGCGAATGAACTTACACATTGTGCTGTGCATGTCCCCAACCGGAGATTTACTGCGTTCTAGGTGTAGGAATTTTCCTGGTTTGGTAAACGATACTGTCATTGATTGGTTTACAGCGTGGCCGGACGAAGCACTTTTATCTGTTGCGACGACATTTTTGAGCTCAATCGACGAGATCCCATCAGATTTACGCGGTCCAATTGCAAATCATGTGGTATATACGCACCAACTCGTCACGGAACTATCGATAAGGTATAAAAGGGAGCTGAATAGATCGAATTATGTCACTCCAAAGAATTATTTGGACTTTATCGCAAACTACTCGAGGATGCTTGGTTGGAACCGGAAAAGAATCGGTGAATTGAAAGCCCGTTTAGAAGGCGGCTCTTCGAAATTGATTCAAGCTGGGAGTGAAGTTGATGCTATGCAAAAGTCCCTCAACCAGGCGAAGGAAGTCGTTGAAGGTGAGACGAAAGCATGCGAAGAGTTGCTGAAAGTAATCACGGCATCTACGACTGATGTCAAATCGAAGCAAGAAGCGGCAAGTTTAAAAGAAATAGAGTTACAAAAAGAGAAAGAGACGATAGGTACGAAGAAGAAAGAAGCAGAAAGCGACTTGGCGAAAGCAATTCCCGCGTTGGAGGCTGCGGCATTGGCGCTCAATTCACTGAAAAAGGAAGAAATTACTGAATTGAAGTCATTCGCAAAGCCGAATATTGCCGTTCAGAAAGTTTGTGAGTGCGTAATGATCTTGAAAGGTCTGCCCAACGTTTCTTGGTCAGGCGCAAAAGCGATGATGACAGATACTAATTTCTTGAAGTCGCTAATTGAATTTGATAAAGATGCCATAAAGGATAAGCAAGCAAAAGAGCTAAAAACGTACACGAAAGATTCAAAATTTACTCCGGAGGAGGTGACGAAAATTTCTAGCGCTGGGGGTGGTCTCCTCAAGTGGGTTTTTGCCATGATCAAGTACAACGAGGTCGCTCGGACGGTGAATCCAAAGCGAGCAGCAGTCGCATCTGCTGAAAAATTGCTTCGGACAAAAACGAAAGAGCTAGCGAAGACAAAACTTGAAGTTGAACAACTATCTGAGGAACTCACGTCTCTGACTGAACAATTTCAAGAAAAAACGTCGAACCAGAAGAGATTAAAAGAAAGAGCTGAAACCATGGAAGCGCGCTTATCTGCAGCTGAAAAGCTTTTGAAAGACTTGGAGTCTGAACGCGTCAGATGGGCAAAAGAAATGAACGAACTCGATGAAAGTATGAAAAATTTAGTAGGAGATTGTTTGTTGACGAGCTCATTTTTATCCTACTCTGGCGCATTCACGTTTGAGTTTCGCAAAAAGTTTACGTACAATACGCTATATAAAGACGTGAAAGCCCGGAATATTCCGGTCTCTCCATCTTTCCGTTTAGAAAATCTGTTGACGACGGATGTGGAACTCGGGAAATGGGCGAGCGAGGGTTTGCCGACGGACGATTTGAGTGTTGAAAATGGTATTTTGACAACGAAGGCATCTCGATATCCGCTATGTATAGATCCACAAATGCAAGCCGTGAGATGGATCAAGCAGCGCGAAGGTAAAAATCTCATTGGGAAGATTAAAACGTTCAGTGATGCAGATTTTCTCAAACAACTCGAACTCGCCGTAAAGTATGGGCTGCCATTTCTCTTTGAGAATGTTGGCAAACACTTGGATCCAGTAATCGATAACGTTTTAGAACGTCGCATCACTGAGCGGAATGGTATCAAGACGGTTCAAATAGGAGATTCCGAGGTAGAATGGGACGATAACTTCAGGCTATATATGACTTCCAAACTCCCAAATCCAAGTTACGGGCCCGAAGTTTCGGGTAAAACGATGATTATTAATTACGGCGTCACTCTCGTAGGACTTCAGGAACAACTGCTCAACGTGACAGTCATACTGGAGCGACCAGATTTAGAACTGCAGCGCGAATCTCTCGTTCAAGAAACATCCGTCAACAAATCTTTACTTAAAGACCTCGAAGATACATTACTAATGGAATTGTCCTCAGCTTCGGGTGAAATACTTGATAACGTAGAACTGATAACCACGCTGGATGAGACGAAGTACAAGGCAAAGGAGATTAGCTGTAAGCTCGAAGAAGCGAAAGCTGCGAGTGAGAAACTTGTATTGGCGAGACGAGCATATGAACCTATCGCAAAACGAGGAGCCATCTTATATTTTGTTCTTCAGAACCTCAACAAAGTAAACTCGATGTATGAATACTCGTTGACATCGTATCTGGAAGTTTTCAGGTCCTCGCTAGCGAAAACACGAGAAAAAAACAACTGCGGGTCAAGTACATCGACAGATGATAGTAAACACAGCCATGATAAGTCTTTACAAAATACTATCACAGAATTTGTTAATGACTTAACCCTCGCGGTATACGAATTTGCTTCATTAGGATTGTTTGAACGTGATAAGTTGACGCTTTCGATGCATATGACGCTCCAAATTTTGCTTGGAGACGGTGTCGTGGATATAGAGCAGGTTAATTTTTTCACCAAAGGCGGTTTCAAATTAGATGGAAATGCCGACGAAGATAGTAGTAGCAACAGCAACGAAACGCTGAGTTCTACTCGTAAATCCTTCACAACAAAAGCTTTAGGTGAGTTTTGGCCAAAATCTGGATTACGGGACTTGGAGCAATTAGTGACGCTCGAATCCAGTAGCGAGCGTATGAAATCTTTGATCGTTGATATTTCAACGAATGAGGATAAATGGAAGAATTGGTTATCGAGTAAAACCCCAGAAATATCCGCCATACCTGATGATATTCAAAGCAGATTGACTCCGTTTGAGTTCTTGTGCTTGTTGAGATGCGCTCGGGTCGACAGGATTACCGCGGCTACAACACAGTTTATCTCGTCTACACTTGGCGAGCAATATGTAACGCCACCTATAGTCAATTATGATTCTATATTTAATGCAACTAGTGCGAGGACACCAGTGGTCTTTGTTCTGTCACCCGGTGCCGATCCAGCTTTTGATGTGCTGAAACTTGGGGAGAAGAAGGGTTTCCGTCTCGGGGAAAAATTGGAGTTTATGGCGCTGGGACAGGGTATGGGACCACGAGCCGCCGAGCTTATATCATCTTCTGCACGCGAGGGCAAGTGGGCAATGTTACAGAACTGCCATCTGTTGCCTTCATGGCTTGGATCATTGGAGAAAATATTAGAAGATTTAGGCGAAGTTCACGAAGATTTTCGTTTATGGTTGACGACTGAGCCCGTCGCTGCTTTCCCGCTAGGGGTATTGCAAAGTTCTCTGAAAGTTGTTACAGAACCACCAGCTGGTATGCAGCTGAATATGAGAGCATCGTTCGCAAAGTTGTCCGAAGACTCTCTCAGTAAATGCAACCACCCGGCTTTCAGAAATCTTTCATACGTGCTGACATTTTTCCACGCCGTTGTGCAAGAACGCCGCAAATATGGTAAATTGGGATGGAACGTTCCCTATGATTTTAATGAAACTGATTTTAGAATTTCATTATCATTGATAGAAACCTATCTCAACAAAGTATGCGTCTCTGATGTCGGCGATGAAGAAGAAGAAGATCATGTCGCTGCCGAAGATCCCTTGTCAACAATATCGACCGCGCCGAAGCAGAAACCAAAAGCAGATATTCCGTGGTCAACCCTGAGATATTTAATTGGTGAAGCCATGTACGGCGGTCGTGTATCTGATTTTTACGACAGACGCATTCTCGTCACGTATTTGAACGAGTACTTTGGTGACTTCTTGTTCGATAGGGATCGACCGTTTGCGTTTTACACGTGCAAACACGAACTGAGCGAAGAGAAGGACGATACCGGTGATAAGAACAAGGATACATCGTTAAGCGTAAGGGACGCTTCCCCTGCTGAAGATGACGTAAACTACCAAAGCTTGTTTGGGTTGCCCCGACAAACATCTTACGAAGCATTAATCGACGCAATATCTCGCATTCCCGTCGTTCAAACTCCCAAAGTATTGGGTTTACACATGAACGCAGATGTTGCGCACTGCACGAGAGCTGCAAAACTCATGTGGGAAAATTTAGTCGCTTTGCAACCAAAAATCACCTCTCCTCCAAGAAACGCGAATGACGGAGATGATGGCGTGCACGATAATCTCACTGAGAAAAAAGCAAAGCGTCCAGAACACGTACTCGATTCCATAGCGGTCGATATTTTATCCGTCTTACCGCAGAAAGAGGATAGAAACTTTGACGCGAGAAAGTTGAGGAAAAAATGGGCAAACGCGATTACTCCGATTCGCATCGCACTTTTACAAGAACTTGAGAAACATAACAAATTAACGAGCGTGATGAAGCAAACGCTGTTGAATTTACGTAAGGCTTTGAATGGTGAAATAGCAATGTCATCCGTGCTTGATGACGTTGCGGTGTCTTTGAACTCTGGCTTCGTTCCGAGTTCATGGAAAAAAGAAGCGCCAGAAACTGGAAAAAATATCACTTCCTGGATCCAGTGGTACCGTAAGCGCGTCTCTCAATTTAGCGATTGGGTCGCTCAACATGACGGTAACTTACCGCCGTGCGTCTGGCTATCAGGTTTGCAGTCACCCGAAACCTTTATTGCTGCTCTTGTTCAAACATCATGCAGAAAGAAAGGCTGGCCACTCGATGTCGCGCACGTGAAAACACAGCTCACGCGCGTAAAAGATGCACGCTCGATTACGGAACCTCCTGAAAACGGGTGCTTCGTCTCTGGGTTATACTTAGAGGGTGCCAGATGGGATTTTGAATCTCACACGCTGGCCAACCAAAAGAATAACGAACTTGTGGAGGAACTTCCCGTCATGCATATAATCCCGGTCGAAAAAAATGAAAGCGCAAAAGCCGGCGAATTACAGGTCCCGGTGTACATCACGCAGGCGAGAAGGAACGCCATGGGAAAAGGTTTAGTTTTTGAAGCCTCTCTTCAATCGGACGTGCATGAATCGCACTGGGTACTCCAAGGTGTATGCATGACTCTGAATTTAGATGATTGATAGTTTCAGTCTGAATATTATTTATTCAATAGATATTTTACATTTTTACTTGTCCCCCTCGTGGCTTCGCTCCCCTCTGCGGTACAAATTTTTGAAGCTCTGCAGGAAAACGCATTTCGAAGCACGCGAGAAACTATACCGCGCCGGTGGTGCTCATTCATTCATGACTCCATCGTCTCTTTACGCATCAGCCTCATTATCGTCCTCGGTTTTCATTCTATCATCCAAGTCGCCTTCGTTCATCACCGCCGCGCACAAAAAGCAGAGAAAAGAGAAGAAAAATTACCTATATAACGGTCGCCCATTCCGTGCCTCGCTACCCGACGACGATAAAGATATTCCCATTCGGTTTGAATCGATACAAGATAGAATAGTAGTAGTAACAGTAGTAGAGAGAAATAAGAGGAGAATGCCAAGAAGTACCGTGAATGCCTATTCTGCAGCGAGTGCCGCGAGCTCAGGAGGCTATTATGTTGCTTCCTCGGCAGCAGCGATGAGTAGCGAGGACGAGAAAAAACTCTACACACTTACGCTTGCGGCGTGCCTGTCGATGTTGGCATTCGGTGCGGCATGCGGATGCATCGCAGGAGCACTCGTGTACGTTGAATTCGGAACTCCTCCAGCGACGGTTTTTTTAAGTTCCGAAATCAAAGGTGCAATAGTTGCTGCTCTTCCGTTAGGCGCTGCTACAGCGTGTTTGGCGATTGGTTCCAAAACGGTGAGCGAAAGGTTTGGCAGGAGAGATATTTTTCGGTTTGCAAATGCGCTATATCTCGCTTCAGCCGCTCTTGCTTCTTTGTCGAATTCTTATACGATCCTCATCGTCGCACGCTTTATGTCTGGTCTCGCGTGTGGGTGTTCAACGGCAATAACGACGGTTTTCATTTCCGAGTGTGTGCCGGCCAAAACACGAGGGAAGTACACCTCACTCTCGCCACTTTTCGGAACGATCGGTTTAATGTACGCATTTGTGATGAGTTTAGTCATAGCTTCTATATTCGGGGTTGCTAATTTGGATGCCACCGCTGCAGTCAGTGTCACTGGAGAGGCTTCATCTTCGCTCGTGTGGCGATTGATGTTACTGGTACCAATTTTACCGTGTTTAGCTCAAGAGTACGTTTTTAGATATATGCCAGGCGCATGTCCTGAATCACCGAGATGGTTAGCAAGTCGTGGGCGCTATCAAGAAGCTCGTGGTATTATGACATCTTTAGGACAGACGTTGCCGTCGAACAGTGTCGCGAGCTTGGCGACTTCAGATGCGCGGCCGATTGAAGATGCTGGATTTTTCGGATTGTTCAAGTCATCCAAACACATCAAGGCAACGGGAGTCGCATGTGGCATGAATATGCTCCAGCAGTTTTGTGGAATAAACGTGATCGTTTACTACGCGCCAAAAATATTGAATTCGTTAGGATACGGTAAACGTGAATCTATTTTGCTCACAGTGATAGTTTCTATGGTTCAAATTTGCTTTGGTACGTATTTATCGCAGAAGATTGACGTCTACGGAAGAAAGAAGATGGCGATGATTGGTATTTGTGGTATAATCTCAGGCTGCGCTTTATTAGCGTTCTCTTACTCTACTGCCGCTGGTAGAGTAAGCACTGGGCTCATAGCAATACTCGGCATTCTTATATTCCGAGTTTCATTTTCCTTATCGTTGGGACCAATACCATACGTCATATCTTCCGAAGTTTTCCCGAAGGATGCTCGAAGTTCTGGCGTTGCGCTTGCAACGCTCGTCCAGTGGCTGTGTAATGTTCTCGTCACTTTCACATTTCTATCCTTTGTGGATACTTTTGGTGCGTGTAATGTTTTTGTAGCGTACACGTTCGTCGGTGTATTAGCATTAGCTAGCGTGCATTACTTGCTTCCAGAGACGAATCAACAGAAGCTGGAAGACAACTGATTGATAGAAAAGTTGTTTGTAATTTTATTGGTATTGATTTGCGTATTGCTTTTCTATCATTATTACTTTGCTACGATGAATTTTGTTTGTATTAGAGCTTTTATAAGAAGGGACGAAACGGTCGCGGTCTCACTTCAATTTTCTGCGAACACCAACAACATTGGGAAATTCTGTTTGTTTTATATTTCCCTCTGATTTTTTTCGTCTGCCACACTCTGATTGCACATTCTTTGCATTGCCTCGCATGCATACACGGGTAAAAGAGGTAACGCACGACATTCTTCTCTTCGTCGAAAGGTTCCAAGCATATGCCACATTCGGAATAATTCCCACTCATGGTGTTCAGTAGAAACGACACTTTATCCGGAATTTTACCGCCTTCAATTTGAGTATTTATGGCAATCAAATCAACTTCTTCTTCTTCTTCTTCGTTCATTTCGGCATCATCGATGCTATCGTTGTTGTTATTGTTATTGCTATTGTTATTGTTAGTATTGTTATCATTTGTTCTTCTCGTTGTTGTTGGCTCGTCGCTTTTCTTTTCTTCTTCTTCCTCTTCTTCTCTTTGTTTCTTCTTTTGCAAAAATTTCAGAATGCTGAACTGCGCGTTAGGTTTCTTCTTCTTCTTCTTCTTCCTCTTCTCGTTCTCTTCCTCTCGGTGCGGTTCGTCATAATTCGTCCTGTCTCTCAACGTTTTCGCGTTCTCTTTCTCGTCGCGCA
>Ga0302114_10001088_pt1 | contig 18397 bp, 9 predicted proteins | sample AG5_Surface_MG_FD_203107 | JGI IMG/M metagenome (GOLD analysis project Ga0302114, IMG submission 203107) | Marine microbial communities from Western Arctic Ocean, Canada - AG5_Surface | ecosystem: Environmental > Aquatic > Marine > Oceanic | place: Canada: Western Arctic Ocean | collected...
CATCCCTTGCTTTCTCTGTGACCGCAGCCAAGGGATCCATCCGGTTTCTTTCGTCCACGGCATGTTTCCAACACCGAAAGCCTCCAGCACTATTCCGCGCACGCCTCTCGCGTAAAGGTCTCCGTACACTTTTTTGGGATCACATCCCGGCACGATTGGAAGACGGATCACGTTTGGATCTAGCTTCAGCCGCGGCGTGTACGCTCGTTTCGTGTACGTCACACCGTCGGTGTCTTCGTACTGCAGCAACGCTCGACGCCTCCATTCCACCCCGATGCCCAGCCGCGCCAACGGCGGGTACGTCGGCGAGTCGAAAGCGCTGTAGATGGTCGCGGATGTTTTCCTGGCTCGGTTTCCTCGGAGAAGTACGCCTCCGAAACACAGAGCGACTTCCTCGAGCTGAATGTGCGGCGCGGAGAACCCGGCGGTGGCGCACGTGATGGTGTCTATCAAGTTTTGTCTCGCATCTGATCTGGGCATGCTGAGCGGCAGCTGTGAACCAGTCACGATGATTGGCTTGGCGAATCCTGAGAGCATCAACGAGAGAGCGGATGCGGTGTAGGCCATGGTATCAGTACCGTGAACGATCACGAAAGCGTCGAACTCGTCTCGCCGCGTGTGCAGCTCCTGCGCCATCCGAATCCACTGCTTTGGGCCAATCTGGCAAGAATCTTTGTTCATCAACACCTTCACCTCCAGGTTTGCGAATGTTTGCAACTCGGGCACGGTTGTTACCAAGTTTTGAAGCAGCTTTCCAGGCTGAAGCGTCTTGGTGTAGTCCCCGCCCGTGCCTTCCTTGAACACGACAGCACCCTGGACACTGGACTGGAGTTTTTCCGGCTCGTCAAAAGCGTTCGTCTGCATACCCAGGGTTCCGCCGGTGTGTATGATGAGGACGCTCGGTAGCGGATCTCTCCCGGAAGTGCTCGGAGGGCTCTTCGATGCGCAAGTCGTCGCCGGCGCCGTGCGCCTCAGTGGACGTAGCGGTACAGCGGAGGACCTTTTACCCAAATACCTAGCGACATGGTGGCTGCAAGCGACCGACGGTGCGGTGACCGCAACCATACTTGCGGCTGGGAGCAGTGTGCAATGGACACTTGGAGATCCCAAAGATCTTGTTTTCTACTCACGACAATTTCTGGCAGCAGCTTCGCAGGTGCTATTTTTTGCGACCGAATAGTCCTCGTCGCGGCGGCGATCTGGGCGGCGATCGCTGCCCTTCCTCGATGACCTTCATGCGCGTGGGAGAGACGGACCCTTGCGGGTGCAACTCGACGTCCGAATCGTCCCCCGAGCTCGGCTCTCCATCCGACCCAAAGTCGAAGTAATCCTCCTCGTGCACCAGTAAGACGCCGCCCTCGTTTCCGTCGTCTTCGTCGTCCAGGCTGTCCTTCTTATCCAGGTGCCCTTCCTTCTTTTCCCTGTCCAGGCTTCGTCTCTCCGCCTTTCGACGTACCCGCGACTTGCGCCTGGCTAGGTACCCCTGCTTCGCCTCCGTCGTCGTCTCCCTCATCCCCACGTCCGCGGGCTGGAACCGAAACTTGACGTGAACCGACCCGTGCTCCACCCCCCGCAGCTCGACCCGCCTGTACACCCACCCGCCCACCGCCTCCAGGCTACGTTTCACGACGTCCTTCAGGTCGATGTCGCACTCGCCCATGAACTCCTTGCCCACGATGTCCTTGTCCCAGCACTCGCACTTGACAGTCACGCCGGGAGATAGGAGATCCGACGGGGACACGATGAACTCGGTGCCGGCGTCGTACACTGGATTCAGAGTCTTGTAAATGACCGGCGACCTCCACGACTGGGACTTGAGCTTGATTTTGAAGTACGGGTCGCTGGTGCCGCCCACGTCCCGGACCACGAGCCCCTCGCCCTTGACGAGCGTGACGTAGAGGAGGCCGTTGAGGTGGGGCTTGAGCAGCTCCACCTGCTCCGCCTGCCGGGCGTCGGACAAATCGAGGTTGCCGCCCAACACCGTGTTGAGCATCAGCTCCACAGCCTCCTTCGCGCTCTTGTCGAAGTCCACGGGTTTCTCCTCCGAACGTTTCTTCTCCTCCTCGAGCTCCTCGTCGCTCGGGGGTCGACCGAACCGTTCCATGAAGGTCTTCTTCGGATCCTTAATTCCGTGCTCCGCTCGTTTGTCAAGCATTTGCTTCTTAACCTTCAAACCCGCGGACTCCAGGTTCTTCGCCGTGCGCGTCGCCGTGGACGTCAAGGGAATGATCCGCATGCGCAGCGTGACGGACCCGGCGTTCACTGTTTTACGCCTCGTCGGGTCGGAGAAGACCGAGATGGCGTCCTTGGAGAGCGGCACAGTTTTGGTCACCTCCTGGAACGGCTTGAGATCGGATACCTTGACCGATCCCGTGCCCATGACCGTCTGGAACATGGCACCCTCCACCTCCATCGCGCGTGACTTGGCGTCCCGCGCGCCCTTCGCCCCGGTCCGTCGCCGCCACCATCCGCAGCACGCGACGTCCATCTTCGTGAAGCACTTTTCAATCTTCTTCACCCCGGCGTCCTCGGCCATGGCGCTGTAGTCAGCCACCACGAACTGCAACTCGTGCGACTCCAGGTCGTCGAGCACGATCTTGAAGTGCTCGTTCCACCGCGGGTTCAAGTCGCGCTTGATCACCGACGACTTGGTCTCCTTCCGGCCCGAGTTTGTCAGCGAGAAGGTCACGTAGGGATCGGATTTACCGATGGAGCGCATGTTCCGCAGGTTGGACCCGCTCACGAGGGTCACCTCCAGCACACCCGCGGCGTCCGCCTTGTCCACGCCAACCTTGACGTCCTGCGCCCCCGGCCGGTTCTTGTTGGCGATCGGTACCCGTATGTACTTTGGCCACACCAGCGCCTTGCCCAGTCCGTTGCCGATGGCCTCGGTTATCTTCTCCTTCAGCCCCATGACCATGTCGATGTCCCCGCCGACGAGCTTCAGCTTGAAGTTGATGTCCGGCCTCTCCACGAAGGCGATTTTTAGCATGTGGAAGCACGGCAGGTTGTTGTCAAAGTCGGCGAGGCACAGGCGGAGTGGGCCGATGAGCTGGAGCTCGTTCAGCCGGACAATCAGCGGCAGCCCCAGCACGGACGCGTTGAGCACGACGGTCGGGTCCCCGCACCACCGCATGTCGAAGTCGAGGATGACCTCGTTCGTGTCCCGCGCCCGTCCCACCTTACGCACGCTCAGCAGCGATATGGCCTCGTTCCCCAGTCCGAACTCCTTGAAGGACAGGTTCAGTCCCATGGGAGATATGCGGGCTAGCTTTTTACCCACCGCGGTGCCGATCTTCTCGCTCAGCGCCGCGGACAGCTGTGGCCACAGCTCCGCGAGTAGCCCGTTGAGCCACGAGGTGGTCTCGTGGTCGGGCCTTTTGCACCACTGCGGCAGGTCCCCCACGATGGCCGCCAGCCCGCCCACGTCCACCAGCGTGTCGGCGTGCTTATGGTCCAGCAGAAGCGGGGTGAGCGTCCGGCGCGCGGCGAGGCGCTTCTTGGCAGCCTTGGCCCGCTCCGTCTTCTTGCCGAGCCGGTATCCGATCGCCAAGAACGTCACGCGACGTAGCCACACCAGCGCAGCCTGAAAAAATGGGGATTGGGAAGGTGCAAGGGAGGGTGAGCGAGGGTGGGTGGGCAGGGACGCTCGGAGGGGCATTCCGCATTCGGGTGCCGGTGATTGATGTCGTCAGAATCTAGGTTGGCATCAATCGGGTGTCTCTCTGGGCACGCACCTCGCTGATGTTCCCCGTGATCGCCGCGGCGAGCGTCACCGTGGAGCCCGGCTCGAGAAAGAGCTTCATCCTCGACCGAACTTCTCGAAGGACCCCGGCCGCGCCCCCGAGTGCCCGCCAAATGTCCGCGGGATTTTCCCGATAAGTCTCCATCTCGTTGGCGATCCGATCGAGCAGCGTCTGTGAGGGCCAGACCGTTACCACAACGAATGACGCGACCGGCGCCCCCACCGCTGGATGTCTCAAAGGATGACCCCGGGGATTCACCCCGGGGTCCCCTGAGCGTCGCGAGCGACACCTCCCACTCGACGGACAGCCCGAGCGTGGCCAAGGACGAATGCGACGACGACTTCACGTTCGACTCCCCGCGGGCGTCGTCGCCGTCCTTTTCCCCATCTTCGGTGTCCGGCAACGGGTCTTCGTTCGATCGCGACTCCGACGCGTGGTTCGCCAGCCCCGAGAGCGTCACCAAGGACGCGGATGAGAAGACCGTCCGTGATGAGCCACGCGTGATGGGTCAAGAGTGGCGCGGGGACCCGACGGCATCTGAGACCGCGGCTGACGACGGCACCCTCGGGACCATCGGTAGCCGACCGTTTCAAGCGGGAGACTCGTCGATGCTCACCAAGGATCGGTACGGTCCGGTACGGTTCGGCAGAGACGCGTGGGCGAACCTTTCCCTGGCCGGTCTTCGACCTACACCGCCGGTGGATGTCGGGCCGGAGACTAAGGGCCCGATATCCCCGAGGGCCGCCAGGGCGATCGGCGGGTGGAGGATGGTTCGGAGGCCGAAGCCGCCTTCCGACCCGTGCGTTCCGCGGTCACGTAGTTCGCCGGGGGTGAAGGGGCGGAGGCTCGTGTTCGCGTGATGAACACGTGTTCCATACGTAGATTGACTAGTCGCTAGTATGTAGTAGGGCATGTAGCACGTGCGTTTCATCACACCCGCGCGGCGATGTCCACGCGGGCGGCGTCGTCCAGCTCGTCGTCGTCGGTTCCCTCAAAGTCTTCTTCATCTTCACCGTCGTTGTCATCGTCGTCATCGTCATCGTCGCCTCCTTCGCTCGTGAGCCGATCCAGTGACAGGAGGTAGATCATGGACTCCTTCACGTTCCCCACCGCCCTCGCCCATCTCCCCACCTTCTCCCTCAGCCTCGACTTGATCGCGGGCGGTAGCGGCGCCGCTTCCAGGAAAGAAGACGCCGGGACCGCCTCCCCCAGCCTGTTACCCCGGATCAGACCCAGGTTACACCCCACCGCGTCCTTATCGTCCCTCTCCACCGCACTCGCCGGGTTCAAGGGTGGTCTCTCCACGGCGGCGGCGAAGGGCGCGAACCCGGTGCCGCGGTCCAGCACCGATTCGCGTACCTGGTCCAGGGCGCACCACTTCCCGGTGGCGCCGCACCGCAAGTAACTGGGCTTGTACTCACCCTTGTACCTCATCTTCGGGCAGTCGTGGATGTAGTAGCCCATGTAGTAGTACCGCAGAGTCGGACAGTGCCTGTTCGCCTCCCGGACCCACTCAATCTCCCGCAACGTGCCCAGCTTACCCAACGAGAGCGCCGCGTAGTCGGGGTCCCAGAAGAAGTACTTTGACGATAAACAAAAAGGCAGGACGTCCACGACGCCAACCGCCACGAGCTTACCGTCGATCCTGTACTGCTGGTGGAAGGAGCCAAAGCCGCTGGGGGGTGCCGCCACCCACTTCTTCGGTCCCGCGGGTGCACAATCGTATTCACCTCGTTTCAATTGCGAAGAAAGGGCCCAGCCGTCGACCCAGCCCTCGTTGCCGTCGTCTCCATCCTCGGGCACGAGCGCCCCGTTCACCTCGCCGCCGTTCACCCGTTTCAGCGGCGTGTCCACCAGGAACCGCGTGTACCCCAACTTGTTATTGTCGTTCGGGTCGTCGCCGTGCACCGTTGTCTGGTACCGTCGCCACAGCTGGTACTCCTCCTCGTCGAACGCGGACGGTACCGTGGTGACGGTGAAATCTTTCCGTACCTCACTCGGCGCCTTCGGGGTTACGGACTTGGACCTCGCGCGGGGCGAATCGTTCGATGCGCCGTTGACATCCATCGCGTCGATACCGAACGACTGTTTCTTCTGTCCCATCGATCCAGATGGGTCCCCATCCGTCGTCGATGCGGCGAAGTTGACGTGCCCGCCGCCGGCTCCGTATTTTGTGCACCATATTTTAACCCCACCGAACGTCTCGTCATCCTCCATCGCACACACCAAGGCCCTGGCCGTCTTATCCGCCTCGGCGTCCGCGAACCCGCAGTTCAGACCCCCCGCGCCGTTACCCGCGCGTTTCCCCGCCACGGACGCGATGGCGACGGCGACGGAACAGGAGTGCGTCGCGCCCTGAGCCGTCGCGGATGGCGCTTTGGCCCGCCTCACCTTCACCGGGATCTCACCGGTGGACGCGACCGCGGCGACGCCGGGGGAGAGCGAGCCGTTCGTGGCGCACCTGGCCACCGCGCGCGTGACTGCCCGCTCGATCATCGCGGCTACGGCGTCATCCTCCGTCGGTCCGCCCGGGCGGGTAGGTGCCCCGGCGTCATGGGTAGCCTTCACATCGCCTTCACGCGAGATCGGCGCACCCCGCTCGTCGATGCGTCCCTCGAGGTACGCCGTGAACCTGCGCTCCACCTTCTTCTGGGACTTGGTCGGGGTGAACTCGTTGACGTCGAGGCGTACGGTGTACGGCGGGCAGCACGTGTCGTCCAGCACGGGCTGGTACATCCAGTTCCCCGACCGCCTCCACCCTCGATCGATGAGGTGCTGGTAGTCCTCGACGGAACACGCGTGGGCGCTCATGCCGTGCGACTTGAAGGTGGCCTTCGTCGACTTGCAGTAGCCGCACGTGCTCGCGTACACCCCGTGATCCTCCACGATCGTCATGTAGTGCGATCTTTCCCCCCGCGCCATGGCTCCCTCCGGCCACCCCTGTGGGTGCGCCCCGATGTTGTGTGAGATCTCGTTACCCTCGCGTTTTCGGGGCGAAAGTTCCCTGTTTCGGGCGATGGGCCGAGGCTCCGCCTTCAGTCCGCGGCGCACGATAGGGTTCGGAATCGTGCGAGCGCGGGGACCGATGCGCGACGTCACGGACGTCGGCGATGGACCGTACGTACCCGTGGTGAGCCCCAAAGATACCCACAGATCCCGGAACCCCTCCGTCCCTCTTCTCCCGCTACCCGGTGCCCAAATTCGGCCGAGACTGATGAAATGACATCCACTCCACCACGACAGGCGACGCTCTCTCGCTCTCGGCGTCGTGAGCCGCGGTCCGAACCCACGCCCACCACGGCTCACTCAGATCACAAACCGCGTATCGTGGAGACGAAACCCGCGCCGACGCCCGCGTGGCGAGCAGATCCCACGGCACTTCTCGTCGACCCGCTGGACCCCGATTTCGCCGAGCCCCGTCCGCCCCCGACGGACACCTCTCCGCAGCTCTCCGCCGACGAGCTGAGGCGCGCGGGAATCGGTACGCTCTCCACGAGCGCGACTTCAGCGCTGAGCGCGCTGGCGCTGGCCGGCGAGAGGGCCTCAGACGCCGCGAAAGGCTTCAGGACCGCATTCGCCAATTCCAAACTCGCGTCGACGAAACTCGCGAGGTCGGCAGATGACGACGACGACGACGACGACGACGCTGTGGACGCTGATGGGTTCACGTCGAAGACACTTCAGAACGAGAGGACACTTCATGCGTGCTTCAACGAGGCGATGCGTGCGCGCCTCGAAGGTGCCTCGGCGAAGGCGGTGAGTCACCGATCGATGCGCACAGCTGTGGCGCGGTGGAGCGTAAGAACGACGCCGCACCACGCGTGCTTCGACGCGTGGGCTACGTTCGCCACCGCGGCTGGACACGTCAGGCGCCGCGAGGAGTCCGCTCGGCGCTGCGAAGCCACGCTGATGAAGCCGCCGTCCGGTCGTACCGACGAGGAGACTGAGAGCGTCTACGAACTCGTACGCGGATCGTGTTCGTTGTTCGAAGGGTGTCCGAGGTACGAGATCGTGGAGCTGTGTCGACGCGTTCGGCTGGAACGGTTCGTACAAGGCGACGTGCTGTTGAGCCCGGGTGATTTCGACGATAAGGTGTTCATACCCGTCACGGGATCTGTGTCCCAGTGGATGGAACCGGAGAGGGAGAAAGAGGGTGAAGAGGTTGAAGAGACGGACGGGAAGGTTGAAAAACACGCGGTGGCGTCCCGAACGTACGTCCCGGGTCGATCCTTCGGCAACCCCGCGATCGCGAACGCGCCTCAACACGCCAGCACCTTCGTCGCGGACGCTGACACGTGGTGCGTCACCTTGTCCACGTCAGATTGCGGCGGGACGACATGGGAACCCGCTCACGTCACGGTACGTAAACGAATTGACTTTCTGTGCCGGGTACCGGGTCTCTTCGACGCCACCTTGACGGAGCTGAATGCCCTGGCTTCGTGCGCCGAGGAGCGAAGGTACGAGCCAGGGGTGGCGCTCACTAACCAAGGGCAGGAGTGCCGCGGCGTGTACTTCATCCTATCAGGAACCGTCGCGCTCATTCGACGTGTTTTGATCGACGGAACGGAAGGTACGGACAAAGAGACTCACGATGAGCCCGTGCCGGAGACGCTTCGATCCGCGCTGCCCGACGCCGCCGCCGCTAACGATCGCCGGCGTATGGTCCACGCACGTGCCGGGGCTGTTCTGACCCCTCAGGGAGTGAACCAGGAAGTGAACCCTCAGACCGTCGACGTTCAAGTTCGAACCGTCGGGTCGTTCGGTGTCGTCGGCGCCGGGGACTACTTCAATAAACCCGCGCCGTGCGCGTGCTTCGCCGTACCGGTGGGCGCCAAACCCGTCACCGCGCTCTTCGTCGCGTCAAAACACTTTGTCAAGCTCCTCTCGCCCAAGGCGTTGGAACGGTTCGCGCGCGGCTGCCACCCAACGTCCGGCGACGATGACCTACGGAACTCGCTCGCCGCGAAGGAGTCCGCCGAGGCGAGGACGCGCGCGCTGTGGGAGGAGGACGACATGGCCGTCGAGGGCATGGAGCCCATCGACGCGGACGAGGAAGTCAAACGAAACGCGTTGGCGTACTCCGACTCTGACTCTGAGGGCGACGGAGTCGAACGGCGACTGGATCGACCCACCCTGGTGCCCAGCGCGCGGCGATCGCTACGGCCTTTCCTCAGGCCGAGGGGCGCGAGGGACGGCGACGCGAGACACGAGGCGAGGCGCGGTGGGTTCGACGTCGTCGGGTGGCCGTTCCTCCGCGGCGTGTACGATCCAAAGACTGACTTTTACCGAGCGGGCCTAACGGGAGGCGGTCACAGCCCATGCGCAAAAAAACCGAGCACCGCCATCGATACAAACGCGGCGAAACTGGCGGCGATACGCGACGTGGGCCTCATCGCCGCCAAGTCGCGGGTACAACAGCTACCCCGGAACCCGGCGGAACGGAAAGGGTCTTACTACGTTAAGTTTCTGGACGAGCTCGCCGGCTTTGACGTCGACGGTAAGTTTATTTCAATATTCGTATAGGCAATTTGACTGACGTCGTGTTTTGTTTACAGCCGCCTTCGCGTTTGACCCGACCACGGCGTCCCCGGAGTGGAAGTCGCACGATGACTGGACGGATTTCACCACCCGGCCCCGGATGCTGAGCAAGCTGGAGATGCAGAACGCCAAGGTGGTGCAGGCGCGACGCGTGATCGACGCGAGGGTGGAGCGAACGCGGGACGACGCTAACCGCCGGGGCGGGGTTCACAAAATAGGAATTCACAAAATCAAAGAGCCCGCCGCCGTCCTTCACGATACCGACGGCACGCACGACGGCGCAGAGACGATGAACGCGGCGAAACGGTGGCTCGGGTACCGCGAGGATGCGAGGCCCGACGGTTCATTCGTCTTTAAACCAAATCGGCGAACCGCGGTGTTGGACGAGTACGGTCGCGTCACTTCCTTTCGCGTCGCGAGCGAGACGGCGTTGCAAAGGCAGCAGCGCAGGCTGGACGGCCACGACCGGGGGTTCGAGTTTGGATACGACATCGGCAAGATGCACGACGCGGACGAGGCGTGTTCCACGGCGAGGAGCGCGGGCGGGGTTGGTGCATGCGTCGACGACTGGCGGGAGGGTAAAGGGGACGCGGGTGGCGACCTCGGGTCCGAGGGTGCCGCCGCCCCCGACCACTCATCGGACCTATGCGTCGCCGTGTGCAGGCTGGCGGACGCGGCACGGACGTGCATGAGCACGAGGGACGACCTGTGCGCGATGGCGTCCAAGATGTGCGTAGAGAGCGGGGTGTTGAGCTGCGTCAGGTGGTCCGGGGACTCGTTTCTTATACTCGGCGACTGCGTCGACCCGTACGTTGACGACGCTGAGGAGATTGAGTACATCAGCAGGCACGTCCTGAACGTGGCGCTCACGCTGTGCGCCTTCCTGCGTGACTACCACGTCGGTAAGGTCAAGGCACAGGCGAGTACACCTCCACCCGGCGGGTGGATCGACGGGTCGAGTGAGACGATGGAGCCGCAGGGGCGCCTCTCCGTCGGCGTCTCCGTCGGTTCCGCTTTCATGGTGAACAGAGCCGGCGCTCTTCACGCGTTGGACGGTACGGTCCGCGACGACGCCGCGAGGCTGTGCGACCTCGCCACAGGTAGCACCGGCGGCGTACGGTGCGACGCTAAGGTCCACCCGTTGTGCAAGGATACCCACACGCTGGTCCCGATGGGCGGCGGCGAGGCGGCTTTAAATTTCGCCGGGTACGAGGCCGTAGGCGATCCGTTCCGGGGTTTAGGGCCTCTGAGAGCGGGTGAGACCGCGCCGAGGCGGCACACCGCGCGCGTGCCCGCGTCCGTGCCTTACTTCAAGCAGCGCGACGGTGGGTCGAGAGATGGTGGGACGCCGAAGTCGAGGGCGAGGAAGGGGGTCGGGGGAGCGGCTGGCAAGGTCCTCTCGGAGTTTCTCGGGTGAGGGTTTCGGTTAAAAGTAACAATCAATACGATGGGTGCGGTGATACGGCGCGAGTTTCGCGTCGACCCTTGGTAGTACACAGACGCTTTCCGCCCCCTCACGACATCGCCTCTTCGATATCCAGCGATTCCAGCTTCATGGCGACGCACTCGTCGTCGGCGACCACGGCGGCGACCACCTTCCCCGCCGCCAGCTCAGCCTGCAGTGGCCGCGGCACGTACTGCTCTGATGATATCACGGAGAACCCGGCTTTCTCGTAGAACCCGACGGTGGACTTGAGCGTGAGCAGGCACAGCGTGGTCTCCTGCTTCAGAAGCGTCTCCGGGTCCTTCGCGTCGATCGAGTCCTCGATCAGCCTGTTGAGCAGCGCGGTCCCGACCCCTCGCCCGCGGTGCTCGGGCATGACCACGAGGCTGGCTAATTCCAGCAGCTGGCCGCGCCAGTTGGGCTCCAGGTTGAGAAACCGGACGACGTTCCCGACCAAGTCTCCTTTCCGTCGTCGACTCAAGGTTTCCCAGGGCTTGAGCTGCCCGAAACCCACGAGCTGTCCGCCCTCCTCCGCCACCACGAACCGCCTCGGGTCCAACCCGAGCGGGTTCATCTTTTCCTTCAGGATCGCGAACCTGATTGTGTTTGCGTCCGACTCGACGCCGCGCCTGAGGGTCAGGCCGGCGACGTCCGGGGATGAGCGGGACGTCGCGAATGAGCGGTGCGTGTGGCGATGGCCGACACGGGCGCCGCGGCGCGTCCGCCCCGCGAAGGGGACGGGTCCTCCGGCGACGCGAGCCGCCTGCATCGCGCCCGCGAGGGTTCTCTATGCAGTTGGTTTGGCGAAGCGGGGCCAATCACAGCGACGCGTTTTGCCACTGCTGACTGGATCATTCAGTCACACTCGAGGTCCCCACAAGACGGTGCGGTGCGACTGGCGAGTGACGACCGGCGGGCGACTCGAACGCCCGCGAATCTCGTCCATACCCCCATTCACGCGCAGCGTCGGCCTTGAGCGCTCGATACGTGCGGCGAAGTCGGAGGAGGAGGAGGAGTCGCCTGGGTCACCTCCAAAGAAATATCCGCGCTCGGATACGCGTTTTCTCCCGCGTAAAAATAGGAGCGGCCGACGGAGTAGTATGAAGGCGGTCGCGGCGGCCACTCGGGTCGCGACCGCGCCCTTCGCGCCCCGAGACACGTTCAAGGGACCCGTCTCTTGCGGTCCGTCGAGCCACTTGGTCGGTCCAGTCGCCTCGGTAAAGACGAACCGCACGGGAAACATGGCGAAAAAACCAAACGTCGCCGCTCGGATGTTGAGTTTGAGAATGATGAGCTCAAGGGGTGCATCCTCGAGCGGCAAGTTGCGTGCGTTCATCGACCCTAACGCCGCTACGAACGCACAGACCGTCACCGCGGGCGACATGTGGCGTCTCGCCCAGGAGAAGAGATCCGCCGCGACGGCTCTCTCCAAGTTTGCCGCGACGTGCCAAGTCTTTTCAGCCTTCGCTCAGCTCTCGGCCGCGCACCAGGTGGAGGAGGCGTGGCGGGAGGTGGAGGACGCCGAAGAAGCCGCGCGAACGTTCCTCGCGCAGGAGACGGCTCCGCAGAACCCCGACGTGTGAGGGCTTAGGTACACGGTACATGATATAGTCGCGCATCACACGACATTCACACGACATTCACGTCACGAGAGTTCACAACTTAACTTCGAGTTCACTTCACCACTTAACTTCAAGACTACGACTCCGTGAACGCCATCCAGTCCGGCTGCGTCGGCACCCACACCCGAAACACGCTCGCCCTGGTCACCTCCCAGCTCCGCAGGGTAGTCCCGTCGATCGGGATCCGTTCCTCGCTTCCGCCCGGCGACAAAGTGAGCGAAACCGCGAGTTGGTCCCGCCGCATCCGTAACTCGGGCCTCTCCTCCATTATAAGGTCCCGCAGCTGCTCCGTGCTCGCGCCCAGGGGTAGCCGGTTGAGCACGAACGACGTCGTCGATGACGGCCCGTCGCCGACACCCGCGGCTACGTCTACGTACACCCGGACGGCGACGTGCTCGAACTCGTCTAGGAGCGACTCCATGCTCGTGGCTTGCTGCGTGATCACCTTGGCCTTGGCCGCCTTCAAATCGCCAACCTTCGCGACCGAGTTGCGATCCGGGTGGTTCTTTATGGCGATCTTACGCAGGCTCTTGATGATGTTCGGGACGTTATTGGGATCACACGGGGCGCCCGGGGAGGCGTACTGGACGAATCCCACGGCGGCGCTCGCGACGCAGAGCGCCGAGCAGAAGCCCGGCACGCACAGCTCGCCGGGCCCGGGTCCGAGGCGTAGCTGCGTGGTGTTCAGGCCCTCGCGCGGGACGTGTACCTTGGGCAGGAACGCCTTGAGGTTGTTCTTGAGCTCCTCCCTGGCGACGTCGTCGGCGATGGGGGCGGCTTCCGTTGGACTCGACGGTTGCGACGCGTTCATCTGAACAGTCGTCTCCGGCGCCGGGGTCGGGCTCGGAGACGCTCCTCGGTCGGTGGAGGACCAGGAGGCGTTCCGTTGCATGGGTGGCGGTGGTTGGTACTCCGGGGAGCAAAAGTCTTCCTCGGGCAGTGGCTCGCTTCGATTCCGCTGTACGAACGGCGCGGGCGGCGGCCTGACCTTGGCCACGGTTTCCTGCTCCTTTCGTCTGCGCTCTTCAGCCTCCTGAGCCTCCCTGCGCTGGCGCGCCGCGCGGGCCTGCTTGCGCTGCTCGTCGGCCTCGAGCTTCGATCGCAACACCGCGGATGACCTCTGCATCTCGTCAGCCTCGGACACCACCCGCCGGAGATCCGCGCTGTTGGGACCTCCCGGCGCGACCTCGTCCCGAGAGGAGGCGGGCGGGCTCTCCGCCTCTTCCCGCGCGGGCTCTTGACGATGTTGATCTGAGGGAACCGAATCGCGGGTGCCGTCGGGTGCCCCGGCGGACCTGTTCGCCTCCTGCAGCGCGACCATGACGGAGTCGTACCTCAGGACGTTCGCCTGGTGCTCCCGCTCGGCGTGGTCGAGGATCTCCCGCGCGAAGTTGACGCGCACCTCGCTCATCCCCGCGTCCACGCTCGCCTGCTTCAGTTCCTTCTCGAGCGCGGCGACCATCACGCGATGGACCTCGAGGTCCGGCGGAACCATGGCGGGCGGGTTCTCGAAGGGCGGGGGCGGCGCGGAGGGTTCATCGGCCCTGCCGCGCGGAGGCGGCGCGGGGTACTGCGCGGCGTGCCCCCGGGTCATGGGCGCGCGGCTTTGAACCGCGGCGCGGAGGCGGGTGCCCCGTTTGGTGCCCCGTTTTCGCGAAGCGTCGTCGTGGATCTCGTGTGATTGTTACCCTACCGGGGGGATCACAACCCAATCGCGGTCGCGTCGAGGCCTGGACTGCCCGCGAATGACTTCATCGATGACCTCGCTCGCGTCAATCGCACACCTCCGCGGTGCAGAGCGCGCCTCGGCTCCCCTCCGCTCGTCGCGTCGCGTCAATCTCCGCCGGCGCGTCAACACGAAGACAGTAACACGGGCGGGGGCGATCGCGGAGAACTGGAGGGAGAAGGCCAAGCCCATCGCGCCCGGTGGCAACTACCCCGCCAAGGAGCATTGCTCCCAGTGCGGCCTCTGCGATACCTACTACATCGCGCACGTCAAGGACGCGTGCGCCTTCCTGGGCGACGGCATGTCCCGCATCGAGACCCTCGAGCCAGCCGTGCACGGCCGGGGCCGCGACCTCAGCAACGACGAGATGCGACTCGGCGTCGTCGACGAGGTCTTCTACGCGAAACGAAACCAACCCGTGGAGGGTGCGCAGTGGACCGGAATCGTCACATCCATCGCCATCGAGATGCTCAAGAGTGGCAAGGTCGAGGGCGTGATCTGCGTCGCGTCGGATCCAGACAACGCCATGCACCCGAGGCCCATCTTGGCCACCACCGTAGATGAGATATTATCGTCCAGAGGGGTCAAACCTGCGCTGTCGCCGAACCTCTCGGTGCTCGCCGAGGTGGAAGCGCGTGGGCTGAAGAAGGTGCTCTTCATCGGTGTCGGGTGTGCGGTGCAGGCGCTGCGGGCGGTGGAGCCGTACCTCGGCCTGGATCAACTGTACGTCATGGGAACCAACTGCACGGACAACGGGCGGAAAGAAACTTTGGGGAAATTTTTGGAAAACGCATCCGAGGACCCGGACACCGTCGTGCACTACGAGTTCATGCAGGACTACCAGGTGCACCTGAAGCACACGGACGGAAGCTTCGAGAAGGTTCCGTACTTTTGCCTCCCCGCGAACAAGCTCAAGGATGTCATCGCGCCGTCGTGCTACTCGTGCTTCGACTACGTAAACGGCCTCGCCGACATCGTCGTGGGCTACATGGGCACGCCTTACTACCACACGGACATGACAAAACACCCGCAGTACGTCACGGTGCGAAACGACAAGGGTAAAGAAATGTTCGACATGATCCGCGGTGCCTGCGACGTCACCCCCAGCGTGTCCAGCGGCGAACGTAAGCCGTTCGTCATGCAGACGGTCATCAGCGACGACGAGGCGACGTTGGGCCGCGGACCCGAAGAACCGGCGCCTATTCCAGTTGGAAAAGCAATCGCGTGGCTCCTGGAGAAGATCGGACCTAAAGGGAAAGAGTTCGGGATGTACTCGCTGGATTACCACACCATACGTAACTACATCTACGTCAAGCGCGCGTTCGGCGAGGAGCGCGCGAGGCAGCACGTGCCGGACTACGCCAGGCTGGTGGTTGACGAGTACAACGTCTACGGCGCCGTTGACGAGCGGCTCAAGCTGACGGGGACCGACTTCGTGGGCGAGTCTCTCCCGCGGCCGGTGCCGAGCGGGAGGGTACCGGCGCCCGGGGTGGGACCGGAGGAAGGGACGGGTGGTGGGGCGGTGGAGCTGCCGGAGTTTATGAAAGGGGTTGATCCGAGTATCGTCGGGGGCATCGTCGGGTTCCTACTGTTCACCACGTTGGCGACTCAGCTCATGTCTTGATTTTTTATGTAAGTTAAACAACACGATACTGTGGTCTACAGCCACGGGCACCAGCCCTCGTACATGGACGCGAGCCTATGCGCGTCCGTCGCCTCGGCGATGAGCCTGTCCACGTCCTGCTTCGCCGTGAGGGGCGTTTCACCCTTGGCGGCCGCTGGTGATCTAGGGAGCCCGGTTCCGAAGGTATCAGCATAATATATATCATACGGCACCTTCGGCGCGGGCGTGGCTTTCGCGGCGATTCTGAGCAATTCGACGAGCTTCGGTCGACCATCCAGCTTGGCCGCGACGACGGAGATGAGGCGCACGGCGGTGGGATGCCGCCCGCCGCGCCAGCGAGTCACATGCGCGGACCCACGGCGGCGGACAGTCGCGGCGGCGGCGATTGTCGCCGACGAAGCTCCGTCCTCGTCGTCGGAGGAATCCGCCGGTTGCTCAACCCTACGCGGTGGTTCGGTGTCGTCATCCCGCGGGTCCGCGGCGGTGAGGCCGAGGCCCGTGTGTTCCTTGATCTCGATCGATGCTCGCCTCGAGAGATTCTGCGCATTATCAAGCACGGCTCGGAGTAGCTTCGCCGTGGAAGACAAATTGAGATCGGCGGGATCGGCGGTGGCGAGATCGGCGAGATCGGCGAGATCGGCGGTGGCGTTCGCGAACCAGCGGATGGCGCTTGAGAATTCTTCTGAATAAGTAAAGCCGTGCTCTCTGCTGTGTTGCGCTTCCGTCAAGGCTTGATACGAGTAGTCCATGGCTTGTATGGCCATGTCTATGCATCTCTCGACCTTCTCCTCGAATTCTTTTAGCAGATACGAGGCTTCGTCGGCGCACATCTCTGCGTCGTCGATGTCAATCGCCTCTGCCAGATCCGTGGGTACCTTTGGAAACAGGGCGTTGAGCCCGTCGAGGTGTTTCCGGGTCTCTTCGATGAACCGCGCCACCGGAGTCCCTGGTGTACAAAGCGCGTTGCGTAAGTCCGTGGCGACATTTTCGAGCTCCCGAAGGTACCAAGGCGTGGACTTGGGCTCCATTTTGGCAGTTGGGTGAAAAGTCGACCCGGGAAAGCTCAAGTCACCGTGAACGCCATCGTGCCAAATGAAGGCCATGACGTCGATGTCGTCGACAATCGCGCGCCTCTTCTCATCCACGATTCGCTCCAGTTCCCGCGCCTTCTCCGCCTTCTCCGACGCCTCAGCGCGTGCCGCGGCCGCCGCCTCAGCCTTGGGACCCGCGGGCGCCATCGCCGTCTGCAGCACCTCCTCGCACGCCAAGATGACGTCCGTGACTGCCGACTCATACGTCTTCTCGAACCCGCCGGCGACTTCCGCGTTGGACCTCTTGGACCTCTGCGTTTGGACCTCGGTGACGTTCACCGGTTTCTTACCCTTCTTCTTGAAAGGGTTCTTGGCGATCCCACCGGCGGCGCGTATAGGATCCGGCTGCTCGTCGTCGTCGAGGCCGGCGTCGAAGGAAAAATCGAGGAAACCCTCGGGTAACAGCGTCTCCGCGGCGGCAGCCTCCCGCTCGGGCTCCCGTGACCGCTCGAAGGACTCCACGCCCTCGCACAGCTGTCGACACGTCGCCGCGCGTTGTTCCGAGTCCTTCAGGGCGCGGCTGCGGTCCTCGAGCGAGCGCGCCAACGTCTCCATGCGATCGCGGTCGGCCCACGGGCGGAAGTATTCGACAAAGGACCGTTCCACTGCGCCGGCTCGTTGCGCCCAGCTCCTCACCGCGATGTCCGCGGACGCGAGCTCGGCGGCGGCGGTGGCCACGTGGTCCAAGTGCTGGGTTCTCCAGCGCCTAGACGCGGTCGGTTCGGTCTCGAAACCCCACGCACCGTCCGAGCCCTGCTCCAGTCGCGACTCCAGGAGCCACTCGCAGCGGGATATCGCGCCGCTGGAGGTGGCGTGCCTTCGCTCGCGATCCGCCAGCTCAGCCTCGGCGGCGGAGCGACGAACGGCGTACACCGCCCTCGCCGCGGCGTCGAGCATCGTCCGAACGTCCTTACCCTTCGTGGCTCCTTCGAGCCTCGGCTCGCTGTTTTGGCCGCCGGTGGGGGCGACGCCGGAGAAGGTATTTTCGAGAGTATGCTCGACGACGTTGACGTTGATGATATCCGCCGCCTCCTCAGCCTCCTTGATCACCGTCGCCGCCACGTCCTCGAGCTTACCCCCGACCTCGTGCTCACCCTCGACGATGTTCTCCTCCCGCAGGTCACCCGACACGTTCGCGGCGCACGCGGCGAGTATCCGGGTCACGAGCTTGGACACGGCTTTCACGGCGTAGACGGGATGGATCCAACATCCGGCGTATTCCGGATCTGTATTTGGGCGCAACACGGTGTCGCAGCACACGTGCGCCAGCAGCGCTTCGGCGAGCGCCGGCATGTCCTGCGCGAGGGACTCGACGTGCGCCTTCAACTCAGCCGCCAACGCCTCGCCTTCCCTCCAGAATGTCTCCACGTCGGCGACTCCGGAGTCGCGCCACTGCCTCTCCCTCAAGTCGTGAGCGCGGCGATCCAACGCCTGCGAGACTTGCGCAGCCTCCACGATGCGCATGCTGCGCATGGGGTCCACGGCCCGCGGGTCCAAGGCGATGGGAAGTACGTACCGCATCACCTTGTGCGGCAGCATCGCGGAGTCCATCGCCAAATCGACGAAAGTCTTTGGGGGTAGGAACCGGGTCAGCGAGTCCGCCTTT
>Ga0302114_10001089_pt1 | contig 18394 bp, 18 predicted proteins | sample AG5_Surface_MG_FD_203107 | JGI IMG/M metagenome (GOLD analysis project Ga0302114, IMG submission 203107) | Marine microbial communities from Western Arctic Ocean, Canada - AG5_Surface | ecosystem: Environmental > Aquatic > Marine > Oceanic | place: Canada: Western Arctic Ocean | collected...
CAATGTTTGTACTATTTCAAAAAGATCTAAAAACCAATTCTAACACAAACACAACAACAACAACAACAACAACAACAACAACAACAACAACAACAACAACAACAACAACAACAGCTTTCCGTAACTGATCGCTCCCCCGCCGACATTCCCAGCAACGTGTTCTGCCAGTCACGCAGCTCCACCCTTTCCTTCACCGATACGCACGCCCAGCCTCCGCCCCCTCCCACACTTTCACGAGGGGGTCAAACAGACCCCCAGCAGCTCGTCCTCACTCCCTACCTGACCACCCTCAACTACACCAACCCCAACTACACCGACCCATCCTTGAATGAATATGGATCTGTAGACGACTCTTCCGACTCGTCCACGAGTACGAATACGAATAATATCGTGGAACAAATGGTCCAGCACTTCTTCCGCCGCCGAGGTTCCCCAATAACCACCGAGGCGATGCTCGAGGCCTTCGGCGCCTCCCTCGTCGACGTCTCCTCCGCCGGGGTTCACCGTCGGAAGCACGTCCTCGCCTGCCTCAACAAGTGCGGGTGCCTCCTCCGCGGAAACTGGCTCCTCAAAACTGCCCTGACTCCCCTCGGGCCGAGCGGGAAGCTCTGCAGGGACTTTGCCCTCCTCGTCCTCAACTTCGAAGCGGCCGTTAATCCGGCCAAGCTCGAGGAGGCGTTGCTCTACCACAGGCAGCCGGTCTCGGAACAAACGTCCACGGGGATCTTGGAGGAGTTCGCGGTGAGGAAGAAGCTGCCCGGGAAGAGGAAGATATGGGTGCCGAGCTTGGCGGACGGAAAGATGATTTATGAAGTAGAGCCGGAGGCTGTGGAAGCTGCTACGAAGTATTGGAATGAGATCAAGGATAAGGAAGGGAAGAGGGGGTTGCAGCAGTTCTTGGGGATTTATGATCAGTTCTTGGATGACAAAGAGGAGGAGGAGGAGGAGGAGGAGGAGGAGGAGGAGGGGGAGGAGGAGGAGGAGGAGGGGGAGGGGGAGGAGCAGATGGAGGAGGACGATGAGGCTATGGAGTAGGAAATTTTGTAAAAAAAACAAAAACAAAACGTTTGTTTTTTTTAACAAGAATTATAATAGGTATGCCCTTGCGAAGAATTCGGAGGTTATGGTCTCACTCGCCGCCTCCCTCGTCGGCGCCTTGCAAACCTTCTTGTGCTTCTTCCACGCCGACTTCTGGCACTCGGACAATTTCATCAATGAGCACGATGACGATTTGGTGCGTGAAGTGCTCATACAACAGATTGCGGCATTTTAGCAGGAATACACAGACTCCCATATTATGTTTCTTGCTTTTCGAATCGTGCAAGCGGGCCATCTCATCAACACCCAACGAACGAGCTTCCTCGGGAGTGAGGGAGAGCAAGCCGATGATCTCAGCACAGGCTCCATTCCTACGGGCAATGGCGATGGCCATCCTTGTCTGTGTGGAGGGCCTCATTGAAGAGAATCGAATCACGCCCACACTGGCAAGATCATGTGTGTCTGAGCTTTCTCCGCGAGCCAATGATGTGGCAAATTATCTCATCTCTCTCCTTGTAGCTTCTCCTGAGCAAATCTATGTCACGATCTCAATGCATCATATCTACAACCGCCAGCCAATCACGATTCTTGAGCCACTTATTGTGCTCACCTTGTTCTAATCATATTATAGTCGGTGGAGATTGATTGATTTTGGAACATTTGGTTGGAGGATGTCGTTCTAAAGTCTCTTGATTCTTTGAAGAAATTAAGTTAGATAACCCCAAGAGGGCAGAGTTCACTATCGCAACGAATGGGGGCAGGCTCAGTATGGGAATTTTTAGAAAAAAGTTTTGCAGCAATAAAGTATGAGGCTTCGTTGTTCCGAATTTAACTTTTATGTGTTTGGAGAAGAATAAAATCATCCTCCTTGTGTAGTGATACACAGACACAATGCATCAATTAATGTCCTGCCCCGCAATCACAAATATTCCAAGTTTCCGAATTACTTAAGTTCCTAAAACATGAACACAATAGACAATTCTCGTTCCCCACAACTTCTCGATGTGTATCAAGAACAATTACAACTCATCCTAAGCGGCAAGTCCCACAGCAACATTTCCCCATCCGCTCCCATATCTGCCTCCACCAATCCCAACCCCAACCCCAACCCCACCCTCACACCCACCCCCTACAACACAGCCCAATCCATTATAGGTCTAACTTCCGCACTGCAACAGGCAAAACTTCAAAATTCCACCACTTTCCACACCCACCAAATCTCCTCCACGGCTACTGCAAAACTCCAAGCCGACAATGCCCAGCTCATGAACACCTCAAGGCACTCCCGTGCCGTGACTGGCCGAATAAGGTGATCGAGCGAAGTGAGCGAGCTTTGAGGAAGATCAGCATACGAGCCACTACTAAACTAACACATAATTTTCAATTCTTTGGTTCGCTCGCCTCCCCCCTGCTCCTGCTCCATTAAAAATGCACCTCGCTTCGCTCGGTGCAGAGCCGAGAGAAATGCTCTTTTCTCGGAAATTTCCCGTCTCCAAAATAAAGGAGTATCCGTCGACGAAGATCTCGTTGACCAGTGCAAGGCTCACACCATAACCTACGACGACGGTACCAAAGTCTGGAGAGAGGGAAAATTGGACCATTCCACCCCTGCCACCGTCCGTCCCCGGTTCGACTCCACCTGGCGAGCCCGAGAGCTCGATGTTGACTCGCTCGATTCCAAAACCATTGGGAATTCCCAAAAGCTCCATAAATATAAATCTCGTTCAAACAGTCAAAGCGGGAGTCTCAGCGAGGATAGCGACACCGCCACCACTCCCCTTCCCCCTTCCCCTCCGAAAAGCCTCAAAAAGCACCGCAAGCGATCTCATTCCCGGTCACGAGAACGTTCTCGCGGCCGAAGCAAGATGACTTTGAACGAGCTAGAGCCAGAGCCTGCCTCAAGTACACCAACACCAATGCCAATGGCTACTCCCAACACCGTGCAATCCCTCCAAAAAACCATTCTCTCCGAAATCCAAGAGAAGAAAGCCCTCTCCGAGAACATCATTGTTCTCCGCCAGCTAGTCAACGACAACGACTCGGCCCAACAAATGGCTCGAACAGCCGAAATAATAACCTCCCGGGCCCTCAAGCAGCTCTCCAACACCCTAAAATTCCTGCAGGTCAGTGCGAAATCTCGGCGCAGGACCGAGTACCTATCGTACACGTTTCGAAACTGGTCAAACTCGACCAACCGAAATATAAAAACTCGGCGGACCCTCCAAACAGCGCTGAACCACCTCAACCTGACCTGCAAAGGTTTCCCTTTACCCAAATCCAAAAATGCCAGACTTAAAATGTCCGCAGCTTTCAATTTGTGGAACTTGAGGAGCTGCCTAATTTCCGACCGGCAACACCAAGCTGTTCAGAAGGCAAGAACGCTAGCTGGGATGAATATAGATACGATTAATGATAGCTGTGTGTGCGATTTGGAGTTAGGAGTGCAGTTAGAAAAGCAGGAAGAGCGCGCGGAGAGCGACATCACCAGCATTGGATCTCACTCCGAACTCCCAACGCTACCAAAGGCACATCCACCACACCTGTGCTTTTCCCCCCGAGTCCTTTTCATGCACTGGAAGCGCCACCTTGCCAACATCAAGCTGTCCGTAACTACCATTCGGACCCTCACAACCCGGCTGGAGCGCAAAACTCTCCGAAAATATTTATACAAACTCCTATCAATCATCTCCTCGCTGAAGTCCGAGTCCTTTGTAGCACGAATCCGGACAGATTCCCAGCTGACCCTGCACCGGTCAGAGGACATGATGGGGCAGTTTGAAACAACCACGACAAATCTCCAAACCACCCAGTGTATAAATTCGATCGCGGCGCGAATAATTTCCACCGCCTTGATTTTCACCGTGAGATGCGTTCTCAAGCAAACGTTTAGATCGTGGCGCGGTGTCAAAATTTCCAGGCGCCAAAAGCAGAAGGAAGTTGCAAGCCGAATCTGGCACTTCGCCTTCTTGCGAGAAGTGCGAATGTCGAAATCTGCCGCCTTCGGCAAGTTGAAAGGAGCAACTGTTATAAATATAAACCGAGCGATATCAACGTTTTTGTCCCGAACGAAGGTGAGCGAGCGAACGAGCGGAAATGGCTACAACCACCCACATCCACTACTAAGATAACCCACCCAATTCGTTTGGCTCGCTCGTTTCGCTCGTCATTCATTAAAAATGCGCCTCGCTTCGCTCGGCTCAGCTGATTTCGAAGCGAGCAACCTTCATGAAGCTCAAATTGGTTTGGAAAAATAGAAGGCGAGCGCTGTTTTTGCTGAAGAAGCACGCGTGGGATGACGTGACCAGAGCGTTTTTTCAACTATTGAGACGGACCGTGGAGCTTAACGAACAGAAAGCGCTGCTGGAAAGAAAGGGAAAATTAGTGAGGAGTGTTCTCAAGTTCAAGTATAAAAACACCCTCAAAATCGCTTTCCTGGCGTTCCACACCCACTCCAACTATGTCTTCGACGTTTTGAAGAAGGTGAGTGTGTGAATATATATTTACGCGAGCCATGTACTCGCAAAAAAATAAAACTAGAGTTTTGCGAGCGAAGCGAGATGTGAGCGAAGCGAGATGTGAGCGAAGCGTTGACGTGCAGATGGCGTGATTTGGACCGTCCCTGAACAACCCCCTCGCTCAAAAAGATGCGCCTGGCCGAACCCGCCGCCGTTTCCAATTTTGAGAGTCTAAAACCTCCATAGGTTGAAGTTACGGCCGATTCAATGATTCGCCTTTTTTTGCCTTTATTTGAGTTTTCACATTGACGTGCAGATGGCGTGATTTGGACCGTCCCTGAACAACCCCCTCGCACGAAAAGATGCGCCTGGCCGAACACGCCGCCGTTTTCAATTTTGAGCGTCTAAAACCTCCAAGTTGAAGTTACGGCCGATTAAGTAATCACCTTCTTTTTTTTTCTTAATCAAACTAACTAACAATTGATTGCATTGTTCCACACCACTTCGGACGGAGTAGTTTTTGCATCGGTGGAGAATTAATCATTTCCTGACCGTAAAACGGAACAGAGCGCTTGACCTCGTGCTAAAAAAGCAATGGAAGCCCTTGCTGCGACAATACCTTCGCTACTGGGTCAAGGCGATTCACAATATGACCAAACAAGAGCTGAGTGTGAGCACTCGCCAAATATACAAAAATTTGGCTGCGGGCAATTTAGCACTGACGCACGAGAAATTCCAAACCCGGCAGGTGAGCTGGCGATGGTTGAGGCATATATGCGCGAAATGAAATGCGTAACTTTTTGTACTAATTCCTTTCAACTCAATTCAATTCGTGTCGCAGCTAATCCTATCCTGGCAACACATTTCCCTCTCAAAGGCGTTCCGCTTCTGGTGCCACAAGCTGCACCACGAAAGAACGCACGCCGAGCGAGTTGAAGTCCTCCTCCACAACCACCATGCTCTGATCCTTCGCGAGGTACTCTCCGCCTGGCGGCGTTTCATCCTCGAAAAGAAATCTGCCGCAATCGCGCTCTTCCGATTCCTAAAATCGGCCAGCACGTCAAAGGTCAGGAAGAGATTTGCCACCTGGCACCACCTCACCGTCAAGATGCACAAAAGGCGAGTTTTGGCATGCAAAGAATTATGCAACTTATCCCTTAAGCACATTCTTCGTCACGCGCTCTCCACCTTCAAGAGCCACGCGTTTGAACGCTACCGCTTGAATTCGTGCAACCTCCTCTCGTCCGAGTACCGCATTGCACACGAAAGTTTGAAGGCTAAGCACATTTTAGACAAGAACGACCTGTTCCACAACTCGCTGGTGCGGTCAAAGATTGTGCACGTTATATTGTCCAAGTACAAGCACGCGTTGAGCAGGGCAATTGACTACTGGAGTAAGGTGAGTGGCAACGCAACGCAGGAGCAGCAAGAAAATACACTAACTGAAACTAACCCGCTCGATTCACAGCACGTGTTTGGCTACATCCGCCTGGAGCAAATCGCAAACACTTACTCGTACAACAAACGAAATCTACCCCTCCCGACGGCTTTCGACAAGTGGCTCGTTTATAATAGCTCACGGCAGCATGCAACCCGTCTCTTCTTCAAGATGTTTTACAAGTGGCACCTTCGTCAGCTCGATCCAGCCTTCAACAAATGGTCCAAGATCACCGAAGACAACAGGATGCGTTCCAAACACGTTGCTCGAGTTTTTGGCAGATTGAGAAACACGTGCATAACAATGGCTTTCAATAAGTGGTTCTTCGTGAACTCACATTCTGCCCATTTAGATTTGATCTGCATCGAACAGATGTTCCTCAATTGGCTCGGATTTTGCGGTCGGAGGCACCGAACGAAGTGGCTGTTGACCAAGGTGAGCGAATTAACTGCCGGTGTTGCCTTTTTGCTAAAAACTAACCATACTATATTCAGCTTCTCAAGGGAAGCATTGGCGACTTGTTCAGGGAGGCGTTCAAATACTGGCACTTTGCCGCCCACAAACTCACCGACAAGCTCAAGTTCGACTCTGAGCTGAGCAAAACCCACGAGCACATTGCTCACTTGAAGGCTCGGTCTGGCGGGTTAGCTGTGCGTTTCCACGCTCACCACTTGAAGCACTTCGGATTGCAGTCTGTGGAGCGCCTCTTTGATGCCTGGAAGGACTACAATCACCTAATGGCGAGAAAGAGAAAGTTCGCGAGCCACTACTACGAGAAGCACTTGTTGAGGCTGCGGCGCAAGTGCTACAGCGAGTGGCGGCGGGTGGCCAGGGACATGAAGTACGGCCGCAGGTATCTTTGCATGGCTGTTTGCAACGTTTACAAGTCGCGGTTGGCTTTGGTGCTGCAGGTGAGTGAGCGTCGGCTCACCACGTATCCCACCACCCCCACATTAAATACTTACCTAAAATTATCGCATTTCGCATTTCGCATTTCGCAGCGGTGGAAAACGGTAACCACCGAGCTTAACCTCTTCAAGGTCCAACAGCTTGAATTCAAGTCCAAGTTAACCCGGAGCCGGTTAAATTCCGCCTTCCTGGGGATGAAATCCTTCATCGCCTCCAACACCTCGTTGCGGTTCATTTTCAAAACTATTGTCAAGTGCGGGATGAAGAAGCTTATTGATGGTTTCTGGCGTTGGAAGATGAGCTCTGCGCACAGTGCGTACCAAATCATGGCGGCTGACAGTTTTAAGGAGAAAAAGGAGGTCAAGTTCAAGTCGCAGAGTTTCGACGTGTGGAAGAGACTCCGAAGGCACTGTCGAACTCGCAACGCCAGTCTTGACATGGCAGCCAACACCGGATCCAAGGCAATCCATCGCCTCACCTTCTTCAAGTGGGTAAAGCAGACGCGGTTCATCCGCGTGATGGCCAATGTTTCTGAGACCAACCAGTGGATTCTCCAAAAGTACATCTTCAAATGGCGCGTTTTCATCACAAAGGTGTTCAAAAACTACAAGATTGGAGGAAACAAGCTGTACCAAATTTTCCGCCGAAAGAGCTACAAGAAGGTGTTTATCCAATGGCGGAATAAAGCAACTTCGCTGTCCAACAAACACCGCGGAATCATTCGCTTCTCGTTGGCATTTCTTCGCGCTTTGTGTTCCACCAGTTTCTCCATTTGGTATCGAAAAACCCACGAGTTTAAATGCGTGCGGATAAGAACTGAGTCTGAAGCGATGGTTGGCCGGTTGAGGGCATCGTCTGACTTTGAAACTGTTCGAGAGAAGGACAAATATAATAACTTGAAGAAGGAGGCGGGCTTGGCATTGCTCCTGATAGCCCTGCGCTCCCTCGACCACAAGAGGATAAATCTGCGGATAGGATTCTTCCTCTTGATCTCGCGGCTAAACTACAAGAAGTCTTGGGTTGAGAAGAGGGGGGGGTTGAAGGTGAAGGTTTTGCGAACGAAGGTGAGCGAGCGAAGCGAGCTTTGAGGAAGATTCGAGCGATGAATCGCGCGAAATGGGCGCTTGAACACTAACCAAAAAAAACAAAAAAAATCCAATTCGTTTGCTCGCTCGTTTTGCTCTTGCCTCATAAAAATTCACCTCGCTTCGCTCGGTGCAGGTCAAAAACTCATTCCTAGCTTGGCGGAGAACTGTCATTCTTCTTCGCAATAGCGATCACCGCAAGGTTGGGGTGGTAAAAATGAATCGGCTTGTCAATGTTCACAAGCTGAAATCTTATTTCATCACTTGGGTTGGTTGCAGGAATGCGTATATTGAGCAAGTTCTTAAAAAAAATATGCAGAAATGTTTGTCGGTGTCCCAGTTCGTCAAGGTTGTATACCTCGACGACCTTCTTTATCACAAAGTTCGGAATGCGTTCTCCCAGTGGGCACGGCAAGTTAGCTACGAAAGGACAATAACGAATCTGGGGCAGGAGGCCGAGAGCAACATGGAGAGTTTCAACGACGACTGGACGAACCGGTTCAACGAGGAGGTTGAGCGACGGGTGAGGAGTGAGGAAGAGTTGCAGATCGTGAAGACTAACTTTAGTCAGCAAACGACCCCAAGTCGGAGGGGGAGCGCCACCGGCTGGGACAAACTGCGAAGAAAGAGCAGCAGGGGAGCGCAGCAGCTCGCATTCGCCTCTTCTCCCACAATGGACTCGTCCTTCTCTTCCCTAAAGTCCACTCCTAAGTCCACTCCCCCGTCATCTCCCCTCCCTACAATGCGCCGGATGTCAACGGTGGTGGCCGCGGCAAAGAAAGGTGACGTCCAAAGGAAAGAGATAATCCACGAGGCAGAAGTGGCAGTGCAAGTCCAACAGATCCAGCAGGTGAGCGAGCGAAGCGAGCGAGCCTTGATGAAGACGAGAATACTCGCGATTAATCCCGCGAAATTGCTACCTACATACTGCTGCCACATCCACTTCAAACTAACATTATTCCACTCAATTCTTTTGACTCGCTCGTTTTGCACTTGCTTCATTGAAAATGCGCCTCGTTTCGCTCGGCGCAGCATGAAAACGACGCTTACCAAACGCAAGTAAGACAGCAGCAAGAAGAGCAAAATTATCAGCTCGAGAGGGAGAAGGAGGAACGAAAGGTAAGCGAGCGAAGCGAGCGAGCCTTGATGAAGACGAGAATACTCGCGATGAATTCCGCGAAATGGCTACAGACATAATGGCTACATCCACTACTAAACTACCTACCCAATTCTTTTGACCCGCTCGCTTCAATTGTGCTTATTATATACGCGCCTCGCTTCGCTCGGCGCAGCTGGAGAAGGAACGGTTCGAAGTTCGACTGGGCGAAATGGCTGCTGAGGCGGAACTTATGAGAAATGAGGAGGCAGAAGCTGCCTCTTCTTCTTCGGCGAGCTCAATCTCGGAGAGCGAAACTGAGAGCGAAGAGAGCGAAGGAGAGGAGTGCGCTGTGAGCACGGCGAGTGAGGAGATGAGGAGGTTGAGCAGACTGTTTGTCGAAATGAGCACGCAGCAGCAAAAACAAAATGAGCAAAGCCGGGAAAAACGCATCACCATGGTCAGCGATGTAGTCGATGAGATGAGCGGGCTGTGCCTATCGATGTGCGAAGATTTTACAATGAGGGCGTTTGTCGGGGGTGGTGATATCAGGAAGCTGTTCGGCGCGGTTAGTTGGTGCTGCAACAGCATCAGCGTGAAGATAGACCAAAATGTCGGGCACGAGAAGACGCAAGGTCACCTCTTCTTGTCGCTGTCGTCGGACAACAACGCTGGATTGAACCCTTCCATTTGGAACATGAGCGAAAATGCAAGGGGGGGGGGGCAGGAGGAGCGAACGAGCATTGACTGTAGTCACAGTTTGCTAGGAATGGTTGCTACTGGCCACTTCGACGATCTGGTGGTGTTTGAGGATGCTGTCGCCAACCAGGGGTACTACCCGCCCAACGACTCAATTTTGCTGAAGGGTGGAAACGGAAACGGAAGCGGAAGCGGAAATGGGAAATTGAGTTTCGTCATGGTGCCGTTGAAACGAGCTGATGGGTCGAAGCTCGGGGTGTTGAGGGTCGCCAGGTGGGTTAAGAAGATCGAAGGTGGATATGGAGATGGAGATGGAGATGGAGATGGGAGTGTCAACGAGTCCAGTTCCACTGCGCAAACAATAACCAAGTCGAGCAACAAAATGCTCGAAGAGTTGAAAAAAGACATCGAAGAACGCAAGAAGAGAGAAATTGAAGTGAAGAAGAGGCGAAAAGCCAAGAAAGTGACAAGGAGGAAGAGGAGACGGAGGAGAAAGGGATTGAAGGATAGTGAGAGTGGCAGTGGCAGTGGGAGTGGGAGTGATAGTGAAAATTCGCCAGAACTTGTTCTTGACGAAATTCCAATTCCCACTCCCACTCCCACCTCCACCCCCACTCCAACCAACAACAACAGCTTCAGCAAAATCGAAATCTCCCTCCTTCGAATCTTGGGCATGCTCACTTGCGAGAAAATCGAGGAATACGAGAAAGCAGTCCAGAATTTGACGCAAACGAACGAGCAAGAATTGCTCGTCGAGACGAAGATTAAAGAGGCGAACTCGGCAGGCATTGTGGAGGGGAGGAAAGTTGCGGAGGCTGAGTTCAACAACTTGAACGCTCAGAAAGCGGCGGCTGAGATGCAGGAGTTCGTGAGCAGAAGCAAGCAAGGCGATGCGAAGTTCGACGAACATGTTCACAACAGAGGGTGGGGAAGTCAGTCTGCGGTCGGGCAGCAGATTTTGAAGAGCCCTGAGGGCTACAATGCAATGGCAGTGTCAATGTCAACCCCTCACCTCCACCTCCAGACGCCAATGGAGTCGTTGAAGGAGATGGAGCGAGAGAAGACGAAGGAAAAGTTGGAGGTGTCGGAGCTTGAGCGAACGCTGTACGTGAACGAGCAGGAGAGAACGCGATTGGCTGGGCTGGTGGCGAAACTTGGGGAAGACAAAATCATGGCAATGAGAGGGAACACAGATTACAGGGCGACCGAGGATCGGCTGAGGACTGACTTGACGGTGCTGAGCGATTACGCTCGGACGCTAGAGAAAAAATATAAAAATTCAAAGAAGAGATGCTTGAGATTGGAAAACGCGTTGATCGTATTGAAGGATAGGGAGCAAGAACACAATAGGTTAACTGGGTTTTTGAGTGGGATTGCGGGGGAGGAGGGAGTAGAAAAAATGGTGGGAACGGGTGAGGGTGAAGAGGAGAGAAGTTTTTGTGTTCCGATGGAAACAAAAGATTTGCATTTGCAGAAGAAGTCCGTTAGGATTTCAAGAAGTGGCAGCGTTCTGGTGAACGACCTTTGAGCTGGTGTGTGTAAAATTAAATTAATTGTGCGACGAAGCACGTTTGAAATGACCTAAAAACTGGACTTGTTTTGTTAAATCTCCTATTTCTTTCTAAAACTACCACCTCACCTCGGACGGCGGCGCACCTCGGGATTTGTTTTTTTTTGTTGGTGCAGATCCGCTGCGCTCTACCCCCTTCTCTACCGCCCCGCTGCCGCCACCCTTCACTTCTCCCTTCTTCCCTCCAACAGACTTCTTTTGGACCTTCGTTTTTTCTAACTCTTTCTCCAACTGGCGATTATCCTTTTTCAAGTCGACGTACATTTTGAATTTACTTCCGCTCGGGACCGTCTCCTTGTTCCTCAGCTTGTCCAGCTCATCCATCAAGTCTCGTATTGTTTCTTCCATCCTCAACTTCTCCCCTCCCCAATTTTCTCGATCTGTTGAGATTATATTTTCAAGCTCGCCAACCCGCTTTTTCCAGTTCTGTTCAGAGTTCTCGAACAACTTCATTTGCTTCGCAATTTTCGCCTCCAAAGAATCTTTTTTGCCCATCAAAGTGACGTTCTGCTCCTCGCTCTGTGCCAAGTTGCTCTTCAAATCCTTGTTCAGAGATTCGATTTTGTGCAGCTGTTTCTTGTGGCTTGCTGTTAGTCTCGCTAACTCGTCGCGAAAGCGATCTTCCTGCTCTTTCAGCTCAGACTTAGGCGCAAGTTTGCCGTTGTCCTTCTTTAAGGTTTCGAGCTCGGCTTCTAGCTGCATTAGTTTGTTGTTTTTCAATTTCCAACTCTCGTCGTGGCTGGATAACGTTGCTTCGTGCGTTTTGTTCAAATTTTCGGAAGCTTTCAAAGTTTCTTGGAGTTTTTTTAATTGATCGTTCAAGCTGCTTTCGGAGTTTTTTGACTGCTCGCCAGCTGAAATGAGAGCAGCGTTCAGCTTGTCGTTCTCTTGTTTTAGGGAGAAGTTTTCACTCTGCAAACTCGCCAATTTACTCTCCATCTCGCTGAGTGTTGATTGACTTGATTGATTGGAATTCTGTAGCACTGCCTGCAAGTCAGCCACACTCTTCTCAAGGTTGGTTATCTTGACCATGCAAGTTCTTAACTCACTCGTTTTCTCGGCCAACAGTCGCTCCACCTCTTCAGGCGGGACTGCATTCTCCATCCGGTTAAGTTGCAGCTGCAGAATTGAAGTGTCTCGAAGGAGGGATTGCAATGATTCCTGAGTTCGAGCATTAGCCCAACGAAGTCCGGTGGCGTGGTCTGCCATATGGTAGAAATCTAGTAATTTGTGTTCGGGTTAACTTTGAATTTAAATTTAAAGTGGCAATTAATTCGAAGCAACAACAGAAGGGAGGCTGTTCTGGGGATGTCAGTTCTCAGCAACTCTGAACGTTACCGGTCTTCCGCAGACAAGAAATTGCGCAAATCCCATGGATCGGTATCTTCTTCAAAGTCTCGCGACAAGCTTCGTGAACAACCTGCGAGTGTAATCGCTTCCTACATAGACCGATTTCGTAATGGGCCACCAACCCGGCGGAGCCAGCGTTTTGGTGTGGGCTTTGCATTGCCAGTCTACGATGCAAATATTATTGATGGTATAGAAGATCAATCAGAATCTGAAGGCTATGATTTTTGGGGTAGATCATTTGACACATCACCCTCCCTCCAAAACCTGTCCCTCCAAAACCCGTCCCTCCAAAACCCGTCCCTCGATTTGAGTTTCTCAACAATTGATGACAACCGCAGCAGCATAGATACGAATTTCTCGATATCAAGCCTGCCTTCTTATTTGAGTAACGCGGAAGGAGATGCTCATCACCATCATCACCTTCAACCACCACCGCCTCCATCACAAAACCCACGACGACCAAGTTCACGCCAACGAAAGCGAATGACAATAGTACTTGACAATGCTCTTCCTCTCAAACCCTCCGACGAGCAATTCAACACTACAATGAAAAAAATTCGCTCGACGGCCGAAGCGTTCGGCAGGCTCGTTGACCTCAAAGCTTTCGAGGGGAAATGCGAGGTTCACGTTATTTTCGAGGGCGACGCCAATGTTGGAGGCGCAGTTGACTGTTTTTCTGCTACCTTTAGAAATATTTCCTGCCGAATATTCCCAACAAACAACCCCCCACCACCACCACCCCAACCCCCTTCCTCCTCCGAGTCTGAGTCTGAGTCCGAATCTGGTTCGGAGTCCGAAAACGACTCAATGCATTCAGACCTCGATCTGCGAGCATCGGCATTGTTGAAGCGGTGCAAATTCTTGCTCGACGGCGATGATGACGGGGACGGGAACGGGAACGGGGACGTGAGCGAGATTGATTTGTCAGTAGAAAGTTCGATTAGTGGAGATAAGCGCTTGCCGCCCTCGGACATGTTCCGAATGTCGTGGAATGCGGAATCGGCAATGTCGAAAATAGTCCGGAGAGACGACATTCTGTCGCGGGAAGAGCTTCAAATTTTGAAGAGTTTGCAGAAAGATAGTGAACCAGAGCCACAACCGCAACAACAACAACAACAACAACAACAACAACAACAACTCCCACCACAACAACCAACACCGCCACCGCAACCGCAACCACAACCAACAATTTTAAGAAGAATCTACACTGACCAGGAACTAACTCTCTTCAAGGATGATCACGTTATAGCAATGTTACTGGAGCGGCGGAAGGTCTTAGAAAACGCACTAGCAATGTGTAAACAACCAGTTTGACAAATAATTTTACACACACACATCCCGTTGTCATTGTTATCCGTGATGGTGACCAATTAAAACAACTGTGTTCGTCATCGTCGTAAAGTCTATGTCCTCGTCCGGCAGTTTTAAGGTTCCTCTCCTCGCTCCATCGCTGATATTGCTTTTTGTCCTCACCCTTCCCCTCGACGCCTGAAACTTATTTATTTTAGCCTGTGCAGGCGGTTTGGGATCGATGTATAAATTCTCTTTTCGCTTCTCCTCCGGGTCTGATCTCTCGCTAGCGATAGATGTGAAAGTTGTAATTCTCTGTCTCCGTCCGCTTCCTCCCCAGTTCCTCTCGCCGTCCAATTCCGCATCAGAATCGGAATCATATTCCCCATCAAAATCTTCTTCATCGTCCCCGTCCCCGTCCCCCATCCAACCGTCGTCAGCATCCCCAGCCTTCACCCTAAATTGCGACATGTCGTACTGCATGCTATCAAGCTGGGTCACTGTGATGCTCGCTCTTCTCCGACTTTTTATCTCCTTCTGGAGACTATTAAGCACGTCGTCTGCCCTCTGCAGCAGCGCCATTCCGGTCTCCCTGTTCATGTTCTTTTGGAACTTATCCATCTTGTCGTGGGAGCTTCTCACCAGTTCGAGCACAACAGTCTTGGTCACGCGGGTGAACAAATTGAAAAAAGGCAGCACAAGAACCATCTTCTCTCTCTTGATCTCCCGGCTCTCGCCCTTCACCACCGCCCTTGCATCCTCAATGTCGACCTTCTGCATCTGTTTCTCGATCCAAACTCTCCGTTTTCCAAAGTCCCGAAGGCTCGACATGTGTTTCTCCATCTCCCCCGTCAGCAAATTGTATACGAGCTCGTCCCGCAGTTGGGTTGGTGCGTGAGTGACCATTGCCAGGTTCTCCTTCTCAGTCGTTTTGCGCTTCATCTTGTACTGAGCCACAAACAATTTCTCCATCTCGATCCACATTTTGATCAAAGTGTCGAACCTAGAGTAGAGCAGAGGGGTTAGCAGAAAGAAATTTTGCATTAACAAAACATCGGATAAGATAACACACACCTTGCACGGCGGCACAAAATGAAAGATTTTGCGATCCGTTGCGCATCAATCACACTCTTTCGGAACTGTGTAATTACCGTTGCGAACACCGCGAAGTTGAATTTCGTGTCTCGGATGAAGCTCAATACTGTATTAGCACTTCTGCTTTTGATCGTCCATCGCCAAAATTTCAGTTTTCTCCTCAACAAAAGCTTAAGCTTTCCAATTGCTTTCAACTTCCTCGCCTTGCGCCTCCTGTCCGTCCAGGAGTACGCAACCTCCAAGATGACTTCCACCGCCTCCTTACAATTGTGCAGCCGTTTTGCCGTCACATGTTTGTGGTTTTTCTTCACCAACTCAATCAGCTGAAACTTCCTTGCGAAGCACTTTGCTGCATTCGCCAAGTGAACTTGAATCAGCCACCTCTTCAGCATCCTATCGTGAAACAACCGAATGCTCTCCTCCGCGTCTTCTTTGCCCAGCAAATGGCTCTGCCGCCGAAAGTGCTCGTCCTCCGTCCGCAGCTTCTGCGTATTCTTCGCCTGCTGCGCCTCGAGCAAGTTAGCCTTGTTGATTGCCCGCAGCTGCAAAATTGAATTGTTTCGGGCTGAAATGTTCAGCCTTACTGAGCTACGGCGCCGTTGTTTGTTGTTGATTGAATCCTCCTCCTCTTCCCCCCCCCCCTCCTCCTCATCCCCACCTTCCCCACCTTCCTCCCTCTTCTCTTTCTCTCCCTCCGGGATTGCTTCCTTTTTCCTTTGTGACATTAAATTTCCAGTAAAATTCCCAAACATCCCCCCGCTAGCCAGCGGTGCTACGAAGCTCTCCTGTCCTCTCCTGTACTCATCTTCGGCGTTGTCGCCGTCGCTGCTGCTGCCATCACTGCCGCTGCCCGAGTAAGAATTTTCGTCTCCAACCATCCCCAGTCCCAGTCCCAGCCCCATTTGCTTCACATGCAATCCTCGACGCTGTATCGCATCATGCTTTTGCTTCGCCTCCTTTCTCCGCCGGACCTTGCGCTGCTTCTCCAGCTCCTCCAAGTTGTAGAAGTCCTTACTCTGCTCCGCGTCAAAAAGCATTTTTTGGACGGCCAGCTCGGCAGGATCATTCTGCGCCGAGCGAAGCGAGGCGCATTTTTAATGGAGCAGGGGGGAGGCGAGCGAGCCAAAGAATTAAAAATAATGTTAGGTTAGTTGTGGCTCGTATGCTCGTCTTCCTCAAGGCTAGCTCGTTCGCTCACTCACCTTGTGAGAAATTTGGAAAACCTGGGACTGAGTGTATTTGGCCTTTTGAACCACGCGGGGATTGTGTCATTGACTTCGAATTTGTCACATTGCTCTTCTTGGGGGTTGGAGCATTGCTGCTGCTGAAGGGTACATGAGCGGGAGGCAAGTGCTCCCGCTCCCGCTCCGGCTCTCGGCCTTTGCTGCGGAGAAACGAATTGGAACTCGTCGAGTTCACGCTGCTCGTGTCAGTGTCGGAGTCACCGTAGCATTTATTATCTTCTTCGTTCTGGTTCTGGTTCTGGGGGTGGCGAACTTGGGGCAGCCTCTCTGACCTGCTGGTCAAGAGGTTGCCATCGTCGTCGTCGTCGTCGAAAATTTTGCCAATTTCATTGACATTACCGGTGAGATTGAAACGCTTTATAACAGATTCCAAGCCCCCAATTTTCTCCACTTTAGCTGGCTGCCTGTAGCCGTTCTTGCCGAGCAGGTCGTCATTGTAAATCGAGCGGGTCTTGAACTTTCCGACACCTGGAAGAATAATATATTCGTCATCTTCCTTCTTGTTCTTCTTGGCCAGGAGCTTGGCCTGCGTTTCGTTGATCAGCGAATACTCGCCTGTGGTGGCATCAGTATTGACCTTGAATTTGTTCTTCTTGCCCCTGCGCCGTCTACGTTTGAGGAGTTTCTTTCGCCTGATTTTTGGTATCCTATCGCAATCTAGATCCTCCATGATTGCAGCTGCGGTTTTGAGCTTCTGGATATCTGTTGGTTGGAGAATGAATTTTGATGTTGGTAGGGCTGTACGGAGGTAGGAGGCGATACGAGGGGAACGGGTTTTTTTGTCGTTGGACGTCATCAAGAAGTTAAATGTTGCATGTTGGTAAGTTGGAGTTTAGGAATGGCATTCCCAGAGTTTTTTTTTCTTGTCGGTTGTGATGAAATAATGGAGGAACTCGTTGTGTGTTGAAGAGGGTGAGGTTCACGCTTTTTACCGCAATATTATATTTGTCGGACCTTTAAAATTGGTGCAAACCCATGCTAAGCATACTTAAAATGAAACCGAAATATAAATTTGTAAACAAAGAATCCCAGTCTTTAAGCCCAAAATTTTAAATCTCTTTTTTATAAGTAAATCTCTTATCGCCCAACCTGCCGCTGTTGAGTTGCCACAACGACATTTGCATCTACAACCGTCATCCCTCTGGCATCCGCCGCTCTCACTGGCAACGGCCTGTTCAAATTAACGCGTCCATTCACGACGAACAAGGGGTTGTTCCTCTTCATGACTTCGTCGTTTACGCTGATGCCGTCCAAGTACTGTTTTAATATTTCCTGCAAGTCGCCGTTTTCGCTTTTCAACCTTGATTCCTCCTTCTCAATGGTCAAGGCGTCCAGCAACACCTTATTGTACTTCTTCCAGAAGTTATCAAGATTATTCCATTTGCTAACCGGCTTTCCTCCCTCGGTCCAGCTGCTGCTCCTCAGCGGTGTGATCTCGTCTTCACCGCTATTCTCCCGGCCGTCGTTGCTCTCCTTCTGCGCCTTGACCATCTCGTCTGCCTGCTTTTCGATCTCGCTCTCGACACTGCTGATGTAGAAAGGCACGACCTTCTCCTGCTCGGTCTCCATCTTCCTTCCCAGCTGTGTTGAGTGCGCAGTGAAGGGTTAATTTTTGTTTGTTATAACTTTAGCATTGTATATTTTTTTTCTGGCTCACCTCCGCTAGCTTCAAGACCCGCTCGGCCAAATCAATATTGTCCTTCAAGTTGTTTTTACTTTCGTTGGCGTTCTTGGTCAGCTCGTTGAGCCGCCGCCCCTGGACGTCCCTGAACTTGTTCATTCGAGTCTTCAGGTGTTGGAAGTGTGTTTGGATGCCATTCTTCTCCTCCATCAGGGACGAGTTGCGCTGAGCGCACTCCTTGACGTTTTGCGAAATTTTCATGCGCCAGTGCTGCAGCGACGACTGAAGCCTGTCAATCTTCCTGATCTTCTGCTCAATCTCCTTACTCAGTTCCTGGTCCTTTCTTGTCAGGTTCTTGAAGTCTGTTGTTCGCTGGTCGGTGTTGTGGAGGTAGTTCCAGTGAGCAGTTTCGAAGTGCTGCTCGAGGTCCTCAATCTGGGTGTCCAGGGTAATCCGAAGAACGTTGATCTCCTCCAAGTTCTTGTTCCTGATCTCTTCCCGAAG
>Ga0302114_10001094_pt1 | contig 18322 bp, 14 predicted proteins | sample AG5_Surface_MG_FD_203107 | JGI IMG/M metagenome (GOLD analysis project Ga0302114, IMG submission 203107) | Marine microbial communities from Western Arctic Ocean, Canada - AG5_Surface | ecosystem: Environmental > Aquatic > Marine > Oceanic | place: Canada: Western Arctic Ocean | collected...
ATTTAGGAGTTAAAACGGCTACATATAGTTATGCAACAAATGTCGAAGAGCTCAGAGCAGGTGTCCATAAATGTGGAATACCATGTGTTGTAAAGCCTTTGATGTCTAGTTCAGGCAAAGGGCAGTCAGTCATCAAAACTGATGCAGATATTGAAGAAGCATGGACCTACGCATGTGAGGGTTCTCGTGGTGATTTACAGGAAGTCATAGTGGAGGGCTTTATTGATTTTGATTATGAAATTACTTTGCTGACAGTAACTCAAAATAATGGCCCTACTTTATTTTGTCCACCCATTGGTCACCGTCAAGAACGTGGTGACTATCAAGAAAGTTGGCAACCGATGCCGATGAATCCTGAGCACCTCAAGGAAGCGCAAGATATGGCGGCAAAGGTTACTGCAGAACTCGGAGGTCCTGGTATTTGGGGCGTAGAATTTTTTATCACAAAAGAGGGGGCATGCTTTTCTGAACTTTCTCCAAGGCCTCACGATACGGGGATGGTAACATTGGGAAAAACACAAAATTTGAATGAGTTTGAACTTCATGCAAGGGCCATTTTATCCCTGCCTATACCCGAAGTTAAATTACTTCGAAATGGTGCCAGTGCTGTTGTTCTCGCAAAAAAAGAGTCAGATCAAATACCTGTCTTTTCCGGCCTAGAAGAAGCAATGAATACGCTTGACTCAGAGGTAAGGTTATTTGGCAAACCAAATACGCGACCATTCCGCAGAATGGGAGTCACTTTGAAATATGGCACAAATGATGTTAATGTATTAGTTGAACAAGCCAAAGAAATGGCTTCAAAAATATCCGTAAAATGAAAATGAAAGCACTCTTATTTAGTTTTTTATGTATTGGAATGTCTTATGGACAAACCGTTCGTTATTATTTAACGATGCCAAAACCACAAAATCATTATTACCATGTAGAAATGGTTCTTGAAGGTTTCAATGAGAAATCACTAGATGTTTCCCTTCCTGTTTGGGCTCCGGGTTCTTACTTGGTGCGCGAGTTTGCAAAAAACATCAATTTGGTAAGCGCCACAGATGGCTCAGGAAATAAAATAGATATTCAAAAAAAGAAGAAAAACACGTGGTCCATCGCAAGAGGAAAAGCTCAAGAAATTCTTATTTCATATGACGTATACGCTTTTGAGTTGACAGTCCGAACCTCTTTTCTTGATTTAACGCATGGTTATGTTAGTGGAAGCGGCGTTTTTATGTTTGTTGAAAATCATTTAGATGCGACAGGAGAGCTCATTGTCGTTCCTCACGAAGGATTTTCAGAAGTCTCCACAGCCTTACCCAAAAAGGATAAAAACAGACCTTATGTTTTTACCTATTCTGACTATGACCACCTAGTGGATTGTCCTTTAGAAATTGGTAACCAGTTGATTTTTGATTTTGATGCATCTGGAGTGAAGCACACTGTTGCTATATACGGCGAAGGGAATTTTGAAATCGAAAGACTCAAGATGGATATGACTAAAGTAATCGAAGAAGAAACAAAAGTCTTTGGTCAAAACCCTAATAAAGAGTACTTATTTATTATTCATAACGTAGTCAATGGTCAAGGTGGACTAGAGCACAAAAACTCCACAACTCTAAGTGTTAATCGTTGGACTTATGGCGGTGCTAATTATGTAAAGTTTTTAAGTTTAGTAGCCCATGAGTATTTCCACCTGTGGAACGTTAAACGAATTCGTCCTTTCGAACTAGGTCCTTTTGATTACAATGCGGAGAATTATACGGATTTGTTGTGGGTAATGGAGGGGTTTACTTCATACTACGACGAGCTTTTACTTTTAAGGTCGGGCTATTATTCCCAATCAGAGTTTATCGCTAAGTTAGAGAGCTCGATCAACTATGTTGAGGGTTCTGTCGGCTCACGTGTTCAACCTGTAGCGCATGCCAGCTACGATGCTTGGATTAAGGCTTATCGTCCAAATGAAAACTCGGCAAATACGACGATGACCTATTACACCAGAGGGTCCATACTCGCTGCTTTTTTGGATGTTATGATAATTAGAAACAGCAAAGGTCAAAAGGGATTGGATCATTTCTTGCAACAACTGTATCAAAAATTCTACCTAAATCAAAATAGAGGTTTTACTTCTTCTGAGTTTAAAACGGAGTTGGAAGGTTTTGTAGGTGAAAATTTAGATTCTTTTTATGAAAAATATATCGATGGTACAGAAATTCCGGCATATGATGACTTGTTCTCCAAAATGGGAGTTCAGGTAACCGATGTTACGGCAACGAATGCGGACTTTGGTGCCACGCTTAGGAGCGTTAGTGGGAATGCGGTCATTTCTAAAATAAGATCTAATTCGGCTGCTGAAGATGCTGGATTGAGTGTTAATGATGAAATCATAGGGTGTAATGGCTATAGAGTCACGAAGTCTGATATCGTTGGACTCATGAAGAGTTTAGAGAATGGTGATGAGGTAGATTTATTAATTTCTAGAGATGAAATTTTGTTTTCAGTTACTTTCACAATGACGAATTATACCAAGCCTCGGTATTTATTAAATTTATTAAATGAAGAAAACAAGTTGCGTGCATATTGGTTGCGTTAAGCTAATTTACGTTCTAATTATTTGTGTGCCTTTGACGACCCTTGGACAGCATAAGAATGTCCAAATTCCATTGGCAGACCATTCCTACGCATATAGTGGCTGTGAACCCTCCATTGATATTCATCAAGGAAACACCCAGGAAATAGCTGTAGGTTCGATATTGGATGGCTACCATTATTCTCATGATGGAGGAAAGACATGGAAAGCTAAGCAACTCGAGAGTCCATACGGTGTATATGGCGATCCTGTATTGAAGTTCAACGCTAAAGGAAATGTCTTTTTTTTACATTTGGCCTCTTATAAAAAAAGCACCCACTTAGATCGGATTGTTTGTCAGCGCGCTGAAGATGTAAATGGAAATTTTAATGAAGGATCTTTCTCAGAACCCAGCGGAACCAAGGTGCAAGACAAGCATTGGGTCGTTATAGATCCGAACACTGACGTGATTTACATGACCTGGACACAGTTTGATGCTTATAATTCATCAGCGCCTGAGGACAGTTCATTTATTCATTTTTCGAAGTCCTTAGACGATGGGGAGACCTGGACTCAGCCTAAAAGAATCTCAATTCAAGGTGGCGATTGTTTGGATGGAGACAATACCGTCGAAGGCGCAATGCCAGCATTGGGTATTGACGGAATGCTTTATGTGATTTGGAGCGGGCCACATGGTCTGATGATGCGACGATCCATTGATGATGGCGAGACTTGGGAGCCAAACGAACAAATGCTGTTTGTGCATGAAGGAGGCTGGACCATCGAGGTTCCTGATTTTTACAGAAGTAATGGGCTTCCAGTTTTTGTGAGCGACTTCAATCCTAAGTCTCCTCATTATGGCAACCTATATTTAAATTGGGCGATTCAAGATGAAAAGACGGGCAGAACCGCTGTTCTTTTCTCCAAATCAGTGGATAATGGGGATACATGGTCAGCACCAGTTCAGGTGCATAGAGACAGCTCTAAGTACAATCATTTTTTAACGTGGATGACGGTCGACCCTATAAATGGAAATATTCACTTTATATATTATCGAAAATTAAGAGACGCTAAAGCTACAGATGTGGTATGGGCCAATAGTAAGAATGCAGGAGAAAGCTTTGTAGAAGAAGTGATTTCTGAAGAACCCTTCGAGCCTCGAGGGAATGTGTTTTTTGGTGATTACTTGAATATCGCTGCGGTCAATAATGTGGTGCGTCCTGTTTGGCCAAGAATGGATAAGGGCAAAATAACATTGTGGACAGCCTTAATTGATTTTCATTGAGTTCATATTTTTCAAATGACTGGAATAAGATCCTGAGTAAGGAGATTGAGTCATGCTATTATCAGTCTATTATGTCTGAGCTTGATCTAGCTTATCAATTAAAAAAAAGAGATATTTTTCCTCCCGAAGATGAAATTTATGCTGCTTTTAAACTCTGTTCATTTGATGATTTAAAAGTAGTGATACTCGGTCAAGATCCTTACCCAACCAAAGGGCATGCGCATGGTTTGTCTTTTTCTGTAAAAGAGGATGTACATAAATTTCCAAGGAGCCTCAATAATATATTTAAAGAACTGTCAACTGACCTTAAACAAAGCCTGCCTAATAACGGTAATTTAGAACGCTGGGCAAGGCAAGGGGTCTTGCTTTTGAATTCTGTATTAACCGTCGAAGAGGGTAGGCCAGATAGCCATAAGGGTTTGGGTTGGGTGAAATTTACAGATGCGGTAATTAAAAAAATAGCTGAAGAAAAACGAAATGTAGTCTTTCTACTTTGGGGTGCTAAGGCGCAAGCCAAAAAACCTTTGATAGATGAGTCTAAACACCTTATACTTGAGTCAGTGCATCCATCGCCTTTATCTGCTTATCGCGGTTTTTTTGGATGTAAACATTTTAGCAAAACCAATAAATATCTAGAGAAGAATCATATTTCAATGATTAAATGGTAAAGATTCATTCATATATTTGCAACTCATGAAAATTTCAAACGATTTATACCTTAGAGCATCTCGTGGAGAATCCATTGAGCGTTATCCTGTTTGGTTAATGCGTCAGGCAGGAAGGATATTGCCGGAGTATAGAGCTGTACGTTCCAGTGTGTCTGGTTTTAAGGAGCTCGCAGAAACACCCAGGCTTGCGGCAGAAGTAACTGTTCAACCTGTTGATCTTCTTGGCGTAGATGCGGCTATTATTTTTTCAGATATTCTTGTAGTTCCAGATGCGATGGGCCTTCCTTATCAAATGATTGAAAAAAAAGGACCTTGGTTTGAACGAACGATTCGGTCTGAATCAGATTTGAAATTTTTAGATAGCAATATAGATGTTGAGGATCGTCTATCATATGTTCTAGAGGCGATTGCTATCACAAAAAAAGAATTGAATGGTCGCGTTCCTCTTATTGGATTTGCTGGTGCACCATGGACAATTTTATGTTATATGGTGGAAGGGGCAGGTTCTAAGACCTTCTCTGAAACGCGCAAGCTTCTGTATACGCAACCTAAGTTGGCACATGAATTGCTACAGAGTATAACAGATGTTACCATAGCTTACCTAAAGGCTCAATTAAAATTTGGTGCAGATGCACTGCAGTTATTTGATTCCTGGGCGGGTATATTGGGACACAAACAATATCAAGAATTTGGAATGCGCTATATACGTCAAATTGTGAATGCTATTGAGGATGGTCCTTTTACCGTTTTCTCTAAAGGGGCTTATAGTTCCTTGTCAGGACTCATGAATTTATCTTGTACGACGATAGGATTAGATTGGAATATGAATGTTGAAGAGGCTCGTGCTCTTGCAGGTGAAAGTAAAACACTTCAAGGAAATTTAGACCCTTGCGTCCTATATGGAACAGCCGCATCTATTGAACAAGAAACACTTCAGCTTTTAAACACTTTTAAAAGTCAGAGACATATTGTAAATTTGGGTCATGGTGTATATCCAGATATCAAACCAGAGAATGTGAAAACATTTATCAAAACTGTAAAAAACTATGAAATTTAATTTATCTATCCTCACAACTCTCAGTATTCTTCTAATCGCTACTCCGATTTTTTCGCAAAAAGGAAAAAAGGGGAAGTCTACATCTTCAGATATCTTGAAAATGACCTTTGAAAAACTTCAAGATGATGAATCTGTAACGGAGTTAGGTGCTATTTCGATTCTAGATAATGGTGTTAGTTCTCCTACCGAAAACACGGCAGATCTATTTCAAAAGGGCGCTGGAAATGAATTTGGTATTCCTAATAATGTATTTGGAAATGAAATGACTTCTGAAAAAGGAGGGAGTGTTTATGCCGGTTTTGTAGCTTATCGTCCAGGTAGAGAATCTTCTTTAAGAAGCTACATAACAATTCCTTTTTTGAGAGGTAAGGGAAATGTTTCTCTAAGTAAGGGGCTTAAGTACTGTATCCAATTTGATGTCTCTTTAGCAGAATCGTCCAAATTTGCGTGTAACAATATTGGTGCATATTTGACCAAAGAAGCGCCTTCAACTCCATCTGGGATTATTAACGCTTCCGAAAATTTAATCCGAGGTAAACACAATAGAATTCACCAAGGTTTCTTTGGTTGGGACAAGGTCTGCCAGATCTATACTGCAAAGGGAGATGAGAAATTCATAACCATAGGTAATTTTGATGCAAATTCCGCGACTAAATTCATTACGGTTAAAAAACCAAAAACTTCTGAAGTCGAAGCGTTAAAGCACGCCTATTATTATGTTGACAATGTTACAGTGAAACTTATTGATAGTGAGGAAGAATGTCAATGTATAGCAACCAATCAAATGGCCAACGTAGAAGATTACTCGACTTTGGTTTATGCTAAGGCGGCAAATATAGATGAGAACATGTCTTTAGGAGATCAGGTCGCTGGTCACGTTGCCTACTTTGGATTTGGTAAAAAAGACTTTACAGCTGGCGCCAAAGATGCTTTAAAGTTTGTTGCGTCATCCCTAAAAGCGAATCCAGAATTGACCGTTGTTATAATGGGACATGCTGATGAGCAAGAAGAAACTCTAGGCACATCAAAAGATGAATTTAAAGATATGGGTATGGTTCGAGCAGAGTACGCCGCTAGATACTTTATGGCACAGGGTATTGACTCTTCAAGGGTTACTACTAAATCGATGGGTTCTGAGATAAAGAGTATAGAGATTGCAGATGTCGATGATGATGAGCTTAAAGCAGCTAAGAATCGTCGCGTAGAATTCTCTTTTAACTAGGCCTTAAGCTTTTTTATTTCTTGATATAATTTATGTGTGGGTAGGCCCATAACATTGGTATAGCTTCCTTCTATTTTTATTGCACCTATGTGGCCAATCCATTCTTGGATTCCATAAGAACCTGCTTTGTCATAGGGTTCATAAGCTTTAATATAATAGTCAATTTCTTCAGTACTGAATACTTTGAATTCTATCTCCGTTGTATCATTAAATTCTATGACCTGATTATTATACACTAAGCATACCGCGCTCATTACCTTATGTTTTTTACCAGACAATTGTATTAAGGTTCTTGATGCCTCAGAAACATCTTGAGGCTTTCCAAGAATCTTATTGCTCTCAATCACAACGGTATCACAGCAAATAAGAAGTTGATCAGCGCCTATACTTTCTTTTAAAGCATTTGACTTGAGTTTCGCTAGAAATGGCGCTACGTCAGCTGCGGGCATCAATGAATCAAAACTTTCATCAACATCCGAGACCATAACGCTAAATTCAAATCCCAATTGTTTTAAAAGTTCTTTTCTACGGGGCGATCCCGAACCTAAAATAATTTCCATAATTAAAAGTATAATGCGCTTAAGCCAATGACCATGCTCAATTTAAGAATTCTTTGACTGTAACTTGTGAACAGTCTTTCATCTGACAAGATAATTAAGATACAAAGGTTTAGAATCAAAGCTATGGTTACAGCAATATAAGCGCTTGTCTCAAGTTCTAGGCCGTAAACCAAATTTCCAATTAGTAAACAAAGCATTTCTGTGATTAAAATCAGACCTACAAAATATCTCGTTTTCATCGATCCATATTTAATAGGGATAGAAAGAACTTTTATTTTTTCATCACCTGAGATATCCACAAGGTCTTTACAAATTTCTCTGGCTAGGTTTTGTAGGATGGCAAAAAAGGCCAAAACATAAATCAAATTTAGTTTAGGCTTTAGGTCATTAAAATCAGATATAGCACCTGTATCTTTTGAAAACATAAAAAAGCTCAATGCCAATATTGGAATAAATCCCGTTAGCAGTGCAATTAAAAGATTGCTAAGAAAGAGTGTCTTTTTGATATAGGAGCTATAAAGCCAAAGGACAAGGATACATGTGATATTAACTATTACATACCAAAGCGTATGGTATTTCGAACTTAAATAAAGGCCGATTCCAAATCCTAGTAAATTAAAGGTTATATAGATCCAGATGACCTGTTTCCTTTGCATGTGCTTTGTAATAATGAGCTTTAGAGGCTTATTAATTTTGTCCGCTTCTACATCAAAATAATCATTAATCATATTGCCAGCTCCCGCTATTAAGACTGTCGACAGTAAAAGAAAAGAAAAGTCGAATGTATTAAAAGGTGTTAAGGGATAGTGAGACAGAATGCAATAACCAACACCGATCATTGTAGCTATGATAATGATGAGGTTCTTAGGTCTTGTTAATCTAACAGCGGATATTAAAAGGTTTCCCTCCATACGGTTCTTCTGTTTTGTTGATGGGCAGCCTCTTTTTCAGAATTGTTATTCATGTCTCCTATTTTTTCATCTGAAATAATGGGACTCGATGATCCATAACCCTTATAGGCTAATCTTTGCGCAGGAATACCTCGTTCGATAAGGAATTTGTATACGGCAGCAGCTCTAGCTTCCGATAAGGTGAGATTGAGGGCCTCATCTCCTCTCGAGTCTGTATGGCCTCCAAGTTCAATCTTAATCCCATCATGGCTTTTTAGATAGTTCGCGAATAGATTCAGTTCAATTTTGGATTCTTCTCTAAGTATGGCCTTGTTCAAATCAAAAAATACATTTTTAAAAATATTTTCTGATGTTGCAGCTATCAAACTACTGTCGTTCTTCACAAGAATAGGTTTACTTAAAGGGATGTCTATATGATAGCTATCCTTTTGCTCGTTTTTGGATAAATCAAAATTCAAAGAATAAGGATGGTAACCTTCGAGACTCACAGAGATTACATAGTCTCGATCTAAAGGAAGCGGGACCATAAATTTACCCGTAGCCTCATCAGCTTCAGAGGTAATGATTTGTTCCCCATTGGATCGGTCAAATAATTCAAATCTTCCTGGGAGTGGTTGTGTCGTTTGTTTGTCATAGACAAAACCATCAAAATATAAGGTTCGAATTGCTCTTGACTCAGTTGGGAGCACAAATGAATAAATGTCTAGGTCGCCAAAACCTCCTTCTCGGTCTGATGCAAAATATGCGATTTCCCCTTCAGCCGAAACCATTAGAGAGTTTTCATCATATTTTGTATTGATCGGATAACCAAGGTTTTCAGGTATAGACCATTCGCCATTTGCTTGCTTTCGAGTCACGAAAAGATCAGACCCCCCCATTCCAGGGTGTCCTTTTGAGGCAAAATAAAGCGTTCTACCATCAGGATGTATATGCACTGATTCTTCAGTATTCGTAGTATTTACATGATCAGGAAGTCTTAGAGGTTTCCCCCAAATGCCATCCCCTTGAAGCTGTGATACATAAATGTCGCTGTTGTTTGTACGGTCCCCTTTGCGACCTCGGACAAAATAAAGTGTTTTACCATCGGCGGATAGTGAGGGTTGAGATTCCCAATTGGCCGAATTCACGTAGCCAGGGAGATTAATCGGCCCATACCATGTTCCACCTATTTTTTTTGCGTAAAAAAGATCACAACTACCTCCTCCTTTTCGATTTGGCCCATAAGAACCCGTTTGGTCAGCGCAGGCTACAAAAACCAAGCTCCTGCCATCTGCAGAAAGAGTAGGAGCTCCCTCGTTATTTGAAGTGTTAATGTTACGGGGCATAGGAAAAGAGGGGCTCCAACTTCCCGTTGAGTTTTTGTTTGAGACAAAGAAATCCTCTTGCTCATTGAAGTCAATATTCTTAACTTTTAAGAGCCTTGTAAAGAGCAGTGTTTCACCATCCACAGTCAATGCGGGATAATATTCAGGGCGTTCCGTATTGATTTCGGGACCTAGGTTTATCGGATTAAAGTCTTTTGGGTTTGCGATTGAATAGCGAGCAAATTCTGCACTTCTTTTCATTAAGTACACTTGTGAACTGAGTCGCTTACTTGCGTTGGGGTTTTTAATAAATCGGTCACAGTATTTAATACTTTCATCATAATTCCCTAAGGCTAAATTTAGGTTTGCGAGGTAGCAAAATGTGGCTCCTGAAGCGCTGTGGTTTGGATTTATTTCGAGAGCTATTTCATATTGCTTAATAGCAGATGGGTAATCCAAAGAATACTCATAAAACTCACCGAGTAAGAGTTGGGCTTCCCAAAATTCAGGTGCTTTTGAAATGGCTTGCTTAATGATTTTGATACCCGCCTCATAATTAGGACGTCCGTTAGATTGATCAAGAAATTCACTAGGTGCATTTCTTCCCTTTTCAAAAAGTTTAATGGCCTTTTTACTTTTGGTAGAATAACCAAAAGGAATTTGAGCGCATGCACCAATAATACTGCCGAGAAGAATAAGAATAAGGATTGAGACTCTCATGATTGCAATCAGGGTATATTCATGTATTTATGGGTTTGTAACGAGATACGCCATCCTTTGTTACGTTTTACAAATTCAATGATTGGTTCCATTAATGTATCTCTCTTCGACCATTCTGGTTGCAGGTAAAGGTGACAGTTTTCGCCGACTTTAGCCGCGTGGTCTAGGGCCCATTTAAAATCAGAGGGATGGAAAATAACAATTTTCAGTTCATCGGCTTTTTCATAGGCTTCATTACAAGGCTTCTTGAATTTTTTAGGAGAAAAAGTATACCAATCAACATTGCCTTTTAATACATAACATCCCGAAGTTTCAATGGCTATCAATCGATCAATATCGTGTAGCTTTTGAACAAGCGGGCCAAGATCATACATGGCAGGTTCTCCTCCTGTGAGAACAACCCAATCGCTATGGTTTACTAATGCTTCCTCCTGGAGTACTTGAACGTCTTTTAAAGGATGCTTCTCAGCATCCCAACTCTCCTTAACATCACACCACACGCAACCTACGTCGCAGCCTCCGGTCCTTATAAAGTAGGCGGGTTTTCCAGAATGAAATCCTTCTCCTTGAATCGTTAAGAAGCTTTCCATTATTGGTAATTGTTGAGCCATAGGGAATTGAAATTTGGCTAAAGTTAAGCAATTGATTTTGGATATTGATTCACAATAAACATATGTTTAATAGGAGTTTTAGGAGCTCTTTCATAAATGGAGTACACAACGACTATTTCGTTATATTTGTTTAAACCTAAAATTATTGTTTATGAAAAAAATATACCTCAGTTTTCTTACCTTATTACTAAGCTTTTCTTTCCTAAGTCAGCAAATAGACAATGGATCTATGGAAGAATGGGATGATTTAGGCTCTAGTCAAGAAGAACCAAATAATTGGAATAGTTTTATGTCTGCAACGGGTGGATTAGCCTTATTTGGTTCACAGCAAGTGGGTCAATCCTCTGATATACCGATAGGTTCAATAGGTATGTATAGTGCTCGTGTATTTTCGAAAAGCACTTTTGGTATTATTGCTAATGGAAATTTAACTTTGGGCCAAATTAATATGGGTAGCTCTACAGCGAATAGTCCCGATAATTTTAACTATTCGAATACTTCTGACGCAGACTTTTCCCAGGCACTTAACTTGATGCCTGACTCCATTGTTTTCTGGGTTAAATTTGAGGCGAGTAGCAATATGGATTCCGCAAGGATTCATGCGGTTATTCATGATGATTATGAATTACATGATCCAATTGATGCTGCTTCCGAGTCCCATGTCGTTGGGGCCGCAGGTCTTAATTATGGAGTCACGAATGGTTGGGTCCGAAAATCAGTTCCGTTTGAGTACTCTGGCGCTTCAAGTACACCGGAGTTTATTTTAGTAACATTCACCACCAACAAAACACCTGGAGGTGGAGCTGATGGCGATGCAATATTTATTGATGATGTAGAATTAATTTACAATTCACCTGCGGGAATAAATGAAATTGATCTTGTCGATTGGGTTAGTTATGTCAGTGAGAAAGGGCTTCTATTTTCTGAGGGATTTAATATTGAGAGCGAAATCAAGATATATTCGACTACGGGACAAATGATTAGAACAGCATCGGTTCAAGAATTGAAAGGGACTCAACTGAAATCGGGCTTTTATATTATCACCCATAGATTAGGAAGTTATAAGGTTTTAGCACACTAATTACATGAAGTATTGTCTTGTAGTTTTATTTGCAGGTATTTACTTTGCCCTCTATAGTCAAAATGATTCAAAGGTTAAAGGGCTTGTTCATGACGCCGATGGTCAAGTGCTCTTGGGAGCAACAGTCATTTATCGATCTGACATTTCAAAAGGAACGATTGCAGATGAAAATGGCGCTTACGAGCTCTCTGTTCCTTCAGGAAACTGTAAGCTGATCTGTAGATACACAGGTATGAAATCCGATACAATATCTTTTCGGCTCAAAGAAAATGAAATAAAGGAGGTGAATTTCACGCTCTACTCGTACATAAAAGAATTCCAACAAGTTGATGTTAAAGTGGGTAAATTTGACAAACCCATAGAGGAGCAAACAGTCTCAATGATTGTGTTGAAACCAGAGCTCATAGAAAATAAGAACACCCGGAGTATTGAGACTGCTTTAGATCAAACTCCAGGTTTAAATATTTTAGATGGAGAACCTCAAATACGCGGGGGAAGCGGTTTTACTTTTGGTGTAGGTTCAAAAGTAGCCGTTATTGTCGATGACATGCCTATGCTTTCTGGGGATGCCGGCAGGCCAGAGTGGGGGTTTATACCAGTTGAAAACATTAGTCAGATTGAAGTCATTAAAGGTGCCGCCTCTGTCTTGTCAGGCAGTTCTGCACTTTCAGGATCAATTAACATACGTACGGCATATCCATCTGCCAAACCAAAAACTAAAATCAATGTATATAGTGGTATTTATTCAAGACCAAGCGACCCTAATGCAAATTGGTCGTTACAAGCACCTATCATCGTTGGTGCTAACTTCCTTCATTCTCAGATGTTCGGGAATTTAGATGTCGTTATTGGGGGGAATATTAATTATGACCATGGATATATCGGACCACCAATAACAGATTCTCTAGTAGCTACAGTTTTTCCTGATACGATTACCAACTTCTCAGAAAATGATTTAGTTTCTAAACGAGCCAGGGTGAATTTCAATGTGAGATATCGATCAAAAAAAATAAAGGGTTTAAACTACGGTATGAACGGTAATTTCATGAAGATGCATACGAACATGCCATTGGCATGGTTAAATGATTCTTCAGGGCTCTTTAGGGCTTACCCAGGTGCAATATTCTTACAGGATCAGTTCATCTTTAACTTAGACCCGTTTGTGAATTTATTTACCCAAAGTAATGGCAAGCATTATTTGCGCGGTCGAATATTACGCGCAGACAATGAGATGAGCGCCAATCAGTCTAATAAAGCGACTACATATTATGGCGATTATATGTTTAAAAAGAAATATAAGGAGTTTAAAAATCTAGAATTTGTAGGTGGTTTAACCTCTACTTACACGAATTCCTTTGCGAATATTTATATCGGTTCGGGTACACCAAATAATAGAATATTTAATGTTTCAGCCTATTCTCAAATGGAAACAAAACTTAAAAATATTTTGAACTTATCTGTCGGAGGCCGTTTGGAATATTTTCAATTAAATGATTCGATCACGGCCTTGAAGCCTATTTTTCGTGCAGGTTCAAGTCTGAAAATATATCAAGAGACCTATCTCAGAGCATCCTATGGTCAAGGGTATCGATTCCCAACAATTACCGAGCGTTTCATTCGCACAGGTGTTGGCAATTTTGGTGTATTCCCAAATCAAAACTTACTCCCAGAAAGTAGCTGGAATGCAGAAATTGGAATCAAACAAGGTGTAAAGATTGGTGGGATCTATGGTTACCTAGATTTTGCAGGTTTTTGGCAGGAATACCAGAACACAATTGAGTATATGTTTGGTATTTGGAATGAGCTCACTAATGTTCAAGCCATGGGGTCAAGTGCCGGTTTTATGTTTCTAAATACAGGGGATTCCCGGGTCGTTGGAATCGATGCCTCTTTTGCGGGATTTGCAGAGTTTAAAAAGCACCATAAAATGAGCTTTCTTTTGGGGTATAATTATATAGTTCCTAAGACTTTAACACCTGATTATGTTTATGCCATTGATTCGAATCAACGAGAATTCAGTTATAATTCTACATCCTTAGATCCCTCTGAGGGAATTTTGAAATATCGTTTTTTACATAACGCCAAAATGGATATTGAATATTCTTGGAAAAAGAAATTTTCAATTGGTGCCAGCGCAAAATACTTTTCAAAAATGGTAAACATGGATAAGATTATCAAAGAGTTTGAGGAGTTTACAGTTGATCAGCAATACCTTCAGGACATCCAGTATATGAATTATTTTGAGAATCACCGTTTTGGAAATTGGATTTTTGATGCACGAGTATCATTCAGCTTTTCAGCTTCACATAAACTTGCCTTGATCGGGAGTAATATTTTAAATCGGACTTATTCCTTGAGGCCCCTTAAAATTGAATCACCAAGAACGATTTCTGTGCAATACACCTATAAGCTTGAAGGAAAGAAGTAGGCGTTAGTCTTATTTATGAAGCTGAATTCTTAATAGGTTTAGCGCACTTAACACCGTCATTTTTAAATTGCGCTCCCTGTTATTAGAGAATTGATGTTTTTTCGTGATGACACCATCCTTTGTTGCAATTGCAATCCAGACAAGGCCGACAGGCTTTGTGTCTGTCCCACCTGCTGGGCCAGCAATTCCAGTTGTGGAGATGCAGATGTCAGCCCCAAGAATTACGCGTCCATTTTTCGCCATTTCTATTGCTACCTCTTCACTCACTGCGCCATATTTTATTATTAGCACTGAAGGCACCTTAGCTAAGGTAGACTTTAACTTATAAGAATAGGTAAGTAGCGCCCCGAGGTAATAAGAAGATGCGCCCGGAATACTACTTATTTGACTAGCCAGTAAACCTGATGTGCAGCTTTCGACAGTACCAATTGTCAGATTTTTATCGATCAGATGTTTGCCAATAACCGAAGGCAAGGTGTCTTTGTCATAACCAAAAAAATGTTCGGGGATTTCATTTTCTAGTTCAATAAATAGTTGATTTATTTTATTTTCATCACCAATACCCTTTGTAGAGGATATTCTAAGTTTAACGATGCCCGGAGAAGGTAAATACGCCAATGAGAAATTATTAGAATAGACTTTTGCTTCCCAATTTGCTATCTTTTCTGCAAGAAAAGACTCACCTAATCCCTGTGTTAATGCAGTTTTGTGGTAAAGAGACTCGAGCTTAAAATGCTTCTTGAGCATGGGTATGGCTTGTTCTTCCATAATCCCTTGCATTTCATAAGGTACTCCAGGTAAGCTTATATAAATTTTATTGTTTTTTTCAAACCACATTCCTGCAGCGGTGCCATAATCATTTTCTAAAATAATGCAATCAATAGGAAGTTCAGCCTGCTTGTAATTAGATTTAAGCATAGGCCTTTCTCTTTGTGCGAAAAATGCTTCAATTTTACCCAAAGTATGTGGGTCTTGTTTTAAGGCACTACCAAAGTAAGCACTCAAAGTGTACTTTGTAATATCATCTTTTGTTGGCCCCAAACCACCCGTAATAATAATGCAATCCGTATTGGAATTGATATTGTCAAGACTTGCGATTATTTCTTCTTTTTTATCGCTTATAGCAACCGTTCTTAGAATGTCTGCTCCGGCCTTGGATAGTTTTTCACCAAGCCAAGAGGCATTGGTATTAATCGTTTGTCCGATTAGTAATTCATCGCCAATGGAGATAAGCTCTACTTTCATTTTTTTGTGAATTTTGCGATGGATTCAATGTGACCCGTATGCGGAAATTGATCGACCAAGCTATATTTATCCAAAACATATCCTGCATCTAAAAGTGCAGAGGCATCTCGCGCTTGTGTGGAGGGATTACAAGATATATAGACAATGTTTGTGGCACCTAAATCAATAACCTTCAGAAGTGTTTTTGGAGCAATACCAGCACGAGGTGGATCAAGAACTAAGGTGTCTATCTTTCCTTTGTATTTCGGGTTGAATTTTAAAAACTTACCAACATCTGCGGCAAAAAACTGGGTATTTAATATCCCATTACTGATCGCGTTTTTATTAGCATCTTCAATGGCTTCAGGGACAATGTCTACTCCTATAATTGAAACTTTTGAATTTCGTTTTGCCATGAGTTGGGCAATGGTTCCTGTACCACAGAATAAGTCCATAACGACTTTGTCTTCGCGGATGTCTTGCTCGAACACATAGTCTAAAGCTTTGTTATATAGACGTTCAGCGCATTTCGGGTTTGTTTGAAAGAAACTCTCCATTCTCATTTGAAACTTCAACCCAAGTAATTCTTCTTCAATAATATCATCTCCAAAAAGAAGCGTACTTTGTCCGTTTTCAATTTTGGCACGATCTGCTACATTATCGTTAATCGTATGCAAAAGACCCGCAATTCGATTCCCCATTAATTCTTTAATGAAATTGGCAAATGCAAGTAAATCAAAATCCTTCAAGTCTTCAGAGGCAGTTACTAAGTTCACAAGAAGTTGGTTTGAAGCGAATGATTTCCGAACAACTAAATGTCTGAAAAATCCAGTTTTCTTCGGAGGGTGCCATGCCTTTAAATGAGTTCCTTCTAAAAAGCTTCTGACCTCTTTTAATTTATTTTCCCATTCTTGATCAAATAGACCAGATGCCTTGTTTAAGCTTTCTACCTTCCACCATGTTCCTCTGCGCTTAAAACCTAAAGCAAAGGCATCGTCTTTTTCTGAATCAGTCGCTAGACAATGTTCAATGGATGAAAAGCTATATTCCATTTTATTCCTGTAATAGAAATGATCTGGTGCAGAAATAAATTCATCAAAGATGTCGTTGATATTTTGAATACCTGATAGTCTTCTGAAGGTGTCAAGAGTCGATTCTTTTTTGACAAGTTCTTGTTCTTTAATCGGGACATAAATGTAAGGTGCTCCCGATATTTGCTGATATTCATTAATCTGTTCAACTGGAGACCGTTCTATAATATCGAGTAATTTAGCTTCGTAGTGCTTCTTCTTTTTGGCAGAAATGATGACATGAACTTTTTGTCCAGGATAGGTGTTGGGAACGAATACTACTGTTCTCTGGTTATCAGATGTTATTTTGGAAATTCCTTTGCCTCCAAATGCGAAGTCAGTAATTTCTAGATCAATTTTATCTCCTCTTTTAAACATTTTAAATCATTCCGCGGATCACGCCTTTGTCTGAAGCGCCTATGAAATCAAGGATTTCATTTCTTATGGCACTTTCAGGGATGTTTTCTTTTATCGCTTCAATTCCTTTTGAGATATTGCTGTGTTGAATGTATAGTATCCTATACAAATCTTCGATTTCACGAACAGTTTCTTCTGAGAAACCTCTGCGTCTCAGTCCAACAGAGTTAACTCCGGCAAATGTCAAAGGTTCTCGTGCTGCCTTGACATAGGGTGGGATATTTTTACGGATGAGTGAGGCACCACCAATAAAGGTATGTTTACCAATATGGGTGAATTGTTGGGCTGCCACTTTTCCTTCCAAAATCGCATAGTCATCGATTTGTACATGACCGGATAGTCCAGTGTAGCTAGCTAAAATCACGTGATCTCCGATGGTGCAGTCGTGTGCTATGTGAACATAGGTCATAAGGAGACAATGTGATCCTATTTTTGTGGCCATTTTATCGTTCGTCCCACGATGAATGGTTACACATTCCCTAATGACAGTATGGTCACCGATTTCTACAATAGTATATTCACCTCCGAATTTTAAATCTTGAGGAATAACTCCAATTACGGCACCCGGAAAAATTTCGCAATTCTTACCTATCCGGGTTCCGGGGTATAGCACAACATTCGAATGAATTTTAGTTCCTTCTCCAATTATTACATCTTCATGGATATGTGCAAATGGATCGATCGAGACACTTTCTCCAAGTTCTGCTTTTGGGTGAACTGATGCTAATGGGCTAATATTCATTAGGCTTCTTTATCTTTTACGACTTGGGCTAGCATTTCTGCTTCTGCAACAATTTTACCGTTGACATATGCGATACCTGCCATTTCTACAAGTCCACGTCGAATGGCGGACATAAGTTTCAATTCAAAAACAATGGAATCTCCCGGAAGCACTTTTTGTTTGAATTTCACGTTATTTATTTTCATGAAATAAGTGGAGTAGAGGTGAGGGTCTTCCACTTTACTTAATGCAAAAATCCCTCCTACTTGAGCCATGCCTTCAACCTGAAGAACCCCCGGAAAAACAGGGTTTCCTGGAAAATGCCCAGTGAATACAGGTTCATTCATAGTAATGTTCTTCACGCCCCAAATAGAATTTTCGGTGATTTCCATGATTTTATCTACCATGAGAAATGGAAAACGGTGAGGTAACATTTTTTCTATAGCATTGATATCGTATAATGCTTCTTTGGTCAAGTCAAAGGATTTA
>Ga0302114_10001095_pt1 | contig 18301 bp, 24 predicted proteins | sample AG5_Surface_MG_FD_203107 | JGI IMG/M metagenome (GOLD analysis project Ga0302114, IMG submission 203107) | Marine microbial communities from Western Arctic Ocean, Canada - AG5_Surface | ecosystem: Environmental > Aquatic > Marine > Oceanic | place: Canada: Western Arctic Ocean | collected...
ATTTCTTGAGGAAGGTAGTGGGCGGAATAGACGAATATCTCGCGGAGAGACTGACTTGGAATCGAGGAGAGGGAGAGAGGGTCTTCTTTCATAATATGAGCAAGGGAGGAGAGCGTCTGGATGATCTCGTGACGCAGACGGTTCAGAAGTGGAATGTTGGAGTGGATTTTGTTGTGCGGGAGGGAGTGGGAATCGTCGAGCCTGCGCCGAGCAAATAAATGGAGGTGAGGTGGTGTATGTTGGGTTAAAAAAAAGATACAGCGAAATGTATCGCCACCACTCGCCACTCACCAAAAGAGCAGGTTGGAGATGATTTGGATAAGTGGAGACATCTCATTCATGTGGACGTCCGAGCCGTACTTCCGGATTAGTCGGTGAATCGAAAGGGCCATCTCAAACGCAATTGAAATGGGTGTTTTGTTTCCAGTGTTCTCTGCAAGTTTTTCTAAGGCGTCAACCCAGTAAATTCGTATGCTCGGGATGCGCCCACTTCCCCATAATGCCATGCCCAAGGTGAATATTACACCGCGGCAGATCACCAAGTTCTCGGCATTGTTGGTGCTTCTCAGCATTTTGTCGAGAAGGCTCAAAATTGCCCTCATCGCGGTCATGGTGTCGTTGGAAATGATCGTGCGCATGACGAACCATGCCGCTTGGGACTCGATGTTTACTGCGAAGCACAAAGTGGAAATGATTGAATCTAGGAGGGACGGGGGGAGCCCATTACCTTTGGTGGTGTCGTCAAGGAGGTGCAGCACTTCAACGATGAAGTAGTGCCGTGAGGAGTTGGGGGTTATTGCTGAGAAAGTGGCGCGTGGTGGTGTTGTGGAAGCGTGTTCGCTGTCGGTACTCGCGCTGTTGTTGTTGATGTTGTTGTTGTTGTTGTTGTCGCTGTCGTTGACGTTGTCGTTGTCGTTGTCGTTGCGCAATGCGCGGTCGACCAGCTCGATCAAAAGCGATAGCACCCGCAAACCTTCGGGGGTGGCAGAGGGTGACCAGCATGAATTTTGAATTAAGCTGGACAAGGATCGAGAGAGGGATGAGAGCTTGCTCCACGGAGAGCGGCGCCGACGGTTCGGCGACGTTGGAGTATTGGGGGTGGGGGCGTTGCTGTTTCCCACCGAAACTAACAAGGACGTGCCGGAATTGTAAATGTTCGAGTCGGAAGATTGCTGTTCGGGGGTTGGAGAGTGGGATGGAGTTGGAACTGGCGATAGAGTTGTCACCGTTGCCGTTGCCATTTGATGAGATTGAGAACGGTAGGTGACCGTCTCAGCAGCGAGCTTCGACACCCAAGAATAGGCAAACTCGTTGAAAATTAGGGCAATGTCAGCGGCTTGGTGGACCGTTGAATTGGGCTCAAGGAAGAGGATTAAGCTACACTCACGCTGGATCTCGTGGGAGAAGGAAACCAAGTTCTTTGTGTGGAGTTTTATATTTGTTGTGTTGTTGTTGTTGTTGGTATTGAAACTGGAATTGGAAGTGTGGTCAAATTTCGAGAGGGTCATTTGAGGGGGAGGGCAGAGGTTAGAGGAAGCATAGGCGGAAGGGGGAGGGGACGAAAACTGCAAGGATTTCAATTTCGCTGCCTCAGCCTTTGCGGTCGCATTTGCTTTTTCGTCGAGCATTATTGCAAAGCGACCAGCCTTGTCTAAAAACTTGTAAATCTGTCGTTTCAACTTGTTGTTTGCTGAGTCCTTGTCCGAACCTTCGGGTGCGGAAGGGGGGAGGGATATGACGCGTCTAGAAATGGAGACGAGACACTTGAGTATCGTGACGATGAGGTGCGAGAGCTGGGGGTCAGCTGCAGCTGAGGAGTCGGAGGATTGGGAATGAACGAGGAGGTTGCTTTTGCCGGAGAGACTGCCACGGCGAGCTGCTGTGGGGCTTGGAGGGAGAGGGGGGATGGGACCGGCGGCATCGGAAACGGTGAATCCGAGGTTTCCGGCAGAGAGGAGCTTCGATTTTAGGTTTGGCAGGGTGGACTCAAGGGAGAGGACGGCCATTGCCAAATCCACGTAATTGATAAGTGGAGGAGAGGGGGGGGAGGAGGAGGAGGAGGAGGAGGAAGAGGAGGAAGAATGAGAGGGAGAAGGAGAGGTGGGGGAACTTAGTGGATGTAGCGGTTGGTCAAGGGTGGCCTGGAGATTTTTTATCTCGCGGATTACATGCTGATGCTGAGGGTGAGAAGACGAAGAGGCACCTCCAGCTTTAAGGAGGGCTCGGGAGATCGACTGAACGCTGGCAGAGTTGCTAGTCATTTGAATGCAGAGGAAAAATTACTTCATGAAGTGCAATCTATGCGATGCTATTATTATGTTGTGTGTGTTATTATGTATGTGTGTGTAAAAAATGTTTGTTTTCAGATGTTTTTGTTTTGTTTTTTTCTTCACAACTTTCAACTTTTGTCGACAAAGATACTGGTAGACTGACACAACACAACAAAATGACCAAATGCCCCCCAGCAACATTGACATCGTGGACTGCCATTGTGGCATTAGGCTTAGCGGGCGGAGCCATTGCATCACATCTTTTGCAGCGAAGAAAAAGTCTCATAATACATAGAGGGGTATCCGCTCGCGCGGCGCAATCGACTGTTCACAATGGAACGGTGTACTTGTCTGGCCAGGTTGGAACAATCGACGACGCTGACGGAACTCTCAAGGGTGACATCACCGAGCAAACAGAGCAAGCACTGGCAAAAATAGATATGCTTCTTTTTGAAGCAGGATCTTCAAGGTCGAAAATTTTAAGCACGCAAATTTGGGTAAAGGACGTTTCAACGCACTTTGGCCCCATGAACGTGGTGTGGAACGACTGGGTTGGGGGTATAGGTGACAAGAAAGGGGTTCGCGCTTGTGTTGAATCCGCAATGGCGCGGCCAAGCATTCTCGTTGAGGTGCAAGTAATTGCAGCGCTATAGAAAACAGATTTTTTCTAATTTATTTTTTCCTTGGCGGGGGTCGAGGTGGAGTATATGGAGCCTTGGTGCCCACTGACTTGAATTTGTTGGTATTGTACAAGTTTGTTGCTGGTACCGAACTTCCCCTCTTGCTCTGCTTTTTCTTCATTTTCATCTCGACCCCCCCCCCGGGCCTCTGGGAAGCGCGCCGATATTGCGAGCTTTTCATTCCCGCCGGTCTCTTGTTCCTATTATCACGGCTGTTTCTACTATTGTTACTATTCTTGCATTTGCGGCAGCAGACCACAAGGAAACTCAGCAGCACGAGCAGAATTCCCCCGCTTGCCAGACCTGCCTCGAGTTGATTGTTCTTGGCCCACTTCTCTCCCTCTTGTAGCAAATTTTTGCTTGTTTCTGGGTTCGTATTATGGTTCGTATTATCGTTTTCGTTGTCGTTTTCGGTTCCGGGGTCAATTGGGGTGTGAGTTGGAGCGTTCGAGGGAGCGCTAGAGGGAGCCTTCGAGGGAGCGCTAGAGGGAGCCTTCGTTTCTCCGGCTCCGCCGCCTCCACCTCCACCTCCACCTCCACCTCCACCTCCACCTCCACCTCCACCTCCACCTCCATCCCCATCTCCATCTCCATCCCCACCAGACCCAACCTGACCTAACACCGGACAGACAAACACATCACAATCACACGTCCCCGGAGAGGGGCAATCGAAAGTTTGCGTTCCGTCGAATAACCGTTCCGCAGCCCTGTACCCCTCAAGGTCGTATCCCTGCAGCTCCGTCCTTGTGTTGATGTTGTTGTGTATTCCATCACCGCTTGAAGGTCGTCCAATTTGGTTAACGTTGAAGTAGGACTGCACGAGCTCGCTCCAATACTCACGATAGTTCGTCGCGCCGTACGTGTTCTGCCACAAATTAGCCGCCATGGCGGCATTGTACAGGCTCACCGTCTTGTCGTGCAGATCTTCGTGTGGGCCCTCCAAAAATCGATCGGTGTGGAGGGAGTGGCCGCTCAAAGAGTGAACTACCTCGTGGAGGCAAATATTTTCTCCCTCGTACGGGTCGCTGCCCGCGTTGTCGTACCACCCGTAGCAGAGGAGGTTTTCTTCGGCTTTACAGGATATTAGTAATTGTTTACTGGTAAAATAAAACAATTTTGTTGGTACGTACCGCAGGACACGACCGGGGTTGAGCTTGTCGCGCCTAAACCGCGAGCCCAGTCCAGTGAGGTCCATGGCGCGTACTCGGGAATGTCTGTTGTTGTCTCGTCCACCCCCAAGACGGCCAGATGAACATTCTCATTGTACAAAATGTTGAGGAGATCGGGGCGCTTCACCGAAAGCTTCACGAGAGTGAGTGCTGCTTGTAGCAAAGCAGGATCTGATACCTCAGCAGATGAAGCCACTTTGATGCTGTTCATGCCGTCGACATTGCTGATTAAGATTTGCTTTTTATAGAAAGTGTTGAGGTTCTTTCCGGAGTCAGAAGAGGCGGGGGTGGAAACTGACCAGCAGCAAGATCCACAAGAATGGTTTGGATCACTCGAGATCGGAAGCTGCCTATGATTGACATTTTCTCCATTTCCATTGTTTTCATTGTTGTTTCGGGGCTTGTAGGGAGGATTGGGATTGGGATGCTCCATCAAGAGAAAACAATTTCACGAACAGAAATTTGAATTTTGATTGTGAAGTCTAGGAGGCTATGATGCCTTCCTGAATTGATCTTTTTTTAAGCACTTATGCTATGCTATGCTATGTAGAATAAGTGAATAAGTGTTTAAAAAAACAAGGTTTTTTTTTTTTCAAGTTCAAATTTCTCTTTTATAAATCATTTCAGCACCTTAGGGGGAAAACTTGTCGTTCCAGTAACAAACCGTCTCTTTTCGTCTACACCAGTTGTGCTGCACCTAGACGTTACGTTTTCTATAAATTTCAAATATCTCTTATTGTTCATAACGAGTCCTCCGTTAATATCATCTCATGTTTGAATTCTTCTTGAAGTTTTGGTTGTTGTTGGTTGTACAACTTCCTTCGACAATTGCCCTCTCAAAATCGAGTGGCTTTGCCAGCCTTGCCCCAAAAGAGGAGTATCTACGCCAATGTACTTTAGGCAACCTTGACTGGTTCCAAAAGAATTACCCAAATATGATAGAGCCATTTGTGGTGAACAAACTCACGGCCAATGGTGAAAGCTGTGCTCATTTGCTGGCCAAGTCGGGCTCGAAAGACACAATGGAGGTGACAAGATACTTTTTGAAGTCGGGGGGTAGAGCCAACAGTGTTACAAACGTACCCAACGGAGCCAACCCAACAGCTTTGGCAATCAATGTAATGCGCAACAACTATGATGTTGTCGAACTAATGCTCGAGGGGTCGGTAAAAACTGACGTTAAGTTCCGCAACGAGAACAACAACGAAGTGACGGTGATGGATTTAGCCTTTCAGGTGAGCGAGCGAAGCGAGCGAGCCTTGTGACAAAGAATGTTTTTTTTGCTCCTTGCGAAATTGCTCACATGAACCAACATCCACTACTGAAATAACCTACTCAACTCAATTGTGCTTCGTTAAAATGCGCGCTTCATCTGTGCTTATTATAAACGCACCTCGCTTCCAGAGGGCGGCGGGAAAGCCCAAGGAAAGTCCTGAATACATGATGCTTGCTCTGCTGGATCAATACGATGCAGTGGCGATGTCTGGACAAAAGTTTGTCAGGCCTGTTGTTGCGGTGCCATTACCGGTACCAGTTCCCGTGCAAGTGCCAGTGCCTGAACCAGTTGTTTTGGTTGCAGAGCCGCTTGTCGATGAAGTTGAAAAAACTGTTGATGAGAAAATTGAAATGTAGAAAAAATCTTTTTTTTCCTGTTTAATTTGTAGGCGCGAAAAGGCTCAGAGCCTCCCTCCCTCACCCACCCCACCACATTCGGACGGGGTCTTTTTTTAACTGATCGATTGGTTTGGGTTTTTTGGTCGCAATCACAAATCAATTTAGCCTCCTCCTTCAATCTCCTCGAAGTCAAACGAATCCAACTCCTTCACGTTCTTGTCGGTCCTTCCCTTCACGAATTTCCTAACCTGCACCATCTCCCCCGCTTTCAGTAACCGCCTGTGTTTTTCTTTGGCATCCACCCCCGCAGTTCTTGCGTTTGCTTCCTCTAACCGCTGCTTCTTCTCCAGGTTCTTCTGCCTTTGAAGGTCCCTCAAAAACTTTCCAATTTCCTTCCACCCGTTCTTCAGCGCAACTTCTTGCGGCGTGAAGCTGAAAGCATAGCTGATGGTCAAATCCGCGCCCAGCCCGGCCAGGTATTTAACGCACTCAAGGTGGCCGTTGACTGCGGCTAAATACAGCCCAGTTCTGTTCTGCGCATCGAAGGAGTCGATTTCGACTCCCATCACCCCCACCAAGTACTCCACCACCTTGAAGTGCCCCTTCCAACAGGCCGCGTGCAAAGGTCTCGTATTCTTCTTGTCTGGAAATTCGCAGTCCTCCAGCCCCAGTTTCCCCCTCTCGACGATCACCTTGACAATGTCGAAACACCCTCTCCCGCACGCAATCTTGAGCGCCGTGTCCCCCTTCTCGTTGACCGCCCTGTAATCAATTTTCTTCCGAAAGGTTTGCGTCACTAGGAACTTTGCAATTTCAAAGTGTTCGTTGTCGCACGCGTGGTGCAGTACAGTGTTCCGTTTGCAGTCAACGGTGGGAACCATGTTCGGGACGCGTTGGGTTTTGAGCAAAATTTTCACCACGTCCAGGTGACCCTCGATCGTTGCGTCGTGCAGCGCGTTCTTCTCATCCATGTCGGTTGTGTCGAACTTGCACTGGTGTGCAATGAGATGAGTAGATGAGTAGATGAGTAGATGAGTAGAATGATGGGATGGCAGAAAAATCTCACCTCCTCGCGATCAATCAGAAACTCGATAATTTCCATCCGGCCATTTGCACACGCAATCTGAAAGGCCGACGGACGGTAGATGACCGATCTCTTTGTTCTCGAGTACTGAGGCGCATTCGGGGCGCCCAGTGGAACTCGACAATCCAAATTAACATTCGACTTTTGGTAGTCCTCGTTCCCAACTAGCTCCCTTACTGCTTCCAAGTCCCCATCCTCACACGCATCAAGTAGCTCCTCTTCCATGTCACCGACGTTCCCCGCTTTGGTGCCGTATATTCCATCCCACCAAGGGGGATCGGGGTTATTGGAGTCCTCGCTGTCTGAAATTTCGTGAGTTTCCAGATTTGAAAAGGCTGCAAGAAAGGAGGAGGGGTTGAGGGCTTCGATGGAGGAGTTGTATTGGGACGAATCAGGACTTCCCGGGGATCCGGGGTTCCGCCCCGGAGAGCTAAGCAAGGTCAAAGCCATAACTTAAAATGAGTAACGATGGAAATTTACAAAAAAAAAAACACTGCAATACATTGTCACTTACTCTTGTGCCTCCCCAACTTTTTTATAAAAACCCAGGGTACACAAACGCAAGCACGTGTGCAGTTCATACTAGAAATATAATAAATTAGTTGCATACTACCTGGTTCTAATCAAGAACTACTTCGCCAGTTTGGAATATGGATCCAACACCTGCAACATCCACCCCCGACTATTTCTGGATCCCCGACCACGCTCAAGTCTTCATCCCTGGGACAATAGTTGATGGGTCTCCTACATCCTCAGAGTTCGTGTCTGTACTCGCTTGCACAAAAACAACAACAATAACGAGCCGCGGTCACAAAAAAATAACATTCCATCCCCCATCTTCTTCCTCTTCCTCCTCCTTCTCTCCACTCCCAATAACCATCCCAATCATCTCCCTCGGCCCCCGAATCCCCTTCCTCTCCCACCTCTCCGTCCTCCCCTCAGACATGGTCCTCCTGGACTCGATAACTCCCTCCTCGATCCTCCACACGGTCCGCTCCCGCTACCTCCTCAACCGGAAGATCTACACGAACATCGGGGACATTCTCGTCGCCGTGAACCCGTTCGAGAACTGCGCGGAACTGTACGGGGAGGGGAGGAGGGCGGGGCTGATGAGGAGGATCCGAGAGGGGACCTTTGACCTACACCAGGAGGAGGACCTCCACCAGGAGGAGGAGGAAGAAAACGAAATTAAAATTTTTAACGAGAACAGCGAAAACGATAACGACGGCTCCTCGAGCGACCCTCACGTGTACAACATTGCCGCCCGGGCCCTGTGTGCCTTCGTGTCCACCCACAAGCGGCAGGCAATCGTAATTTCCGGCGAGTCGGGCGCGGGAAAAACCGAGTCTACCAAGCACTGCCTCAAGTTCTTCAGCGACATTGTAGGAGGCAGCACAGCAGCAACAACAACAACAACAACAACAACTGAGGCGACAATCGAAGAGAAGATCGTTCGGGCGAACCCAATCCTGGAAGCGTTCGGAAACGCAATGACGGTTCGGAACAACAATTCGAGCCGGTTCGGAAAATGGATGAAGCTCAATTTCGATTTTGCCGCCACTACTACATCCACCGGCGCCGGCGGGGCGAACATCCCGCCGATGGTGGGGTGCCACACCGACCATTTTTTGCTTGAGAAGAGTCGGCTCATTAGCCATTCGAGCGGGGAGAGGAGCTTTCACGTATTCTACCAGCTTCTTCGGGGAGAGGCCCCTGACCTTCTCAGTGAGGAGTATGGCCTCGACCCAAAGCCTGAGTCGTACAGTTATCTCGTTTCCGCTTTGGCAGAAGCAGAGGCAGACAATGACCACACCAACTCTCCCCCCTCTTATGATGAATCGATGGCGGACAATACCATGGCAGACTTGGGGGACCGGGAAGGATTTAAGGAGCTCACCGACGCGTTTGACGCGTTGAGGATACCGTACGCCGAGATAATGGGCATTCTGGGAGGTGAGCGAGCGAGCCGCGATGAAGACGAGCATACTCGCGATGAATAACGCGAAATGGCTACAGACATAATGGCTACATCCACTACTAAACTAACATTATTCCACTCAATTCTTTTGACTTGCTTCATTCGTTTTGCTCTTTGCTTCATTAAAAATGCGCCTCGCTTCGCTCGGCGCAGGAATTTTGCACCTCGGAAACGTCACCTTCTCCAATGTTGGTGATGCTCAACAGGGCCTCACCTCTCCCCAGTCTCTCAATAGCTGCGCGAAGCTTCTCGGCGTTAGCCCCGACTCGCTCCTGCTCAAGCTGACGACGCTGACGAGGTCGGTTAGGGGGGAGGAGATTGTGAGTCCGCTGCAGATGAACCAGGCCACTACGAACAGGGACGCTCTTGCGAAGCACCTTTACAGCCGGTTGTTCGACTGGCTGATGAGGAAGGTTAACGAGAGCATGGGGGGCAGCAGCAACAGCAACAGCAACAAAAACAAAAACAAAAACGAGAACGACCCAAACGAAACATTCATTGGGGTGCTGGATATCTTTGGCTTCGAGATTTTCGAGACGAACAGGTTCGAGCAGCTGTGCATAAACTTGGCGAACGAGAAGCTGCAGAAGGTGAGCGAGCGAAGCGAGCGAGCCTTGTGACAGAAAGAGTGCGAGCGACTAATCCACTCTTGCTCTCTTGCTTCATTAAAAATGCGCCTCGCTTCATTTTGCTCGGCGCAGCACTTCATCTCCCACGTCATCTCGAGGGAGGAGCGCCTCTACACCGCAGAGCTTCCGACCTATAAGCCCATCTCGTTTCCGTCGAACGGTCCCGTCCTTGCGCTGATTGAGGGGACGCCCGTGGGGCTGTTTCCGCTCCTCGAGGAGCAGATCTTGCTGCCAAAGGGGACGGACGAGCGGTTCTTGTCCGAGGCGACGAAGAGGCACAGCCACATTAAGGCGGCCTCGGCCTCGGCCTCGGCCTCGGAGTCCGACGACGTAGTTTTCTCGAAAACTGTGAAAATGCCCAAGGCGGCGTTCCAAATAATGCACTACGCGGGGAGCGTCATTTACGATACGAGAGGTGAGCGAGCGAAGCGAGCGAGCCTTGTGAAAGAAGAGTGTGAAGCTCCTTGCGAAATTGCTATACACGACGGCTACATTTATTATGAACTTACCTAGAAAAAATTCTTGTGCTCGCTCGTTTCATCTATGCTTAATATAAACGCGCCTCGCTTCGCTCGGCGCAGGTTGGCTAGAGACTAACAAGGATTACCTGAGCCCGGCACTCATCGAGCTCATGGAAAAAAGTAAGGTTGACATTGTTGGACGCGGCTTGTTTCCCGCCACCAAACAAAACGCAGCCTCAAAAGGTGAGTTGAGCGAAGCGAGCGAGCCTTGAGGAAGACGAGATTACTCGCGATGGATCTCGCGAAATGGAAGCAGACACACAAAATTGGCTTACATCCACTTCTGAACTAACATTATTCCACTCAATTCGTTTGCTTGCTCGCCTCCCCCTTGCTTCATTAAAAATGTGCCTCGCTTCGCTCGGCGCAGCAAAACCCAGCAAAAAACAATCAACCTCCTCTACCTTCACCGCCCAGTTAACAACCCTAACCGAGCAGCTGGAGTCCTCCTCGCCCCACTTTATCAGGTGCATCAAACCCAACTCCACGAAATCCCCCTTTTCCCTGCAGTCCGCCCTCACCCTCGAGCAACTGTCCTACTCTGGGATCCTCTCCGTCTGCAAGATCAAGAAGAGGGGTTGGAGTTTCAGGCCAAAGTATGAGGAATTTGTAGGGCGGTTCTGGTGCCTCGTGGGCAACATTAACCGAATTTTTAAGCAGGGGAAAGTTGCGGAGGTGAGCGAGCGAAGCGAGCGAGCCTTGACGAAGACGAGAATACTCGCGATGAATCGCGCGAAATGGCTACAGACATAATGGCTACATCCACTACTGACTGCATTATTCCACTCAATTCTTTTGACTCGCTTCATTCTTTTCGCTCTTTGCTTCATTAAAAATGCGCACAATCTCGCTTCGCTCGGCGCAGGATGACTGGAACGGCAAGGCAATTCTGCTCGTAGAAGGGCTGCAGAAAATTTATGGCGAGGGGGCCAACTCCATCTTCGGCAAGTTCGAGTTCGGCCGGACCAGAATATTCTACAGGGCGGAGCAGCACGAAGCTCTGGAGAAGTCCCGCCTCTCGAGCAGGTTTCACGCCACGATTAAGCTCCAGAAAGTTTCCCGGGGTAATCTGGGCAGAAGCAGGTTCAAGGTGCTGAGCGGTGCGAGGAAGGCGCTGCGAACGGCGATCAAGCTTCGAAAGCTTATTCCGGTCGAGAACGCCATCAGTATCGGGGACGGGGAGGGGGTGAAGCTTCGGTGCGTTGAGTTCTTTCAGGCGAAGTTTCTGCTGGAAAAGTTGGTCAGGGAGGAGAGGTGAGTGAGCCTGAAAAATATCCACTCTACAGGGGTGGGGGGTATTTCCCCATAACTGAAACTCACCCAACCCTCACTTGCTCAGAATCCGCACCGACGCGAAGCAGATGTGCGGGATTTTCAAGGGGAAGGAAAACATAATCGACGCGGTTATTTTCGAGGCGAACATGAAGGCGTGCGCGGAGCTGGGGTTAAGGGAGTGGGAAGGGATGGAGCTGGACCCGCAGTTACTAGAGCTGCAAGAATTGATACCAGAGTTGGAACCTCTCTCCGTCGCCGAGCTAAGGCTCCGCGCGGCAACGGTAAAATTCAACCGAAAGGCGATCGAGCGGGAGCTCAACAACGTCGCCAAAGTTGTAGCCGACGGTGGGCGGGCATTTTGCATTCTGAGTGTTGAAAATGCAGAGAAGGCTCTCGCTGACATTCAGAGGGAGGAAAATAGGCTCAAGAAAGTGAGTCGAGTCGACACGCATCCATCGAGAAGCAGACGACATTCTAACTCAATTCATCGCAGCTTACACTTGCGCTTACCAAGTGGCAGATTCCGACGGCGGCAGGAGTAATTCTCGATTCGGAGAAAGAAAAGGCGAGGAAAATGCTCATTCTCTTGCAGGAGGAGATATTTAACTGGGGGACCCACCAACCGCCAAAAACCGGAACCAGCTCCAAATCCTCCACCACCTCCACGCCCTCCTCAGCTTCAGCTTCTTCCACAACGAAAGCGCTGCAACAACTCAAGAATGCGCAACAGCGGCAAAAACAACGAGCAAAGTCGTTCGATTTTGTGGAGGAGCTCGGAAACCTTCGCAACGACGTGGATTCGATGCTGACAGTAAGGCGCAGCAGGAACGCTTCGGTCGAGGATGCACAGCTCGCTGACATGATTTCTGCTTCTTCCCCCGAAGGTGATTTTCACATCAGTCCGCTGCTCAGGGATATTAGGTACGTGAGCAAGACGACGAGCGATGGGAACCTGGACTCAAAAGCGAAGAATTTGCCAAGGACGAGCATAGGCTTGAGAACGCTGCAGAGCGCTATAGTTATGTACGAGGTTAGGTCGTTGGTGTTGAGCGAGGACTTTGACGAGCTGCAGAATATATTTGATGATTTGTTTCTCGTCGGAGGCAATGGCAATGATAACGACGATGACAATGATGACAATGACAACGAAAATACCAGTACGCGAACCAATTCCATCACCACATCGACTTTCGAGCCATATCACACGATTAAGGACGAACTGAAACAAGTGCGTGTCTTCATGGCAACGAAAAAATACGTGCCGCTGCTGAACGAGTTAATGGCCCCGTCCGCCGACTGCGCCGGGCCAGTCGGCGAAATGGACCCGCGCAGCTTGATAGTTGACGAACTTGGCGAGCTACTATCGGAAGCAAAACACAATTTGTGCAATTTAGATGGCGGAGAGGGCGAGGAGGTCGTTAAGGAGGCTGAATATTTGTTTGAAGTGAGGGCGCTTTGGAGGAACGAGGAGTGGCTGAAACTGGTGAATTTGACGTCAAAGTCAATCACGCGGACAAGGGGTGAGATCTTGTGGGCGAGCGTGGAGGCTAGCGACCAGCTGTTCCAGTCCGAGCTGAACAAGGCTTTGGAGATTGGCAAGTTGAGGGGGGACAATCACACAGCAACCAAAACCATTTTAAAATCAGATTCTGGTCTGCATGGAAAACTCCAAGTTGATACGGGAATTGTCGTAGCGTACGAGCACGTGGCAGCGCTGTTGAAATTCAGCAAGAATGGGTTCGTCCCGTTTTCAATCAGCGAGGTCCTGGATGAGGACTATTTGGTAATGAACATGGAAATGGACGCCCAGGACGACGAAGACGAGGATGAGAATACCGACATTAAAGAGCTGAAAAATATTCACAACCGGCAGTCGAAGCAGACCAAACAGCTCATCGATACGGCGCTCTTCACCATTGAATTGAGGAAGTACCAAGAGCTCGAGGACTGGGAGGCCGTGAAGTTGTTCTGCGACGGGAAGGACGAATTGACTGTGGCGGGCAACAAGAAGGACGCAAACCACGGCGTGAAGACGAAAGTCGCAAAAGATTGTGAAGACCTCCGCGCCATGCTGGCGGATAGCGGTCTTAGGCCTAAAACAGCAGCAGCACCGGCATCGCCATCGTCATCGTCATCGTCATCGTCATCGACAAAAGAGCAAAAATACCCGCTCGCAGACTTCGACATCTTGGAAGCCCACAGCGCCAAGAATCATGCCTGCAAGAAAATCCTCCAAACAATTCTGGTTCCGGCCTTATCCACAGGCGGCCCTACCGGCAGCGTTGGAAACATCGATTGCTCTAACATCGAAACCAAGGAGCTTAAAAAGGCTATCAAGGCGAGTAAACTGGTGTCGATTGAGGGGGGCGAACAGGGTGGCAAGATTATAGATTACGCCGAGGCAATTTGCGAATGGAGGCACCTGATGAAAACTTGCAAGGGCAATTTCAGCAACGTTTGGAAAATTCACAGGGAAAAAATGGATAATTTGACCATTCCGTTGAGGGACGAGTTGGAGCTTTTGGAGGAGGAGGATCCTGAACTTTTTCGAGATATAGCAAACGACGAGGAACCATCCATCAGCTCGCCGTTTGTGTACAACGAAATCAAGCTTGTCGTGGAGCAGTGCAAGTACATGAAAGCATTGTCCGATATCCCCGAAGCTCTAAGCGTTGGGATGGCTGGCGGGGAGGTTGGAGAAACAATTTTCGAGGAAATCGACGAATTCGCAATCATCAGCGTGTTGGAAAATTTGAAGGTGAGCCGCTTACTACCTTGGGAAAAAACAAAATAAAATTTATATGTAATATTGCGAAACAAACTAACTGGCTTTTCTCTCGGCGCAGATGAATAACTTTTCAGCTGAGGTACTTAAGCTTCCCGAGTTGAGCATCTTGCTCGAAATTGCAAATACTGTGGGAACACTGAGAGGCTTGCTGCGAGAGGGGAGCTGGGAGAAGTGCTACGACACTGTGAAGAAAGCTCAGAAATTTGCCCTCCCCGATATTTTGTTAACAACTAGAGGCGAGCTGGAGCACGCGGAGGTGAGTGAGCGCGAAATATATCGCGAGCAATATGTAAACTAACCCAATCGGCGCAGAGTGAGTGTGCTCTGCAGATTATCACGAGAGAGTACAACGAAGTGCTGCCCAATAAGAACGTCGACTACGGAAACAAGAACATGGGCGAAATTGACTTTGAGAGCGAAAGCGTGCTGAAGTTAGACGAGCTCAACGAAACAATTGGGAACTGTAAACATTATTTTGGAAGTGTAAACGAAACGGGCAAGAAACTTATGGGTGAAATGAAACTCGTCCAAAGCCTCCGAACGCTCCAACTCGAAGAAAAAACTCACCACGGTACCCGAATCTTCCTGCCGATGGACGAGCTCTTGGAAAGTTTGAATTTGGACGAGCTGAGTGAGGCGATCAAGCCCGAGTTCCTTTACGCAAAGTTCGAAGTTGAGGAGAAACACAGTGTTATCGAGCTTGGAAGCAAGATGAAAATTGGGGGAATTGCGGGGCAGCCGGGAGAGCTGGATTTGGCAAAGTGTGAGCGAGCGAGCGAGCGAGCCTTGTGGATTCTGAATTCACACACTAACATCACATTACACAATTTGCAGGTTCGTTCGAACATTTAGAAGCTCCAATGAAGAAAGTTAACCAACTCATGAAACAGAGTGAAAGATCCTTAGTCTACTTGAAGATTGCCCAAATTATTGTGGATGTGAGACGCGCCATTTTGAACATTGTCGCAAACGAACTTACTTCTTTTTCCGAGTCCAACTTCGAACTGGTCAGGGCGGCTGAGCGGTCGTTTCAAGAGCTTTCCGACGACGCAGAGAGTAATTACGGCGCCAAAACCTATGAGGCGGGAACCGTTGATGCCTTGAGGATGGCCGACGAGGAGGAGGAGGAGGAGGGGGAAAAGGGAGGAAAAAAACGAAAACATCACTTTCCAAAATGGTTGGCTGATGCCTTGACCTATGAAGTTAGCAAGGTGAGTGGGGTGGTGGGGTAGTGGGATGGTGGGGTGGTGGGGTGGTGAAGAGGTGGGGAATACAGCGAGGCGAGGCGGCAACACAAACTCATCTCATCTCATCTCATCTCAACATCGACGTAGGCGCTCGCTCACGTGAATTTGCTGGAGATCAGCGAGCAGGTTTACAGCCACGCGCTGGGCCACATGATTCCATACGAGGCTCATTTGGAGGAAAAAACATCCGACTCAGAAACACGAACAACACTGAAAAATGAAATTTTCTACGACCAGCATTTCATTGGCGAGGACGGGTTGTTTGACTTAAACCTCACTTCACTGTCGAGCTCCAACGACGAGTTCATGATGCAGCTGAACGCAGGCGAAGAGCTTGTGTCCGCGTCAAAACCCGCTCTTTTCTTCAAGAACTTGATTGACATTGGAAATCAAATTTGCGCTTTACGACAGGCGCTGCTCGTCTTCGACTACGACGCAGCCTACAGCATCTGCAAGAGAGAATTTCTGAACAAGCGGTCTTACGCCGGGGGGAGGCAGGCGGAGCTGTGGGACGTCTACGAACGCGAGAGATTAATCGGCTTGCACGAGGTCGACAACAAGAAAATTATTGAGAGCTTGGAGGATGCGTTGGAAACTGGCGGGGTTAAGAGGATCAACGGCAGAACTGCGTTTGACGACATTCAAACCGACAAGCTAATTGAAGGTGAGCGAGAGAAGGAGAAGGAGCGCGAGAGTGAGAGAAATAGTGAACTAAATCCCAATCCCCCCTTTTTTTAGTTTTGCACCAACCACGGTCAAATATCCAAACAAGAACGCAGTTGGCCAAGAACATGCTAACCACCGCGCACAACATCCTGAGGATTAGGGTGGCGCTGAAGAAATCGCACAGGGACTGGAAGGAGGTCCTCGACGCGCTGGAAATTCTGGGCGAGGAGGACGATGCGCCTTACAATGACTTTGAACCGTCGAAGGAGGAGATCTTGCTCGTCAGGGAAGAAGTCGACAATGTTCAGCAGAAGAACCATCTGATCAAGGCGCTTGGGAGTGATTGGGACAAAACTTCGGAGGTCGGCGACATGAAGCACTACAGGATAAAAATTGACGATTTGGTCAAGGCAACCAAAAAGGTTGAGAGCATGCGGGGAGCGAGTTCTGTCGTGTACGAGCTCCAGTCCGTGGCTCTGGTCATTATCGAGCTCAGGAAGAATTTGCGCAAGGTGCTAACATTGGAGGAGAAGGAGGACAGTGCTGGTGGGGGTGGGAACGAACCGGAGACCGATGACATCACTGAAACAAGGAACGGGCTGTGGCGACTGGTTAAAAAGAATTTGGGGGATCTGGACGAGGCAGGAAAAGCTACTTCTGAGGCTACTTCTTCGGAGAGCGAAGGCGAGGTCGAGGGAACGGGGGGTCTTAAAGTTTCAGTCGAGAATGAGGGTTTGAAGGCGGCCGGAAACGAAATTAAGAAGGTCCGGAGAGAGGTGCAGCTGCACGACTGCTGCAACAAAATTGTGGACATGCTGAAGGAAGGCAGGAAGCTCCACAGCCTCGGCATGGTCGAGGAGAAGGGGGTGTCAATTCTTGAGGTGCCCATCAACAGGTGAGCGAGCGAGCGAGCGAGCGAACGAACGAAGTGGCTACAGCCGTAAAGGCTACTTTCCACTACTGAACTAAACTAACATACGCGCAGGTTGGAAGCTTGCATCGAGGAGGCCGTGAGCAAGCAGTTCAACGTGAAGAAGCTGAACAGCTTGATCGACATCGCAAACGTCGTTCTGAAGATCAGGCGGCAGCTGTACACCGAAAAGTTCATCGAGGTCGAGAAGACGAGCGACCTGCTCGTGAGCGGGGGGGACGACCTGAACATGAACAAGGTTGCGCTGGCAGAGATCGAGTTTAGCATTTTGGAGGTGAGGAGATATATATATATATTTAGAGACAAAAGCGAGCCTTGCGGAGTGGAACGAAACACTAACAAAAAAATTCCACTGCCTGGCACCACCAGGCTCACAACCAAAGTGTGCTGATGAGCTTTGAGCACTGCCTGGGGGAGGGGGGCGCCGTTGGGAAGGTGGGACAGCTGGATTACAGGGGCATCAAGCTGAGTGGGTTTGAGCTTGCTTTCAACATGGCCGATGACAAAATGAAGAACAGCAAGTACCAACTTCGGGTCGGGATCAGCAAAATTGTTGGCTGGGGGCGAATGATTTTAGCGCTTCGGGAGGCGCAGAAAAAGGCCGACATGGAGGAGGTTGACTACTGCATAAGCAAAATGATCAAGAGGAACCAGAAGGACAAGGAGGTGTGGAAGTTGAGCAGCAAGAGCTTGTCGAGCGAGTCCCTCGTGCCGCTAATTTGCAGGGCCGAGTACGAGCTGAACATGAAGGACGGGATTTACAGGAGGCTGAAAAGCGTCATCGAGCAGAACATTAAGAACGGGGCAGCGAGGGAAGAGACGCGGCTGACCAACTGGTGCGTCATGCCCGAGCATTTGGAGATGACCAAGAAGCTAGAGGCGATCGCCAAGAAAACGGCCAGCGAGCTTCCAAGTAGGACCCGAGCTGCTGCCGCACAGCAGCAGCAGCAGCAGCAGCAGCAGGCGAGAGGAAGAGCGACAATGCCGAGGAGAGGGGGGGGGGTAGCGAAGTAGTTCTATCAGCAAGTGGCGGTGGCGGTGGCGGTGGCGGTGGCGGTGGCTTAGGCGGTGGCTTAGGCGGTGGCTTAGGCGTCTCCACTCCCGCTTCCACCAAAACTCTCGTCTGCCCCTTCTGCAGCGTTCGGACCCTCGGAACCCTGGTAACTTCCTGCATCTCGTTCTCCGGTCTTTCGCTCCATTCCGCGGATCCCGCCGGCAGCCCCTCCGCCTACAGCTCCCTGTCCGACCTCGGCCGGCACTTCTCGATGGCCCGGTGCGTGGGCAGGCTGAGGAGGGCGCAGGCGGAGCGGAGCAAGGAGTGGCCGGAGGGGAACTTTGAGGAGATTAGGAGGTGCCTGGAGGAGGAGCGGGAGGGGGAGGGGGAAGGGAAGGCGGGGGGGGGGGCGGGGGGAAGGCAACCAAAGGGACGGTTTCCCCTTGATGAAGCGA
>Ga0302114_10001100_pt1 | contig 18262 bp, 11 predicted proteins | sample AG5_Surface_MG_FD_203107 | JGI IMG/M metagenome (GOLD analysis project Ga0302114, IMG submission 203107) | Marine microbial communities from Western Arctic Ocean, Canada - AG5_Surface | ecosystem: Environmental > Aquatic > Marine > Oceanic | place: Canada: Western Arctic Ocean | collected...
CCGGGCGGGGGTTTGTTCGGCTCGCGGGCGGCTTTTACGTACCAGGAGTCGGTCAAAGTCACCGGGGTTACGCCCCGGTCAGGGGTCACGGGCGGCCGAACCCCCGTGTTCATCACCGGCGCCGGGTTCGTCAACGCAACGTCGCTTTCATGCAGACTGGGTAAGGGCCTTTCCCAATCATCACATTCCGCCTCTGCGATTGCCCATACTCGTACCAGAAAGGACTATTACGACTAGAAGGGCGCATTCCCTCGGACTGTTACCCTGACTGTTTACGTAATACCAATCCCTCATGCACATGGCCGAGAGACTGACACTTTCTTGTTAATCGTATCAGGCCGGGAAATAGTCCCCGCCACCTACCTCTCCCCGTTCACCCTGCTGTGCGTCGCCCCGGAGCAGCCCACCGGTGCTGGGACGGTGTTCATCGAAGTCTCGAACAACGCGAAGGACTGGACGTCGCAACGCACGCTTTTCCACTTCGCGCCGTGCCCCGCCGGGTACTACTGCCCGGAAGGCGAACCCCTGCCGTGCCCCCGGGGCGCGTTCTGCGGAGGTGGCAGCGGCGGCGCGGCGAACTTCACGCTCTGTCCGGTTGGAACGTTCCAACCCAGAACCAGCCAGTCGTCGTGTCTTCCCGCACCGATAGGATTCGTCGCCCCGGACGTAGGGACGAGCCAGCCCAGCGTGTGCCCCAGGGGCGCCGTGTGCGACACCACCGGGTTAACAGGCACCTCAAAAGCGTGCCCTCCCGGGCATTACTGCTTGGAAGGCACGCGGACGTCGAACTTTACGGATTTCGGTACCCCGGAACGGCCGCTGCCGTGTCCGTTCGGCACCTACTGCGGCCCTGGGGTGACCACCAACAGAACCATCGCGAACAACTTCACCACACCGCAGACGTGTTTCGCGGGGTACATGTGCGAACCCGGAAGCGCGACGCCGCAGGGCAGCGGTCCGTGTCCATCCGGACACTACTGCCCTCCCGGGGAACTGATTCCTTGTCCGTCGCGGACGTACTGTCCTGGCGTGGCGAACACCGAGCCGAAGCCGTGCATTCCAGGCCTGTACCAGCAAGAACCAGGCCAGGCGTCGTGCAAGAAGTGTCCTCTCGGGACGATTTGTCCGGGGTTCGCGCGGGAGCTCCCCGAACCGTGTCCCCCGGGTTACGTGTGCGACGCGGAAGGACTGCCGATTCCTGCTAAGCGGTGCCCCGCCGGGCACTACTGTTTGCGAAACACGCTGACGCCCGATCCGCTCTCCGCGCTTGACACCGACGCGCTGTTACGCGCGTCCCCCGTTGCCATTTCTGAAACGCAGTTCCGACCGTTGCCGTGTTTGCCCGCGACGTACTGCATGGAGGGGGTGGAGAACAACGTGACTAACGCTGGGGTTTTTTCGCAGCCGCAGCCGTGCAAGGAGGTGCGTATTGGGCCTTTCCCAAATCCCAAGACTGTTTGCCCATACAAGACTGACATTTCTTTTACAATCGGAGGGTTCGTACTGCGAATGGGGCACCAGCGACAACACGATCGTCATCGCGGGGGACGTTTCCTCCCCGATGCTGCCGTGTCCTCCCGGTAACTACTGCCCCAAAGGCACGTACATCCCGATTCCCGTTCCGCGAGGGTACTTCGCGCCTGGCGAAGGAAACAGCGCCGCCACGATGTGCCTGCCCGGCTTGTACACCCCCTACGAGGTACGCGTTGCGTTTCCCAAATCGAGCCTCCCTGTTTTGCCGATTGTCCGCCCGTAATTACGGAATACTCGCGTTACGAAATACTGACACTTTGTTTTACCCATCGCAAGGGGTTCCAAACCTGCTTAGCCTGCCCCGCCGGGTACGAGTGCGCGGTGGACGGGACGTACAAGCCCACTGTTTGCCGTAGCGGCACCGTGCGTTCGTTGCGAGACAGCATCACGTGTAGAAACTGCCCGATGGGTACGTGGTCGCCGTTCCGAGGCACCACGGACGAATCCCTGTGCGTGCCGTGTAACCCCGGTCTCGTCTGTTCCACGGAAGGCGCGGAGAACAACAAGCCGTTTGGGGACAGCGTGTCGCAAATCACGAACCAGTTCATCGTGGATTGCGAGCTCGGATTGAGTAGCTGTGAAACCGTGGAGCTGCAACCACTTGGGCAGGCGGTGCTGTGCCCTGAAGGGTACGTCTGCGACGCGCGCACCGCGGTCGCTGCGGTGAAGTGCCCGGATGGTTACTTTTGCGGGTACGGCACCACCCCCGAAACGCAGTTTTTCAACAAGGTACGTATTGCATTTCCCAAATCCCGCCTCCCTGTTTTCCGATTGTCCAGAGTAATCACCATACGCAATACGAAATACTGACACTTTTCTTTAAAACTCCAAAAGTGCCCGATGGGGTACTTCTGTCCGCAAGGCACCGCCGCGTCCGGGCGGTTCCAGTTCCCGTGTGCCGCGTGCCACTACTGCCCCCCCGGTACCGGGGTTATTCTCCCACGGTGCCCAGAAGGCACGAAATCCGATGCCAACGCCGAGTCCATTGACGAGTGCTTGGCCGACCGCATTACGTTCTGGCGCGTACAGCCGCTGAAGCGCACGCTCGTCGACGAGGCGTATGCGATTTTGTTAGCGGCGACCAAGGAAGAAAACGCGGATCGACGACGCTCGCGGTCGTTGCTGGAGCTCGGTGTCGGTCCGGAAACCGCACGGGTCGGTGGGGCGTTCATGACAAACCCGCCTTCTGATGTATTGGAAGATGAAAACGCACCACCCCCCTCCGCGGTGACCAACCTGTCACCGAAAGGCCTGGCGATGCTTGGCGACTTGATGCGCGAAATGCCAAACGATTTCGACTTCCAGGCGGAAACGCAAAGACGTCGCGTTTTGCTTCAAACCTCGGACGGCGATATCTCACAAGACTCTTCCGCCGGTGACAACGCAACGGACACCGGCGTGAATAACAGCACCGCGTCGTCCGAGTTCGACACCTCCTACTTCGGCCATTGCCGCGGCTTGAACTTTGGTTTGCTGAACCCGAAGTTCATCGCCAACGCGGACGGCACGCCCGCGACGGATATCCAAGGCACGCCCATGGTGAAGTTCACCCTCCCGCGAGGACACACCGCGAAAATAAAACTCGACTTCAGGTTCATCGACGACTTCATTCGGCACGGCGCGCAGTACGAAGTCGCCGTGTTCATCGACGACCGCGTGGATGACATGATGTGCGACGAGGATGATTACGAAGTGGTGCCTTGTCCCCCGTGGGACAACGGCGACGGAATCAACAAGAAAACCATGGGTTTGGTGCCGGACGCCGGGATGGAAGTGAAGTGCCCGAAATCCACGGAGGCGCTTGAGTTGCCTTTTTGGTTCGCAAGGAACGGTTTGCACGGCGCGGCGGAGCACAACGTTGACGCGCCGGCGATGGGCACTTACGTGTGGAAACGGGGTCTGCACGAGCTGAACATCGGGGGGCTCGACGAAGTATCTTTCCGGTTCGAAATAAGAATGCTGCACGGTCTGTACCAGAACTCCACCAGGCGCGGGTTTTTGGACACCATGTGCGTTGATACCACGTTTCCCGAACGCGGCGGCGCGGTTGACAAATCCAGTTTCCACGTCATCTTGATGAACGACGACGAGCTGCAGATCCCCCTGAACGTTCCGTTCCGGGAGCCGTTCCAGCGCTCGATCGAGCTGGATTACTTCCTTTGCACGGAAAAGAGAATGGAACCGTCGTGTCGCTGGGTGTACCCCTCCCTCACGCTTGATTACAACAGCACTTTGGCGAGCGAGTGGAAACAGTACTTGAAGCGCCAGGAGCTCGCGGCGCTGGCTGGTTTGGAAATCTTGGGCGTCGCGACGGCGGACGACGATGTGATGGTGGACGACGTGATCATCGACGCGAACGGCGACATGCACGTCCCCGACGTTACCGAGAAACAACAGAACATCTTCATCGAGGATTACTGGAGCGAAGGCCGGCCGTTGCTCGCCATCGACTACCTGCCGTTTTTCTCCGGATGCAGAGGGTTTGATTCGCACGTGTATTTGTACCAGCTTTTCGAAACCGCGTGGACTAGCATCGAGGACTTCGTGAGTTACGGCAACTGCGACCTGGTTCCGGTGAACGAAACCGTTTTCATCGACCAGTGGTCCCCGCAAATCCAAATCGCGATCGCGGATTCGTGCGAAATCGAGGTGGAGTGTTTCTACGAAGAGACGTTCGCGGAAGCCGCCGCGAGCACGCGGTGGTACGAAGTGGAAGGCGGGACGTTGTTTTACGTCACCCAAGAAGCGGAGAGCCGGGAAAAGTTGTTTGAAGCGTCCGTTTTGGCGAACGACATCAGCGTCCCGGAGTTCAACGTCGGGAGTTACGAAGCCGCCGTGCTTGCGCAAGAAGCGATTCCGTTTATCTTTTCCCCCGCGGAAGGCGTGGAGATGTCGCGAGGCATCATCCCCACCGAAATCTCAATCGACATGGCGTACTTCCAGTTCACGCCGCGGGATAAGCGGATGATCAGGTACGTATTGCATTTCCCAAATCCCGCCGACTGTTTGCCAATACAAGACTGACAGATTATTTCATTTTATCTCAGCGCCACCGGTACTTTCGACGAGTTCGTAAACGCGCGGAAACACGACGGGACGTATCTTTTGACGGTCACGACAACCGCCCTGGGGTGGTTCGAACTCCTAAACGCGTTCGCGTTCGAAGAGGTGGCGTACGTGGTGCTTTTTCACCTGTTAGGGCTGATCTCGGTGCTCGTCGTGATCGCGTTCTGGGCCGTCACGAGGGTCAGTACCACGCTGAAACACCCGCCGCGGTTCCGGTTCCGGCAGTACTTGGGTTTAGTCTCCGCGGCGCCGAGCCGCGGGATTTTCCTGGGCATGCTCCCGTTCATGACCGGCCAGTTCGCCATTACGTTTCTGTTTCAAAACTTCACCTTCCTCACCGCGTTTCCCTTGAACATCGACGACCTCGGCCGAGACGTGGACGAAAACGTCGTCGCCATGGCCACCGCCGGCCGCATGGCGCTCGCGTTTCTCACGCTGTCGTGCTACCTCATGGCCATGGCGTCGCACATTTTGATTCCGCAGATTCCGGAAATGAGTCGCATGCGCGAGGTGGATGACACGATTCTGATGCAGCCCGAAAGCTGGAAGCGGTCGCACTACATAATCGCCAACATCGTGTGCAACATCACCAACATCGCGCTGATGGAGTTTTCGTTTACGGATACGTACGGGATGTATTTCTTCGTCGTGTTTCTTTTGATGAAGGTTTTCCACTTACTGCTAGAAATGCAAACCGAACAGTTCCTCGGGGAGGTCATGTTGCTCACTCCGATATCAGTCGGTTTGTCCCTAACCACGGGCCTCGTAACAATCGCGGCGGATGACTTCACGGATTTCACCCTGGGGTATTACCTGGATTTAATAATCGGCCTTATTGAGTTCGTGTACCTCGACGCCTTCATCGCGTCGTGCGCGAACGCGGTGCCGCAGCTGAAACAGTACATCTCGCTCCGGTTGCGTTTGCGGCGAAAATCCAAAGGCGGCGATTTGCGGGTTGAAGCGGACGACGACATCAACCAAGAAGACTCCGTCGTGGAGGACTTGATGGGGTTCATGACCTCCTACGGCTGCACAACCGCCGGGCTGTACATGACCCCGTTCTTCATCTACTTCTACTGGTCGTTCAACGACTACCTGCAGCTTTCGTTTCTGTTTGGGTTCAGGAAGAAGGATCTGCTGATTTACCTTTTATTCGCCCTGGTCATCATCCCCTTCCAAATCGTGATGGACATCTTCATCTTCAACACCCAGGAGCTGTTCCACGGGTGGAAAGTGTACGAGTACATGAAATACGCGCGGTACCGGTTCGACAACCGGACGGCGCGGTGGAAAGGTTTGGAGCGGTCGTACGACGAATCCATCGACTACTCCCTGCGGTCCGTGGACCAGATGTGTTTCTCGTCGCAGTTTTATTTCATCCTGGCCATCGGCGGAAGCGGGTCGTTCCTCTTCGCGCTTTCCATGAGCATGATGCTGCGAGCGCGGTACAACATGTTCGCTGATATTCTCTTCGGGGTGATGGTGGCGCTTACGCTGGGGCTGTGCGTCGTGGCGAAGAAGGTGTTTATGTTCCTCGCGGAAGCCATCGGGCTTTGGAAAATCAGCCAGCAGCGCATGGACGAAAACACGATACGGGAAGAAGACGTGCCCGAGTTTGAACCAGTGGCGAAAGGCGGCGAGAGAACGAAACGGGGTGACTTTACGATCGCGGACCTCTCAACGGAAGTGTTCCGAAGGAAGTTCCTGGAACACAACCGTTTGTGGCTCATGGACCACATCTCGGGGATGCTCACGCCGCGCACCGCGAAGCGGTTCCGCGCCGCCGGCGGGAACATGCGCATCAGCGGCGCGATGAGCGAAAGCGACAGCGACGGGGGCGACCGGGACGTTTTCGTGGACAAAGCGCGGCTGTCGGACGGCGCGCGGCGGGTCATGCTTTTGTGGCGCCACGAAGCGCTGAAGCGCATGCGCGGGGGGCGGTTTTCAACCGCAACAGGGCTGTCCGACACCTCCGACAGCGACGCTGTCGGAGCCGCACCGAGGTTCCCCCCAGCCTTCCTCTCCCCGGAAGCCACCGCGCTGCTCAAGGGGTGGCTCGCCGCGTCGCGCGCCGTGCGTTTTGCGCGCGGCGAGGAAAACGTCGCCGAGCTTTCCAGCACGGACACGGACGGCGAGACGGCCGGTGGCGCGCGCTGGGGCACGCCCATTTTGAGCGAGCCCACCATGCTGCTCGCCGAGGAGTGGCTCCGCGCAGCGCGCGTACGTACCAGGAAACCACCTCAAAACGCGCTGTACAGCGACAGCGACGCTTCAAGCGAGGACGGGTATCCGTCTTTAGTCGCGCTGCGTTCCGCATCCACCGGGGCGCTGCTCACCTGGCTCGGCGCGGCGCGCGCGCGGCTCGCGGAGCAGGGAAGCGACCGCGCGCTGCTCGCGGACTCCACCACGAGCAGCAGCGGGGACAGCAGCGACGATTGGGCCGGCGGCGGGGGCAGGTTTAGCCAGCCCGTGGTGGTGTCTGAAGTAGCGCAGAGTCTCGTGAAGTGGTGGCTTTCAAACACGCGGCGCGTCGCGGAGGAGGAAGGCGGAGGCGGCGTAGGCGCGGAGAACGTCGACGTCGATTTCGACGTGGAATCGGACGACGACTTCGAAGACAGCAGCGAAGATAGCTTCCCCACGTCGCCGATGACAGGCGTGAACACGACACCGGGCGTCAACCCGAGCGTAGTGTCGCGTGACGCGACACTGCAGGACACCGCCGACGACAGCGATAGCGACCCCGCGGCCGGATCAAGCGGAAGCTCCGCGCTGGACTCGTCCGACTAACTGAACAGAAAAAGAAAAAAGAGATGACCCCGCGCCTGAACCCCGGTCTCGCGAGACCGGTTGTGTGCGGCGCGGCGGAGTCACTCTGACATAGCTTTAGCACCTAGCAAAGAATCAGCTTGCTTAGACACACGAGCTTTGTAATTGACATAACTCTGGTCATTACAGTCTGTCTGTCAACTGGGTTTTCTTGACGCTTCCCTTGTTTTTCTCGCGACGCGCCGCACGTGCAATTGTATCCATGCGCTCGTTTTGTCGAACCAAGTTTGGAACTCAAACCCTTCGTGAACCTTGTTACTTTTTGAGATGTTCTACACGAACTTTCAATGGCCTGGCAGATAGTCGAACATCTCAAAAGGCAATAAGGTCCCCAAAGGATTTGAGGTGCCAAACTTAGTTCGTCAAAAACGAGCTCATGGACAAAATTGCACAGGTGCGTGTGCGGTGTTGTTGTGGCGGTAGAGGTTCCAAAAAAACACTCGGTCAAAATCGATGTTTTAAGAGGGTGGGTCTGCTTGCCTTTGGTGCTGTTTAATCTGTTTTCCTGTGGACTTGGGTGTGGGGGGATTTTTCTCTTCTTCTCGACTGTTCTTCGGCTTCCATCTGGCGAAGAAAAGAATCTCCCCACACCCAATGCCACAGTCAAGAAAAAGAAAAAGCACAAAAGAAAAGCAGATCCGTGACTCCAAAGACAACGTTTTTGGCGAATGTTTTCTCGGAACGCCAAACGCCACAACAACACGCGTGCGGCGCGAGAAACGCCTCATTCGCGCCTCTTCTTGTTTTGTTTTTCTCGCGCCACGCCGCGTTCGTGTTCTTCTGGCGATACTGGTGAATTTCTTCGCCTTTGGTGTTGTCCTTAATGTTATCCTGTAGCTTTGCGTGAGGGGCAAAAATCGCCCCCACACCCAAGTCCAGAGGAAAACATAGAGAAAAACAACACATAGGGCGAGGCGGATCCGCTAGCATCACTGGAAGATCACGAACGCGCCGTGGCGCGAGATCGTGTCTTTCGTTTGCGCTTCTGTTTATTTCTCACATCACGCCGCGTTCGCAGAGGACTGCCTCTCGGTTTCACCGGTAGCCGGCGTATCTTTAGCGTCTTCCTCCGCGGTTTTCGTTTCCGTTTTCGTCCCCGTTTCCGTCCCCGTCTCCGTCTCCGTTTCCGTTTCCGCAAACGCATACCCGTTGATCTGCATGAACAACTCCAGGTCGAACCACCCGAACCGCTGCGGGCACCGCGTTTTCGTGAGGTCGGCACCGGAGCACGTCAGCCGTCGCGGCTCCGAGTTCGCGGGTTTGATCGCGTCGCGCGCTTCTCCCGGATCCTCACCAACAGGGTGGCTCAGCTCGGCGACGTCGTCGCCGCCGCGCTCCGTCAAGAAACTAAGACCCCCCGCGCTTTGCGCCCAGACGATTACGGTGTCGATGGTAGGCGTCGCGACCCCGCAAAGCTCGGCGATTCCGCGAATCACAACCAACCCAAACCCAACATCCTCCGTGATGTACCGGTGATGGAAGTCGGGCACGGAAGATTCATCGCCGCCGGTACCAGGACGCATGGGGTGCGTCAACCCGCGGTACGCCGGGTTGGTGCGCATCATCGTCGCCGTGGATGTCGTGTCCAGCCCGGGCTCGTCCCCGTACGCGCCCAGGAACCATTGGTGGACGCCCCTGGCGCTGGACAAGTCGTCGATGAGTTTTCTTTCTTTATTTTCACCCGCAGTCGCCGGGTACCGCGCTTTGATCGCCGCGACCACGTCATCAACTTCGGCGGACATAGCGTCGCAGGCTAGGTCATCGGGTGCGTTTTCGTAAAGCAGCGGCGCCGGGCCGGAAATCGTCCCCCGTCCCAATCACACCACTTGTGCCACATCAGCGTCGGGTGCCAGAACGCGTTGACGTTGGAGAGCGCGACGCCCAGGAATCCCGACGCGAGCTTTAGTTTGGGCGTCGGGCCGACCGCGATTTGCAGAGTCTGCAGCGCACTTTTGGCGTAGTTAATCAGGTTTTCAGGGAACGGGAACACCGCAACGGCGGCGTCTACGGAATCCTTGGTGCCGAGAATCTCACACACCGCGCCTTGACGAGCCACGCGGCACGCCCACGGCAGAGTTTCCAAACCCGCGACGATGACTTCGCCGAAGTTGAAACTTTTCTCCATCCCGGTGTCGGAAAGCGCTTGTCTGGCGGCCATGTCGAACCCTCCTTGCGCCACGGCGGCACAGAGAATGGTGGGTATGACATCGGGGCTGTCGGCGCTGGAGTTCCAGTGTTTCGGGGTTTCGCGCGCGTCCGTCGCTGCGCTTTTTCGCAAATACGGCGCCAGGCCTTGCAGGTAGTGCTCGTGGTGCGGCGCTGGCACCGCGAGTATGACCAAGTCGAACCGGACACCTTGTCGTGACCTGAGCGACGCAAACGCGTCGGCGAACGTGCTGACGATGGCAACAGGTCTTCCCTTAATAGTCTCCGCGCCTTTCACACCCCAGCCCCGGACCTCGACTCCGCCGTTCGCGTCGCACCCCTTGCGAATACCCTGCGCTTCCTTTGGGAAAGTCGAGAGCATAGTCACGCAGTGGCCTCTCGCGGAGAGTTGGCCAACCAAAACGTGCGCGGCGTTTCCACCGCCGCACACCAGGACGCGCAGGAGCTTGGAGGGCGCTGAAGACGTGGAGGGTGTTGTTGAGGACATACCGAGGAGGCGGGACACAGGGCGCGCGCCGAGGTACTGCAGAGTTTTTTGGGGTGTCGTTGCTTTTTGGCATGGGACGAGCCGACAGCCTATGGGCTGCGTTCGTTCAAAAAAATACATCAATCTTTGGCCGTTCCTCTTATTCGAACCAGGCACCCCCGACTCGGCCAGAACGCGGAGCGCACAGGCACTCGCGGGGTGTGGTGACGGTATCTCGCCTCGAGCGGACGCACGCGGACTTCATCGTGACCGGCACCCGGAGGCGTACCCTTGGCAGGTTGGGTGCTTCCTTCGGCTTGGCATAAATTTCAAAAACCTCTCGTCAGGTTCTAAACTTTCTCCACGTCCAACGCAATGAGCGGCGCTGAGGTGATGGCACCGGTGCAGACCGCGCCTGTGGTTGTCGCGGACGCGCCCGCCGCGGACCCCGTAGACGTCCCCGTGGATGACGAGGAAGACGAGGAAGAAGTGTTGGTGTTCAAGGCTCGCGGCAAGCGCGTGCGACCCGCGGCGGGGGCGAAATCTGGCGACGACGCCGAGGATGACACATCGCCCCGCGGTCCAATCGACGCGAGCCAGGCGGACAGCCCCCCGAACCAGTCTTCCGACGACGAAGCCGGTGACCACGACGCGACCGACACGGGGCTTCCTGGTAAGAAAAAGCTCAAGCTGCGCACGAAAGGCGCCGCGGAGGCTGCGGCCGCGACTGGCGCAGCGCGGAAAACAGACGGCGACTCCGAGCTTGAGGAGGACGAGGAGCTTGATGACGACGGTTTTTACGGGTACGACGAAGACGACGAAGAAGCTGCGCTTGAGGCGCGCATGCGGGAAACCGGCACGCTGTCTGGTGATGAAGCGGAAGACGGGGCGGCGGGTGCTGATGAGGGCTCGGAATCGGAGGAATCGGAAATGGAAGACTCGGATGAGGACGATGACCTCGACGCGACTTTCGCCCGGGACGACGCGCGGCGCGCGAAGGCGTCGAAAAATGCGAAAAAGCAAGCCGCCCCAGAACCCATTCCCGAGAACGAAACAGACGCGCAGAAGGAGACCAGGATGGCACGGGACAAAAAGGAAACAGCCGCGATGCAACAGGAAATCATGCGCGAAGCGTCGAAGCGCGCGCGTCTTTCGGGGTACCACGTCGCGCCCGACCGCGACCCGTTCGCGTACCGCAAGATTTTCGCGACCGTCGCCGCGCGCGTCGCCGCGCTTCAACTGCCCGAGCCGCCCGTGGAGCAGGTCTTCGAGGACGAGGTGGAATGCGATGACGACGATGACATGGACGACGGTGTCAGCGGCGACGAGCTGTCGGACGAGGAGGAGGACTACGAGTTTGACGACGCGCCGAAAAAGACATCCGACAAAAAAGCAGCCGCCAAAACCGTGGAGCTCGCTTTGGACGACGACCTCGACCTGGACGCCGACGACCTGGACGACGACCTGGCCGACCTGGACGGCGTCGCCGGCATCGTCGCCGCGGTCAAGGCGAAACAAGCGGCTGGGACGCTCGATATCTCCGCGGAAGCTGCTGCGAAGGAGCGCGCGGCGCAAGTTGCGCTCGAGGCGGAAGACGACGCGCCGGTCGGAGAACCCGACGACGAGGACGACCTCAGCGAAGAAGAGACGCGCGAGATGACGCGTTCGGAACGTTTGCGGCAGCTGAAACGCGCCAAGGCGTTTTTCAAAGCCGACGCTGTGGCTCGCAAGAAACACAAAGCGGGCGGTGCGTTCGAGGACGAAGCCGAGATGTCCGAAGACGGCGGGCACACCTCGGACGAGGAAGAGGTTGAGATTGAGGAAGAGGCGGGGGCGGACGGGCGTGTGATTAAGCGCCGGGTCGCGAAGCGCGCGGACGGGTTGCTTGATCGCGAAGAGCTGGAGGAGATGGTTGATTACATCGACTTCGAAAACGGGGAGGACGACGACGAGCGGCGGGTCGCGAAACGAGCCGCCGCGCACGCCAAGTTCGAAACGGAAAGGGACGACGAGGAGATCCGCAAGATGAAGCAGGCGCTTGAGAACGGGTTCAGGCGCAAAGAGACAAACGCGGGCGCGCTGGACGGCGGGCCAGACGGATGGCAACGCCGCCGCCGCGCCAACAGCGGCGAGGACGAGTCCGACGAAGAGGACCTCGGCATCGACATCCCTGACCGAGCCTGGGAACACGTGGAGCTGTCGTCGGACGACGACGGCGAGTGGGCCGAGCGCGCGGCGAGGCGCAAGGCGGCGGTCGCGGCCGCGGACTCGCAACCCGCCAACGACGACGACTCGCAAACGTTGGCAAGCGCGCGGGACGTGGGGTTCGACTCGCAAGATTTCAGGTCCATGATCGACGCGGGGAAACAGCGACGCCGCCAGCGTACGCGCGTCGGCGTGGATGCCGCCGCTCTGGCTATGGAGCAACACGCCACCGGGTCGGTTCCGGGTGGAAGGTTTCCCACTAGTCTAACGGGTGCCGCGCCTCACCGCGCCAACTCAACCGCGAGCCTCCACCTTGAACGCCAGGCCTCGACGTCGTTCCTGGGCCGCGGCAACGGCTCCAAGTCCGCCATGGCAACAAGCACCGGCGCCGGCTTGGTGCGCACCGCTTCGATTGGCGGCGGTGGCGCCAGCCGGTCCTTCGTGTTCGGCGCCTCTGGGGACTCGCAGAGCATGTGGGACAAAGACGCGGAGGAGCGGGCGACGGGGTCGTCGGACAAGCCGGCCACGGTGTTGCGCGAACTGGGCGGGGACGAAAACGCGCGGAGCGACTTTGGATGGGCGCCCCGGGAGAAGATGGCCGCCCCCGCGTCCAAGCCGAAAGGCTCCCGGCTCGGCGCCGGGTCCGGCTCGCAAAGCCTGTTCGGCATGCTCCAGGCGAGCCAGGACTGGGACGAGGTGCTGGGGAAAAGCGACTCGCTGGCGCAGGGTGTCAAGGCGGCGAAGAGCGTCAAGCTTCGCGCGGTGCCGCGATGAGAGCGACAAGTACTACGCGAGCGCGCGGTGCGAAGGGTATCCGGGTGACCCTGTTTTAATACAACCAAGCGACTTTGGTCTTCAGTGCTAAAGCTAATTGGATCCTCCTCGGCTTAGCAGTCTTAAGCCGTGATTGGCAACTGGCAACTCAGTCTTCCTTCGTGATGCTCACCAGCTCCAGCGTGACGTGCAGGTCGGCGCTTTTCGGGATGAGGCCGGGAAATCCTTTCGACGAGTACGCGTAGGTCGATGGAAACACGCATGAGGCTTTTTCCCCGACGCTGAGTTGCTTCACTGCTTCGTCCCATCCCTTCACGACTTGGCCGCTGCTCACCTTGAACCGAAACGGAACCCCGCGTTTGTACGTGTTATCCACCTCCTTGCCACTGGCAAGCGACATGGTGTAGTGCACCGCCACCGTTTCGCCCTTCTTCGGGTAGTACTGCCCGTCCCCCGCGCGCAAAATCTGAAGCTCGATGGCGGGAGGCATCCTTCCAAACGTGGGTCACCGCCCGAAACGATCCCCACGGTCACGCGCGCGCCGTCCGCGACACCAAACAACACGTCTCCGGTCGCCGCGTCGGAACCGGTCAAACGCCGTCGCGCGGTGCGGGATGGGATACCGAATTGGGCGAATTGTCATCACTTGCAAAATTTTCCGACGTTCCCATAAATCGGTTGCCACTTGTTGGAGGTCATTGTTGGCATTGTTGGCACCCTTTGGAGCGCGGCTTGGGAGGAGCACACTTCGTGTTCCGCCCCGCGCGTGGAGTCACATCGTGAGTTGAGTTTCGTGTTCGCACGCACGCGAACGCGTCGTCCGCATACGTACGCTTTCTCGTCAATCACGCGCTCGCTTCGAGTGGCGAGTCATATTTGAAAGTCTTCTCGGAAACGACGACAAGTACAGAAGTGATGAAGAACAACCCCCCGCGCTGGAAGGAGGTCATCAGCCTGCTCGACCTCGAGGACGACACTATTGACGTCGTGGATCTGACCGCAGACTGCGTTGATGCGTTACCACCACCAGCACGCGCCACTCCGGATATTCTAGCTAAACATCGCGCTGAGATGAAGCAAATGCTCTCGAAACGATTCGGTTCCAACTACCATTTGAGCTGCGTTGAGGGTCACAGTGGTTTGCCGGGGGGTACGGTATACGAGAGGTTTAAGGAAGCGCACGACAAACTAAACCGTGGAACGAAAACCGGCAAAACAAGCCAGGGAGCGGCCCAGGCTGGGACGCCGGCGGCACCGCCGGGGCCCGTGACTGAGCTCGTTTTTCACGGCACGGCTGTTGGAAACGTGAAGGCTATTTTGCGAGACGGCTTGGACCCCAAGCGAAGAAGCGGCCAGGCGCTTGGACCTGACGAGTACTTCGCGAAGGACCCGTTGATCTTGATTGAGTACTGCAAGGGTGGCAATAGCATGCTGGTCGTGGCCGTGCTGATGCATAACCCGGGCACGACCGACAACGGCGGCGGCGTGGTCGTGAAAAACGTCGCGTTTCAGTGCCCCGTGTTCGCCGTGACGTTCACGAAACGCGCCGGGGCGTCCGAAAGCACGCACGCTGGGAACTTTGCCGTAAGTGCTGGAGTTGTGCACGTTGGGCCCGTTCCCGTAACGGCCGCAGCGCTCGCGGCGCTGCAGGGGGGCTGGGGAATGCCTGGTATGAACGGGACACGCAGGGCGACCGGTCGCGGACAAAAGTTGGGCGGAGCAAACCGGGGGGGAGCGGCGGCAAATACTCGACGAACAATTTCGGTGACGCGGCAAACGAAAGAAGGTTCCGCCGCAAACCATTCCGATCACGCACGACACCGAGCGAGGCGAGGCGGCGTGGGCGCACACGTTGCACGAGGCGGACGCGGCGACTGCGACGGTGAAAAAAAAAACCCAATGCGCAACCGCCGCGGCGAAGAGGGCGGCGGAAGCCGCGAAGACGCAACGCGAGGAGAAGGAAAAAAACCGCGCGTCGGAGCGTGTCAGGACCAAGGAGGGTCCACGCCACGCGCAGAGGAAGGGCCATCGCAACAACCTTTGCGACAGCGACGACATCGGCGACGACACGTGAGAGGTAGAACACCGATGCGGCGTGAGGAACGCCGAGTTTTGTGCTTAAATTGCTTTGTGTGTATTCCAGTCTTACATCTCCATTTCCTTGCCCACGAAGGGCTTCGCGACGCCGGATTCGTCCTCATCCTTGGGGGTGTGGATGGTGACCATGTCGGGGATGGGGTTCTTGGGCCCGGTGCGGCCCTTGGGGTCCCAGTCAAGCATGATTTTCACCTTGATGCCGACGCACCCTTGCCTGAGCAAAACGTGCCTGACGGACGAGTCAATGTATTCGCGGACGGGGTTACCGGACGAGATCATGTACCCATCCTTGAACTTCATCGCCTTGCCACGCTGGCCGCGCAGCTTGCCTGACACGACGACTTCGCACCCCTTGGCGCCGTTCTCCATGATGAAGCGGAGCACGCCGTAGCACGCGCGGCGCACGGCGAGGCCGCCGATGAGCTTGTACTTCAGGGACTCGGCTTGCGCGATGGCGCACAGACCGCGGTTCGCAACCTTCTCCGCGTACAGCTCCACGGAGCCTTCCGCGAACCCGAAGCGCTTCTGCACAAGAGACGTGAGCTCGCGAATGCGCCTGCCCTTCTCGCCGAGCACGGATTGCGTGCGCGTGGCGCGGATGATGATCTCGGTACGCATGGGGGTGACCCTGACCTCCACGCCGGAGTACCCATCCTCCGCGAGCTCGCGGACGAGCATTTCGTTCAGCTCGGCGAAGAACACGCCATCGGCGACGAACTGTGATTGTGAAGGGACGGGGGGGACAGGTCAGGGACAGGAACGACAGGGTGGGTGAACAGCCGGGGCGTTGCGTTTGCGCCTGGGTCGCGCAAACCCTAAAAGCCGAATGGGGACGACGCGCGCGTCCCCGGGACGCGGCGACGCGGCGGCGAGCGAGACGCCCCGGCGATTAAACGCGCGATCGCTGGGTCACACGCGTCGCACGCAAAACACGTATTCAACACACGGGCGCTAGCGCGATTGCGTGTCGCGTCGCGGCCCGTCGATCGGTGCCGAACGCGCGGTCCCGAAAACCTGCGATGGCGTGTGCTTCGCGGGCCACGGAGATGCCCGCGCATGACGACCCGCGACCGTCTCCCGTTCGTTTTCGTCGCATGTACACACCTTTCTTTTCTTGGAGATGTTAGTGGTGGACATGGTGATGTCGAAGAACGTGCAGCAACGACAGGCGCGCGCGTAAGAGGGACGGTGGCGGGTCGCGATGTGCTTTTCATACGAGTACTCGCTTTAGCAGTGAGCGTCTGGCGCGCCCGAGGTTTCGCAGTTTCTTGTCAAAACTGGCGTTGCTTTGTGTTCTCCGTCGCAAGGAGCAGACTGGGGCGCGCACGGGCCGGTGGCGTCCTGCCCGGGCTCGGATGGAGGAATTCTACAAGGACTCGCTTCGGTTCGGGTGCTTGAAGGTGCGCGCGACGCGACGGACGGCATCTCGACAGACGCGGCTCCCTAACACGCGAAGTGGGTGCTCACTCGTAAAGCTCGCATTGTGAGCGACCACGCTCACCTCTTCCGTCCCTCCCACACTCGACCCTCGTGCATGCACAGGGTTTCAAGCACTTCTCGCTGCACCTTCGCGGGCGCGAGGAGCTTTTGGTGACGGTGCATCACCGCGACAGTTCGCTGACCAGCGACGTGGCAGATCCAAGGTTCGACCCATCCCACGCACACGCACGCGTTCTTTTCCGCTGAGTTTCCCCAATTTCCCGTTTCTCCGTGCCTCGGTGGATGACGACACGCGTTCAACTCTTGCGCAAGGGCTCTGAGGCCGCCTCACGGCTGGTTCCTGATGCGAAGACACGCGAACAAACTACCCGACACCGAGCGTCCGGGCGGCTGGAACGCGAAACGTGGGGCAACTCCATCTCCCTCCCTCATCTTTTCCCTTTTCCATCTCAACACTTTTTTGTTAAAAAACACATTCCTCCACTCACCGCCGCACCCGCAGCTTCCCCGCCGCCGCGCGCACCAAAACCGACAGCGTCGTCTCTCACCACTCGCAGCACAGTGATGACGACGACGATTCCTCCCCGAGGGCGCGGAGTGCGAGGCGCTCGAATTACGTGTCAGTCTTGTATGGGCAAACAGACAGGGCATTAGCGAACAGCCCGCTCGATTCGTGTCGTGACGAAACCGTTTTGGCGAAAAGTTTCAGCAAGAAAATTACTAAAACCGCCTCCACGTTCCTGGTGGGCGCGTACGCCAAGTACGACCGGCCGTACGCGTGGTTGCGGGGGAGTTACACTTCTGAATTCGGTTTGGCAGCCGGTACTGGCAAAGGCAAAGGTGGTGCAGGTAGTGAAGAAGGTGGCTCCGGTAACGAAGAAGGCGGCGAAAGCACGGATTTGCCCCTCGACCTGACCTGCACGACTCTTTGGGAGCTCGGCGTTTACCGGGTTTGGGATTTAGTCGACGAGCTCGTGGGGACGCGGACGTTTCCGAAACCAACGAACGTTTTCGCCGTGGATTTCTCCACCATAAAAAAAATGCCGAAACAGGACCGGTATCTATCAACAGGCGCGCTCGTTTCCTTCCTTCGGGATGTGCTTCACCACGAAAGCGACGGCGCGGCGAAAAGACGCGGCGAGGGGAATGGGACGAACGACGACTTTGAGCGCCAAGTTTTGAGCGACGTGGAAAAACTCGTGGAGGCGCACTTCGCGGACGTACCGGAGAAGTTGATCATGACGCAATAGGGACTTATTCGGGACGTGATACGTATCACATGGTTACTAGCTAGCACGTGTTATGTTACATGTATAACCCTAGCCCTAAACCTTAATTCCCACCCATCACCTTGATCGTCGCCTTGAGCGCTTCTAATTGTTCCGCCAAAGTTTCGTTTTCTTCGCTCGTCTCCCCCATCAGCTCGAGCGCCGCGACGTGTCGCTCCTCGAGCTCGTGAAGCGCGCGGGATAATCGCCTTGGATCGCCCACCGTGTCGATCGCGCTTTGCACGGCAAGCAGCTCGTTCGCCAACTGCTTCTGTGTGTTTTCTAAATCTAAAATCCGAGCCTCCGCCGTTCCAAGTTCGCCTTCGCGCGCGGTTACCAGCCGCCGCAACGAATCAGTCGCGCGGGCAACCGCCAGCTCCACGCCGCCCTCGTTCCCTGGGGTGGCGAAGCGCGTCGCGTC
>Ga0302114_10001101_pt1 | contig 18257 bp, 14 predicted proteins | sample AG5_Surface_MG_FD_203107 | JGI IMG/M metagenome (GOLD analysis project Ga0302114, IMG submission 203107) | Marine microbial communities from Western Arctic Ocean, Canada - AG5_Surface | ecosystem: Environmental > Aquatic > Marine > Oceanic | place: Canada: Western Arctic Ocean | collected...
AAGTTTATTGATATATATTTTAATGTTGCCGATCCTTTAAAACATATTCTCATTGTATTTAAAATTATGTAAAATTATTATTACCGATCATTAAAATTATTTTATTTAATAACGAAATTTTCTTAATACATGCATGCATCATTACTGAATATTAAAACTTATTTTATCTTCGACTGATATTTGAATTCAATGATATCTTATTTGAATAGTATTGTTATGTATTGTCTGGAAACACCTAATATTTTTCTTATTTTTAAAATTTTATTACATTGTATTGAAACGCTTGTCATGTCAGTTTTGCCGACATGGAAGAGTTGGAAGGCTTGTTTGCCTCGAGTGACGATGCGTCTGACCCGAGTGACGATGGAAAAGAGCAATCACAGTTCCTCGCTCTTAATGCAGATGTGTTACGGCAGATTGCCATGTCACTGAAACCTGCCGATGTGTATTCTCTATCACTGACGTGTAAGCAATTTGAAGAAAACGGCAAGCTCATGCTGGGAACGTTGATGAAAGCTCAGCTTGATCGTGTAATGCTAGATCAAACGGCGCGATATACTCTGGCGGGTACCCACAGGTCATTCACGTTTGAGGATATGTTTCCGAGAGATGCTCAATCCAGAGCACATGATTACGATGGCGACGGGCGTCCACAGGTAAAAACCGACGTGACGTTTGCCAACACACGGCAACTTTGACGTCCGAACCATGAATACGAGCTTCCGTAGTCACGCCTGCATCGAAATTATCGAACATCAGCAGCCACGAGGACACGATCGAGCCGTTCGATCGAACGACATCTTCTTCGATATTCGCATGGTGTTTTTCCATATACATGCTCGAACAGTGGCCTACAAAGCGACACAACAGTGGTATGCAAACACCTCCGAACGCCACCAAACGTGTACGAATAGCGGCCGCATATACAGTAGCGGCGCAAGCGGTTTTGTCAGAAATTAACACCGGCACGACTGAACAGGACCACTACGACGCATTCAAAGTCTACATGAACTGGAAACATGTTCGGCAGAAAAGAGCCGCGACGATCATTCAACGGTTCTATCGACGAAGAAGGATTCGTGAGGAATTTAAGTTAATAAATGTCTCTCGCCATCAAATAACCGGTAAGATCACGCTGCTGGTGTACGATGATCGGTATTAATAATCATATATAAAAATAAAGCAGCGAACGATATAATAAATCATGAATGTATGATTCAGCATATATATCTTGGTTGTGGTCCTACACGTGAAGCTACCAGCCAAAAAACTAGTTATAATATATATATATATATGGTTATTATTATTATTATTACCTTCGAAACGCACGAATAATAACAATAATGATGAAGGTAATCTTATATATTATATATAATAATATATAATAATATATATATGATTAAGATATATTATTATTATTAATAAGATCTTAATATCATATATCATATATGTATATAATATATTAATATATAATAATAATAAGCAATCAAGTTTCGATCATATATATATTATATTAATAAAATATCACCACCTCATCATCATCAGTTGTGCGGAGTTTTGCTTAAGATAGAGTCAATATTTTCGGGTTGCAAATAAGACGTGTCCAACCATAACGAAGCGCGCACTGACAATTCATCAACGTGTTGCATGGCGACGCGGTTGAGGTTGCAACCAGCCGAGACTCACTTGGCCTAAGCGGCATTTTGTTATCATGGGCACGCGCGCCCGCCAAGTTGTGCAGCGCATACCTGTGAAATGTAACAGGCTCGCCGACCAGCAGAGTCTGTGTACTCTACAGGTTTGGCATGTCCGTAGCTGCCAGTTTATTACGTCCTGTCGTTCTTTGTCACGATGCATCTACTCGACTGACAGTACCCTCTTCGTCTGGTTGAAAATTCATATGACATCGAAGATATTATCGCCGTGCGGCACAAAGAGCGAAGTAGAAAACTTGAAATCGCGCTCCTGCAAGACTGCCCTGAGCTCATATCTACAGACACATCGGTTGACGACGGTCACTGTATTGCGGTTTTACGCGAAGGGGTCCTCTATCTAACGCCGATAAACTGTGTGTTTCAGATGCGTCCCTCAATGTCTCGTCTCGACGCTGTCGACGAACGCCGCAAACCAACTGACAAGGGTTTTGACATAGAACTGCCAAAGCAGGTTTGTGTGCAACTACTTGCTTCTCGCAATCAGCTGTTCCCGTGTTTCTCTTCTTTCCATCGTTTCCTTTGTTGTCATTAACATTGCCACATGCAACGTTTGGAACGTCCATAATTTTTGCTCGCTTCTGATGAGGTGGAAAATGTGGAAAGTGATTTTACTCATCTGTTAGCTGAGGAATCAACAAGTTGCGGAGGTTCTGTTAAGCTTACTCCTTTACAGGTTCATGTGAAGCGCCGAGAAACTGAGCGACAAGTAGAATTTCGCCTCCACTCGCACGCCTATCTTAAACAGCTTGAGGATGATGAAGCTTGGCTTCAGCTTCAGCCGTCGTTTCCAGGAGAAGGCCTCGCTGAGGAAATATTCAACACCATCACCTGTTCCCCGGCACCAAATCAAGTCACAGAAGACGGTTCGCATATAAATTCAAATGGTGTATCCGCTTCAACTTATTTAGATACGATTTGCCCAATGCCATCCGGAAGGCTGTGCAACGACAGTTGTTCTGCGTCGATGCTTGCTGAGTCAGGATCGCAGCTTGAAGCAGGGACACTTCGAGATGCTATTTGTGCAGCTTTTTCCAAAAGTCGGTGCACGGTTTTGCGTTTCAAACAGATCTTGAAATTTATTCCAGACGGATATGAGATCAATCAAATCATGGATGTACTACAAACAGTGGCCCATCTTGTGCAAGGCTGTTGGGTAATGAGCTCTGCATTGTCATGTGGAGGTGATACACGTCGTGAAAGAGAGCGTGATTGCATCTTGCTTCGGTTTGCTCGGTGTCGCGTTATTTCCGCGCAAGATCTGAGGTGATATTTCATGTTTTGTTGACGTCCGGATCCCCGCGTCATCTCTGTCTTGTGCATTCAAGGAATATCCATGAAATGTTGATCTTTTTTGACCCTGCTCATGGCCCTGAACATCAATTGTGTCAGCTTAGTAAGCGTTCCCGTGAAAGACAAAGGCAAGAATTGTTATATGGCATGGCAGTTCCAATATATTGTCATTTCCCAAGCGGACAAGTACAAAGGATTTGCGACGAGGCTAGCTACGGTTGTCCAAAGCAAACGTGGAATTTTATTGAACCGACAGATCATGAGTTTATGAGTTCATTCCCTGAGCTTGTGCAAGCTGAAAGCAAAAGATGGCAAAACATGGAATGCTGGTTCAACAACGATTTGGATCATTCGGGCGCGCCGAACCTGCTTTCCATACCTCCCTGCGTCAGTCCGGGCATATCGGCTGAAGCTCGAAGTTTCGTCTGTTCGTTGCTTCAGAGATGCGGCATTGTGAGACTCTCGACCATTCGCACTTGTCTTGAAAAACACTTGGTCTCGGGTTTGGCATCCGTTGCTTTTCTATGCGAAGCAGAGCTTCTCGGAATATTTGGCAGTAATGTGATGTGCATTCAAGGGGCGTGTGTATTACGATCAATTGGAGACAACAGCATTGATCCATTTCGCATACTCTTGCTTGAGTTGCTACATAAAAACGACAGAAGCGTCAATCGTTCTGATCTTTTGGAGAAGGCATTATCCCTTGGGAACATGCCATCAAATTCATCATACATTCGCTGTCTTGGTGATCTATGTTTTTCAAGAGGAAATTCATGGGTGATGAAGTATGGGCACGAAAGATTGGACATGCTAAAATATGAATAGATGCCACATCTATTGGAAATACAAAGGTGTTTTGAATGTAAAACCCTGACCAAGACATGGAATACTAGATTTTGCAAGTACGAAGGTTACACGCGGAAACTTCCATCTACTTCATGCCGTTGTAGAAATTATGGGAAAGTAAGACCTCTTCAAGCATACTGCCCAAATCGTTGTAAGTGAGTTCGCGACCGCAGTCCACTTTAGATTCATATTCACGAGCCTCACGCAGCAGTGATGTATCTTGCACCTTGACAATTTCTCGCGATCTGGAAAGCAGCTTGACAACCTCGGCCTTTATTGTTGCTGCGGATTGCCTGGCTCCAAATATATGCCGTTTGTAATGTTGCAACACACTTCTGGAGTCCCCCATAATGTCCGAAGGGAGTTGGTCAATATACACCAATTTGTGCAGAGCAGTAATTACCTGCAAAAGCGGATCAGCAATCGGACGCAATCTTTCAGAAGATATTTTAAAGTTGCAACTGCGACTTCTCGAGCTACTAGGTACTGATCCGAGTTGTGGAGAATATGTATATGGGTCAACAGCATCTGTGTTCGGCATCCCTGCGAAACTGCTCTGTTTATCGTTCAGTTCATCATGAGTTTCCAAAGAGCATGATGATGCATGTCTAATCATACGTTCTGTTGTTCTGCGGGTTAAGCCTTGAAGCTGCCGAATAGCCTCTTGTTTGCGATGCTCAAGCACGCCTTCCAAGTGTCCACATTCTCGCAGGTATCTCAGCTTTACTTGCAATTTGTCGTTCAAACTCTGCATTTGATCTACTGATCTCATAAGATATGGGGCGCATGCTGCGGCGACTTCAATTATCGATGGTCGGTTAGATGGGTCTATGGCGAGAAGCCGTCCGACAAGGCCAACAAGAGCCGTAGAATAATATCCTCCTTTAGCACAAGCAGCCACGGCTGAGCTTGCCGAGCATTTTTTATCAATTTGATAACGATTAGCATTACGCTTAGATTCAAATTGCGGTGTGACCTGAGCAGGCTTACGACGAACAAGAACGTCTAATGACCCATAACGACCTTCGACGATAGCTGATGCAATAACCAATGGATTTGGGCCCTCGAAAGGGGGGTGAAGTGCAAGCATGTAATATAGTATGCATCCAAGAGACCAAACGTCAACCTTATCCCCATAAGGTTCATGCATAATTATTTCCGGAGATGAAAATGCAATCGTTCCCACCGCAGACTGCATCACTAGTTCATCCCTTCGGCGCTTTGACCAGTCACCATTATGAGCTTTGGCGAGCCCAAAGTCTGCAAGTTTGACTCTTTGTGATCCATGCTCAAGTAAAATGTTACTCGGGCTCAGATCCCGATGCACCACCCCTTTTTTAATGTGCATATAGTTCAGTGCTTGAACAATTTGCATGAAAATATCCCAAATGGACTCTTCACTTATTCTCTGGTTCTTTTCTGATGTACTGTTGATGAAATCAAGTAAACTCACGCCTTCCACTAACTCCTTCTTGTAGTGGTCAACAATAATTCAGAGTGGTGCTAAACCTTTGGATGGAATAGGTGATCGGATTGAGTATTGTGCAAAATCCTACCATGATGATGTACAAGCGGCAGCCTTCTGTAAAGGACTCGTAGTATTTCACGATATTTGGGTGGTCTAGTTGGCTGAATATTTGAACCTCCATGGCAACACGACCGACTGAAGCAGAAATCTCATCTGGCGATTCCCCAAATATTAGCTTCTCCACACCAGGATCTAGCTCTTTCATTGCATACTGACTCGCGATGTCTCGTGCTTTGTACACACGATGTACGCGTCCGAATGCACCAGCACCGATGAGCTCTGCCATGATATATCCATTGATAATCTTCTGTGATCCTTTGCGATGGTCACCTTGAAAATTAATATCCTCAAGTGCAGACAGGGAGCTGCGCACGATATCTGGAGTCAAATCACACCAATTCTGAGCTACATGGCGGTATTCTCCAATATCATGCCGATAGTGCCCCACGTCAATAAATATTTCATACAGATTGGCTGGAAATATGCACTTGAAAAGTTTCCGATTGCGCTCGGAACTAAAAACAAAGCGCAAGGCTCGAAACGTGTGCGTTTGAATCTCAAGCATTGATTGCAATATATCGTCCATACGTTTAGACACGTGTAGCGCATGTGTGTCTGTTAAAAGCCTTCCGAGCAGGTATACTCCGTTGCACTGCCGAATCTGGAAGGCTCCCTCATCATCGGCAGAAAGTTTACTCAACAGAGAGCATATCAGACATGTAACTGGCGGATCACGAACCCTTGGATCGCCTGCATCCATATCTGACACTCCACCTGGTATTAGCATAGACAGTAGAATTGGGACTGCACCCCGTGAGCGCGCCTCTGTGGCAGCAAAACGCTCCGACAACAGAACACTAAATAGTCGAAGAAAAGACTCCAGCGCAGCCGCATGTATATTCCTGCCTAGCAAGCCCAACGTGACGGAGACCCCCCCAAGTTTCTGCGTTCGCCTCCTATTTTCTTGCACTCTGCATATAGATTGTAATAGATCACTGGCGAGGTGTTGAAAAGCAGTATCATGTTCACGTAAGATGAGAAGAAGTCTATCAGCGCAACCAAGTTGCCCGATGATCGCGGCACTCTCTTCTGACCGGGAGGCAATTGATGACAGAGTCATCAGGGCCGAAGCAAGTAAGGATGGTTCCTGGGTGCACATGAGACTCATCGCTGTCCGGTGTGCGTTACATTCAACGAGGAAGTGCCAGGGGCATGTCGCACCATGTGATGCCAGTTTTTTAAATATTGAAGCGACCTCTGAAAGAATCTCAAAACGGAGCCTTCCTTGTCCTTTCACAGATGACTCTCGTTCAGACTCTGCGAGACATAAAAGTGCGTATTCCTTGTATTTTGCTCCGAGGGTAGTAATGCTACCGTCAATTTTCACTAGCTCTCTCACAAACCGCTGGTCGCGCATAAATAGGCGAGTGCATTGTAAAACACGGTGCAGGGAAGCCGCATGGACACAATCAGCGTCTGTCGGCGGCAATCTGTACGCTCGTGACAACAGCCGATTTTGAATGAGCACACGAAACAAGTCAAGAAGTACGAGATGATGCGAATGACTAGATTCATCACTGCTTATGCTCCCAAGGTTGTCGCGACCGTCTACGAGGAGCATTGCAACCTGCTCTAAACCGTGCTCCTCTGCCTCATCATGTCCCGCTTGCAGCTCTGAAGATGTTCGCCTCAGCAATTTAAGGAGAGACTTCAGATCCGAACCTAATTCTGCCACGGCATTCAGGCCTTCACAACGGTCAGGAGCGCTGCTCGACCCCATTGCATCTCGCATCTGAAGTTGTGCTGCTTCGTCGGATTTGTACCTTAATATATCACGAGTTCACTTTTTTTTAACGAGACTTCGTTCGAACGAATAAATATAATAACTTGGTTTCGAAGATATATTATTATATTGAAGAATATTATTTCCTTACTTCTTATTCGGCATAGCCGATCTTACGGGGATTGCACGAAAAAAATTCAGTCATTCCTGGACACCGTTAATCAAGGTCGAAGGTTTATTTTCCTCATACATTGTAACACATTTTGACATCGTTAACTCATAATCGTTGGTTCAGCGCTACATACAATTGTTCCTTAATCGGACGAAATAAACCAATTTTCTTGAGTCACGTGTGAGATATTTGTCCCATAGTGTTTGCCATATATATACGTGTGGGAATTTATACTATAAAAACGATTAATTTCACATTTGTTAAATTACACACATACACCAAACAACCAATAATAATCAACATATCATTATTCTATCATGATTTAATAACCATGCGGGGGGCTATGCCGACACACCTGGGAGCGAACCCACGAAATCACGATAAACACTACTCAGTTCAGCTACTCAGTTCCTCCCTGGAGAATTTTTATTATTACGTACGTATACGTAACGCCGTTACGTAATAATCTCAAATCTTATTTTATCGAATGTATGTTTTTAGATGATATTTTAATTCAATATATTACCTTCGTTCGTTCGAGGAAATATTTATTATCTTGAAATGAATTAAATATTGTTGTTATTATTATAATGGAATTATCAATCTAATCTAATTCTGGTAACGAAACATTATATGGGGGATTTAAACCCAAGGATTGACGGTTCATTCAATCGGGCCGATTAGTGTGGCAGGGGGTGACAGGGTTGACGACAGGGTTTGGTTTTGATAGGAGCGCTTTGAAAGCGGAACCTGTCGGTTTGATACGAGCGCTTTTTACACGAGCAAGATTCGCGCTCATGTAGCCGCTGACGCGCGAGTAACGAGCGGTGCGCTGTATCTTTAGGGTCCGCACCGTGTCTTTAGGGGGGTGGGGTTGGGATTTCAGGGTTTAGAGTTTAAACAGCCGCGAAGCGGCTCGTCGGCCACTCCCTTTGAGCCAGATCCCCTCCATCGTGAGATCTTCTTTCAAAGTGCGCGATGCTTTCAACCATGAGTTGGCGAGGACGCCTTCCTGCGGCGCAAAAACCCTATACGCTAACCCCCAAACCCCCCAACAGTGGTTTGCATGACCCTAAAGACCGAGCGCGCCGCTCGCACGTAGCGCGCGGGCACGCGCTCTTGCCGCGCGCTGACACTTGCTGCGCGCTGGTCTTTCAAAACATAGACCGTCAAATCCCTGAGTTAAATCCCCCATATAATGTTTCGTTACCAGAATTAGATTATTTTAGATTGATAATTCCATTTATTATATTTTATTATTATATGTTATTATTACTCCTCATTCTTATAATATTATAAGAATGAAAAATAATAATATTATTTTTGTTATGATCTTATTGAGATCACAACTAATAAGATCACAAGGTAAATTTATATTTTCGTTACTATGATTATCTGTTGTCAATGAAACGCTTGTTCGCGTCATGATTGACGACATGGAATCGTTAGACGATCTGGTTGACTCGAGTGTCAACGGAAATGCACGATCACTGTTATTAGCCCTTAACAAAGATGTGCTAGGACAGATCGCTATGTTTTTGAAACCCGCCGATGTGTATTCTTTATCACTGACATGTAAGCATTTTAAAGAAAACGGCAAACTCATGATGAGAACGATGATAAAAGCTCAGCTTGATTGTGTTATGGAAGATCGAACGAAGCGGCTTGATCAGACGGGTACCCTCAAGTCGTTTACGTTTGAAAATATGTTTCCAAGAGACGCCCAAGCCAGAGCAGCTGACTACGATGTCGAAGGACGTTCACAGGTAAGATATGAGGTGACGTTTGATGTGACGCGACGTTCCTATAAAATTTAATCGAAAGTCATTAAATTAATTTTTTTTCAGATTCTTCTTTCAGGATCTGTGGCTGTTCAAGTAGCAGTATTTCCTGACGAGCCATCGATTTGACGCAACGGCGATATAGTTCGCAACGTGTACGGGAGCACCGCATGCGCGAGCTCGATTAGAGAACAACTGTAATCTCTATTGCACAGGAATATCCGAGATCTTCATATGTGATTTATATGTTGACGATACATCAGAAACGTGAAGCTGCGAACCAAAAAACTAGTATATATATATATGGTATTCTATCTGATGCTCACAGCAGGGTGAGACATTTTTAACGTAATAACTAAACTTGATTATTGTTAAGGATAAGTCGCTTATTACGTGAACATATATAAGCGGAATCTTTATACTGTTTGCCCCATGGGGTGATTGTGTGGATCGTAATGATAAAGTCTTTACGTTCTTATATAAAATCGTTATGCATAAAAAAATGTCTCACCCTTATGAAATTCAGAATACATACATATATATTATTATTACATATGTATGGGCAAACGGTGAGGCCAACAGTGGTACCTTCGAAACCACTTATGGTATTGTGAAGCTAGCTAGGTGCAATTAACGCATCGGTATATGTTGCTGATGGCTGATGCGGTGCTGCCAACGGCTGCACCCGCGAGTTCCGTGCCGTGCGCGCTGAAAAACTAGAGAGAAGATCTGGAAGAATCGGTGCGTTTTTCCTTGAGATCAATCTCGCGAATTGCTCTTCAAACAATGTCTGAGTGATGACCCCTGGGACAACACAAACCTTGCCTACCTGTCATCCAAATGGGGAGGTAGATTTCGCCGGAGACAAGTCAGAGGTAGGAAAAATGTTATTTGTTCAAAAGCTTGTAATCCCAGTGCGTCGCATAGGGCCAGAAGGGACCAAGAAAAATTGAACCGCCCCTGGAAACCATTGGAAACCTGAGTCTGAGTGGCATCAAAACACAGTTTGAAAAGGTTGCCGTCACCTCGCACAACATCGCGCACATCTTTGCCAAGCAAAATAACATTTTCCCGGCGGGGATCGAAGATCTCCTTGACTTTCACCGCGGTGTAGGTGAACTTTTAATCACACAAGTATATCCGTGACCCGATGTCCTGAGCACACCAGTCTAAGCCATGAAGCAGTCCCTCTCCCGTCACTGCACTGCATCCCTCAATGTGCCAGTGCCTGCTCTCCATTTTCTCAAGATCCAAAATATTAGTTATCAACTCTGTTGACAATGCACCGGGAATATCCTGCTTGTTAGCCAAGATCAATAGCGTCGCGCCGACAAGTTTCTCTTCGGCCAACAGCGCGTGGAGTTCTTCTTTGCAGTCCTCGAGCCGTCGGTGATCTGCGCTGTCAACTACCCATACCAGTCCATCTGTCGTTTCAAAGTAGTTGCGCCAGTAGCTTCGCAACGTCTTTTGTCCACCAACATCCCATATGTTCAGAGCGTAGCCCTTATACCTCATGGATTTTATATTGAAACCCAATGTTGGAGAGACGGAGCCAATGTCCTCACCGTTGACCCGCTTCACGATCGTTGTCTTACCGGCATTATCCAGTCCAACCATTAGGATGCGCAACTCTCTTTCGTGTGCCTTGACTTTTTTTATCACGGAAAGCAAACCCATCGACGGAATTGCCGAGCCACCCGGTCGACAACGTTCTCCGGTTGCAGTTGATATCCCGGTCACAACCGGTACACTGAATAGAAACATATCAACATCTTCAGAGAATTATTCTGATTTTCATAATAAGATCTTAAGATCAATTAAGATTAACTGTTACGAAGGTATTCTGAATTTCATAAGGGTGAGACACTTTTTTATGTATAACGACTTTAATATATGATAACGTAAAGGCTTTATCATTACGATCCACAAAATCACTCCAGTGGGCAAACAGTATAAAGATTCCGCTTATGTTCACGTAAGCGACTTATCCTTAACTATAATCAAGTTAAGTTACGTTAAAAGTGTCTCACCCTTATGAAATTCAGAATACCTTCGTAATATATAAGTTAATAATGACAAATAAAGCAAGCAACATGAAAATATGTGTCTCATGTTATTTATTAGACCTTCTCCCTAGCTATCTATCTATTATATCTATTTTAACATATTTTAGATCTTACATGATATTTATACATGCATGCGCATATGATATTACCGAACGAAACGTATTATTTATTACCTTCGAAGGTAATTTAAGTGTTATTATATTTAAATCGTCTTGCAGCTTTATTTACGAGTCACCGCGCTTAATATATATACCAATTGGACCAATCACGTGACTGTATTTCCGAACTCTATATTTCGACGCGGTGACCAATACCTTCGTATAAATCAATAATGGTGACCAATATCAATTGTTCTCATGCGCATGCATGGGCAATAATAATGGTAAGGCCTTATTATTAACTACCTTCGTATAGAATACCTTGCTTATTTATATTACTTCATTATTCGAAGGTATACCTTCGTAATAATATCCCCAGCCATACATTAAAGATCTTACAACCTGAGATTTCTGATTTAACAAGTAGCTAGGGAAACATTCAACCAGAAGGTCTTTTGCATCTGTGTGAGCAGCCTTTCACTTTACCTACATCAAATTTTCCTAAAAGCACGTTGAAGCCATTTCTTTGCCGACGCTCGGGCTATATTAGATGCAGATGGCCATCATTTCCTTCTACCGATGCAGCTGGCTACGCGCGGATATGAAATGCCCCCGATATTCACGGCGCCCTCCCAGCGTTCGCGCACCCTTCGCCATGGCAAGGGCCGGGCAGAAGCCCGAAGACGACAACAAGCCTCGCAGTTTTCCAAGGTGGGTCGACGATGTATATCATATAAGATCTGAAGAACACACTTCTCTCGTTGTTTTCTGCGCGATGGTTTCTTAAAGCACCCGTTTGGCACACTGTTAGTCAGATCACTTCAAGGAAATCTGCGCCGGCTTCAAACACTCCAAAGTTTTAGGTCTTCCCTTGCTAGGTCTATCATGACGCCCTTCCCTCCCCTCAACCCTCCTCCGCTTTCTTCAGCAGTGGCGGTTCAGCTGGCGGTTTACGAGGGCCTGGTGCCGCGCCCCTTCGAATGGAGACAACAGACCAGCGCAAGTTCGGTTATGGCGGGGATGGCTTGCCCCCGGACGACGGTGATGACGACGGTGGTTGGGAGCCAGGTGGAGATGGCAGTGCACCAAGCCCATATGGGCTGTTCATTCTCCTGGGTGCAGGGGCATGGGCTTTGTGGGAATATAGAAAACCTGGTGGCGCGCTGAACCCGCAAACAAAAATGGACCTCGCGCAGAAGCGATATGAGGCGCAGTTAGCAGCTCGGAAGAAAAGGATCCAGCAGCAGCAGCAGCAGGGAGGGGGGACAGGAACTATCAACATCAAGCCATGAAACGGCTATTTTATTCATGGCAGTGGACACACCTCGCAAAATCCACGCGCTTTATGCCTCATACATCGACACTGAACACTACTGACCAGCAAGTCATCGCTAACATATCTGTTTGAGTTTTTATTGTACTCTGCTGCATGTTTGCGACGTTGAAGCTTTCCACTTCGATAGCAAACGGACCGAATATTGATGAGATCTCTCGGAAACATTCTATCAAGGGAGGCTGACGATGAAAGCATCAACAGTTTGAATCAATTTAGCAATAACCATTAAATTTTTTTTGGATTATTCGGAATACCCCCAACGCCCGGAACAAAAATCTGGCACACAACGGTAGTTTCTTTCTTGACCAGTTGTACGCTCAAGGTCCTTGTAAACGTTATGGACGACTTCTGCCGATACGCGCCAATCAGCATACGCAAAGTTTACCGCAGCTTTCCATCCGACGCCGAGATTGACACCCCAGTGTACAGATCCATAATCGGTAACAACATACTCAGAAGGTCCTTGCAAGTGGTGATATACATTAATTTGCTCACCATGAAAACCCCGCCATTCCATGATTGAAATTGGATCGAGCCAAAGTTTTCGTTTTTCCAAACAGTCCAATGTGTAAGTGTCGCCCATGAGATGTTGAAGATATATGTGCAAGTTCCCTATATCCTTGCGAGGAATAGAGTACCAAACAACCCATGTATGAGATCCAGAAGGTGCAATGATTGCATTGGCAGAGCCAAACGCGTAGTCCTCAATGTGGCAACAAAAAACAGAGCCCATACTCATATAATAAACCCACGGAGAAATGATCCCAGCACCCCAAAGATTCTGCTTCTTTGCTGTCATTGCACTGCCCTTCAGTGAACCTTGTTTTTTATTAACATCCACGCTCTTCAAGTTTCCTTCCCGGCTTTTCGCAGCGGTAATCATTGAGTTTCCACATTTTCCTCTATCGGTCGAGCATTTGCGTTGCTTAGTGATACCATGCACATGCTGAACATTGGTCGCACATGATACTGTGTTTGCTTTCTCCCGAGGTGAGCAGCGCTTCTCACACGCATCCAGCATAGAATGCAAAATGGATCCGCTGCCAATTGCAATGGAATGTGGACTCCAAAAATGTGTAGCCAGCTGCGGACTAGGACTGAGAGTACTAGACAAATTCATCATGTTCAAACCGTCGAGTGCGAGGGAAGTCAGGTATGGGAGGCGCATGCGTAAGCGTGATCGAAATATTTGCAAGTATAGCGTTTCGCGATCTTTTGGTCCAAGTGTTCGATATGGAGAACATAAAGACTTGAACGTCGTGCAGACATCTCTCAGGAACTCTTCAAAGCAAAGTTTACCTACATTGCGTTTATCATCCATCATGTCGTAAACAGGAAGGATTCCACTCGGGATGGTTTGTTGCAATAGAGAATAGCTTCCTTGCACAGTGGAAAGTTTTGTAGCTCCGTGGTGTATTGTTCTCAGGTCTAGAAGTGTGGAGCGTTTCGTAGCCTTATTCCACGTGTCATCGCACTTGATATTCATGGCACCTTGTCTCTGAAGAATGAAGAGACATTCACGATGGAGCTCGCTGCTTTGTAACACATCGGAAGGTCTCAAAGAGCTGATGCAGACAGAAATGCCTTCAGGAACATTGTCAGCAGCAGCTTTCACAGTCTCTCTAAGCCAGCCGACGCAACGACGGCCAAATGAAGAACAAAAGATCAATCCCGTTTCGGAGTGGAGCCGAGGACGGTACTGTTTTATCGCGTCAAAGTCAGTGACAAACCAGTTTGGCAACTCCACATCATCCAAAGGAGACGATAAGTCCAGATGACTACTTGCGTACTCACTCAAATCACTAATTTGCAAAGGACCACGCGTGAATGCGGGTTTCGGCAGATTAATTGTGTTCCCGACAACATGTTCAATGCATGCTGTGTCAGCCCACATTAGAAGCCAGCTTGGAGGCATACGTATCGCACCGCTCTCTTTCGATTTTTGGCAATCTCTCGGTCCGACTTCACGAAATAAAGAGACCGCTTTATCTTCTAAGGATTCGACCGGACCCCGTGAAGCGAAACTAAACGTACTTTTTCGCCCTGTCTCAAGAAGTTGTTTGCCGATGATGACATGTTGGTGAATCCCGCGGGAGCATTGACATGCACTCGGCACGAAATATTCATCGCACTGCAAAAAGAAAGATACGAACGTTTCCGCGCCCGCAACCGTTGTCCCCATGATCCTCTCAAGCTTCGTGCCCTGTCTAGAGCTCATGTCGTTGGCACACGTTGGTAACCAATAGGGCACATGATTGATAGTGCGGAGACGGGTGTAGGAGACTAAGACTGTGAGTGCTCGTAACTTCTGTTGAGTGCAAGATGCAAACGAACGAAGAACTAGTAATTGTAACTTAACAATTATGTAATACGTATTATTATGAGCTGATCCGTTGTAGGAGCCTGTGATTGAGAAACGATAGAATTGGAGTTCGCGGGAGGCTTGTTTGGGACTAGTCTGGACGGGCTCGAGATTGTAATTAGGGTTAAGGTTTTCTAACCAGAGTATTGATCGATGGAGCTTCGGTGAAAGAAGGGCTACTTTGTCACGGTTTGAAGCCAAATTTTCATCGATACATCGGTCAACTTCGACGTCCACTACCGTGTCTTCAGAAGACGGCTTGACGTCGTTTCTTCGTTCACAGGTGTCGTGCGTGTGTGTTCGACGACTAAGTGCACGCCAAGCGCAACGGTTAGACCGTCCCGCTGAACAGCTGTCGTCCAAAGAACGGAAAGGTGTCGCACATAGTTGTTAGTCAGAGATAAAGTATCACTCACCGGCCGTACAGTGATTTTGTCTGTGACCTTTGAAAATTATCGAGCTCTCGATTAATCAGACGACAAATAAACGAGGCAAGATTGAAAAAAAACTGGTCGGAATGTGGGACTAAATGTGATTTCGTCAGTGAATTTTGTGCCCTTCATTTTGTGAAAATATTAAAATTAGTCCTGCCTTCTTTCGTTCATTTATGAAGGTTTTTTTTTTTAGTGTTACCCCTATGAAGGTTTTTTTTTAGTGTGACCCCAGGTCAACGCCAATAAGTCCTGTTCCCAAACAGCTATACACAAGAGCGCGTCGCGATGGCTCAAATGTTTGAAGATCTTACTTTGCTTCTGGCACCGACAAGTTTGACCGCTGCAAAGGAGGGTTTATGTCACGGGAAGCCCTTCATCGTCATGAAAAACGACTTGAGGACTCGCCTTGTTTCCGACTCTTCCGTGTCCGGTACTATGTGACATTGCGCCGTTTTCAACCGGTCGTCGGATGAATATTGTTTTCCGCAGGTCAGTCAGATGCCCGTGGTATGCACGTATGGCATGACCAAGTTGAAGCGCACCTATTCGGAGGCACGTGCAAACTGAGTCGAGATTTTGAAGTATGGAAAACTCAGGATGGTGTAAACTTTCTCAAGAGCGGAGATGTCACGCATGTCATTGACCTTGCAGCGCATGACATGCTCAGAAAAGGAAAGCATAGGTAAGAGCATCGCTTCTGGCCTCAGATATTGGTTTTTGGGCTGAAATTTCTTTTGAAGGGATCGGTTTTGTGATGATGAGGTAAAAAAATCAGGTTTGGCAAGTCGCTCTCAAAAACTTGAAGTTGCCGCTGAGGTAAACCGAGCACTGCCAACTTCAAGGCTTCATCTCACTTGGCCGCTATACCAATGCAGGATTCGGTCGTCAATACCCTGTTGCACGGCATGGCAAAATGCAATACCACCGTCGCCTTTATTGAAAGTTTCCTTTGACAAGTTTTGAGCGTGCTGCAAACTATTGACTCACTTTTGAGCACGAATCTGTTTTAAATATGTAGAAGAACGCGACAAGGTGCATAAATGACGTCAATGCGCCGGAGAACGTGTGCGTGCGCAATATTTCAAAACGCGACAATTTGTACTCACTGCCTTTGAAGGGGTTCGGCCGTCGAACAAAACGCAGTTTCCTCCGCGATCAGTTCCTCGCTAACTTCATGAACGCAATCTACAAAAAAAGCTACCTTCGACGGGTCTTCCGAACCCGTGAGCCCCGAGCCGAGATTCGCGATGTACTTCTGTGGTCCAAACGAAATGAGCATCTTTCTTACTGCCTTCTCAATTGTTGCTTCGTCCGACCCAGTTGTTGCATGTAGCAAAGCCGGATCAAAGTTCCCTTGAAGTTGTTTAGGATCGAAACTCGCAGCGCCTTCGGAAAGCTCGCGTCGAGCAACATCACCCGGTTTCACGGTGTCTACAGTCATGACGTCGTAACCGGCAGCCTGGAGCAAAGGAAGTGCATAGGGAGCATCTCGAGCAAACACTAACAGTGGAGTTTCTGGATGTCTTGCTTTCAGTTCTGTTGCGATTTTCTGTAAGCTGGGCAGGGCAAAAGTAACGAACGATTCCTCGTCGATGTGCTCGCACATGGCTTCAAACACTTGGACCATGTGCACACCAGCTTTGATTTGGGCATCAAGATAATCAATAACGACAGTTGTGAGTCTCTCCAGGAGGCACCGAGATTCCTCTGGATGTTCTCTCAACCACTGCATTCCAATGCCCGTGTTTTTCTTCGAGCTGCCACCGACCATGTAATACATGAGTGTCCAAGGAGCAGCAGAAAAACCAATCAGAGGCACATCAAGTGATTCAGCTTCAATTTGTCGATTTATCTCTTTGATGGCTTGAATAACGTGACCAAGACTATCTTCAACGTTTACCGTACTAGGCAGTCGAGCGAGGTCATCAGGGGATCTCAACGGATTCGGAACTACGATGCCAACACCTCCGGGCATCTCGACGCTAATGTTCATAGCTTCAACGACAACTAGGATGTCGGAAAAAAGGATCCCGGCATCAATGTTGTATCGCCGAATTGGTTGAAGAGTCACCTCTGCCACATCCTTCGGATCCTTCAGGAGTTCAAGAAAATTTTTGTCGCTCACTTTCTTGTATTCCATGTATTCTGGCAAGTGCCGCCCGGCTTGTCGAAACAACCATACAGGTGTTCGTTCAACTTTTTGGCCCTTGGCTGCGCGGATCATAATGTCGTTCGATGGTGCGGAGTTGGAAGAGGCGAAAACAACGCATCTTGCTGCAGGCAAGCTGCCGCTGTGGACAGGGTCAAGGACGTGGGGCTCAAATATATCAAGGAATAGCAGATATATCTTGCTCACCGGATCGGATTTGCACCTGGAAAACGGCGACGACTTTTGCGAGCAAGCTGAGTAGGCTTAAACGTGAAGCAACTCGGTTGCATTTTTGTGGGGACGTTCATCATATTTACCGTCAAAACGGAGGTTTTTTTCTTCGTAACCCAGCTGAAAAAGAGGTCGTGCGTCGTCGACTTGCTTTGGCCGTCGAGGATTGTTCGAAGTTGTTGTCGTTGTTGCTGATGTTCAACCAACTGTTGTGGATAAGAGAAATACGTCCTCGTTCGAAACGGAACAAAATCCATACGATAGAATTCTGAATTTCACAAAAGGATACAAGTAGGACAATTTTTAATAATTTACGAAGGTGATTATTATGAATATATGATTATTTAATAATAATAAAACTTTACAGGATCGAACGAGGACTGTGTGTGATTCGCTCCATGTGGGTCGGCATAGCCTCAGAGGGATAGATGGTTAATTGTGGTATGCGTTGAACTAATTACACTCG
>Ga0302114_10001102_pt1 | contig 18254 bp, 9 predicted proteins | sample AG5_Surface_MG_FD_203107 | JGI IMG/M metagenome (GOLD analysis project Ga0302114, IMG submission 203107) | Marine microbial communities from Western Arctic Ocean, Canada - AG5_Surface | ecosystem: Environmental > Aquatic > Marine > Oceanic | place: Canada: Western Arctic Ocean | collected...
GTTCTTCTCGTCGTCGTCTCGTTTTGCTCGTAATCTTGTTCGTTGGTATTTTTGGTGACGTCCAAGATTTTTGTTTTGAACAGAAGAAGAAGAGGAGACGATGCAGCAGCGCAGCGTCGATAAAGACGCCATTCTTTCTATCTTGACTTTTGGAAAGGTGTGATAGAATTGAGCGCGCGCGTGTGTGCGTGATGTGCGCGCGTGTAAATTTAGATGAGCGCGTGCTTTCTTTATTCTTTTTGTAGAATTTCGAAAGGAAAGATGATTTTTTTCTTCGTGCGCGTGAGTTGGTTTGAGCAGCTGACTCGTTAATATTTTTTCGACTCGTGCAAAACGAAAATAATCAAACTTTGAAGAGTTTTGAGAAAATCCCTCAAATTGAGCTAAGAAAACATGTTCACAACAACAACGACAACGACAACGACGACAACACGAACAGCACCACCAGCAACTAAAATGCTCAAAGCTTCGCGTCATTATACTATCAGAGATGCCTCGCGGTGGATAAGAACAAAGTTCCCAAAAACTCAAGCTGCGATTCCCCATCATCGTCACTATCAACGAGAAGAAAAAAATGAGCCATCCACATCCACATCCACATCGTCCACAGTGTCCTCGTCCAAGACTTTGCTTGCTGCTACCGCACTGGCTGTGGTTTTATCGACAATGTCACCTGTGGGTAGTGCAATTGCTGGCGATGACGACGATAAGAAATTCGTGAGGAATATGCTTGGAGGTTGTACTCCAGATAAGTTAGATTTGTTTAAAGATGTCAGAGCAAAATTTTCCATGGAAGCTTCGACCGGCGCTTTGCCCGAAGCCATTTTAGATTTAGATAAGTGCGACTACTCAAACATTGATTTGGACGCGAAAGTGCTGTCTGGATTGATCGCTCGGAACGCTAATTTCGAGAACTCACAGCTGACGCACACGGAAATGTCGCGAACAGATGCTCGCGGGTCGAATTTCAAAGGCGTAAATTTTAAAGATACGAACGCGTACTCAACTCGTTTCGATGGGAGTAATATGGAAAATGCAAATTTTGAAAACGTCATCTTATCCGGTGCGTCGTTTGGAAAGTACAACGGAGAGTGGGCGAATATGAAAGGTGCAAACTTCGAAGGCGCTTTGTTGTCGTCTTCGGACGCGCGAGAGTTGTGTAAGAACCCTACGCTGGATCTCGAAGGACAAATGAATGTCGGCGGATGCTAGCAGAGATAATTATTATTTACTTCACTGTGCATTAATTCTGTATCTACATTATCTACATTATCTATACCTATTCTTATTGTTGTTGTTATTGTTGTTGTTGTTGTTGTTGTTGCTGTTGTTGTTGTCCAGCGAGAGGAGCAGTAGCAACAGTAGCAGCAGTAGGAGCAGCAGTTACAGCAGTAGCAGTAGCAGCAGCAGTAGCAGCGGCAGCTTCCTGTATCTTTGCCATTTGCGTGGTGATTTTAGTTTCCATTTCTGTGTACCGCTCAATCGTTTCTTTGTGCTTCGAAGCCGCGAGCGCAAAAATTTCAATTTCTGATTTGGCTTCTTTTCTCGCGTTACCCATCATTTCTTTTTCCCTATGAAACGCATCTTCGAGTAGTCGATACTGATGCATTTTAATGAGACATTTCTTGATTCTATTCTCAGCAATCGAAGAACTTAATCTCTCTATTTCAATCTCTTCGTTTATCGCTGCGTTTTTGATCGCAAGAATAGCCGCCGTGAACAAAGCGTTTGCAGATTCAACAAATTCCCGGTCAGTGATTTCATCCTCTTCGTTCACTTTGTTTTCAAGCAGTTTCAGCATGGCTTCTCGAGCGGCAACGGCGGCAATTCTGGGTGAAAACATTGTACTTAAAAACGAAATTCGAGTCAGAACTGGATTACACAACTTCTCGTCGAAGCTTTCAGCGCAAAAATCGTATTGTTTTGCATCTCTGGCATCATCGACCGCAACGCCGCGCGGAATAATTGTTCGTTTTTGTAAATCATTCAAAACCTCATCTTGAATGGGTAAGGCCACAAAAGCTCGAATGCAATCTTCTGCCGTTCGAGATTGAACGAAATCAGCAATTTCTTTCCAATTTCCGATGCCGTAGTTTTCTAAAGCTTCCAATAAAGCGAGCAGCTCTGTTTCGTTCCAATCCTCGAAACCAATTTGAATCAGATTTTCATCGTCATCGTCATCGTTGTTGATGCTATCACCTTTCGATGAGACTCTATCGACCTGCTTTGATTCACCGGTAGCTTTATCGCTCATTGTGAATTTCACTTCGACGCGATCAAATTTGTCCGCTTGCAAACCTTCCGGAAAACGCGCGCTCGAGAAGCAGCTTTCGCACAAATCGCAATCGAAACCGTCCAAGAGATGATAATAGTACTTCTTCTTCGCGTCTTCGCTACTCCCAGCAATATCTTCGCTCAAAGAAGCATCGCACGAACTGCATTTCATCTCACTTATTATCTTTAATTTTAACATTTGCCTCTGCGAGCACGTGGACGAGTTGCGTTTCGAGTCTAAAGACTTAGAATCCACCAAAACAAACGGATCGTGCTCAAACGCGGGACGCGATTCTAGATGTTTGATCCTTTCAAGAAAGTCAGAAGAGACGAGAGCAACTGCAGTGGCGGGGAAGGAGTTCACGCGAGGAACGTTTCGTGTCGCTCCTTTCGACCAAGGCCAATTAATCACATTCCATCTCTCGAGAAACGAAAATACTCGTCGCACTTTCATTTCGTTCTTTTCCACTGCAGCGCACGTTTCCAACGCTTCTTGAAGCATAAGCGCAACGCCAGGTTTCAAAGCTTTATACGCGTTTACAATCGCATTGCGCAAAGTAATGTACTTCTGCTCGTTGCTATCATTGCTTTTCGCCCTCTTCTTCTTTTCATTGCTTTTGGTCGGGATGAACAATTCTGGAAGAGATCGCTTCTCCACTTCACTCGTTGAGGACCAATCAAACCAAATCGAGCTGTGTACAGGGATTCTGTATGCTCCCACATTCTCTTTAGTACTATTCATGACAAGTGCACTTGCAACGTTTTGTTCATCCGCACTGGCATTTGCTACGCTCGGAAAAGAAGCGCTCGGAAGCTGACCGTGCGTCAAGTTTTCCAAACATATTTTCTTCTTCAATTGGATCAAGCGCTTATTTGCCTCGATTTTAGAGTCGTCAGTCGGGTCAGCACCCGCCACACCGCTCGATTTATCCACATCGAAATCAGCAGATGCTATAACAAATGGATGCTGATCAACGACGTATTGACGAGTTACCCTAAAATCTAGACGTTCCGTCGCGCGAGAACTCAAGTTCTCCTTCCCGAGCGCGTCGTTCAATTCTCTTTCTTTTCTTTTCTTCTCTTCACTCGCACCAGCATTTTGTTGTTGTTCCTGTTCCTGTTGTTGTTGCTGCTGCTGCTGATTACACGAGTCGTCCTCAACATTAGCGCGATAGTCTAGCTCATTCATCCATTCGTTGAAAGAAGCCGAGTCTAATAACCACAGCGGATTTACCACCCAAGCTTTCCCGTTTTTTGGCACGGCTTCTGACATGTCCATGTACCGTGGAGCTTGTCCACTCGAGTTTGGAACCCAACAATCGTACGAATCTGGGTGATACGAGTAATGTACGAGCGTCACAGAACGATCAACGCGAACAGTGCGAGTGAATTCGCTTCCCCGCGTACTCAACGAAGAGAGCACGTCTTGTCCTCTCGGAATTTCTATACAGTGGGTGACACCCGGGTCTGTCTGCTCATCGGCTACGGCAATGCGCGTTGCCTTGACGGCATTTTTCAAGTACTTCCTCAGCGAAGGAGGTATGTACACTTTCTTGTGTTTCAAAAAGCCGTGCGTTTTCAGCTCTCGCTCGGCTCCTTTAAACACGTCCTCGATGAGTTCGTTTCTTCGTTGCTCGGATACCCAAGAAAAGTTCTTCCAGTTGTGGGACATTTTCGCTTCAAACGCGCACAACAAAATTCTGAATAAAGAGCCAGCCGGTTTTAAATCGCCGAACACGTGCGTTGGTAGTTTCATCAGCCGTCTGACCTTTGGATCCATCGGCGTTTTAAAACCAAGACACTCCTCGTTTCCTTGTAAAAGTTCGAGAATAGATTCGACGACTGCTTTTGCGTCCAATCTGTCCGCATGCGCCGTCGATGCGAAAGAATCTTCCACGTATATGCGAGCGAGAATACTCTCCAAACGCGCTAAACCCGCATAATTTTCAAAGTCTCTCGCTTGCACATACGGTTTCCGCTTCGTTTTTGGAGCGGCGTACGGATTTTTAAGCGTCGTTGGCTTCGCCTCCTCTTCCCCTCCTTCGGGAGAGGTTGGAAGAGGCTCATCAGTTGCCATCGTTCGTGTGCTTCGAATTTGTTATTTATTTTTGTGTGGAGAATCAAACTCTGAACAAACAGACAAAGGAAGAAGAAAAACCGCCGCCGGCGACACAAATTCACTCACTCGCTCGCCTGTATTCTTTTCAAATCACACACACACATACATACAACAACAACAACAACAACAACAACAACAACAACAACAAACATCAAAATTGATGACGGCTGAAGTCCTAATCGTAGACGAGAAGGATACTTCGATTCTGTAAGTCTACCTATATCTCCTCGTTTTTGTTTGTTGTTTCCCTTCTTCTTCTTCTTCTTCTGTCTTCCCGTTCATCACATATCGCTATCGTTATAAGCATTCTTTCCTGCGTTGTTCTTACGACTGACCGACCATCTCGCGTGCAGTGATATTGTGGACGAACGCGTTCGGGCTATTTACGAGAAGAAGTACGAACACATCGCGGAACCATCCACGAGTGTTGGAAAAGAGGACGAAGGGAAAGGCGAGTTATGGCTCGTAAAGTTACCGCCGGGTTCTTTGCTGGAGGATTTCGATGGCGTGACCGTCAGAATACACAGCGATGCGGATAGAAAGAAATCAGATGAGAATAACGAAAAAAGTTTAAACGTGGACTGCGAGTTTGCAATCGCTCCGAACGAAATCGGTCGCTTCGAAGCGAACAAAGCGAACGACGTCGACGACGAGGATGAAGACGACGACGACGACGATGCCAGTATCAATCGACGGTATAGAATCGTACAAAGCGAAGATGACGGGGTCAAGGCACTTCGAGCGGTATACGTCCGAGAAGGCGACACGAAGGAGGCGTTCAAAAACGCGGAGAGGATTACAAAGCGAGTGCATTTATTACGAGCGGGCTTCAAACGCCACCGTCTAAAAAAAGCAGACGTTGTAGAAGCAGGCGAAGACGAAGAAGACGAAGGTGACAAAAAGAAGAGAAAGAAGGAGACAAAGTCGAAGAAAGCCCCGGCGTCGACGATGAAGGCGACGACGAAGAAAAGTAGAAAGAAATGAGAACGGATAGCACATGTATCATTAATTAAAGTAAGAACGCGTAGCTTTAAAATTTTGCAGCAATATCAACTCCCCTAATTTTCCCTCTGACGCTTCAGAACAAAATCACCTCCAGTCAAGGCTCAAGACGCGAAGACATATGAAGCCAACATCAGCGCGCTCCTCATCCTCTTCAGACTCTGAGAGCGACGATGACGACGACGAAATAAACAAGTTCTGCTTAAACTGTCGAACGAGAGGTGACTTCTTAAAAGTCTGCGCGAGATGTAAATCGGTTTATTTTTGCAACAGCGAGTGTCAACGAGAAGCGCACAAAGAACACTCGAAAGTGTGCGTGAGTAAAGCACCGGCGCCGCTCAACTTACCCAAAGGCATGCCAGCGCCGAAAACGGAGGAGGAGAAAAAGAATGAAATCGAAATCGAAACGAAGCGAATAGAGTTAAAGTTACTACCAAGCGTTCTGAATAATAATAGCAGCGAAAATAGCAGCAGCAGCAGCGCGAACAAGACGAATTTTGGTGTAGGAAACCCACCGGAGGAAGCGCTCGTGGACGAGTTTGAAGACGCGCTCGTGTTTGCGATTACGAACGAGAACGAAAGTTTAGAACGGAAATGTAGAATTGGTTTAGCGCACGTGTACTTATATTCCAGTCGCGCGAAAGAAGGTCTGCATTATCTCGAGCCAGTCGTAGAATACTACAAAAGAGAAGGAACAGTTGAAGCGGTGGAACCTCACGTGTTAGCCGCCGAGTGTTGCGTAAAGTTATCATCATTGTTAGGGGACGAAGATGAACAGAAAGAGAAATTTAAAGAACGATGTAAAGTAGAGCTCGCTGCCGCACTTGATGCAGCTACAGAATACACGCAAAAAGATGAAACAAAGCAGGCAGAGATTCTGTTACGTTGTGGTATTTGTCTTTTGGATGGAAAGTTATTCGACAAAGCAATTGGCGTCTTCATCCAAGCTTCGGCGTGCGCAGAAAAATTGAATGCTCATGGCATCGCCGCGCGCGCAAAAAACAGAGTTGGACACGCGCTGATACAAATGAAGAGACCCAGCGATGCAATCGTTGCTTGGAAAGATGAGCTCGAATCTCTTGAGAAGTTCAAAAACAACGACGACGTTAAAAACGACATAGCGCTGGAAGTAAAAAAAGCCGCGTTTCTCAAATCAATGTGTCACGGGAATATTTTCGCTGCGTATGCATTCTTAGGCGCAGTTGATGATGCTCGAGTCCATTCAAATCTAGCAATCACAAACGCTAAGGAAAGTGGAGACGCGAACGAGTTAAAGCGAACACTGGTACAACAAAAGGCGACTTGGGACGCTTTGAACAGAGACGATATGCTTGCGGAGCTAGAAAAGGTTAGCGTTGAGTAGGAGTAGGAGCAGCAATTGTTTTAGTTCGTGCAGTACTGTAGTAAACTTAAATCAATGGTATCGTGACAAAAAAATGTGCGCTAAGTATTATTATTGTTATATATTTATGTTTCTGTTTTTCTCTTGACGTGTTCGTTTATATATTACCGATCGACGGGTTTGTTACAGTTCACCTTGAAGTGCGCCAACATACGATCGACGGTAGGAAATTCCATTTTACGATAGTAGTATCCAATCGGTCTGACTTCGACGTACTCGTGATGGACGTTGCCGCTCGCAGACATGATGTACGAAATGCAAAGATATCCGTGGTGTTTATCTGAAACCGATAACGCATACGGGCGCTGATTTCGGTTCTTTCGGAAGCACTCTTGCAAATGTTCATCAACCTCGTGGTCTCTGCCACCCAAAAATTTTCTGTGCATAACCGCGTCGCGCAAAAATCCAGCCACAGGTTCAATATGGCGAGCAACTGCTTCGTCCAAATCTTCATATTTTTCTTTCGAAGTATCGATCATGAGTGGTGTACCCAATCTCAAGTTTGCAGTGCCACCAGTTCCAGGCTTCTTGCCTTCTCTGATGTCCATGTGCCAGTACACGTCGTCAAACATTTTTATGGTGCACGACAAATTCTTAACGCCTTTGGAGGAAGGACGAATGACGAAATCACCCACGTCGCCGTCGGCAAGCTCAGCGGTTGCTTCAACGTGCGAACAATTCTTGAACAAAGGATGATCAATTGTACGCGCGATATAAGACTTTTCGTGCTTGACTTGGTTCGGTTTCTTCTTCGGTTTCGAGGCTCGCGCAGCCGCTATAGTTTTCTCTCCCGGTAAAGGATCCAAGGAATAATAGGGAGTCGTCGTCGCGAGAACGTGCTCTTCCCATCTTCGCGACTCATCCTCAGAAAGATGCGAGCCACGACACGTTAGCCATACCTTGAGATTTTCAAGATCGATTCCTTTAACTTGTTGTCCATACGCAGTCGTTTCGGGAGCTTTTACTCGAGCAGTAATGACTTGTCCTACGTGAACTTTGTCATCGAGACGATCGAAAGGCGAATCCGAAACGTCTTGTCTTTCAATAACACCGGTGACTCCGGAATCGAGCTGTACAATCACACAGTTAGCACGAGCATCGATTCTCTTCACCGTACACGTGATGAGCTTACCAGCTTGCAACGTGTGCACGGTCTCGCCGGTAACGGCGGTGAAGATCTCGTCGCTCGAGAGACGAGTCCACTCTGAGCGGACATCCTCAAACGGCTTGCGCATTTCCATGCGGATGTCTCTGAGAATTTCCAAAGCGTTCACACCACCACCTTCAGGAGTGCTGAGATAATTTGCGTAATCTTCAAGCATCAAAACGCTAAGCTTCGGCCACTCGCGCGGATCGAAACATCTTTCGAGAGCGCGTTCGCGTCCAACGCCGGATTCGTCAATTTGAATGTCGAGCGCGTTGGAGGCAATTGCAATAGCTTTGTCATAATGCTTCGGATGAATGCGGGAGCCATCGAGAACGTTCCCATCGGTGATATTGATAGCCGACGCGGCATTTTCGTACACGCGTTCCTCGACGGCATGCAATTCCGTCAAAATTTCTTCTCTGTTATCGAGCGCGCCGCCGTCAACTTTTCGAATCGCCGTCAAAAATGGAACCAATTTACGCGGACCTAACCCAGCGACGTGTTCTAAAGACCTAGCGATCCATTGATGCGACATTGCCGCGTTAACGTCCACGCCAGTTTGGTTAATGCAGCAGCGAAGAGCTCTTTCAATGCAGCTCACCCTTTCTTCGCGACTCAACGCGGCATCTTGAAATGGACAGAGAGAAATAGTCGCGGCTTCATGAGAACCGCCGCTCGGTTGCAGTAAGTTCGCCACAACCGCCGCCGGATCGCGAGCAAACCTACCCAACGCAACAGCATGTCGAATAGTGGCTTGCAATTCTCCCATCTCTTTCACCGGGGCCGATGCTGTTTCGTAGAGTGAAGCAACCGAGTCGTTAATAAACTCAACCTCAATCGCACTCACTTCTTCAGGAATCGATTTGACAAAACCATCCTTCTCAAGGAAACCACCAGTCACGCGATCGAGCTCTTCTTTCAACGTTTTGGCATTTTTCCCCGAAGCCGCGACTGCAACTAAGTGCGGTCGATGGTTCGATATGAACTCTGCGACTTTTCTCTGTTCTTCTTGCTGCGTACCGTACGAACCGCCTCTTCCGCTCTTACCGAAAGACGTCAACTCTAAAAAGTCAACAAGTTGCCCGGAACCATCCAACGAGACGAGCGTGGTCGGTGTTTCTTGATCTGAGGCAGGAACTGCGGAAATAATGCGTACTTCCAAGTGCTTCAACGTAGAATGCACATCTTCTTCCTTCACGCCAATCAACTGCGGCGTCCAAGACTTCTTGTTCAACATTCTCCACGCTCCGTTGAACGCGGCGATGGCCATCGACCTTTTCGATTCCAATACGAGTTGCGCAGTTGCCTCTCGTGCAATTTGCGGAACAAGCTTTTTCTTAATAGCATCTTCAACAACTTTTCGACGAATTGTGTTCCATTGCTCGGCTTTCTCGGAAACATTTTCAGAGCAGTATGCGTTTGAAAGGTTTTGCACGAGTCTCTCAACTTCTTGTTCCGGTAAAAATGCGTCGAATTCAAGCAATCCTTTCCGAACTCCTTCGGCGATCATTGAGAACTCGATGTCGGTGAAATGACATAATGGTTTGTTGAGGGTTCTTTTCACCGCTGCTAAAGGATGAAATGTATCAATTTGCTCGTTGCCGAGTAACGTGGGTTTCGTCGTCGACTGCGCATACTGACGATAATGAAATCGAACCCACTGACGAATACCAGGATCGTTCGCGAGTTCAGTAGCGGAAACTTCAATCAATGCTTTAATGACATCCTCTTCATCTTCGTAGCCTTGATCGAGATAATGTTTTGCGAGTTCTTCCGGCGACGCGTCTGGTAAAATTTCGGTCATAGCGTCGTCTTCCACGTCGTAAACGCCCTCAGCCTCTCCCCACGCGAACGTGGTATCCAATGCCATCGCAACCTTCTCGGGTGCAGGTGAAGAAATTTTGAACAACTCTAACACATCTCTACTGACGTGCATATCATACGCCGTTCGTCGACGTGGGCGGCGACTTCCTCCAGTGCTGTTCGCATCCAAGGCTGCCGCTCCGTCTTTCAACAACAGCTGCATTTTCGACTCCACGTCTTGAACGTTTTCGTCGTACTTCGAACTCGCGATAAGTTTTTGCAATCGCATTAGCGTAGCCACGCTCTGTTGATCGTTGCTGTGTGCTTCCAACTCTTTATACAAAGTTTCGATCGCTTTTTGCTTTCTGTTTTGCAACTTCACATACGCAATATCCCAATCGTATACCGCTTGCAAGACGTCAAAGGAACGAGTCTTTCTTTGGATGATGACTTGATCGCCGACGAGCGGTGGGCGAGCTTCTTCTGGTTTGCCACGCAAAAGAGGATGCAAGTCATCGCGCATATTTGTCGCCAGGTACTCCAATTCATAACCTTGCGTGCGAACCATCTTCAAAAACCATTCGATGCATATCAACACGTTCTGCCTCTCCGTGTCCGGCAGCTGACCTCCCCATTCGTTTTGAAGTTGATATAAACGCATTTCCATAACTTCGTCGGACTCGTAATCCATCCTTCCGCGCAATAAAAGCTCGCCGGCTTCAGTCGGGATACCTCGAATTGAGCCAACTCCCATGACGCGATCGTAAATCCACGTAGCTTCTTCCGCAAAATCGCGAGGCGTGTTCAAGTTTGGTACTTGGACGTTTTCAATTGAAAGTCTTTCCGGCCAATCGGCATTTCTGATTTCATCATCGGTTGCGGTAAGCATTTGTGCTTTGATCACGGACGGTTCAAAAGCAAATTCCGCCCAAGACTTGGTTGGAGTTACTCCCGCCGTTCGCTTCTTGAACTTGCGAACTTTACGCATCTTCTTTTCGCGGGGTGGTCTTTCTCCTCCTTCCTCGTCATCGACGATAAAATCGTCCACATCTTCATCGTCGGTTTCGTATTCACTTTGACTTTCTTCTTCCAAGACGTCCTCTGGTAAACTCTCTCCACCCAAGTAGCCTTCGTCTCCCGGTCGCTTCCGGTTGGCGAACAGTTTTTGTAAGTCTGAAATGTCTCCGAAAATGTCGGCAGCCTCACGAACTTGGTCGTACCTAGCTCCACCTCTCTCGCGTTGTGCACGATTATACGCTTTCCTTCGAGCGCGTTCTTCGTCCGTTTCGCGTTCTTCACCTTCATCGCGCACGATGAAATCTGCCATCTCTTCTTCGGAGTCCTCGTCGTCTGAATCGACGAATCGTCGTTCGGCGGCAGCTGCTCTTCTCTTTTCTTCTTCGGCGTCATCTTGCTGTTGTTGTTGTTCTTTCTCGCCACCTGCCTCTTCGTCTGCACCGGCGACTTCATCTTTTTTTGTATCTTTTTCTTTTTCTTCTTGTTCTTTCTTCTGCTGATCTTCCTTCTCGTCGTCGTCATCGTCGTCGTCTTCTCCGACTGCGGCAGCGGATTTCTTTTGCAATCGTTTCTTCTTTTCCTTGCGTTTAAATCCGGTGACTTGATTGTCTTCGAGCAAGTCGTAGTCGTCCTCGTCGAGCTCTAACGCGCGACGTTTCCTTCTTCTGCGAACAATCTGAGCCCCGCCCTCGGAATCAGATTCGTCTCCTTTGTCATCGTCCTCGTCCTTGTCCTCGGGTTCCTCCTCTCCATTTCGTTTTTCTTCTTCTTCTTCTTCGATCGGGAGCCGCACTTCCTCCAATTCGTCGATCTTCTCTTCTTCTACTACTTTTGGGGGAGAGACGTCCTCTGCGGCTGGGGCTGCTGCCACCGCGGTTCCGTTCTCATCCTCGCCATCATTCGCAGTTGGAGTTGGTTCAGACATCCTGACCTCTGTTATAAACTTACTCCTATGCGGACAGAGAGAAGAGAAAAGAGACGATTGATTACTGAAAAACGTACGTACGTTCACGACGCTTTGTTTTTGCTCTTTTTTAAACCCACACAAAATACAAACACGAAAAAGAAGGAAGGAGCAGCCGAGAGTCGAAGTATTCTTTTCAGCACAAAGAACGCATCCATTATCATCCCTACATCCTGAACTGACAACAATTAAACTATTTTATTACAACTACTGCACTGCACATACCAGTACGCATCTATTTGTTACTACTAAACCTATCGCTACTATTTGCTAAATCGTCAGCGAAGACGTGTCCGTCTTAGGCATATTAGAGCCCTCCGGAAGGATTTCAAACTTGCGCTCGTTAAGATACGTCCGCAAACGAGAAATCACAGGAACCGCGTCCGGATCGCGCGCACTTTCTAATTTCGGGATCCATTGCTGCGCAATTACTAACAAGAGCTTCACGCCTTGGTTTCTATACGTTTTCACGAACTCGTAACCTGCGTGTTTTAGGAAACTTTCCAAAGCAACCGCTGTTTGTCGATTGGGAGGGCACTTGTTCAACAGGCGAGAAAACCAAGCCCAGGCTTGGTCGATGCTGTGCGGATGATTCTGCACAACTACCCGAGAAACTTGCACGTACGCTCCATACAAGAGCATGTATCCGGAAATGCGATTAGCGTACGAATCAGAACTTTCAAATGCGTTCGGGTCGTCCTCGCTCGGCGCGTATCCACATATTTTGAAATATTCTTTTTCTTCCGCATACTTACTCTTTAGGAATGGATAATATTTCGGCACCGCGAGGGGACACGCGTCGCGGAGCAACGCAACAAAAATCTCCGAGAGTTCGGGAACGTGCGCCGCACATCTCGCGAGCACTTCTGCCAACGCGAACGCGTAACGATTGAGCTTTGCAACTTGAACGTCGCACTGGGCTAAAATTTTCTTGGAGAGCGTAATCATCGCGTACGTCCGAATGTGCTCAGGTGTTGCCGGCGTTAAGAACTCACGGATGATATCGTCCGCTTTCTTCACGACTTGGTCTTTCGTACACGCCACTTGCTGAACGTGTATGGTCAAACGTTGAATAATTGTGCGTCGTTCTCTTTTTGCCTCTGGAGAGGCTGAATACGCGGCGACGCGTTCGCGAGCCGCGTGCAGTACTTGAAGCGATCTCTTTTCCGCTTCTAAAGCTTCCGCAGTGACGTATACCGCGGGGACTTTTTCAGCTTCTCGCTGCTTTGCTTCCGCCAACGCTAGCGCCTCTTCCTCCTGTTTCATTTTCTCTTTTTGTTTTTGAATCTCCTTGTCGCGTTTCTCTTCTTCGAGTTTCTTCTCGGCTTCAATTTTTTTCTGCTTCTCCTTTTCCTCGCGCTGTTTCTGCGCCATGGTTTTCGCATCCTGTACTAATTGTGAAATATTTTCGAGATTCTCTTTGCGTTCCTTTTCGACGCGATTCAATCGAACTTCAGTCGCTTTATTCGTGACGCTCGCATCTGAAACGTCTCGCAGCGAGAGCGCGTTTTGAAACGATGCTATTTTCAGCATCGCACCGTCGCGAGAGGCTGATTCTTCGACTAGAGTCAACCGTAACTCTTCCTCTAAGCGTTGCATGCGACGTTGCGCGGCGAGTTGCACTCGACTTTTCCGCAAGCGCGCCCTTTCCTCTGTTTCTATTTTTGCGTTTTCAACCGCTTGCAAGGATGTATTTTTTTCGAATTCTTCTCGCAACGCATCGATTCCTGGCGTTGGCGATATCGTTTCGACGAGTCGTTTAAACTTGGAAAGCTCGAGGTCGAAATCATCGTCAATGCTCGGTGCCGATAGCACGACTGAACCTCCTCTTTTCCTGATTGGAGTTGATGAGTGTTCTGCTGTTCCTTCTTTTTCTACATCTTTTTCTTGTTCAAAAACCAACGACGAAGATTTTCCTTTTCCTCTCGTTGGTCGATACCCGACTAAAACGAAATCTTCTTCTTCTTCTTCTTCCTCTTCTTCTTCTTCGTTTTCTTCGTGATAGCGCGAATGAAATGCCTCATCGTCACGCGTCGATTGGCGCAGCACCATCTTATTATATACAAGAAGAGAGCAGAGAGAGAGAGAGAGTTATATTATAATTTTGTTCCGAGTTGGTCTGTTCTTAGCTGTCTGTTGTTTTTGTGACCTCGTTGAAGAGACGAGGAGTTCAAAACTTCTTCAGAATTTTCTCCACCCAGGACAGCTGGACAGGAACCACCGCTTGCGCGGGAAGAGGTAGTACACGTGGAGATGACGACGACGCTCGCTGGTTCAACGCGCGTTGTATCAGGGCACGAACGCCCCAACGCATTGCATCGTCGATGGCGAGTGCAAAGCAAAAGAAACGCGGTAAAAGCATCGCGCTGTTCTGTCGAACAACAAAAAAGGAATAATAACCATAACCGACGACAACAACAACAACAACAACAGCTTGGAGAAGCCATACATTCTTCTTCCTCGAGCAACTACCATCGACGCCAATTAATCGCAAAGAACAGACGACACGTCCAAAGACTGTCTGCGGTCGCGCCTCAGCACGAGTTCAGAGCATCCACAGAAACGTCCACTGATTTCGAGGCTCAGGAAAGACAGATTTTATTCCTCGCTCCCTATCGAGAGAGGCTTTTACTAGAGCCCACTTTGGAAGGAAAAATAGATATCGTAGACGCGTCAGAGACCGTTCAAGCGTTTATAAACTCTAAAACAGATCTCGTGGAAAAAGTTATGCCTAGTCTATCAAAAACAGAGCAGTACTTGATAAAAGTCACGGTCCTTTGCGGGCAACAACACGTGTTTTCCAGGTTTGCTGCTCAAAATCCAGAAAGCGAAGCTTCGCTGAGTAAACTTTTGACTACTTTAGGGAAAGTTGAAGTGTTTTACGACATGATTGGTGGCATTGTCGGGTATCAAACCGTTGCTTTAGAGCTCATGCACGAATCCTTCGGTGGCCCTCCTGCTGCGATACATGCTGATAAAGACTGCCACGGATTAGACTGCGTTCCGAGTTACGAAGACAACGACGAGGATAAAAATGTTTCAAAAAGTTGCGACGATTCTGAATGTGACATGTCGTTGCACGTTCCTTCAGGCCCGGATTTAAGAGAAGGTGATGGCGAGTTTGCTCGAAAAGCTGCGCGAAAAGGAATAGAGGCGCTCCCGGAGATGTGCGAAATATACCCTCTGGGCGGCGCGGGCGACCGGCTAGGTCTCCTCGATCCCGAAAATGGTGAAGCGTTACCCGCGGCGTTTCTCCCGTATAACGGGAGGCCGTTGCTCGAGGGCCTCATTCGCGACGTGAGAGCGAGGGAGTGGTTGTACTATAAAATAAAAGCTAGTTCTCCGGATGTATTCGACGACGAGGAGATAGAGAAGGCGAGCAAGTTAGTCACACCGATCGCGATAATGACGTCGATGACAAAAGGTAACCACCGTCGAATATCAAAGTTTATGAACGATTCAAATTGGTTTGGACGAGGAAGTGATAATTTTCGTTTATTTGAGCAGCCTTTAGTGCCGGTGTTGACGACTCGAGGCGGTGAGTGGATTAGCGCATCTTCGAGTGAGGATAAAGGCGAAAACTACTCGTGCGACATTGCGCTGAAACCAGGCGGACACGGCGCGTTATGGAAACTAATGTACGACGAAGGTGTTTTTGATTGGCTGGAGCAACAAAAGAGAACTGGAGGTGTTGTTCGACAAATCACCAATCCTATGGCCGGGACGGATACGACCCTTTTAGCGCTTTCCGGGTTGGGAAGACAAGACAACAAAGCGCTTGGGTTCGTCTCTTGCGAGCGCGCCGTCGGCGCTTCGGAAGGGATTAATGTTTTGGTTGAGAAGACGAATCAAGTCACGAAAGAGCGATGGTATGGCATTTCGAACGTTGAGTACACAGAATTAGATAAACTAGGCATCTCGGACGAGCCGGCTGAAAACTCCGGCGCCGAAGAATCCGCGTATCCAGCGAACACAAACGTTTTATACGTCGGTTTAAAACACATTCGAGATACTTTGACGTCCTCTCCGCGAGCCGCGTTTCCAGGAATGTTGATTAATTTATCAAAAGCTGTAAAGAAAGACGGAACGAAAGGTGGCCGATTAGAATGCTCGATGCAAAACATCGCGGATGCGCTCATGCGTAAATCTCCCGGGAAGTTGACGAAAAAAGATTGGATGAATCTCCCAACTTTTGTACTTTTCACTTTACGGCGAAGAGTTACGAGTAGTGCAAAACGCCAAAGAAAACCTGACGATAAGTCTCTCGCGCAAACACCGGACGGTTCGTTTCTCGATTTACTTTTAAACGCCTCCGATATGTTGTCGAAATGTTCGATCGAGCATCCTCCGCCGGATGATGGCTCTGCAGAGCGATACTTGAACACCGGGCCTGGCTTTATTTTCGCCATCCATCCGGCGATGGGTCCTTTGTGGGACATCATCGCGCAAAAACTTCGCGGCGGATCTATAGCTCGAAAATCGGAAGTGAAGTTAGAAATAGCGGAACTGAATTGGGAAAACGTGCGCGTTGACGGATCTTTACTGATTACGTGTACTAACGTGACTGGAGAAGGTACAATGAGTGATATAGATTGCGGAAGGGCTCGAATAGTAGACGTCGACGTACTGAATGCGGGGATAGATTGGGAAAAGGAAGGGAACGTGTATTGGAGCGCGATGTACTCCAGAGACGAAAGTGCGGAAATTGTTCTTCACGGTAACGCTGAAATCGATATCGAAGGCTGTGCATTGCGCAGCAACTGTGCGTACGAAGTACCGAATGGAAAGCGACTAGTTATTAGAAGTGTGAATGGCGATGCGGGTTGTTTAAGTGAAACGTATGAAGATATCGTTCCGGGGGTGCCGTCGTGGCGATGGAAGTACGCGTTTGGAGGCAAAGATGACATCCAATCTGATTTAGTGAAGCTGCATTTGTAATATATTTCGAAGAAAGTTTTTGAAGCGCGCATTATTTTCGTTTTGCACAAAGTCAAATTTGATTTCAAATCGAAAAATCCGTACTTTCTGTAACAACAACGCGACTCGAGGACAAAGCTCCAACTAACTCCTTTATCACGCGTTTAAGTAAATCTCATTCCACGGTCTTGCGGCGTTGCTGCGTTATTGTTTTCAATTTCTGATATGCTCTGAATGCTATGGACTTCTTAGAGCGCGCTGCTAAAACTTCAATTCAAAGGCTTGAACAGTTGGATAGAGAAATCAACGCTCAACAACAACAACAACAACAACAGCAACAACAAAGCAATCACGATGCTCGTGAGTATTCTGCGAAAAGAGTGCTTCCAGATGAGCAGCTGTTTTTGAGAACAAATGAGTTATTAGAGATACGAGAGGCGCAAAAGAGGGATTTAGAACGCATACTGTCGAAAACATTATTAACAAACGATAGCGCAGTGCGACAAACCGAACGTATCGATCGATTAAATGTACAAATATCTCACGAACGTGCTCTGAGAGCATCTATAGAAGCGAGAACAGCAGGAAATTTTGATGATGATGAAACTAGCACATCCGGTGACATCGACGTGGTCCAAGCGCTCGTTCACGCTCAGAAAGAGCTCTCGATGGAAACGAGGTTGAGAGATGAACGTTTAGAGTCCTTACTCGCTGTAGAGCTGAATCGAGATGACGCGAAACAGAAGTTAGAAAGGCTGGATGGACAGATAAGCAAGGAAATTGGGACGATATCTGGTGCGAACAATCGTAATTACGAAGCAGCAATGCCGAATCCCACGCAAGAAGAATTAGAACACGTGCGAGAGAAAGTTCGAACACGAAGACAAACACTGAGTGAACAGACACGCACGAATACAAACAGGGTTGGTTCTTCGATTCAAGAAGTAGAGTTGGAGGCTTCATTGAACGCAAAAGCAGATGAACTCATCCAAGCGCAGATTGCAATCGAACGCCACACTAGTGAAATAGCCACCTTAGCGATGCGACGCGCCGCCGCCGCTTCGACTTATTCCAAAACATCGACATACGACGCTTCGATCGATCCAGCTACGAGCGCTCGCAACTTGCTGCATTTCGATGAGCAGAGAAATGTGTTTGAACATTTTCGAATGCACATCGCTAAGTTCATTGGGCATCAAAGAGCAGGGCAAGTTGTTTTCCTTTTTACTGAGCTCGATCGCGCGACGTTATACTTTGCTCGCATGGCGAGTGGTAATGGCAAATGGCGCATGCTTGGATTTGTGTATATTATAGTAGTACTTAGTTATGCGTTTTTACGCATGTTGTATTGAAACACGTGATGTGAAGCGCGTACCGATGGCTTTGAAACGCCCGCGGAGAGTATTTTCATTTAATCCCCTAAATTTTCATTTGATTGCTTTACTTCTCGCATCGGATGAAGATGACAACAGTATATGTAAAAGAATTTAGGGTTTAGGGTTTAGGGTTTAGGGTTTAGGGTTTAGGGTTTAGGGTTTAGGGTTTAGGGTTTAGGGTTTAGGGTTTAGGGTTTAGGGTTTAGGGTTTAGGGTTTAGGGTTTAGGGTTTA
>Ga0302114_10001105_pt1 | contig 18183 bp, 23 predicted proteins | sample AG5_Surface_MG_FD_203107 | JGI IMG/M metagenome (GOLD analysis project Ga0302114, IMG submission 203107) | Marine microbial communities from Western Arctic Ocean, Canada - AG5_Surface | ecosystem: Environmental > Aquatic > Marine > Oceanic | place: Canada: Western Arctic Ocean | collected...
ACACCCGTGTTATGTTTTTTACCTGTCTCTAACTTTGCTACACGATGTTGTATCTTGTTTAAGATAATATTTCTGTCTGCAAAGTCTATATCAATATCAGGCATTAAAGATCTACTCTCAAGTTAAATGACATTGTAATCCTTTCTTCGTCTTGTGTTTGTTTTTCTACTTTATGTAGTAGCCCTGCAGGAAATATAGCAATCTCGCCAGGCGCACCGTGTAGCTCTGTAGTGTTGTTAAATATAGTAGGGTTTCCGTTACCAGTAACATATATTACACCCGAAAGTCCTTCGTTATCAGAATGTGTATGGTTAGGATTGTAGTCACCTTTTTGAGCATAGTTTATCCAAAAGTCTATGTTGTCAAAGTGATTACTTGCTTGTCTTATACTTAGTCCACGTAAACTATCCTCAAGATCAATTCCGTCTAACTGATATAAAAAGAATTGTCCTAAATAAATTAAATAAGGCATCACAAATGCATCACTACACAAGTTTCTAGGAACTGCAATTTGGAATTTATTTTCTCCTGCATTGTAGTGTTGACGTAAAAAATTTAAAGGATGGTTTTTATATTTTCTACCTTCTTGAACAAAATGTTTTATTTCCCAATCAAAAATTTCTGTAGGTAATTTACATACCATTACTGGTACACTATCTAACATACGGAAATCTCTAAAGAGATTCATAATTTGTTTCCATTTAATATTGTTTAAATTGATCATGATATAAAATGGGTAACACTATATCTACCCGTTCCTTTAATTTTATCAACTTCGTGCATCAGTATAGATGGAAATAAAACAATCCTATTAGCTACACATTCTATTATATTATTATTAAAAATAAGATTGCCGCCTTCAAACATTTTAACCTTATCGCAAAAAAATGTTACACAAGTAATCGTACCTAAGTCGTTGTGTCTTTTATATTCATCGCCGTTGTCGTAATGATTTACTTTTACTTTATCTCTTGTGCTAGATCCAAGGTATTCAAAAAAGTAGTGTTGTTGTTTACATCTTTCTATAAAACTAGTATTAAAAATTTTACGTGTGTATCTTAAAATGTCTGAAATATTTCTGTTAGGATATATTTCGTCTAACAATAATCCGCTATTCTTTTTTAGCAAAGGATTATCTTGATCTTGTATTTGCATTTTAGATTTTAAAAATAAAAGTTCTTGCCACATTAATTTATACTCTTGCTCAGAGTAAAAGTCATCATAAACTAATATAGGCAAATCATTTACTTTAATCATAAATTACTTTCCTTAACAACATCTTTTACAAGCTCTACATCTTTAGGATTACGTTTAAAACGCATAGCCCAATGTGCTGGATCTAATACATGATATATCATATCTAACTGTTCATCATTAAATTTACCTAACATGTCCTTGCCTGTCTTACAATTTAAAATTAACCAAGGTGATATTTTTCCATCTTTAATGTTCCATATTGCTGTGTTTAATCCTATGTGATGAAAGTAGTGATTCCACGGAGCAGGTGTATTTTCATCAGCCCATTCCATCATAGTCATAACACTACGTTCAAGTGCAGTTTCAACACCTTCTTTCCTAATCAGCTCGATTGCATACTTCTCATACATTTCTTCTTTGCACCAATGGTCAAGTTTTACTCTGCTTGTTACTACATAGTCAATGTATTTCTCAGGATATAATGGTCGAACATTACTAATAAAACTTCCAAACTTTACAAATGCATTATAGTATTGACTTTTACAAAAGTCTGTATAAGTTTTTTCTTTTTTTGCTCCTGCACTTAATTTATAAAATTGATTAAACGCATAGAAACCTAGTTGTACACGTTTCTCTTTTTGTTGTAAATGTCTACGTTTTTGTTCACAAATATGTACTATCAGAGTTTTTTCTTTAGAATACCCTGTGTTACAATATTCACAAACAAACGGCTTAGAGCTTGACATCTTTTTTATCCATTCCGAGTGACTCAGCGTATTGTTTAATCTCTGCTTTTGTACTAATTCCAGCAAGTAGTTCTACCTCATCTTGTTTCATGTTAGGAAATCTTTCAGATAAAAATTTTACAATCTTGCTATCTGACGACTTCTTTCCTTTTAATCCTAACCATTTATGGAATTCAATTTTACCTGTATTACCTGCTTGGCACAACAGTTGCCATTGTAACTTAGGATGCTTAGTACCTAGTTCATTCCAATTCTTGTTATAGTATTCATTAGTTTTAAATATTGCTAGTTCTTGTGCTTCTCTATTACCACTAACACTACTCACATATCTATTTAATAACCAAAAACTAACTTGCTTACGTTCTTCTTCTGTAATTTCGTCCCATACATTTTTTGCACCCATATCAATAGCTGCAAGTATATCTTTTAATGGGAGTTTTGTTTGTGCCATTTTTCTAAGTCCTCAGGAGTGTTAATTTCAATTCCGTCAAAGTCTACCTTAACTATACCAATATCAATATTATTTTGTAACCATCTTAATTGTTCTAGCTTTTCTATTTCTTCTTCTTTAGTTTTTACTAGGTTAGGATATTCCAACAGTGCAACTCTACTATATGCATATACACCCAAATGATGGTCTCCGTAATCTAAACTTGCACGACAAAACCACTTTGCCTTACTTCCGTTATGTATTAATTTTACACTATCTGGGTTGGCTCTGTCAACCGAATTCATGTCTGTATATGCTGTTAATACGTGATGATCCTTACAATGTTTCGCCAATTCAACAATTATCTCAGTAGTAATATCTGGCATGTCTCCTTGTACATTAATGTAATAATCCCATCCTAATTCTATAGCTTTTTGGGCACATCTTTCAGTGCCGTTATCTGCATCGGCAGTCATTCTACTAGGAACAATTTTTGCAATTTCTTCGCTGTCTGTAAGTACTACTGTTTCAAATCCAACACTTGCACATTTATCATATACATGTTTTATAAGTGGTACACCGTTAAGTTCTGCAAGCATCTTATTAGGAAATCTTGAACTTTTAATTCTTGCTGGTATTACTATGCCGGTAATCATTTTACATCTCCTGTATAATTAAATGCTACAATATCTTTTACTACCTGTTCAAAGTCAGCTAGTCTAAGCATATTTGGACCATCGCTTGGCGAGTCATCAGGCACAGGGTGGACTTCGATGAAGAAGGAAGTGATGCCAAGAGCAGACCCAGCACGAGCGAGACCAGGCACGTAATCACGATTCCCGCCGCTACTATTCCCCAGTCCTCCGGGTTTTTGGACAGAGTGCGTGACATCAAACACAATATCAGAATCATAATTATTAAGCATATAGATAAGACCAGTATAATCGACAACAAGAGTGTTGTAACCAAAGCTCGTACCCCTTTCTGTTATCCAAACATCTTTTGCACCTTGTGTTTTACTTAGTATACCTTTGACATCCCACGGTGCTAAGAACTGTCCCTTTTTAATATTTACTATTTTATCTGTAGCACAAGCGGCTTGTAGTAAGTCGGTTTGTCTACAAAGGAAAGCAGGTATCTGTAGTACGTCTACTGCTTCGTTGTAGTAAGTTGTTATGTTTTTAACTTGCTCTGCTGTATGAACGTCTGTGAGCGTCTTACACCCCACTACGCCTTTAATCTCTTGAAAGTCTTGTAGTGTTGCATCAAAGCCTACACCACGTTTGCCTTGCATACTTGAGCGATTGGCTTTGTCAAAACTTGCTTTGAATATATATTCTATACCATACTTGTCGCATACTCGTTTACACTCTTTAGCAGTTTCTAAACTTTGTTCTAATGTCTCATGTTGACACGGTCCTGCAATAATTCTCATACTGACTCCTCTATATTGATATTACCTGATATTGATATTCTTGTTGCTTCAGTTGTAAACGGCACTGAATAATGTCTTAAGTTGCTAGGAAAAATTACTATATCTCCGTCGTTAGGCATGTATGTACAACTATCCAAATTAAATAACTTATCTTTATATTGTGCGTGTTTGTTGTATTCAAATACAATACTACCCGGTGTGTACTCGTCTGCAATGTCTTTATCTTTGTGTTCTAAATTTTTAGGTACACTCATATAAATTACAAATGATGCATCGCAGTTATTATGAAAGTGTGGAGGTCGCCATTCTCTTTGTTGCTGATAATTTACCCATGCATTTGTACAGACAAACTTTCCTACTTCTTCTTGCCCCCAAGTATGTAGATAAACATTTCGATAGCTATCGAAATATGGTTGTAATAATAAATTTATATTTGCAATTTCTTCTTTATTAAAATTATATTCTTTGTTTAGTTTACTGATATTATGATGAAAATAATCGTTTGCATTATTCATCTTTTCATTTAATTTAGACATTGCATCTACGTCTAATGATGTCTTTGTTAATAAAGGTCCCCAATAAGGAAAAGTTACATCGTTCATTTATCTTCCTTTGTTAGATAATATGCCTCTACGGCTTTTTGTAAATATTTTTTTAAAACAGGATTTGTATTTGCTTGCTTCATCATGTCCTCCCACTGTGTATAACTAAACATTTTGCCTTCTTGAATACTTATAGCTTCAGGGTCACCACCTACTATCCATCTTGGTATTTCAGGTTTGTTTTGATACCGAGCCCAAATAATACCGTCTGTGTTTTCGTAAATTAATGGTTCATCTGGAATAAGTTTACCTTTCGATTGCGACATATAGTTTACCTTTTTTGCCCAGCTCTATGTAAACAATTTTTCCATCACGTTTTTGTAAAATGTCTTGCCACCAATCCTTACCTTCAAGTATTAAATGTGCATTACGTCCGTCCATTAGAACTTTTCTAGCAGGTAGCGTATCAATACATAACCAAATATACTTTGTACCTAGTTGCCATATATGGTCTAATACATCGTGTAAACATTCTGGTTCTATATGTTCAAGCACATCATTTGAAAATACACAATCAAATGTCTGTTGTGTTATGTGTTTATATTCATCAACAGCTGGGTCGTATCCTACCCAATTACATTTTGGATATTTAACTTGTAAGTGATTTAATATTGCTGCCTTACCACAACCGTAATCTAATGTAGATTTAGGATTCCATTTTTCAAAGTATGTATAAAATGCTCCTAATGGTTTTACCTTGCCGCCAAAACCTCTTGGTCTGTCTGTACGTCCATGTAAATGTTTTAAATCATTAAGGTATTGTTTACTATATAGAGGCATGTGTTCTTTCTTGTGTTTCCCACATTGATCCGTTTTTATTGTATTCGCCGATAATGTTTATACTTCTTCTGCGTTCGGATGCACCAAGTCTAGGTGTGACACTGTGTACACTATTATGTACATTTAAAAACATACAAAAACTATTTGCTTTGTATTCAATTTCTTTTACAGGATTGCTAAGTTCAACAGCACGACCACCTTGTTTTATAACCCAATCCACTTTAGGTATATCATGTAATGTAAAATTACCACCTGTACTATTATCTGTTGGCTTTTTCATATACAATAGTCCTGCATATATTTCTCCAGGATTATCTAGGTGTGGCGTTCTACTTGTTCCTGTTTCATCTACAGGCTCATGCACAACAAACTGACAGTCAGTAACATATGTTGTTTTTTTACTTAGTTTACGTACACCAACTTCGCCTAATTTAAAACTTGTAAATAAATCTTCATCGTAATATTTTACAAACGATTCTTGAAAAATGTCTGTTACGTAGTTAAAGAATTCTTTACTTGTATGATACTCAAAAAACTCTTTCCATATATTAGGTGTTGTATCTGTAACTATTGCAGGATTAGATTTATATCTATAAGTTATTCCGTTATCTAATACTGGAGTAGAACAAACAATGTCTTCCGGAAAAGAATGCACAAGTTCATTGTACACATTTTCCGGAAGTGCATTATCTATGCAAAGGTGTGGAAACGGTTGCATCTCCACACCTTTAAAGTTTTGTAAAACACTGAGTTGCATTACCCAGCTTTCTTTTTAGTAGCTTTCTTTTTAGCTACTGGCTTAGGTTCTTCTACAATTACTTTGTCTTGCATCCATTTTAACAATATACCGTATGCTGGAAGGAACACAATCAAGCCAATAACAATCTTTGTTAAGGTATTATTAAGTGCTACGTCTGCAACCCACGGTGCTGGATAAAATGCTGTGTAGAAAAATGCATATGTGTCAATAATGTTTGCGGCAACAGTTGATACTGCTGGTGCAATCCACCATGCATTCATACGCTCACGAATGTATTGAAATACATATACGTCAAGCATTGTACCTACTGCATATGCTACACCCGATGCTAAACCTACTCTATAAGCATGTTCATCACCTAGTGCTAACAGTACAAGTACCGATGCTGCAATAGCTGGAATAATAGCCATTGCTACAACAGCTCTACCTGCTTGCTTACCTACCATACGTACTGTAAGGTCAGTTGCAATTACTACAATTGGAAATGTAAACGCAGCCGCTGCTAATGGAAATGATCCAAACAAGGGCAGTTCTGCACCTGGAAATAAATCAAATCTAATTGTTACCAAGTAATTACTTACTGCAATTACTAGGGTGTGTAGAATCACAAGATTCCTAACAAGCGCCTTGTCTACACCTTCTAAAAGTTTTGTGAACATATATGTACTCCTTATTTTTTCACGGTGGTGCCTGATGTACGACGAACAATATCGTCATGGTTAAATTCCGCCCAGTATAGTTCAAAAGCGACACCGTCTTCTAAACCTTCAAACTGGTGGATCTTGCCGGGCTTTACTTGAGTAAAGTCCCCTGCTTCAAGAACAGTTTCATCAACTAGTCCTTGATCATCTTGCCAAACACGAACAATCATCTTGCCCGATTCAACAAAGAATCCGTTCCATTTAAATTGGTGCTCATGTTCTGAGCATTTAAATCCTGCCTTGTATTCAATTCGGTGAAATTCTAGTACACCGTTTGCGTGGATCAATTCTGTCTGACCCCATATCTTGCCTGCTTTCATATCATTTTCTCCTTGCTTAGATAAGTTTTCCATAATCAATAAGTTCCATTTGTCTGCTAATGTCTTTAACAAAATATGCACATTTTGGACTATGTCCTTCTGATAATGGAACAGAAAGTAGTTGTCCATTTTTCATTTTTGGAAAATACCATTTTACATCATTGTAAAAATTAAGTATTTTAACTTCTGCGTAATCTGCTTTGAAACTGTTAATTGGATTGAACAAGAACGCTTCAAAGCCTCTGTCATTTAAACTTGTTAATGGTAGTACTTCTAAATCATTGTTTGTTTCACTGTCGCCTACGGCTATGTGCCAATCAATGGGCATCATTATTTCATGTCCTGCAATCTCCATTACTATTGCTGGCGCACTAAACGATTCTAAAAAAATCAAAGGAATAAAAAAGAAGTCAGGGTCGTCACTATTACTATTATCTAACACACTGAATCTTATGTCTTCATCAATTTGATCTGGTAAGTTATTTAACATGTAACATTTATTATCTATTGTCAATATTCTCATATATTAATTCCAGTCTACTTTTTCAATTGTAAAAGGGTACTCTGCTTCTTTGTAAAATTTCTTACGCTGAGTCAGATGCCGCTTCGCAAACTTGCATGTCGATGTCAAGTCCCATATTTGTACGAAGTCTTTGTCTTTTGCCTTTCTTACGCCTCTACCAATTGATTGGATTACCCGAACAAAAGACTTTCCAGGTTCGATAAGTACAAGATTAAAAATCCTAGGTATATTAAGGCCCACTGACGCAACTCCGTAGGTTGCGATAATAACCTCATTAGTACCTTCTTTAATCGTATCATATGTCTCCTTGCGGTCTTTTACTTTTACACTTCCGCTAATAAAAGTGCTGTTGGGCATTATTTCTGCTAACATTTCTCCTGCGGAGATTCTGTCTACTAGAATTAATGTATTGCCTGTTTGTGAAACTGAATTTAATAATTTGCCTATGTATTCTATTCTTGCTTTATTAGTTACAAGATATTTTAATTCTTCTTGATAACCTGCATGTCCTACAGTATCAATTAATTGTACTACATTCACATGACATTGTGATAATACACCTTTGTCTTGTAATTCTTTTGCTGTGATATTACCTGTTACTGGACCTAAACTTGCATGTATGCTTTCAAATTCAAACTTTTCTTTTGGTACAGTACCAGTTAGTCCCCAACGTATTGGAGCGTTACGTAGGTTGCGAGTGAGCAAGTTCTTAAGAACTTCAGCTTTTGCTTGGTGTACTTCGTCAACGATTATAGTACTAACACCTTCAAGGAATTCTGCAAGGCTTAATACTGCCGAGCCGTCCTTTGTTTTCTTGTCGAGTATATTTAAACTCTGCCAAGTGCAAATAGTGTGAGTCTTACCTAATTGTTTTCGATCTCCAAAGTATACCCCTACGTCGAGCCCACAGTTAATATAGTCTTCTTCTGTTTGTTCTACTAACGATTTGTTAGGAACAATCACAAGCGACCTACCGTATGGCTCAGCTATATGTGACAGGGTTGCTGTCGTAATTGTTTTACCTGCACCAGTAGCAATCTGTTGCAAGCTCTGTGGATGACTTAAAAAGTTATTAATCGCTTCTACTTGGTAGTCACGTAGAATAATTTCTGTACCTGCTACAGGATGTCCTTCAGGCCATACAACACCCTGGTCTGCCCAATAGCGTTCTGTAACTGGTGTAAAATCTAATTGTATTGGATGCCTTCGGTCGTCAATGTCAATTATTTCGACGCCTTGTTTATTAAGTATATCACTAACCACATCAAGATGATTAACATATCCTGTGCCGCCAATGCCAAAGAAAGCAACTTTGCCATCCCAGCGTCCTAGCTTATACTGCGGCATATACTTTGCATACGGCACTTCAAACTTTAGTGCATTTGCAAGTTTTCTCCGTACATCTACTTCAAGACCTTCAATTTTAATGTTTACTTCATCTTCAATAATTAGTTTACAAGTTTTCATATTTTCTCTACGTAATTCGCCCAAGGTGTTGATAAACTATCATAATGAATAACTAAATCTAAGTCATTAAGATAATTGTCTACAAGCGTTTGTAACCTTTTGCTTTCTAAATTAATAGCTACAGATGGTATCCAATCAGCTTGCATCAACGATTTTGGAATCTTATTGTTACTAGTATACACTAGTTTTGTACTATTTGCAAGAGAATTATTTAATTTATTTTCTTGAATATAATTATTGTATTCTATATTAGTAGGTGTTGTGTTGTCTTTTCTAAATAAATTTGTTATATTTTCTTTAGAAATAATATTTCTAAAACTTTGCTGTACAGTATGCATTAAATCTAAACTATGTTCATTATCTGGTAACATTACCAGTATAGGAAATCTATGTAACTCTAACAAAGATTCAACTATATTATCTATAGTAAATTCAGTATTATCAATAAAAACATGTCTGTTTTTACGATATACAATTCTGCGTGTTAATGGCTGTGTTGCATTTAAACTTTTAACTAAATCATCTTCGTCAAAATGAACAATGCCTAATGCTTCTTGTTTGTCTTTGTATCTCGCTAGATTTTCTATATCAGGCTCACCAATAGACGACAAAGCATAGTCTATCGCTTTGTTGTGCAAGTTCTTTAATTTTAAACTAAAAATACCTGGAGCAAACTCTTCTTTTTTGTTTTTCATTGTTAGTATGTTTTCATAAATTTTCTTAAGGTTATCATCTACTTCAAAGTTTGCATCTTTAAACTTATCAATAACTTTATAGATGTTTAATTCGTTTAGTGGTATATAATGTATCTTACCTGTTTTATCGTATTTTTTTTCTGCAATGGCATCAAGAAAGGTTATATATTTAATCATCTTTTTACTAAATGAAAATCTTACAGCTATCCATGTTTCTTTAGGATTATCTAAAGGAAGTTCAACAGCTTTAATATACTTACTACGATCTATTTCTCTTAGAGGATGTCTTAGATTTTCAATACTAAGTTCGTCAAATCCTTTAGCATGGAATTGTTTTTTGTAATGTAATACTTTTAATTTTGCTAATTCAAATTGTCTATCAGTATAAGGTAAGCCTCTCATACTCTGTCTAGCTAAACTAAAGATAAGAGACTTATCGCTTTTGTCTATATCAAAGTCAAACACTTGATCATCAACAGTAACGACTCCCGACAGTATTTCAATGTAATCTTCTATTGTGTAAATCATAATACTATTATATACGATTATAACTTAGATGTCAAGTGTTTATGTGGAATTCCTTTAGATATTTCTTCTATGGTCCATTCTGTATAAGCGTAATCATTTAGCCATTGCGTTCGATCGCAATATAATGGTGTTTCGATGCTACGTAAGTTTTGTTCGGTAACATCAAATGCTAAACTATCTGGACCAGTAAATGCAGGCACCCCATTGATAACACTATGTATACCCGGGTTACTTGACCAACTAACTGTGGCCCATATGTTGTCAAACTGCATATCAAAGTCATCGTAACTGTTTGGCAGTTGTACTGGTTGTTGTCTATAAACATTTTTAAATTCGTTTTCAATATTTGGTAATGGACAACGAGGATGAGGACGGAACAGTATAGGACGGTCGGTATATGTTCGAATCGCATCAATAGTGTTCATCAACCATTTGCTCATACTAGGCATACCTTGCCATTGCAGACTCTTATCGTGTTGTCCTGCTATAAGAATAAACTCTCCACTAGTACGCCAAGGCTTTAACGATAGACCGAGTAGACGATGGCGATCATCGTTATTATTATCGGGCCCAAAGTAAGCACTTCTATTAATCCCATTTAATCCTACCTTCCAAGTTGTGCCTCGTTTAATGCCGCCAACTTCTAATACTATTGTCGGCTTGCCTTGTTGGACATTTCGTTGCCATATAGCTTGGTTTCCAGCCATACGACCATTCCAAAGTACGCTCCAAATAACATCAATCCCGTCACTACCATTAACAACAACATCATGTGAAAGAGCATTAGCCCCAGCATAAAAGGCGTCAAAAACAGGGCTAGAATTAAGTGCGCCATATTGTCTCCATAAATTAAATTTCATAAGTAAATACCTGTACACTATTTACAAAGGAACAACAATGTCAGACATAACTGTGGTTACAACATTTCACCAACCAGGATTAGAAACATACGGACAAAAGTTTTTAAATTCGTTTGCTGAACGGGTAGATAAACGTATTAAGTTACTTGTATATGCAGAGGCATGTAATCCAGTTAACCCAGACCCAGAACAAATTACAATATTTGATGCCAAAGAAGTTTTGCCAAAACTAAATGCATTCAAAGAAAAATACAAAAATGTTCCACATGCAAATGGTGATATAACAAATCATCCTGCACGTAACGGACGTAAGGATTGGCAAAAAGGATTTAAGTGGGACGCTGTACGCTTCGCTAACAAAACATATGCTGTGTATGACGCTTGTACACGCTCTAAGGACTGGTGTGTGTGGATGGATGCGGACACGTTTGTACACAGTGATTGGAGTTATAATGACTTTAAAGAACAGTTACCTGAAGATGCATGGATAACTTATGTAGGTAGAGGAAAAGGATCACAGACATGGCCGGAGTGCGGTTTCTATGGTATGAATTTACATAACGAAACATGTAAGAAGTTTTTAGCTGAATTTGAAAGAGTATACGAAGATGCAGATAACGGTATCTTTAGATTAGCTGAATGGCATGATAGTTTTGTATTTGGTAATATATTAACCGGAATGAAGCAACAAGACCCTAATGCGTTTGACTATAGTGCCGAAATGTATTTGCGTGAAGCAAAGTCAGGTGGTGGCGGTCATCCACTTATAAATGGTGTACTAGGTAAATGGATCGACCATATGAAAGGTGTTCGTAAGAAAGAAGGACGTTCTCGTAAAGTTGATATGATGGTTACTAGAACAGAAGATTATTGGACGTAATTACGCATAAATTTCCAAGCAGTGCCATCTTTTAATTCGTCAAAACTCCAATGACACATAGCTATACTCTCAAGCCAATCTTGTCTATCATATAGTGTAGGATTTTCTAATGCTGTAATATCTGTATTAGCAACCTCACCATACATACTATAATTAGGTCTTGCATCCATTTGAAAAACAGGAACACCGTTAATTAAACTAGCAACTCCTGGACTACTATTAAATACTACAGTCGCCCAACTATTTGCTAGATCGGTTCTTATGTCAGGGTTTGATGAAAGTTGTACATTGGCATATTTGATTTCGTTTTGCAATCTTACCATAGTTTTTCTGTCTCCTGGATGAGGACGTAGTATAATTTTTCGTGATGTAATCTGTTTTATTTGACGAATTGTTTTGTGTGCAAACTGAATAACATCTTGGCCTCCCATACTCCAACCACCGTTACGTTGTAAACATAACAATATATGTTCGCCTCTATTATCGTAAGACTTAATTTCTAATCCTAAATTATTTTTAATTATTTGCCATCTATTAGGATCAATATCCTTATCAAAATAAAATCCGGTATTTCTAAAGACTCCATCCAAACTGTATCTTAAATAGTTTCCTGGTGTATTTCTTTTACCAGTTTGGAATAAAAATAAGTTGCTGTCAACTACTATTGTATGTGCATTGTTCAATCGTTGTCTATCTAATACTTGTTTTCTAAACAATAAATGAGGAGTGTTTTTACTATTCTCATGAACGAACCCTTGTAACACTGCAAGATCACAGTCCTGTAATGTAGGTTGATAGTGATTGATCCCAGTGTCATCCGACCTCAAAACCCCTTCAATAAAGTTTGACAGTATTAAAGGTTTTTCAGGACTATTATTTTTTGGTGGGATTCCACTGTGGTAGCTCACTACTTTCATTTACAGTTCTCCATGCATATCCGTTTCGTAGTTCATGTACATCAAATTGGCAATACGCAAGATGTGCAAAAAAAGCATCAGTAGTTTCTCTGTCAGGCATTTTTGGATTATCTACATTTCTTAGATCATTTTCACATATATTATATGCGGCATTTGGTCCTAATACTACTGCTGGTTTGCCTTCCATTAGTGCTTCTACAGCAGCAATACTGTTGTATGTAACTAAACAATGTACATCATCTGCTAGTGCTGCTTGCATAGTTTTGTCAGTAACACGTTCTGTTCTGTTAGGCTTTAATCTAATTTCAATTGGTCTACTTGAATATTTTTTAATTTCAGCAACAACTTGTTTAACCCATGTTTCAGGATCAGGCTGTCCAAATACACGCATTGCTTTTAAACTAGGTGGACATACTAAAATCTTTGAGCCTAATGAAAGTTTTCTATATCTGTATCCATGCGCTTTTGCTCTATCTAACGGCCTTTCAATAATTGGGCCACAGTTTTGCATATCATTCTTTGTTACTCTATGAATCCATTTATTCTTAAAGTTTCCAAAGTAACCAGTATCTACAGTATAAAATGTTCTCCTTAACTCTCTGCATTTAGCAATAGCTTTTCTACTACCGCCGCCTACACCTCTAATAATTAAGTCAGTGTTGTCATCTAAGTGGTCTGCATACGAACTTACTACACCATTACTGCCCATTGCAAAATTTTCTAAAATAGGATCATACTTATGACCTTTCCTTTCAAAATTAACTTCGCTTGTGTCTATTGCTACAATTTTCCCCATATGATTATTTACTCTTTCCGTAATTGCTTCCCAAGTGTTGCCTTCATAATACTTAGCTGAAGGATCTACTAGGTAATTAAGAACCGATTTTAAAATTTCTTGTTTCTCGTCATTCACCTTCCAAGTATCAGGTGTAAGTTTACGCTTTGCGTTTACTTGTTTTTGTGCTAGATAACTTTTTTCAGCTAGATACCAGTCTCCAGAATATTCACATGTTCTATAATCTTTAAACCAAGGTCCGCCATCTGTGAAGTGTATTGCATCAGGGGAGTGTTTTCCGTCTTCTTTATAAACACCTACTAACCAATTCCATTCATGACTTAACCGTCCTATGTCTTGATCTTCTAGCCAACTAAACCTATGTAAAAATTTTCCATCTATCTCTGGATTGTTAATAAACTCTTTTGTAAGTTTTCTATTTTTTGGATGTTCACAATTGAATAACATCATGCTTGACCAATTTTTTCTTGGATATACAGTTTGTTCCTTGCCGTCCATTTTAGTTAAGGATGACGGAGTATAGTCATGCTGTACACACATCATAGCATAATTTTTATCTAAATTCTCTTCTATAATTTTCCATAAGTTTCTTACATCACTTTTAAATAAAAAATCGCAATCACAAAACATTGCCCAGCCTTTGAAATTAGCAAGTTCAGGTACAAGAAAACGTGTAAATGTAAATTCTGTAGATGCTAATTTATCTTCATCTCTCCAGTATAGTCCTCTATCACGCATCTCTTGCATTTTAATAGGAACAATTTCTATACTATTTGGAAACTTTGCTCTATCAAGAATACTTTGTTGGCATACTTGGAATGCTAGGTCTTCTCTGCTATCCCAGCCTACAAATATTTTAATTAGGTTGTCTTTCAATATCTTCCTCCACACAATTGGCACCATACTGTATTTCTACAAGTTTTAATGGTTCTGTTGATTCGTTTGCTAACTGATGCCACATACCTACAGGTATATGCAATGACTTGTGTTGTTCATAAACACCATGTACATCAAGATCAGTTTTATTATTAATTGTATATACAGTAGCAGTACCTTCTGCTACAAACCAGTGTTCAGCTCGATACTTGTGTCTTTGCATTGATAACTTCTTTCCTGGTGGCACAGCTAATTCTTTTACTTTAGTATGCTTATCGTATTCGTGTATCACTCTGTAGTACCCCCATGTACGATCAGTCTTTGGAGCCTTCCATTCGTCAAGTATCCAGCTAGAACTGTTCATTTTATTAGTTCCGCCTACACCAAATTCGAACCTTACATAAGGCATATCTCCATATGTTTTATATTCAGGAGTAGATATATTTGTCCTATCACCCCCATTAGCAAAAACGACTTTTGCGCCACTACCATGTGTTGCAAGTACTTTATAAATTGCTCCACATGCACTATTGTCGGCATCGTCAAAACTAATAACATCGCTTACGATGTGTAATTCTTTTATAATTGCGGCACGATCTTCAAAAGACATAAACGGTCTACCTTTTTTACGGGTAAGCCAATCATCGCTATTTAAACCAACAATCAGTTTTGAACCTAGTTTACGTGCTTCTTTGAAGTATTCTATGTGTCCTTTATGCAGTGGATCAAAGCCACCTGTTACTAATACTATATCCATATACATATTTATATACGCAGTTTATACTAGCAATAAGGATTGATTAATTTATTTGGATATAATGATTTTAATTGTTGCCAAGGAAGCCCTTGTGCAATTTCATCTGTGCGCCACTGACAATATGCTAAGTTATTAAGCCATTGTGTGCGATCAAAGAATGTTGGATTTTCTAACGTATTTAAATTTGTATTACTTACAGGCCAAGCCATTGAACTGGGGCATAAGCTAAACGTAGGCAGTCCTTCACATACACTTTCAGTTAGTGCATTAGTGTTAAAACCAACAACAGCCCACGCTCTTTGAAAGTCTTGGTACAACCCATCTCCGCCGTTAAGTAGACCGGCACCAGTATTATTTTGACTAATTTCAAAATTACTTATACTACAACGATTTATAATATCCATCTGCTTGTCTACTCTTGCAGGATGTAGGCGAACAATAATTTTTCTGTCTGTGTGCTTGCGTATTTCTGTTAGTGTGTGTGCTAAGAATGCATCATAGGATCCATGCTTTTTTAACAAGTTTTTTAAACTACTATCGCCCGGACGTTGTAATACAATAAGAATTGCATCACCAGGTTGTTGCCATTCTTTTATATCTATTTTTAGTTCTTTTTGAACACGAAGCCATCTGTCAGGTGGACAGTTGTTTACATTGTATTCACCTTCGTCTTGAAAATAACTCCACCAACTAAACCTATGATAGGCTTTTGGATTTGGATAATCTGGCATATTTTTTCTAAAAACAGCTGCCTCAGCACAAATATAAGGTTTACCGCTGTAACGAATAAATTCGTAAATGTGTCCTAGTTTCTTTTGTCTTTTTTGTTCTAAAATATTACTTTGTAAGAAAATATCAGCCTTACTTATAGTATCCTTATCTTCCCATTCGACAATTTTTATATTGTCGCCGCCTATGATAGGATGGTTTCTATACGCTGGTTTAATTGCAACAATTAATGGTTTAGAGATTTTCATTTACAAAATACATTCCGGTCTTTTCTAAGAATCTATGTTTTTTCTTTTTACCCATTGTACTTACTATTCTAAGTTTATTAGTTTTTTCTTCGTCTAATTTAAATCCGTACTCGGACATTTTGTTAATCCAATATGGTGGATTTTGACAGTTTACATGATGATAACCTGTTTGATCTTCTAATGCATGTGTCATAATAAGTGCTTTACATTTTTGCATAGCAGTAATATAGTTAGGAATAAAACGCTCTTCAACATGCTCTACGAATTCAACACTCCAACCTATATCGTATATCTCGTTTAATTCTACGGGACCTACAGCAAAGTCATGTATTAAAAATTTATCTTTATTATATCTATCTAATGTATAATCACCATCAATACCTAATACTTTAAATCCCATCGAGTCTGCTAGTTCAACCATGCCTCCTGGTCCGCAACCAATATCAAGATAACTTTTATTTCCTAAACTTTTAAGCCAAGTAAGTGCTCCTTGATCTATATGTGTTAGGCCGCCGTGTCCTCCTAAATGTTCTTCTAACATTATGTATTCCTCTCTAAGTTATACTGATCTAAACACATATCAGATAGTGTTTTTGTTATGTTAAGTAATGAACTAACTTCCGGAACAATACTTGATTCTATATCGCCTTCTCTCCGGCCAATAAACTCAATAGGAATTTTTTTACCAGTTACCTTTTCCATTTCTTTTACTACTTCTAATACTGTATATCCGTTTTGTGTTCCTAAACATTCGTAAGGACTGTTAGTTGGACCTTTTTCTATAGCGGTTATAATAGCGTTTGCAAGATCTACAACATGAATAAAATCTCTTACACATGTTCCGTCCTTTGTATTCCAATCGTTGCCAAAAATTTGTAATGTATCTTTTTTACCTGCAGCAACTTTTGCAACCATACGTATTAAGTGTGTGCCATTACCTAATTGCTTATGTATTGTATTTGTTCCGCTTACATTAAAGAATCGAAATATTGTATAACCTTTTGCTTTTTGTTTTATAATATCTTCAGCGGCAACTTTACTTAAAGCATAAGGACTGGCAAGATCCCAAGATGCAGCTGTGCCAGCAAATAAGAAATGATCTGTTTCTATATTATCTAAACAATTAGCAGTACCTTCAATATTTGTTTTATAATATTCATAGGGAATACGCACACTTTCGTCTACAGCTACCCGTCCTGCTAAATGTACTACAGCATCAAATTTATGTTTGCTGTCAAAATTTGTAACATCTATATCGTAAAGTTTTTCTGTAAAATTAAATACATCATTTGCTTCACCGTAGAGTCCAATATCCCATCCTGTTACTGCATGTTGTTTTTCTGTAAGTAATTTACACAAGTGACTACCAATATATCCTGTTGCTCCTGTAACTAGTATTTTCATATTTTCTTTTTATATTCCTCTAATTTATTAGCAAACTTGTTCTTCTTTGGTTTTGCATTTGGTCTTAAATATTTTTTTGCTCCTTTACCGGTCCATATCTTACTATCTGGACGTAGGTGGTAGTCAACATATTTCATACTAAAGGTATTAATTTTCTGTTCTGCTACTAATGCATTTAATGCTGTTTGATCTAAAAACCAAACCAAACCTTCTGGTTGTGCTAGTTTTATAATTTTTTGTTTTAGATGATATCGGCCCGGCTTACCTGCTGCAAATGCAACACATCCACCCAATGCACCTACTCCTTTTGTACGCATTGCTACCCAGTCATTTTCCATGTCCTGTAACCATTCGTTCAAAGATAAATCCTCAACAACTAATCCGTCTGGATCTACTGCCATCACATTAGCGTTATCGTGGAAAATTTCTGATACTCTTAAAAATCTACTGTTAACCCAATATCCTTTTTTAAGATCTAATGTATTATAACTTGCAGGTGTAATTTCTGTTGTGTAACCAATATTATTTTGTT
>Ga0302114_10001106_pt1 | contig 18183 bp, 20 predicted proteins | sample AG5_Surface_MG_FD_203107 | JGI IMG/M metagenome (GOLD analysis project Ga0302114, IMG submission 203107) | Marine microbial communities from Western Arctic Ocean, Canada - AG5_Surface | ecosystem: Environmental > Aquatic > Marine > Oceanic | place: Canada: Western Arctic Ocean | collected...
TGTCCTGATGGTATAGAACATATAGAAAATGATATAATAGTAAGTGCACCAGTAGGTTACGTATCTGAACCAAACCACAGTATTACGCTAAGTGTGTCTAACTGTAACGCTTCGCTTGTTGGATATATAGAATTACCTGAGCCGCTAGCAGGTAACGGTGAGTGTGACCCTAATGCCATGATTGAATGTATATCTCAGGCCAATGCATCTCCTGAAGACTTAGGGATAGTTTTTAGTCAAGAACAAGTCATGGCTATTGTTGGTGGTTTTGCAACAATGACTAAGTTTAATTGCCTGGAGAATAGGGTAGAACAGTTGGAAGATTACTTTGAACAAATATTCGGAGATCCCGATACTTGTCAAGGAACAGAACTTTATGAGCCCCTGTGTAACCTGATTGACAATTGTGGCGATTAATAAAATAATTTATATATGAAAGCTGTAGAATTGTTAATGCGTGACATAATACCTGACGATATAGAAACGGATGGTGTTTCTTTTGACAAAAAAGGGATAGGAAATTTGATGTCACAAATAGCTAGCAAGTATCCTGATAAGTACAGAGAAATTTCAAAACAGATATCTGACGTGGGTAGAAAAGAATCCTTTGCCCGGGGAGAGACAATAACTTTGGCAGACATGTATCCTACATTTGATAAGGACAAAGTTATAGCACAAATGAAACAAGAGGTAAAAGCTACAGTAGCTAAATTCAAAAAACCAGAAGACAGAAAGAATGAGAGGTTAAAGATATATGCCAAGTACTCTGAGTTGCTAGAAAAACTTACAGTGGACTCTATAAAGGGCACGTCACATAATTTGGGCAACTCTGTGATATCTGGAGCGCGTGGTAACAGAGGACAGTTAAAGTCTATGATTACAACACCTGCCGTATATACAGACTACAAGGATGACATGATAGATATGTTCATAGAGAATAGTTATGGTGAGGGTCTTCGTCCGGCAGAGTATCTATCTAGTACATTCGGTGCTCGTAAAGCTGTCATATCTACAAAAGAAGCAACGGCAGATGCTGGTGACCTAGCAAAGCAAATGGTGCAGTCAGTTACAAAGATGGCAGTCACTGAAGATGATTGTGGTACTACTAATGGTGTAGCTTTAGATGTAGGTGATGCTGAAGAGTTAGCAGGTAGGGTAATACAAAGAAGTTACGGCAAAGCAGCTGCAGGAGAAGCAGTTGATAAGAATGTACACAAAGCATTGAGAGCATCCGGTAAGGAAAGAATACTTGCACGTAGCCCAATGACTTGTCAGTCACGACAGGGCGTGTGTTCAAAATGTGCTGGTCTGAATAACGATGGTAAATTTCCAGTGATAGGTGAGAACGTAGGTATGACTGCAGCCCATGCTCTAGGAGAGCCACTGACTCAGGGTGCGTTGAATGTGAAACATAGCGGTGGTCAGTTTGGTGGTACAAAAATACCAAACAGTGGATTCAAAGTAGTTAACCAGATAATGCAAAGCCCTAATACATATCCAAACAAGGCTACGCTATCGAGTATTACGGGTAGGGTTGAAGCTGTTGAGGATGCACCACAAGGCGGTACCAATATAGTTATAGATGGGAAATCTCATTACGCACTTCCTGGCTTTCCTGTTAATGTTAAAAAGGGAGATGAGGTTGAGGTGGGAGATAGGTTGAGTGATGGTATACTGGATGTAAAGGATATGATAAGCTTAAGGGGCTTGGGTTCTGGTAGGCAACATTATGTAAATTACTTACAAGAAGTGTTTGATAACAGTGGGTTATACGCTAGTAAAAAGAATCTTGAATATTTAGCCAGAGGTTCGTTAGACCATGTCCGCATTTCGGGTAATGAAGAAGTGGCAGGTTTTTTGCCTGATGATCTTGCATCCTACAACGGTATAGCTTCTTCGTATACACCCCCAAAGGATGCAATTATGAAAGATCCTAGTTCCTCAATTGGAAAGTATTTACATAATCCTGCAATGCACTACACCGTAGGTACCAAGGTCACAAAAAAGATGTCTGAGAATTTAAAAGACATGGGCTTCAATAAGTTAGTAGTATCTGATAACCCTGCTGAGTTTAATCCAGAAATGGTTAGGCTAAGGACAGCAACTATGAGTGAGAAAGACTGGATGTCATCATTGCATTCTAGTTATCAAGCTCATCGATTAAACAATGCAGCTTTGTCTGGTGGTGTGACTAATATAGAGGAGAATATACACTTTGCTCCGAGGCTTGCCTACGGTAAGGGTTTTGGAGACAAGTCAGAACAGCAAGGTATGCTGTAATAAGTATAGTATTGCGTAAATCAGAACAGACGTATATCATTTCAATAATTTTAAAAACCAACTAAATACTATGATAGAGATCGAATCAGATTGGAAAAAACATGCTAGTCAAGTTTACTCAGATCAGGATGTGGAAAAAGCATTCCTAGATCAGGCGTACATGTTCATACAAAATAAGGCTACTCCCTTGATGCAGGACCCGTACAGGTTAGGTTTCGAGATTGTATATAAGAATGACGCCAACAGCAAGATGGTGGGTATATTCGCTTTTAAAGTAGGGGAAGAGTTAATATACGCCCCGGCATTCTTCGTCAACGGTGCGATCAAAGGTACTGACCTACTTTATAGGCATAAGAATAAAACATTTGTACCACTTACAAATGACTGGGCTACGTATCTTGTAGGCACCCAACAAACTAAGAGCGGTAAATCAATAGATAAGGGTCAGCGAATTTCAGACGGTTTAAACGTAAAGAAACTTATCATGCCTCCTGATTATACATCTGGTAGCGTGACAAAGTCTGCGAGTTATAACGTATTTGCAAAAACAAATGAATGGCTTCCCGCTATTGATTCTGTTTACGAAGAAATAAAAAAAGCAACTGACGCTTCACAGAGTGCTGGTGCTATACTAAAGTCTTTAATTACTGATGTTGGTAAAGACGCTGTAGATAGAGTGACTGACCTAATGCAAAAGGATGCTACATTTGCACAAAATATATTAACTCATGTTGGCTTGAACAATGTGTTAGTTGAGGAAATAAAACAAGCTAAGGGTAGATGCAAGAAAGCAGCTAACGGACTGACTGTCCATATGGGATTCCTAAACAGTAATGTGAAGGAAGCTTCCGAGAAGATGGCAGCAAATGGTTTTCTATTTGAAGATAACAGACCTGAGACTGATCTTGTGTACAGTGTGTTTGAAGAACAAGCCACCGAGTATTCGGGCGTGTCAGAAGCTGGCATACATAAGGTACTCAAGAAAGATGGCACAACGTCAAAGTGTTTAGTCGTACCGAGCAACGGTAAGAGTATTGTTTCCTCTTACTGGGAGGACGACGAAGACGCCATGGACTCGCATCAAAGATTTGAAGGTAGTCGTGGATATGGTTCGCCTAGTGCAAAGTATACCGTGGTTGATTTGTCTGATAATTCAAACTGCTGCGTTGATTCCAAAAAGATTATAACTGCTGACAACGAAGCTGTTAAAGAATCAGGAGACGATGATCTTGACCAGTTTGAGGACACACCAACTCCAGGTAATTACTATATGCTTTTGGATCTTACAAAGGGTGTCAACGGCAGTACAATATCTAGTTCCTTTTACGTAAAGAGTAAGGTGTCTTCCGGAAATGGTGTAAACAAGTACAGCATAGATTGGTCTTCAGACAGTTATCAAGACGACGAAAATCTACCTACTCTCACTATCAATCCTGACTATGAGTCTAATAATTATAAAGACAAAGTATTTAAAAAGGGTGATATTGCTTTTGTAAAAGTAGATAATAAAAAAGAAGTTGATTTAGCTTCGCCAGCCGACCTCCATAAACTTATTATGAAAGGTGGAGTAAAATCCGCAGCTATACACCGTACGGAACTCGGTTTTGTAACTAAGTCTGGATCTACTGCTACCTCAGAACAAAGTAAGTTCTCTACTACGTGCTACCTTATGAAATACGGTAGCTTTACTGAACAGCTGGCAGGTCAACTAATTGGTAAGGCGCAAGAAAAGGGAGTAGTAAAATTCTACATGCCTAAACAAGCACATAACCTTAGCTTCGGGGAGGATCCAGAAGAATACTTTACCGAAGATATGGATGATGCATTTGGTATAGCGCAGAACTCACCACAAAGTGTGCAGTTGATTGCAGATTCTGCTAAGCCTGACATGCCTGATAATCCATCAATAGGAGACTCTATAAAGTTCGATGACGCATCTGAACTGGAAGGAAAAGGTCCCAATGACCTAGCAGCCCTAGCTGAACAACTTGGTTCTCCGAGTTTATTTGAGCATGGTGTTGTTGGTTCCCTGGCAAACACTTATGATTCAAGCATGCTTATAGACAAGTACTTTCCTGACCTTGAAAAAGCTTTGGACCGCTTGGGAAGAATGGTATTTTTATTCTACTGGAAGCCAGAAGACTTTAGTCACTTGTATGGATCTGACGACCAGTCATCATTAGAAAGTATGCTGGTATCTAATTTTAAACAATTTGGAGAGCTTGTCTTAGAGCTAGTCAAAAAGATAAGCAGCTTTACTGAGAGTGCTGGGAGGACATATTAATGAATAATAAAGAAAAATTATATTTAGTTAAGTTTGCGTTTAACCGCAACCAGGAAACGTTTCTTGGTGGGTTTCCTAAACAGCGTGGCCCGTCTGTCAATGCAGCTTATACTCAGTCAAGAAATGACGATATTGCTCGCAGTGAACAAATGGCTAACAGGCACAGACAGTTGTCAGCTCAAGCCAAAGCACCAAACCCTGTACAAAGACCTGTAAACACAGGGCAACAAATAGGTGCTAATGCAGCAACTCAAGCAAATAAAGCTTTCAATATTCCGTCAGCACCTGCACCTTGGCACTCAAACTACGTAAATCCCAACACAGCAAAGATTCAACAAGCTGAAGGACAGAGTAACCAGATGATGTCTAACCATAACAAGCAGTTTAATCAATTTGCTAATAGGAACAGCATGGGAGTAACACCTAGTAAACCTACGAACAAAAGCACACTTGCTTTTAATGTAAACGGACAGGGAAACTTTTCGCCTAACCGATGAACAACATAGATAGAGATGGGTTTTTTCAACTTCAACACTAATGGTGATCTTTACATTAGTTTACTAATACTGGTATTTTTCTACTTGGTAGGATTAATAGCATCAAAATACAAAAAATGAATAACAAAGAAAAATTATATCTAGTAAAATTTGCAGGCCCACATGCCTCTGGTTCCGTAGGTTCATACTTTGAACCTCAAAGTGCTGAGCCTGAAACTTATGCAGCACTACCTACAGCTAAGGGTGGCTTACGAAACATGCCACCCAGACCTCCCAGTCACCCGCTTAGTAAGCAGACACATGGTCTAGCTGATCCAAAAGCATTTCATAATACAATGAACAGGATGGACAGGGGTCTACCAGTAACAAAACATCAACCTTATGAGGGTAAATAATGAATAACAAAGAAAAATTGTATCTAGTTAAAGTAGCGTATACAGTAGATCAAGATGCACCTACAGATCCGCTGTATGAACGAATGTATCCGAACATGTATGAAAAGCTTGAACAAGCAGCAAGAAGCACGGCAGGAATGTATGCAGGAGCAACCCCCGGGGGAGTTTTGGGAGGAATACTTGGTGCTGGTGTAGGAGGAATACATGGTAGTATTAGAAAAAAGAAAAAAGATGAGTCTAGATTGGCAGCTATCCTTAAAAGTATGGGTATAGGTACTGGTTTAGGCGCAGGTGCCGGTTTAGCATTAGGTGGTATTGGTGGTGCTATATCTGGTGGTACTGGAGGTAACGCAGGTCTATCTGAGGCACAAATGGATACTGCGCAAGAAAGCTTCATGCCACAATAAATATTAATGTCAGACCTACCACAGAGCGGAGAGAAGAAGACCTTTGAAACAGGAGCCCAGAGGGACGGTGACGAAGGTAGGGGAATGTATCATCTGATACCACCCGATGCTCTGCGTGCTTTAGCTAAAAGGTTTGAGGATGGAGCAAAAGCATATGGTGACAATAACTGGCACCAAGGGTTTCCACTCGGTAGATTACTAGACAGCATGAACCGACATATACTAGCATTGGCTGAAGGAGATGATAGTGAGGATCATGCAGCAGCTATAATGTGGAATGCAACAGCATGGATTTGGACGGAGAAAGAAATTAAAGCTGGTAGACTTCCGACGGAACTTGATAATAGACCATACGCAAAATGAATAACAAAGAAAGATTCTATTTTATAAAAATTGCCCAGCAATGAGTGAGCTGACGAAAGGTATAATAAAAACCAAAGTAACAAGTGATTTGGTTTTAGATATGTACGCTGCAGCCAAGAAAAAACGAGGTAAAAATAAAGAAAAAGCAATGGAAGAAGTTCGTAAACTTAGTAAGATGATGGGGTGTTACATAGTAGCTTTAACAAAATAAAAATGAATCGCACTCAGATATACGAGCTATCTCAAATCCTACCAAAAGAAAATGATTTTTTCTCCGGCTCACCTTTTCAAATACTTGCAGAAGATGATGTATCCTATGAGACGGAAAAATTTGCAAGATGTTATAGCAACCCTTCTTTCGGTTGGCATATTGCAAAACTGTATGCAGATATGCGGGAACCTTTTCCTATATGTGAATCATTTATATTATCACAAGTTGATGATTTAGAGTATGAAACATTAAGATCTGCTTATATGTTTTTGAGGTACGGAGAAGCTGATTCAGATTTAGTATTTGCTATAGCTCTAGATAAGAATATGGACCCATACCATAAAAGCGTTTTAAAGGCATGTATACTAGTAGAAAATGTTTCAGTAAGCGACATAGCATCACGTACAGGTTATCCCGAAAAGGTTGTGCGTTTGTATGAAAAACTTTTTTACAACATCTGGGATAGAGCAGAAGATCAGTTGTATATAGCGTCCTTGGTAAACCCGGAGGGTGTAGTCAATGAACTGAATCCTAACTATCAATTGCGTGCAAGTTACGTAGATCTTTTAAAACGTGCAGGTTATAAAAACGGTATAGATGACGTATTAAGTATAGCCGGGGTAAGGCACTACGGGTTGAGTGGTTCGACACAGAGCCTAGTAGCAGAGTTTGAGAACAAACTCATGGCTAATGCAGTGTTTTTATCTAATATAGGGTTACTAAATACTAGGAACCAAGTTGGTATATCTAATGCTAAGAATCTTTTAGCTGCTGCAAAGCATGGTGGTGACACAGAGCTGTCGAATAATGACCTTATAGGTATCGGTGGTATTGCTGACAAATTAGTTGATGAACTTACATACAATGAAGAAAAAGATGTTAAAAGAAAAAGAGCAAAACACATGGAAGTTGAAGAAGCAAGAATTGTAGCTGAACAAGCTTAAATAATTAGCTTGCCTTGCATAACACAAATATAAATAATAATAAGTCATGAATGAGCAGTTAGTAAGTTGGTTTGAAGAAATACTCCCCGAGATAAAACAGGGTGGTGATGTAAAAGACACAATGCTTAAGTTTGCAACAGCGAAAAACTTATCGCCTGCTTTACTAGAGAAGCTAGGACACGTATACAACACCGCAAAGACTGTCACATACTTGGACAAATGTGCTTCTGAAGAAAAACAAAGAGGTGAGAGTTTTCAAGTTTTAGACGTTTCTGAGATGGTAGAAACTTATACTGAAAAGAAAGCAGACGATCACTCATTTAGTGACTCCGATTTCACCAGCAAAAACTCAGGTAGATTTACAGATCTTTTCGACGAAAAGAAAATAACTTTTGACGACTTAGAAAATCTTGAACAAGCTCCAGATTATCAAGAAGTAAAACTAGCGAGCGAGCGTGTTGCATCTGAGTTAAAAGATTCAATTAAATATGCTAACGCAGACCAAGCGGAACAACTTATATTTAATCTGAATGAGGACAATAGAAAAATTGCTTCAACTATTGCTGATTATATTCGTGATTCACATAACGAAACTTCCTTTGACATAATTGAACAAGACGCCGTGTATTACTTCGGTGATTCTGTAAAAGAAGCTTGTGAATATGTTGCTTCTTACTTAGATGGTATAAAATACGAAGTTAAACGTGCTAATGATTCTGGTAAAGCTAGGCTTATTGAAGATACCAGCTTTCTAATAAAATTTGCAAATATACAAGACAATATAAATAACAAAGCAAACGCTGAACTGTTTATAGCAGATACTGTAGGTAAAAAAAAAGCAAATGCCCAAGTAAAGCAAAAAGATCTATTTGACCAGCACGGTAACGTAATAGATTCTGACACTGAAAACACTGAACCTGGAGGTCTTGATAAACTTCACCCAAAAGCCAAGGGTTCACGCGGTTCATCAGGTGATACGCTTGATCAATCTGCAGCTGGCGAAAAACTTTTGAGCGAAGCGGTGGATGGGGATATAGAAAATGCTACGGATTTTGTTAGAGGAACAGGAGCTGCTGTAGGTGGTGCATATCAAGGAGCCTTAAAAACTTTAGGTATCAAAGATAAATCGCTACCCACTATGCTTGGTGAAGTTGAGGAAAGTGCCAAAGGTTTTTTAGACAGAATAGCCCCATCAAGCGATGAAGGCGCAGAGCATATAGATAGAGAATTAGATGATGCAAAATACTCAACTATCATACAAGATTTGATAATAACAGATCCAATACTGGGTGAAGAGGATGAAGATAAAGTAATTGATCTTTACAACACTATTAAAAGTGTAGCACCAAATCTAGCTAAGGATAAAAATGTAGCCCGCGTAGTACTCAGACAAGCAGTTCAATATGATGGTATAGCAGCTCCAGATTTGGCTCAGCTCGTTGAAGCCGAAAGAAGTCTACAAAAAGCCGAGTACAATACATCAGCATTAAACTCTATGAAGTACGATAAGGATACGTCAAACGCTAGAATATTAGGATGAACCCAACGCTTAAAAAATGGTTAATAGGAGCTCTTGCAGGTGGTGCAGGTGGTGCAGGTTTAAGTGGGTTGTTAGCACACAGTAAGAAAGTCAAAGGTGAGTCCCAAAAACAAAGAAGGAAAAGAATAATGCGACAAGCCTTACTAGGTGGTGGTTTGGGTGCAGGTGTAGGTTCTTTACCAGCCGGTATAGAGGCACTAACTTCGAGTGCAAATAACCCATCGCTGTCTTTCAAACCTAAAGCACCAGGTAATACAGGTAGCTGGATAGGTAATAATATTCCCGGAATGGGGGGTCAGACTTTAAACTTTTTAAAAAATTTGCATAAACCTTTTGATGGAAAACTAGATAAAGGATTCGATTGGGCGAGTGGAATTGCGGGAACTGCCGGGGTTGTTATTCCTGGAAAACTTAAAAGAAGTCTTTTATCACTATCGAGTAAGGAAATTGGAGATACTACTAGGAGACAACTTAATTCACTATCAGGTAAGTTGGGCCTAGGTACTAGCACTGGTAATGCGATGGACGGTTCACGGATAAATGACATCAAATCAGGTACCGGTACATCTCGTCTGCGGAAAGCTTTGTTATCAAAAAAGGTTACTGGGGGTGCTACAAATTTTAGTAGACAACAAAAAGCATATAATCTTCTTAGAAACTCCGGGCTTGAGCATAGTGGAGCTGGCGCGATATTAGGTAGTAAGGGGAATCCAAAAATAAACAGATTACTTCGTTCCCTGGGTATGAATACAAGTGGATCAGGTGCAAATAAGGTACCTTTGAAGTTACAAGCAAGAGGCTTAATAGGGCAGGCAACTAGGGGACTTGCAGGGTTTTTAGCCCCACAGTTGATAGGTCAAGGTCTAGAAGTTGGTCAGGGTATGACAGATAGTTCTCTATCAACGAGACAAGGACAATCTTATGCGTTAGGTGTTATACGAAATATAGAAGATAAACTACGATTAGGAAAAACAGATTACAAGCCAGGTTTTGAAGACGTTTCAAATGAAATGAGCAATCAAATATCTAGTGGTCAGCTTGATTCGGGTATGGGACTTACTAATGAAGCTGTTAAAGCTTTCTTTGACCCAGCACGTAGGGATTCATATGGTGCTGGTGGCACTGAAGAATCAATAGGTCAACTAGCTGATGAGATGCGCAAAGGATTCTCTAACTACGGAACAAAATAAGTTATGATAAAGGTACATCACCCTGAAATAGATCAAGAAGAACTTTTAAAAGCTGCAGGTAGGATAGTAACGTTAGTAGAAAATAACACACACATAAAACAGGCATCATCTTCTTGTGTAACTGAAGACTTATTAAAAAATAATATGCCTGATAAAGATCACTTCATGGTGCACTTGATAGCCATGGGTGATGGAGAAACTTACGGACAAAACCGTAATGGTGATTTCTGGCCGAAAGAAGCTAACAGTAAATACCATGACACGTTTGTAAAAAAAGGTCACTTTTTCAGAGAGCATAATAATAGAGACCCTAAAGAGGCTATTGGTTCGGTGAAAGCTTCAGCATATAACCCAGACATGGCCAGAATAGAGCTGGTAATACATGGTGATAAAAACAAAGCTGAAGAAGAATATGAGTTAGCCAAAGAAGGCAAGGCATTGAGCTTTAGTATGTCTGCCAGAGTACCGTATGACATTTGTAATGTGTGTGATAATAAAGCTACGAAATCTGCAAATTACTGCGATCATCTAAAGGGGCGTATGAATCAATACATACCTGAATTTCAAAAGTTTGCATATGCTATTAACGACAAGCCTACATTTTTTGATATATCTAGAGTGGCAAATCCAGCAGACCGTATAGCTCACTATTTAGATTATGCGTTTTCGGATGAGCTACAGAAAGCTGCGTCACAGGCACCTAACATTATATTTAGTGACGAGCTCGCAAAGGCAGAAGGTGTTTGTCTACCTAAAGTAGCAGGTTATTCCGACAACAGAAGGCAAAACATACTAGAATCACTAGCTCAAACAGAAGAGTATATTGACTCAGTGTTTACAGGAAAAGATATAGCTAGAGACGACAAATATAATTTTGTAAAGTATGCATCAGCAAATATTTTTGATTCCGAAGATATTACCGACGAAGAGTTGTCTGCAATGCGTGCTATTGAACCAGGAACTCTTTTTAGAAAACTGGCATCAAAACGTTCCGTCATGCCTTTTAAAACTTTTGTATCTTATATAACAGATAAATCAGCTAAACAAGTTGAAGGCTCTGACATGTATAAATATGCATGCTGTTGTATGGGTAATATGTTCCGGGGTTTAATGGGTTCAGATGTTCCTGACGATATGGGCGGTATGTTTGATCCATCTAGTAAATTCATGGCATCATCAGACTTAAGTTGTGGTGATGACATTGAAAAGCTAATGGGTAAAGCCAATAAAAAATTTCAACAACCTAGTGGTGCACCAGGCGTTTCTAAAATAGTCAAAATAACCATTACAGCAAAGCCAAAATCTATGATGAAACTGGCTAACGAAAACGATGTTTCTGAAGCTGATAAAGCTTATGCAAAAACACTTTTAGATGCATACGGAATGTACAAAATTTCTTACATGAATCACCTGTGTGAAAATGAAGGAAATTTTGTTATTGACGAAAAAGATAAATTAATCTTTACTTGTCATAATCGTATAATCTGATTAGCGCTAATCATCAACAACGAATAAATTCAACCATGGATAACATACTTAGTCTCGACGAATTAAAATCACGTATCTCCGATTATTACACGGAGAAAAAAGCAGCGGACATGCCACCTGAGCAAGACCCTCAGGAAACAACACCGCCTAATTTTACAAAAGATGATGGAGATGACGCCAGTAAAATGGTGTTACCAGATGCATCATTATCCGTAACCAACACTGATGGTTCTGCAGAAAACAACATTCCCGGAATGTCTTCAGGAGAAGCCTCTGGTAAAGAGCCGGGCAAGACAGAAACAACTGATGTTACTGCAGACAACTCGAAGCAGAAACAAGACGAAGCTGTTAATGACCCAGTAACTGCAAAGGTTGCAACTCAAGGTCTTACTCTTGCTGAAAGAATTAAAGATCGCCTCATGGGTAAATCAGCCGGTCACGACAATGATTCGGATAACGACGGTAAGAAGGATGATAGTGCTGTTCTTAAAGGTGACCAAGACAAACTTCCTACTGATTTAAAAGAAAAAATTATTGGTAAAAAAGAAGGCTCCGAACAAGTTGCAGAAGGTTCTGTTGTTGAGACTGAAAAGTCTGCTGAGCAAGTTGCATCTGATTTTGATCTTGAGCCAGACGCTTATCGTAAGATTGCACATCTTGTATTAGGTTATGAAGAAGGTCGTAATATGCTTGATTCTTTGGCTGACAAAGAACTAGGTAAGCAAGCAGCTGAGCAGTTAATTGCAGAAGCTGAACACTTGGGAGCCCAAGAACAAAAAGTTTACGAGGAGCAACAAAAACAAGCTGCTCAAATAGAAAACCTCGCATCAACTGCAACTAAGGAAGATCAAAGAGTTATGAGTAAGATGGCTGCAGTTCATCAGAGCGCTGTTAGAGGTCTTAAATATGATTTTCAAAAGCAAGCCTACGATGCTGGTGCTGAAGCTGCTGCAGGTGCTGCAGACGAAGAAGACGGTATGATTCCAGGAAATGAAGGGGAAGACGTTAGTATTGAGGAGATTGCTGAAATTGTTATGTCAATGGTTGAGTCCGGTGAACTTGATCCACAACTCGCAGAAGCTATTCTTGCTGAACTCGCAGGTGCTGCACCTGGCGGAGAAGGTGGAGAAGAAGCTGCAATGATGGGAGGCGGTGGAGAAGAAGCCGCTATGCAAGAAGCTGCAATGATGGGAGGCGGTGGAGAAGAAGCCGCTATGCAAGAAGCTATGATGGCTGATCCAGCAATGGCTGAAGAAATGAAAGCTGCATCTGCTGAGATTAAAAAATCTGCTGCTTTGATCGAAGCTGCTCTTAAGTAGGACTAGTTATGAGTCTTGAAGACAAAATAAAAGAACTAGCAAAGGACGAAGCTCAAGCATCAAACTGGCTTAAGGCATTGTCTGAAGCTAGTGATGCTAAAAAGAGTAGTGTGTCTGAGTGGGCAGAGTCTGCAGAAAAAGGTGACTATAAAGGTTTCTATAGTGCACTAGCAGTTAGTAAAGAAGACAAGCCAGCTGAGAAGCAAGCTTCTTCTGATCCAGCTCCAGCTAACAGACAAGCCAGTCCTTTATATAAACCAAATGGGTATTCCGGATATCCTTCTATAGCTCGCTAAAATGAGTGAGCAAGACTTAGAATTTCTGGACTATATAGAGTCGTCTGCCAAAGCAATAAAATCTTTGGAAGACGAACGAAACGTCCTACAAACTAAGCTTGCAGAAGCTAAGGAAGAAAAAGTAATACTTGAAAAGGTAGCAGCTCAACCTACATTTGACGCAGACAGATTAAGTAATGCTTTAGATGTGTTAGCTGATAAACGATTGATAGATCCTGAGTACAAGCAGAAAGTTGCAGCAATTGTTGAGGAGGAGCCAGTAAAAATACTGGACCTCATAACAAAGGTAGCAAATGCATCACATCAATCAGGTAGATCAATACCTAAAGAGCATAACGATTCTTACAAAGCCGACGAAGATGGTTGGGGACAATTAAAAAAATAATAAAAAAACTTAAATTAAAAAATCATGCCTACTTATACTAATGGAGTACTCAGAGCTTTTCCACGCGTTAACGTTACTCGCGGATACGCCGGAAATGAGCCTCAAGCAATAACGAAGTCAGCACCTGTAGCTACAGGTCAGACAATTTACTCGGGACAGCCAATTGCATTGGTTGGTAACGAATGGGTTCAAGCTGACCACACCCACAGCGCCAGCCAAGTATTTATTGCATACCACGATTCAGAAGATACTGACGTAGTATCCTGCAGTAAGCTTCTTGGTTTCTCTATTATTGGAGACTTTGAAATCGAAACTGCTTGGGTTAATACTGACGGATTATCCGAAGGTGATCAACTACACGTCAATGCAGCTAACAATCTTCAAGCTAACGGAGTAACTTCCGGTGGTGCTAACGGTAGTGCTGTTGTTGGATATGTTACTGAAATCCGTGACCTTGGTGTTGGTGGACATACTGCTGCAAACGCACGTGGTGGTGTACTTAACACTATACCTGAAGATTCCACTTCAAACGGAAGCCCACAGTTTATCTTACAAGTCACTGGAAACCCAGGGGACTCAGAAGATTTAGTTCTTGTGGATGCAAGTGGAGCTACCCGCACCTATACTACTAGCACCAGTGACGACGTTGTCACTTCTCGTGCTATCGGTATTTCTACGGCTATTGCTGCTAATGATAATGCAGGTATTGCTATTCAAATCGCTGCTTCAATTAACGCGAGTGGAGATGCACTCCAAGCAACTGCTGTTGGGGATGTAGTAACCGTCGTACAAACTGACGCAGGTACAGGCCCAGCTAACATTGCTTCGGTAACCTCCAGTGGGCTTACTAATGTAACCGTACCTACAGGTTCGCTTACTCGTGGTCCTGCACGCTGGATTGTGAAGTTCGTAACTTCCGCAGCATAAAAAATTTAATCGCTAAAATCGAGATTCGTCGTACTAGGTTATTATAACCTCTCAGTAAACAAAATAAATATCAAGGAGACAAAAAATTATGGCTACTTATGAATCAGGAGTTCTACGTTTGCGTCCCAGGATTAACGTACTTAGAGGTTATCCAGGGAACGAACCAACCAGTATCACCGCAGCATTGCCAGTCAGTGCGAGCGTTGATCATTCAACCGCAGGAAAAACCATCTATTCCGGTCAACCAATCATTCGTGACGGGTCCGGAAACTTTACCAACTTGCTTGGTACTGGATGGGGAACCATAGATGATTCAGACGCACAAAGTGCATCTGACATCTTCTTTGCCTATCATGACTCAACCGACACGGATGTAACTTCCTGTGGTAAGCTTCTTGGCTTTTCCGCATTAGGTAAGTTCGAGTTGGAAACCGCATGGATTGACGACACAGCTCCGATTGCTGTCGGAGATGCTTTGGGTGTTAATGACAGTGGTTTGATTGTCAAGCAAGCTGATGCAACTAGTGGTGCTACCATTGGTTACTGCACCAGCCTTCGTAATCTCGGTAATGCCGGGCATACAGCGCTTGGTGGTTCTGGAATCGTACGTGGTGGTATCCCAGGAACTATTCCTGAAGATTCCACTGCTAATCCCTATGACAGTGGAGCAAATACTGCCAATTGGGTAATAACCTTTGTTACGAGCATTGCGTAACTAAACAATATAAAAAAGAGACTATAAAAAAATGAGTGAATCTCAAGATGTAAATATCGACGTTCTCAACAGCGAGATCATCGATGCAATTAGTGGTGCTGACGAAGGAAACATCAAATCTGCATCTACTGCTGGATCTAACATGATCCGTCGTAGAATCAGAGAAGATGGCTTCGCCAGAAATATTATAACGCCAAAGACTGTCACAAATGACATGCTAGACCGTGTACCAGAACATGACCGCCCGGTTATGATCGAAGACATGGAGCCCGATTCAAAAGGGGCTAAAAGCATTCCATTTGGTGATTCGTCTGACACCGAGTTCTACTATGGAACAAAGTACCTCTGCGTATTCAACGTGATCACCACTCCGGAGTTCACCAAGGATATCAACGAGCTTCGTACCTATAAGATGGATCTTCGTCGTGTTATCACCGACAACGCTCTTCGTGACATCCAAACTGAAGAAGACACTCGTTTCATCGAGGTCATCAACACAGTTTGTGGTGGAGGTTGGGCCGGATCAGGTGGAGCAGGAACTTCCGCTGGTTATAGCGGAGCTGCTGGACATGACCAGTCCTACACCGTTCAAACACAAAACGGAAAAGATATCGGAAGAAAAGATTATGTTCATAGCTTGTCTCACCTTGAGAACAACAACTTGAACAATGGTGTTTTCTTGATGAACCGTAAGACTGCTAAGGAATTCCTTAAAATGGATCGTTCCGAAGCTGGTGGTGATCTCTCACAAGAGTTGTTCACCAGTGGTCTTAAAGCTCTCTCTGAAGCTACCGTGTTTGGTGTTCGTCACCTCTTCACGATCAAAGCTGATTTGGTACCTAACAACTGGGTATACCACTTCGCAGAGCCTGAGTTCTTGGGTCGTTTCTACACCCTTCAGGATCCAACTATGTATGTTGAAAAGAAGAAAGACATTCTTCGCTTCTCCGCTAGAGAAACGCTTTCGGTAACGATTGCTAACCTCTCCGGTGTTGCACGTACTAAGTTCGTACATTCCTAAGAACTAAGCGTTCTTAACTTTAAGCCCTCCCTGAGTATTCGGGGGGGGTTTTTTTGTTGCATGTTCTAAATATATAGTAATAATTATTAATCATGATAAACGATAACTATAAAGAAGGTTTTGTTAAGGCGTGCATAAATCGTGGGCTTAATGCTGACGAGACTGAAGAGTTGTGCAAGTTGGCGAACTACGCATCTGCTTTTAACAACAAAGACTTTTCTGACAAGTTTGATGAGCTTGTTGTGGACGGTGTTAAATCGGCAAACCTCAGTCTTGTAGCCAAAGCATATTTGGCAGAGGCTGCTGTTAATAAAGTCTTTAACTCCTAGTATAATACTATGGCTCAACCCGCTGCCATAGATGTAGAAGAAGTACGGTTATTCATAATGGATAGAGCCGTAGAGGATAACGCTATTGATTTGGTAGCTAACTATTTTTCGGATGAGGAAATCCTCGCAGCTATGAGGCGTACAGCTCAGGCATTTAATGAAGTCCAACCGTTTGTTTACGACATCCAAGTTAAGGACGCAAAGCTTCCTTATAAAATGTATTTACTGAGCGGTATCGGTTACTATGTTTACCTTTCTAAAATCCAAAAACTTGCTAAAGAAGATTTAGCTTACAATGCAGGTGGTATGCAAGTTGACCTTACAGGTAAAAGAATGCAACATTTTCAAGGACAGGTAAAACTAATGAAAGAAGACTTCTTACAAGGAGCTACTGCTGCAAAAGTATCGTATAATTATAAAGGCGCCTATGGGAGGGTGGGGTGAACCCGTTTACGAAAGTAACAGTTCACCCAGACCATGGTGAAAACTCCTGCAAAGTAAATTGGGAAATAAATAAAGAAGATTATGAGGGATCAGAATTCTTCGTACGTAAATCACCTGACGGAGAGAGAAATATTGAGATCATACAACAAAGTCTTCCTGAGGAGTGTAGGGACTTCATAGATAAAAAATTTTACGTAAAAGGAAGAACTGAACGAGTATTCTACCAGGTGATATTGAGGCAAGCTGGTATTGCATATCACTCTAGCTTTGTAGAAGCTTCGGGTAGAAAAATTCATACCACTAAAGAAACTGTAGTTGTTGAACCGCATCAACCTGAAGATGGTGATAACGCACAGCAAGATGATGGTGTTTTAGAAACACAAGATCGTGTACAACCCGAGCCTGTGGATGAAAAGCCAGCGCAAGTATTACAACCTTTAAATAGAGAGTTTGGAATACTACAACAAATAAAGAAACTAGAGTTACTAAACATGAAGCATACGGGGAATCCGTGTGTTGTTTTGAAACCCAAAAAGATTGGAGAAATATCATATGCGGGTATAGACCAAGATACAGGACAAGACGTTAACGTATTTGGTGAGGATAGGTTTGGTAAGTTATACAAAGGCGGTTATGATAAACCTATATATACATACATGTTAGGGTTGAAGCAGAGACAAGACATAACAATAGCCGTACAAACAGGTGAAGGTGAAGTAGACAAGTATGCTTATGCTATACGTATGTTAGCTTCACCTAGAATAGCCCATGACGATATCATAGTAGACACGACGTCTGATACGCGTTATGCTGTTAAGACAGTCGATCGTCACCAGTTTAAGGGAGTTCACGATGCCGTTCAAATGGTAATGGCTGTAGCACTAGATAGAAGTAGTGTTGTATATAACTTTAAAATATCTGAACATGGAAAATAGAAACTTTTATAAAACACTTAATCAAGAGTCTAACCTTGATGCGAAAGGTATCTTAGAAAAGATAGGCTATCGGGAGTTGTCACCATTAGAGTTGAGGCGTGTCTTCCTATTACTATCCAGATCGTGTTTTTCTAGTGTAGATGGTTACAATGAGCTGTCAGGGTATGAATTGACTGACCCTCCTGTTACACACTCTGATGACAAGTATGCGAA
>Ga0302114_10001108_pt1 | contig 18150 bp, 17 predicted proteins | sample AG5_Surface_MG_FD_203107 | JGI IMG/M metagenome (GOLD analysis project Ga0302114, IMG submission 203107) | Marine microbial communities from Western Arctic Ocean, Canada - AG5_Surface | ecosystem: Environmental > Aquatic > Marine > Oceanic | place: Canada: Western Arctic Ocean | collected...
ACCCTAAACCCTAAACCCTAAACCCTAAACCCTAAACCCTAAACCCTAAACCCTAAACCCTAAACCCTAAACCCTAAACCCTAAACCCTAAACCCTAAACCCTAAACCCTAAACCCTAACACTACGATAGTTAGCTAGTAGGACACATCATAAAGGACCCTGACATCATCTCGTTCTCTCGTATTTATACATCGTTCGTAGACTGTCGTTCGTTTTCACACTCCGAGACTGCGAGCCGCCGCCTGCGCTGCCGCCAGTCTCGCTGAAACCACGCGATGAGCGCTGCAGCTGACGTAGTCCAGCGCGACGCGCTCCGAGGCGAAGTAACGGACGCTGGCCGGGTCGCCGCCGTGTTCGCCGCAGACGCCAATCTTGACCTCGGTCTTCTCAGGCTTGGACTGGTCTTCCTGCCATTGTTCGTTGATCTCGCGAACCGCGTCCCGGGCCGTTCTCGCGCAGTTCTCGACGAGCACGCCGACGCCGCGCTCGTCGATGCGCTCAAACGGATCGTCCGATAAAATGCCGTTCTCGCGATACGTGCTGAGGATGGGACCGACGTCGTCGCGGCTGAATCCGAAGGTCATCTGCGTGAGGTCGTTGGTGCCGAGGCTGAGGAATTTGGCGCCGACGCGGACGAGGTCGTCGGCGATGAGGGCGGCCCTCGGAGTCTCCACCATGGCGCCAACCTCGAACGGCACACGGTTCTCGCCTTCATCGAAAACCTCCGCGTAGACCTCGCGGATAACCGCTAATTGGTGCGAAAACTCCTCGGGCGTAGCCACCAAGGGAACCATGATCTGAGGCTTCACCTCGATACCCTCGGCCGCGCACGCCTTGGCCGCCTCGAAGACGGCGCGGCTCTGCATCGCAGTCACGCACGGGTGCTGAATGCCGAGACGGCACCCGCGCATCCCAAGCATCGGGTTCATCTCTCGCATCCGTTCGGCCCGGGCGATGATTTTGCCAACGTCCTTATCAGCCTTGTCGTCTGAGCTCACGTCGCGGGCGACCCTGTCGAGCTCCTGGCTCTTCCTCGGGGGCAAAAACTCGTGCAACGGCGGATCTAATAAACGAACGCAGACGGGCAAGCCGGACATAGCCGTGAAGATACCCTGAAAGTCCTCGCGCTGGAAAGGCAACATCCGGTCACACGCCGCGGTTCTGGCTGCGTCGGTTCCGGCGAGGACCATCGAGCGCATCGTGCGAAGACGCTCGGGCGAGCTGAAGAACTGGTGCTCGGTGCGCACCAGCCCGATACCCTCGGCGCCGTTGGCGAGTGCGATGGCCGCGTCGGTTGGGGTGTCCGCGTTGGCGAGAACTTTGATGCGGCGGGTCTCGTCGGCCCACCGCATGACCCTGGCGAGGTCGGCGTTGTCACCGACAGCTGAGATCAGAGGAATGGATCCGCGGATCACGAGTCCTTCGTCGCCGTCCAGGGAAATAACGTCGCCCTCCTTGAACTTTGCGTCGCTTCCTTGGAACCGCACGGTCCTGTCGCGCTCGTTGACGAACATGTCTCCGCAACCCACGACGCAGGGTTTACCCCAGCCGCGAGCCACCACCGCCGCGTGCGACGTCATTCCACCCCTCGCGGTCAGAATGCCAACGCTGGCGTGCATACCGCCGACGTCCTCGGCGCTCGTCTCCACCCTGACCAGAACGCAGTCCTCGCCGCGTTTCCTGGCAGCCTCGGCATCCGCCGCGGTGAACACGACGGTTCCGACCGCGGCGCCGGGCGATGCGGGGAGACCCTTCGCCACGACGTCCTTCTCTCGGTCGTACGGGAGGGACGGGTCGAACCTCGGCCGCAACAGCTGTGAACAAAACACGGCGTCACACTAATTGCCCGTAGGACGAAAACTAAAGTAAAACTCTCACCTGGTCCAGGTGTCTGTTCTCCACCATGAGAACCGCTCTGGGGACGGTGATGAGACCCTCGTCGACCATGTCGCACGCGATTTTGACCGCGGCGGCGCCGATCCGCTTACCAGCGCGGCACTGGAGGATCCAGAGCTTGTTGGACTCGACCGTGAACTCGATGTCCATGACGTCCCAGAAGTGGTTTTCGAGCCTGTCGCACCAGTCGACCAGAGTTTTGTGGCAACGCGGGAACTTTGCGACGAGCTGATCGATGTTCGTCGGGGTTCGAATGCCCGCCACCACGTCTTCGCCCTGGGCGTTGACGAGGTACTCGCCGTAGAGCTTCTTCGTACCGGTGGACGGGTCCCGCGTGAAGAGGACGCCGGAGCAGGAGTCATCGTCGCGGTTGCCGAACACCATCTGTAAATAAAACACGTCGTCATACCAATTGCCAATACGAAAATAAAAATAAACGTACCGATTGGACGTTAACGGCGGTGCCCTTGAGACCGGCGCAGTCGTTGTTGATCTCGCGGTACTTGACCGCACGATCGTTGTTCCACGACGCGAACACAGCCTCGATGGCCATCCTGAGCTGCGTCTCGGGGTCAGCCGGGAACGTTTTACCGCTGTCGGAGTAGACCTTTTGGTAGGCGTCGCAGAGCTGGCGAAGATCGGTCGCGGTGAGCTCCGCGTCGGTAGCGACGCCGCGGGCACGTTTCATCTCCGTCAGGGCGCTCTCGAAGGCCACTCGCGGGATCGATAACACGACGTCGCCGAACATGTCGAGCAGTCGGCGATACGCGTCGAGGCAGAACCTTCGCTCGGCTTCGGACGTCGTCGGCGCGGAGCAGAACCTGTGGACGACCTCGTCGTTCAACCCGAGGTTGAGAACGGTGTCCATCATGCCGGGCATTGAAACAGCCGCGCCGGAGCGGACGGAGAGAAGCAGCGGCAGTTCGTTGTCCTTGTCCTTGGCGGCCTTGGAGATTGCAACGCGTGGGAACGGGCGGCGCATCTGCTTCTCGATGAACTTGACCCCCAGGTCCACCTCCTGTGAACAAAACACGACGTCAGTCCAAGTGCCCATACGAGATGTAAAATAAACTTACCCTCCAGGCGCCAGCCTTCTCCAGCAGCTGAGCGCCTCCTTTGCCTTCCTTGTCAGCCTCGGCGTACAGTGCGCACAGATCGGTGGACAGGGTGAACCCCGCGGGCACGTCGAGGCCGACGCGGCTCATCTCCGCCAGGCCCGCGCCCTTGCCGCCGAGCTGTTGCTTCATGGTCCCGTCGCCGTCGGTGTCAGCCTTGGAGCCGAAGCGATAGGCGAACTTCGATATCGGGCGGCGCTTCGCACTGGCCCCGCCGCGGCCGCGCGCGGAGTCGCCGCGCTGCTGCCACATGGGCATGCACCCGCCCTTGGGCTCGTTGGATGCGTCGACGGGAGGTCTACTGGCCGACATGTTGGTCGGATGGATACGCGGTGCGGAAGGTTGTGCGCAACGACGGCGTGAGTCACAGCCCACTCGGCAACCCGGCCTTATCTTCAAGTCGTCGGCTCCGATGTTTTCGGCTTTTGGCCTCAGTTGTACCTTCTATCTCTTTGGCAACCACAACCGTCCGCACCCGGCGCCTACCATGATATCCAATGCACGGACGCTCTCACTGCCGCACCTCTCATTCACACATGTGAACAGTCGCGGCGGGCGAACTGCGCTCGTGCGCCCAACGCACACCCGAACCTCCACGAGCCGCCCTGGCAGTTCTTTTCTTTACTCCTCGCGCGACGACGCAGAAGTCAGGACACAGACCGTCCACAATATCACATCCAAGCACGAACTCGACGAGCTCGTCAAGAGCGCGTCGAAGGAAGGGAAGATCACCGTCCTCGAGGTCGCTAAGCTCGGAAGCATCGGCAAGGAAGGAAAGCCTCGAAAGAGCACGGCGCAAGTTTCGACAACCTTCCTGAGGGTAGCCACAGATTTCGAAGACAAAGCAGTCTTCGCTGAGCTTTACATCGACCACTCAGAGGCGACGAAATGCGCCGCGGAGTCACTCAAGGTTCAAGAAGTACCCTGCGTCTTCATCTGGGACGACCAAGGTGAGCTGGCATCTGAACTCGAGACTGTCTCCGTCGACGCTCTGCACCACGCCGTGAGTCGCGTGCTCGGCGTCAAAGACGAACGCGGGTGATGACGAGTGACCAAGGCGGATATGATTCAGCTACTAGTCTACGCTACTACAGCTAGCCGCTCGCCGATATCCCACCCGCGGGTTCTCCGAACGTCTTTCGTATCCCGTCCATGATGATCTGCGGCGCGTATACTCGGGTGAACAGCCCGTTGGCCAGCAGTCTCTTCTTCAACCCTTGGTCCCTCCACACCACCCGCCGGTTGTAAAACTCTCGCATCTGCTCCTCGTTCATCTCGTCCCACTTGACGTATAAAACACGGTCAAAGTCCAGGATGAAGCACTTCTTTAAACTCTCCTCGTCCTTCGCGCACTCGCACCGGCCTTTCCTGGCTTTTATGTCGTCGAACGTCGTGTACGTGTAGTGCAGAATCGCCGCCTCCGCCGCCCACGCCTCCCGCGGGTCTTTGTCGTAGTTTGAGAACCTGTGAGCTCCGTTGGACCGAAGACCGGGTTGTACCCTCGCCGCTGATTTACCGTTGGCGTACGTGAGGAAGTAGTTTGGGTTCCGACCCGTCACCGCCTTGTAGTGTTGCATGTACGTCCGCTTGGTGACGTGCTCGAAGTTGCGTTTGAACAACGTAACCTCGCGAAACGGATCCTGTATTTTGAGAAGGTGGTCAATCCAATTGCCCATACGGACGAAATAAAAATAAAAATAAACTCACCTTGACGGCGTCGCTCTCGGGGCACGCCTCGTAGTTTGCAAAGACGACGTTGTCGATTTTGGGATGCACCTCCCCGAGGAAACTCTTCATGGACAGGTGCGCTTCTCCGCCCGGCCACATCAGCTCGTCGACGTCGATGTGAACCATCCAGTCCAGGTGTTCGGCCCGGGCTTGATCGATTGCGAGTTCCATGTTTAGGCTCTGTCGCACGAAGAGTTCGTTGTTGCACGGCTTGTCGAAGAAGTTCCCGAGCCAGTTCTCTTTCCACGCCCGCGACTTACCCCTCCGCTCGTCTAGTTCCGCGCTCGGTTCCCACACCGTCACCCCGGGGAACGCCACGAGCCGCTCCACGGCGCTTTTCTCCGCGGCTTGCCCTTCGACGAATAGAAAGAAATGCTCCACGCCCAGCAGCGCGTGGTACCTCATCCAGTCCAGGATCTTCCCCGGTGAGTCCGCGGTGGTGGTGCTGATCATGACCTTTAGTGTGTCGTGCTCGGATCCCGTCTGCGTGGGCAGGGTCACGTCGGATATTTTTGAGGTGGAGGTGGAGCCGCGCGTCCCTCCGAGGATCGGCGAGCCCGATGAGACGTCGTCACCGCCCGCGCCCCCACCGGCCCTTCGAGGATGCCCATCGGACGGGTGCTTGCTAACCTCGAGGTCAGTCCGCGGCACCCACCGTTCGGTCCACTCGCGTGTTTCCCTCTCCGTCTGCGTCCTGGCGAAGCTCCGCTCCCGCGCCTGCGTTCCGAGGATTATCACGCAGAGAACCGCGACCCCGACGCCGAGGCAGCGAAACACCGTTCGCCGCTTGGCGCTCTCCCTGCGTGCCCCCATGTGAATGTGTGCGCTCTCACCCCGACGCACGCAACACCCCTCACCGAACGCTCCGTGCGGCGGTACTCTGACGTTCCGCCGAGGCGTCGTCTCGGATTTTCTCGGTAAATGCAATTTTCTCGGAAAGCAGTTTCCTCCGAGACCAAGATCTGCGACGTCGTCACAACAAGCCCACGCGCACATCTGAGACGCGGTCAGGACCTCGAACCCGACGCGTATATTAAGAACCCGCGTTCAAGAAGCTGTTCGAGAAGCGACACGGGACGAACCCCGCGCGCGAACCCGCCGTCGAACCGCCACTCTCAACGGAGTGCCCCCGCCGGTGACCGATCGGGGCTCCTCCTACTTCGGCACCACCCTAGAGCTAGCTGAGATGGCACCACCCAAACGGCGCCGGGGAACCCCCGCGGAGGGTTCCAAGCAACCCGTCGTCGTCCCCGTGACTGATAATGCGCCCGTTACGGAGGAGCTGAGCGACGAGCCGGAGGAGCTCATGTGCCCCATCACGCGAACCATGTTCCGCGACCCCGCGCTCGTGATCGACTCCGGACAAACCTACGAACGGAGGGCCATTCGATCGCACGTCCGACAGTCGCGGAGCGGAGGAGTTAACAGGCGCGTCGTGGACCCGGTGACGCGCACGCCGCTGTTCGACACACGCACGGTCGTCAACTGGGTCGCGCGCAAGTGCGTCGAGGCGTGGCTCCAGCGCAACCCGGGCCGGACCCCCGAGGGATGGGACGACCGAGAGTTACCACCGCCCGGAGGGTACAAGGGCATCCGCCCGGAGGACATGGCGGTGCTCCGTGCGCTGAAGACGACGTGGGATAAGAAAGACTGGGTGTGGCCCGTCAAGGATGGTAGGAACTGGGACGAACCCGACCGCTGGAACGGTGTGGTGTTCGAGGACGGGCACGTCATGGAACTCTTATTCACCGAGAACGACGTGGCGGGTGGTGTTCCGAAAGTCATCGGGAAACTGACCGCGATGGAGACGCTGAACCTGTCGCACAACGCGATCACGTCAGTACCCAGAGAGATTGGCACGTGCGCCGCGCTGAAGCAGCTCGAGTTGACCGGGAACGAGCTCAAGCTGTTGCCGAAGGAGATCGGGGGGCTCAAGAGTCTGAAGACGCTGTTGATTCACGAAAACAAACTCGCATCGCTACCCGACACCATCGGTAACCTGACCCAGCTGGAGGAACTGGACGCGAGCTGGAACGACCTCACCGTGCTGCCAGCCTCGATCGGGAAACTGGCGGAAAACTTGAAGTGCCTCAACCTGCAGGGCAACAAGCTGACAACGCTCCCGAAAGAGTGCGGGAACCTAAAGTCCCTCGAGTTTCTCAACCTCGCGCAGAACAAGATCAAAACACTCCCCGCCGAGCTCGGGCAACTCGAATCCATCGACGAGTTAGACCTCTCGGACAACAAGCAGCTCAAAACCTTACCGGAGTCGTTGCTCCTGTTGAAGTGGGAAGGTGCGAACGTGATCATCGACGACCGCGTGGACATCGGTTGCCACCCAAACGACTTTGAGGTTCTCAACGCGCTACGAACCCACTTCCCGTCACTGACGAAAGCGTGGCCGGAGTCCAAGCCTCCGAAGGATTGGAGAGGTGTGAAGATCGTGTGCGGGGATGTGGACTTTCTCACCCTGAAGAAGATGAAACTGACCGGCGAGGTGCCGGCGATCATCGGCAAACTCGCGGCGGTGCGGCACATCGACCTATCGGACAACGACATCACCTCTCTTCCCGCCGAGGTTGGCAACCTTCTGTCCCTCGATCACCTGTGTCTCACGAACAACCCGCGACTTAAGAAGATCCCGGGCGTCATCAAGGAGATGTGCATAACGTGCCCGCACGACAAGGGTGTCCGGTTTCAGGCGCCCAGGTTCAAGGTTGGCCAGAGGGTCGAGTGCTTCTGCCTCGTCGTGGGAACGGGCGAATCCAAGTGGATCCAGGGTACGGTACGGCAGCACTACTGGCGCGACTGCACGTGGCCACGCGGTCAACTGGTGCCGTACCAGGTTGAGCTGGACACGAGCATCGCGGGTGACTGCCCGCAGGGGAAGAAGATCTTCGCGCCGCACGACGACGACAAATGCATCCGGTCGTTGGCCACCGCGGCCAAGGCGAAGAAGAAGGAGAAAGAGAAAGAAACGGCTACCACGGCGAACGCAAACTCGGACGAGTCGCCGCAGATGGCGATCCCGCTCGCGGACGCGCACGACCACGCGGCGGACGGCGGTGAAGAGGCGGAGGAGATGGCGAACATAGGGATGCCACGGCACTTTTCTCCGCCGCCGCCCGGTTCTTTTCCTTTTCCCGGGGGTTTTTTCTTCGGTGGCGGCAATATGGGTCACCGGGGAGAGGGTTTAGGGTAATCCTCCTCACAGGCATCGCATGTAGCTTCGATGTTGTACCACTTGTAACGAACGAACGACGGATACTTAGTGTACTCGATTCGCCGCTCGCTCGGGTTGCGATTTCGGAGCCCTTATAGTTGGAAGTTCGGACCGCTCAAGATTTGTGAGCTCGTTCGTCCCCCAAAAAAACTCCCGAACCGTTTGAACCTTCGTTTGCGCATTCCTTTTCGCGCCACCCGACTGGATTCGATTGGCCGAATCGCCAAACCATCGCCGAATCGGCAAAACATATCGATTTCATTGGTGCGAAGTGCTGATTTGGCTTCGCTGACTCAGATTTGTCGCTTGGAACTTTCCGAAAAGGGCGGGAGCTCTTCACCGGGTCTCTTCATTCTCTACCTCACCGGTCACCGAGCGCAGACGCGATGTCAGCGCAGGTCGCCGTGACTTCATCAGTGCCCTCTCGGGCCGCCGCCCCGAGGCGCCCCAACACCCACCCCCGCGCGCTCCTTCCCACTCGGTGCTCCAAGTTTGCCAATGGAGGAAAAATCTTCAGAGCATCGAAGGTTGTTGTTAGGCGCAGCGCCACCGTCGACGCCCCCAAGGTCGTCGCCGTCACAAACGTCGTTCGCGGCTCGCGCCCCGGCTACGTCACGTTCCGCGGCGGTAGCACCGGAAGCATCTCCTTCAAGGCTGTATCCGCGCCCGAGGATGTATCCACCGTCTTACCCGGCCGCGCGTACGAGTCGATGACCATCGGCATCCCCAAGGAGTCCTTCAAGGGCGAACGAAGGGTCGCCATGGCGCCCGAGACGTGCGGCAAGCTCGTCAAGGCGGGGTTCAACGTCAACGTCGAGAAGAACGCGGGCGCCGAGTCCGAGTACTCCGACGAAGACTACGCGAAAGAAGGCTGCCGCATCGTCAACGACGCGTGGAAGGACGTCGACATCGTCGCCAAGATCCGCCCACCCTCGAAATCGGAAGTTTCGCACAAACTCGCAGATGGACAAATCCTGTTCAGCAACGTCTATCCGAGGCAGGACGCCGCTCTGGTCGAGTCACTTCGAGGAAAGGGCGTGACCACCTTCGGTTTAGACTGCGTCCCGCGAACGATATCACGGGCGCAGGCGTTCGACACCCTCTCTTCCATGGCAAACATCTCCGGGTACCGAGCCATCGTGGAAGCCGCGAATGCGTTTCCGCGTTTCTTCGCCGGTGAGTTTCTTTTAATTCCCGTATAGGCAATTGTGCTGACGGCGTGTTTTGTTTACAGGCCAGTTCACGATGGCTGGTAACGTCCCGCCGGCCAAGGTGCTCGTCGTGGGCGCGGGCGTCGCGGGTCTGGCGGCGATTCAGACCGCTAAGAACATGGGCGCGATCGTCCGCGCCTTCGACGTGCGCGCGGCCGCCAGGGAGCAGGTGGAGTCCATGGGAGCCGAGTTTTTGCAAGTCGTGAGTTTCTTTTTTTTTGGAGCTTCTTTTTATTTTATTTGAGTGGGCAATTAGTATGACAAGCTGACGTTTTGTTGACAGGTGGTTGAGGAATCGGGCGAGGGCGAAGGCGGGTACGCCAAGGAGATGTCCCCGGAATTCATCGCCGCCGAGATGGACCTGTTCGCCAAGCAGTGCCAGGAGTGCGACATCGTCGTCACCACCGCGCTCATACCAGGTCGACCGGCGCCCAAGCTCATCAAGAAGGAGATGGTGGAGCTGATGAGGCCCGGGTAAGTTTCTTTTATTTTCCGTATCATATGGGCAATCAGTCTACTGACGTGTTTTGTTTAACTCTCACTCGCAGGTCCGTCACCGTCGATCTCGCCGCCGAGGCTGGGGGCAACGTGGAAACCACCGAGCCCGGTAAGGTTGTTCGCACCAAGAACGGCGTGACGTGCATCGGGTACACCGACCTACCCGGACGGTGCGCGGCGCAGTCATCGACGCTGTTCGGTAACAACGTATCAAACTTCATCCTCTCCATGGGCGACGCCAAAGAAGGACGGTTCGAGATCAGGCACGACGACGAAGCCGTCAGGGGCGCTTTGGTGACGCAAGACTTTCAAACCATGTTCCCCCCGCCCGCGCCCAAGCCCAAGCAGACAAAGCCTCCATCTGCGAACAACATCATCTCTTCCGGGTCAAAGGCGGGCAGTTCTGAAAACGCAGACGATAAAACACTCGAAGACGCATCCGAAGAGTCTTCGTCGAAAGGCCCGCCCGCTTGGCTCGGAGACGCCAAATCCGCGACGATATTCGGCACGTTCCTGGCCTTGATGTGCGTCATCGGCGCCGCGGGTCCACCCGCCGAGGCGATCGGCATCGTCAGCGCCTTCTCGCTGGCGTGCATCGTCGGATACTTCGCAGTCACAGGCGTCACCGGTGAGTTTACTTTTTATTTTCCACTAACTAATGGGCAATTATTAGATTGACGTCGTGTTTTATCACAGCCGCGCTGCACTCGCCTTTGATGTCCGTCACCAACGCCATCTCGGGCATGACCGCGATCGGCGCCCTGGAACTGATGCGGGGTGGTTTGACTCCGACGGGTACCGCCGCGACGTTCGCGGCGGCGGCGGTGGCCATGTCCGCGGTGAACATCGTAGGTGGGTTCCTGATGACCGGTCGCATGGTGAGTTTATTTTTATGTTCGTGTGGGTAATTAGACTAATAACGACGTGTTTTGTTTACAGCTCGACATGTTCAGACGGCCGGATGACCCGCCGAGTTACTCCAAGTTACTGATGGTACCGGTGCTCGGCCTCATGGCGTTTTACATCCCGCGAGCGGCCGCGGGCGTCGCCGCGGGGGCGCTGCACGAGACCGTCGCGCTCGCTTCGTCCCTGTGCTGGTGCGTACATTTGTATCTTTGTGTATGTGGGCAATTAATTAACTGACGTCGTGTATTGTTCCCAGCGTCGGCGCCATCTCCATGCTGTCGTCGCAGGCCACCGCGCGGACCGGTAACGCGTTGGGCGGCGCCGGTGTTTTGCTCGGGCTGGCGGCGACCGCGGGTCCACGGCTGGCGACCGCGTCGGGCGGTTTACTGACACAAGCCGCCGTCGCTCTGGGCGCGGGCGGTTCGATCGGTTTAATAATAGCGGCGAGGTGCGCCATCACGGACTTGCCCCAGCTCGTCGCCGCCTTCCACTCCTTGGTGGGGTTAGCGGCGACGATCACGTCGATCGCCGCGTACATGTCGCACCCGGCGGCGACTGGAGCGGCGCACCTCGGCGCCGCGTGGTTCGGCGTTCTCATCGGCGCAGGTGAGAGTTTATTTTTGTTTCTCATGGGTAATTAGATTGACCTTTACGTGTTCCTCTGTTTACAGTCACGTTCACCGGGTCCATCGTCGCGTTCGCCAAGCTGCAAGGTTTGGTACCGAGCAAGGAGGTATCGTTGCCCGGTAAGAACGTGTGGAACTCCGTCGCGTTGGGCGCGTCGCTTTACTTTGGCAAGATGTTTTTCAATTTCGCCTGCGTCGGCGCGGTGGGCGACGCCGTTGGTGAGTTTCTTTTATTTTATTTTATTTCTCCACCACGTACGGGCAATTGTACTGACGGCGTGTTTTGTCTCTGACAGGTTCACTCGCATACGTCGCTGCGCTGGGCGCGTTTATCGGTGCGCACGCCACCCTCGCCGTGGGTGGCGGCGATACCCCTGTCGTGATCACCGTGTTGAACTCATCCAGCGGGTGGGCTCTGTGCGCGGAAGGGTTCGTGCTCGGGTCGCAGCTTCTGACGGTGGTCGGTGCATTGATCGGCGCCTCCGGTGCCATCTTGTCTCAAATCATGTGCGTCGCGATGAACCGAAGCATCGTCGGCGTTCTGCTGGGCATCAAGGGCACTTTGAAACCCAAGGGTTCGAACTCAAAGCCCGGTGCGGCGGTGGACGGCGCCATGCTGTGCGACGCGGAGAGGGGCGAGTGCATCGTGAGCGACTCGGAGACGGCGGCGAAGGATTTGTTCGACGCCAAGACGGTTCTCATCGTCCCCGGCTACGGCCTCGCGGTGTCCAAGGCTCAGTACGCCATGGCCGACTTAATCAAGCATCTACGAGACGCCGGTAAGGAGGTCATCGTCGCAGTGCACCCCGTCGCCGGTCGCATGCCCGGCCAGCTGAACGTGTTGTTAGCCGAGGCTGGCGTCCCTTACGACATCGTCAAGGAGATGGAGGTGCGTTTCTTTTTATTTGGAGAGTTTCTTTTTATTCTCTCCACTATGGGCAATTTTACTGACTGACTGACGGCCACACTTTTGTTCAACTCTTCAGGAGATTGAGGGATCGGAGGGCAAATTCGACGTGTCCCTCGTCGTGGGGGCGAACGACACGGTGAACCCATCGGCGGTGATGGACCCGGACAGTGAACTGGCGGGTATGCCGGTGATCCAGGTGTGGAGATCGCGTAAGGTTCTGGTGCTGAAACGGTCCCTCGCGGGGGGTTACGCCGACGTGGACAACCCGCTGTTCTTCAACGAAAACACCAACATGGTCCTGGGCGACGCCAAAGCCACCGTCGACGACATGTACTCAAAGCTCAAGAACCTGGGGTAACAAGAACCCTGACATCGCGATGGAACCCTGATCGATGGACTGTATCTACGACTGTATGATTTGTTTGCTACTACTACTAATGTTATTACCATCTACTGTTTACCGTGTTTACCCCGCCTGCCTAATAGAGACGCTGAGTTTGTGAACTCTTACTCGTCCCGATACTTCACCCGCCGGTCCAAGACGTGTTTCCCATGGACGTGCTCCGTCCCGGCGGTGAATTCATCTGCGGCGTCGCGTCGTCATCCATCAAGAGCTCCTCGTCGATCGTGAACCCCGACGCTCGCGACGGCGGCGGCGCGGATGGACCTAACCGGCTCCGTCTCACCGGCGTCACATCCGTCGAATGCCCGGGTAAGAAGTCATCGCTGTCCCTGTAGCCCATGCTGCCGTCCAGGTGCTCCGCCGTGCTTCCCCGTGTACCCGCCCGCCCGTCCGGCCCGGTCGGTCGTGACGGCGAGGGTGTGGACATCTCCGGCCGGGGCATCGGCGTTTTGGACACCGGCGACCGCATTGAGTTCCTGCTCCCCGCGCCTCTCCCGATGGAGCTTCCCCGTGAGCTTCCCCGGCTGCTCCCGGGGGATGATGTGGGAACAGGGCCGAAGCCCGGGGACCCAGGCGGTCGGTTGTTCGGGTCCCCCGCCCGCCGTTGGCGCATGTGTTGTTTCGCCGCCGCCTTCACCTTGGATCCGCCCCGGCCGAACCCCATCAACGCCATGAGCGCGCCGAGGCACCCGGTGCTTCCTCTCGGTGGCGTTTGATTCCTCATCGTTCCGCGGCTCTTCGCTCCCATCGGTGAGCCGTGCGTGTACGGGGACCCACCGCCGTCGGTGCCCGCGGACGACACGTCCTCGGGGTGCACCTGCTTCTTCCTAGCCTTGAACACCCGCCGCGACTGGTTCACCGCCCACGCGAGCGTGAGCTGGGACATGTCGACAACCGCGGCGACCCTTCGGTGTCAACGGGCGGGTGCGAGTGAGCAGAAGGGGTGCTCACTCGACGTGCGAACCTAGGCTGTACCTAGGCTGCGGTCGATCCGACGAACGAACGCGGCATGTTCGCCGATCTGTGTTCGGAGGCGGTTCGTGTCCGGCCAGTCGGAGTCTGCGGTCAATCGCGCGGTCGTTCTGACCGACGACCAGACGCGGGTCGTCTCACATCACAATTGTGAGAGTCTTGGAAGAGTCAGTCAAAGTTTGCCAAATGTTGCTGCGTCACTTCCTCGTCACAACCCAATGGCGCGACACCGAGGGGACGACACGGACGCGGGTTCATCAAAGGCTCAAAGTTCATCGGGAGGACAAAAGACCGACTTTCCCGAGATGGCCACAAACGAGGACGCCTTCGATGGGTTGAAGAACGTGCTCGGGTCCGCAGAGTACGAAAGGGCGCACAAGCCGTACGCACCGTTGCCAAAGGGCGAATCGATACCGAGCATGCAAAAGCTCTGGGCGCACGCCATGCGACGGTACGGTCGATACCAAGGGTACGCGTGGGTGGGTGTGATCGGCACCGGGGCGCTGGCGTTCGGTCTGGCGACGGCGACGAAGATAGAGGGCAAAGAGAAGAAGGGCGGTGCCGAGAAGAAGGGCGGTTGAGCAAGATGTACACCTAGATTTGTTTTTACAATGACGACGTTAGCACCAGTGCGTCACTCCAACGCCTCGACGGCAGCCGCGGGGGGCGGGGGCGCCGCGCCCTGAACCTTCGGAACGCTCGAATCATTCACAGGGACGGACCCAACGCCTAAATCACCGATCGCCCCGGCCCCTTTGGCGCGCGCGTTCGCTTCCAGCGCCGCGAGTTTCGCCCGAAGCTGCTCGAGTTCCCGCTGTTAAAAAACACGACGTCAGTCTCTAATTGCCCATACGGAAGTAGTTGTAAAAATAAACTCACCTGAGCCTCATCCCCCGCGTCTTTGATCACCTTCGCGTCCGTCGCGATGGACTCCGCCGCCACCGACAGCACCTTATCCGGTGTCTCGACGGCCGTCTTTACCACTTGACTCGGGACGTCCTTCATCTTAACAGTAGTAGGTGTCTTGGCTTCATCGGCGTGTGCGGCTAGTATTTGCGCATCGTCAAACGTATCGGCATCCGGTTTCTGTGCCGAAGTCTTCGGCGTCCCCGTCGGCGTGAACAGTTCGTCTTCATCCTCCGAGTCGTCACCGAACAGCGCCTTTAGCTTCTCCAGCCGCCTCTTCGCCGCGACATCGATCGTATGTGTCTCCTTCGCCTCCTCGGTGGTAACATTACTACGTGAAACCGGTGACTGGTCGGGCACCGTCGTGTTTGAAGTACTCACGGTCCAGGGCTCCACTCCGTCTTTCTTGTCGTACGACCACGTCGACCGTTCACCCACCGCCGCCCTCAGGTGACTCGCCTTACCCGTGATGTCTGCTGGCTTATGTCCCGAGTACTCCGGGGGTAGGCGCGCGAACGGGTCCGCCCTGGGAGGAGGTGCGGGAGGTTCACGTTTGACAACCTTGGGCTCGGGCTCGGGGTCGGCGGGCTGAGTTTTTGGCTTTTCACTCGCGTAGGACGGCGTCACGTCCACGCCGTTTGGGACCGGTGTGGGTATCGGCGGGTACCCCGCACGTTGCGGCTGCGGCAGGTCGCACTTCTTCTCGGAGGAGTCGCCCAGGCCGAACCACCCGAGCAACGCGTCCCACTCGTCCTCTTCCTCTTGAGCGGCGTCGTTGTAATGTTGATGATGATGCGGCATTCCTTGTTGTCTGCGCTGCCTGGTGAGGTGTGGGGGTAACACCTGGCCGGGGTAGAGGAACGCCGCGTCGAACGCGGGGTTCTGACCGCCGTCGATGTCACCCGCGGGCCTCAACGCCTGGACCACGTAGTCGCCCATCTCGGCGTAGAAGCCGTGGTCGAGCGGTCGGTTGGGCTTGGGTCGCGTCGCGAGTGGTTCACCCGCCGGGTGGGTGTGCAGGGTGAGGTCGTGGGTGCCGATCTGGACGGTGAGCATGCCCTCCTGCGTGGGACCGCGCTTACCGGACGCGAGGACCGGGCAGTAGGAGCACATCCAGCACTCCGCGTGGGTAGCGACGACCTGATCTCCGTTTGTCATGGTGCCGCCTTGGTAATTGATTTGCAAGTGTGCGTAAGGTGAGCGCCCCCGCGTGGACGCCCGTGACGCGTGGACGTCCGGGATCGGCGCGAGCTGAGGTCACGGACCGCGACGGATGCGCCGGGCGATACTGGTTCGCCCGAACGACGCCAAACGCCGGCGACGCGTGTTGTAACACCAACAAGGGGGGCTGTCCGAGGAAAAATAAGGGCACACGCGGTGTCATCAAAAACGCGCCAAACATTCTCTGACGATTGGAGGCACCCGAGCACATAGCCGTGTGGGCGCGTCTCTTGGGTTCAGGCGGGAAGGATGCACGCGCTGTCGGCGTTGGTGTGCGTCTTCCAGTGTTGCGGGTACGTCGCGATATCCACGTTCGTGGAGTATCGATGGTACCACCGACGGATGGGCTCCGTGGGGGCGTGGAAGACTCAGCCCGGGAAGTTGCACTTCGTGGGAGAAGATGCACGGGGACGATCGAAGGGATACCGGTGGGGTTTACCCGCGCTGGATCTGATTTACCCTAATTACCGACGGTCACTCGCGTCGTCCAATCAGAAAAGGCACGAGTCGCACGCGTGGTTCGCGACGTGTAACCTCGTGACGTCGTCCCTGTTCGCCGGCGCGACGTGCGAGGCGTATCTTTCCAGTTGGAGATCCACGCTGGTAAACGATGATGCCGAGAATATGGACGTGTTCAAGATCGTCATCGGCCTGGCACTGGCGGTGACGTGGCAGAGCGTACTAGAGTACTACTGGCACCGCGCCATGCACCTCCCGGCGGTATACGCCAAACTGCACAAGTTCCACCACCACTACAAGGCACCCCAACCGTGGGACGATCTATTCATTCACCCGCTCGAATCGTTTGGGTACTGTCTCATTTTATACAGTCCCGCGTTCTGCGTACCAAACTTACCGGTTGCATCGTTCCTGAGTTATATGTCCATCATGGGTGTGTGCGGGATACTGGACCACTGCGGAGTGCGCATCCAGGTGAGTTCATTTTATGATCTTGTATTATGCGCAATTAAAATGACGTCGTGTTTTGTTCACAGACGCCGCTCGGGATCTACGACACGAAGTTTCACGACCTGCACCACTCGGCGTTCAACGTGAACTTCGCGTTTCCGTTCCCGGCGATGGACGTGATTCACGGGACTGCGCACCGAGTTAAAAATAGCTAAATAGAAGACCCCGATAGCCTTAGTAGTAGTGGAGTGGGTAAGATTAGCCGCTTATGTAGTTATATCAACATCAACACGTCGTCGGGGCTAGGTCAATGCGACCTCTCCCCGTGACTCAATCACGCGAGACACCTCCTCACGCCCTGTTCCCCCCTTTCTTTCCCCGCGCCTTCTTCTTCGGCTTCCTGCTCTTCTGCGCCAATCGCATGGCGCTGCCCGCGATGTCGATGCCCAACCGACCGCCGCCGAACCCGCCCATCTGCTTCTGCTTCTCGCGCTCCTGCCTTCGCTTCGCAGCCTCACGTTTCTTGGACGCGATCTCCGCGGGTAGCTCGGACCGTTTCACGTACAACATGCCCGCCGCCTCGGTACTCCCGAGCTTACCGCCGCACCGCCGGCAGAACCGAGCGTCCTGCTCGTGGATCTGCAGCCCGCACGTGTCGCACTCGCGGCCGTCCCACATCTTCTGACGCATCGCGACCCCGCTCTGGGGAACAAACCCGCCAGGCGCGGTGACCAACCCGGTACCCGGTGACTCACCACTCACCGGTACATTACCGACGACGGAAGAGTCTTCTCTGGCTCCGTCGATTTGAACAGCCGCGGATACCGTTGAAATCGTCGACAATTGACTCGCCGATTGGGGGTTAGACGACGCGCTAGTAGTCTGTGCCTTTGCGAACCCGCCGTTTGCCGCCATGGCACCGTTCACTATAGGAAGCGAGGTCCACCCTTCGCCTTCGTCGAATGATTCAAAGTCATCTTCGTCGTAGCTCTCTAACTCGTCCGGCATGAACCCCTCGATGATGTCCTGGGCGCCAGCCACGGTGGCGAGTTTCGCGAGCTGACCCGGCACCACGACGAGCGCGACTCCGATGGCCATGACCGTCGCCACCCGTCCACCCGCGGTGACAACCTCGAAGGGCTGACCGATACCCGTCAGGGTTAGAATGGCCCAGTAGAGCGTATCGTTCAGGTCGTTGACGTTCGGGTTCGTCGCGTACTCCAAGTCGTACACGACCCCGGCGGTGATTATGAAGATGCAGACAAACTCGAAGCCGATGCCGGCGAGCTGGACGCCCATGGAGTTGGACTTGACGAGCCCGAACAACGTACTGTCCGGGTCCCTGTTGTCCAGCAGCCTCAACAGACGAACGACTCGGAGCAGACGAAGGAATCGCAGCAGCGGATCACGCGAGCTGACCAGTTCGAAGAACGACAGCACGGGCGGCACCGACGCCGCAAAGTCCACAATCGTCAGCGGACTTTTCCAAAACTTCAACTCGAAATCAGCCGCCCACGCTCTCAACCCAAACTCGATCGCGAACAGGATGTTGTACGCATCCTGGATGTCCTCGAGGTCTTTCGTGGAGATCAGGCCGGTCATGAACGAGATGTCCTCTCGGAACAA